>Ga0206106_100097_pt1 | contig 161740 bp, 90 predicted proteins | sample 1B1ome_FD_148677 | JGI IMG/M metagenome (GOLD analysis project Ga0206106, IMG submission 148677) | Enriched microbial communities from leaf-cutter ant dump, University of Wisconsin, Madison, United States - 1B110A | ecosystem: Environmental > Terrestrial > Nest > Insects nest > Nest dump...
AAGGCGCAAGCCTTGTCATGTTCCCCTTAGAGGAGGGGGGCGGGGAACCGTGGTTCCCTGCATTCCAAACCTTTCCGCCGAAGGCGCTTTTTCCTGACCAGAAAATAATTTCAAATCACAGTTGCTGTTAACACGCCCTAATGCAGGCGGACCCAGAGCGTCTGCGCTCCTTCACCCGGCGGAAAGTCGGGCAACGGCGGTTCCTGATGCAGATCGCCGCCCAGACGCCGGGCGCGAAGGGCGAACCGGGCGATCGCTTCGAGCGTGCGCCGGTTGATCCGGGTGCAGTTGGTGGAAAGGAGCAGGGAAGCCTTCGGCGCGGCCAGATCGAGCGCCAGGAGGACGAGGTCTTCGAGATCCTGCTCCACCTGCCAGCGCCGCCCCCGGTTTCCCCGGGAAAAGGTGGGCGGGTCGAGGATGATCACCCCGAAGCGTTCCCCGCGCCGTTGCAGCCGGGGCAGGACGTCGAGCACGTCATCGGCCAGGAAGCGGTGGGCGGCGGGGTCGAGCCCGTCCAGCCCGTTAAGGGCGAAGTTTTCGCGGCCCCGGTCAATTGATTTGCGCGAGAGGTCCACGCTGAGCGTCTGCGCCCCTTCCAGCGCGGCCACCACGGAAAAGGAGCAGGTGTAGGCGAAGGTATTGAGCACGCGGCCCGGCGGCAACCGGCGCAGGAACGCCCGGTTGGCCCGCTGGTCGATGAAAAGCCCGGCGGAATACCCGGCGGAAAAGTCGATCCCGTAGCGCACCCCGGCTTCCCGCACGGTGGTGGTGACCGGCAGGGCGGCATCCCCCTCCACCAGAACGGGGGCCACCCGCTCGGCGTTTTTCCGGGGAACGAACCGGGAAAAGACGCGGCCAATCGCAAACCCGGCCCGCCCCGCCCATTCGTGAAGCCCTTCCACCACTCCGGGCAGGGCTTCATGGCTGCGATGGGAGATCAGCACGTCCGCCCCGAGACGCTCGACCCACGCGTCGGGCGACGTGAAGAGGCGATGCGCGCTGGTCCCTTCCCTCTCAAAGGCGGTGAGGAGGTCCGGCGCGATCCAGCGGTTCATGGCTTAATCCCGCGCGGAAAGGACGCTCTTTTCGTAGCTCCGGATTTCATCCAGCCATGCGATGCCGCCGGGCACTTCCCCGCGGCAGCAATGCTCCTCCCACACGGCCCCGAAGGGAAGCGTGTGGCGCTCTTCCATCCAGCCAAGCCGGGCGGTGAAATCGCCCGCCGCCTCGGCCTCGCGCAGCCGGGCCGCCGGTTCCAGCAGGGCCCAGAGCAGGGCCTTGAGGGCGCTGCGCGTGCCGATCACCCAGGCGGCCACGCGGTTGATGCTGGCGTCAAAGAAATCGAGGCCGATATGGGTCCGGCCCAGGAAATCCCCCCGCACGAGTTCCTCCATGATGGCGCGGGTGGCGTCGTCGAGGATCACCACGTGATCGCTGTCCCAGCGCACGCCGCGGCTCACATGCAGGAGAAGCTCCGGCACGTACTGGAGCACGGAGGAGATTTTGTCCGAAAGGCTTTCCGTCGGGTGGAAATGCCCGGCGTCCAGACAAAGGAGGGTGCGGCGGCTGATGGCGTAGCCGAGATAAAACTCGTGCGAGCCGACGACGTACGATTCCGAGCCGATGCCGAAGAGCTTGCACTCCACGGCGTCGAGCGATCCTTCCACCGGCTCGCGCAGAATCTCATCCAGCGACGCGGCGAGCCGCTCCCGGGGGCTCTTGCGGTCAAAGGGGAGATCCTTGGAGCCGTCCGGCACCCAGTGGTTGTTCACCACGGGGGAGCCGAGCTGCCGGGCGATCTCTCCGGCGATCCGCCGGGAGGCGATGCCGTGCTCGATCCAGAACCGGCGCACGCCCGCGTCCGCATGGGAAAGGGTGGCCCCGTCCGCAGCCAGCGGATGGGCGAAGTAAGTCGGGTTGAAATCGAGCCCGATGCCGTGCGCCCGGGCCCAGTCGATCCACCCCTGGAACTGCTCCACCCCGTAGGCGTTGCGTTCGAGCTTTTGCCCGCCGAGTTCCGCGTAGCAGGCGTGAAGGTTGAGCCGGTGCCGCCCGGGGATGAGCGAAAGCGCCTTTTCCAGATCGCTCCGGAGTTCGTCCGGGGTGCGCGCCCGCCCGGGGTAGTTCCCCGTGGCCGCGAGGCCGCTCCCTTCGAGCCCCTGCGCCCCCTCGAAACCGCCGACGTCATCCCCCTGCCAGCAATGCAGGGAAATGGCGACGCGGTCCAGGGCCGCGAGGGCGGCTTCCACGTCCACTCCGGCAGCCGCGTAGGTTTCTTTGGCAAGGGAAAAAGCGTTACTCATGAGGCAAGAGCAGTAGCGGCTTCCTCACGGGGAAGCGATGAAAAAAACGGCGCCTTTTCGCCGTGAACCGGGCTGTTCATGGCTGCGCCATCAGGTCAGCGGCGGCGTGCCAGTAGCCGTCCGGCAACGGTTCCCGCGCCGCGTCGAGCAGCGTGGTGAGATGGGACGGTTTCTTGGTTCCGATGATCGCCACATCCACCGCCGGATGCGTGAGCACCCAGCGGATGGCAAACTGCGGCAGGGTGAGATCCAGCTCCGCCGCGAGCGCCTTCACCGCGTCGAGCCGGGGCAGGAGCCGCCGCAGCGAATCCGGCTGGAAAAGCGGGGCCTCCTTCCGGTGATCGGTGAAGCGGCTTTCCGGGCCGATATGGCCGCCGAGCAACCCGCGCTCCAGCGGCGAATAGACCAGCGAGCCGATCCCGCGGGCCAGCGTGTAGGGAAACTCCCGCGCCTCGGGCTGGCGGTGAAGGAGGTTGTATTTGGGCTGAAGCGTCTCCACCCGCACCCAGCGCTCCAGCAGTTCCATCTGCTCCACGTTCAGGTTGCTCACGCCGAAGTGCCGGATCTTCCCCGCTTCCTGAAGCCGGGTGACCGCCCCGGCGACTTCCTCCGCGCGCAGGAGCGGGTTCCAGGCGTGAAGCTGGTAAAGCTCCACCGAATCGGTCCCGAGCCGTTGCAGGGAAGCTTCCGCGGCGCGGATGATGTAGTCGCGCGCGGTGTTCGGGCAGGTATCCGGCACGGAACCGGTGCGCGGGGTGGTCCAGTCCCAGTAAAACTTCGTGGCGATGATCCAGTCCCGCCGGTTCCCCCGCTCCCGCAGGTAACGCCCGAGCGCCTCCTCGGCAAACCCGTTGCCGTAGGCGTCCGCCGTATCAATGAAATTGATCCCGGCCTCTTTCGCCGCGTCGAGGGAGGCGCTCCATTCGTGCTCATCCACGGTTCCCCAGAACCGGGGGCTCAACTGCCAGCAGCCGACGCAGAGCGGCGTGACATTCAGGGTGGTCAGACCAAGACGTATTGTTTTCATGAAATCATTTATATCAGGACGCTCTTCCCCGCAGGGCGGCGATGGCCGCGGCCCGGTCCGGCTGCGCGAAGACGGCGGTTCCGGCCACGATCACGTTTGCCCCGGCTTCAATGCATTGCCGGGCCTCGTCGTGATAGACCCCGCCGTCCACTTCGATATGAAAGCGCCAGCCGTGCCGTTCCCGGGCGGCGGCGGCGTCGCGCACCTTGGCCAGCATCTCCGGCTGGAACGCCTGCCCGCCGAAACCGGGCTCCACGGTCATGACGAGGAGGAGGTCGATCCGGTCGAAATACGGCTCCACCACTTCCAGCGGCGTTCCGGGCCGCAGCGAAAGCCCCGCGCCGCAACCGGCGGCCCGGATGCGCCCGAGGGTTTCGGCCACATCGTGCCGGGCTTCCACGTGGACGGTGATATGGTCGGCGGCGGGCAGGAAACGCTCCAGATAATGATCCGGGCGTTCGATCATGAGGTGAATATCGGTCGGGAGGGAGACTTCCCCCCGGACGGACTGGCAAAAAGCCGGGCCGAACGAAATATTGTCCACGAAATGCCCGTCCATCACGTCGAGGTGAATCCAGTCCGCGCCGGCGGCTTCCACGGCGCGGCATTCGGTGCCGATGTTGGCGAAATCCGCGGCAAGCACGGAGGGGGCGATCAGGATTCTGGAAAAATCGGTCATGGGCGGCAGAAGGTACGGGCTTTGGCGATGTCGGCAACGGCTTCGGCGAGGGCGACGCGGTAGTCCGCGTCTTCCCCGATGCCGCCGGGGATGAATTCGAGGCTCGCCGTCCCGTCGGGGCCATGGACGGCAAGGATTTCACGCCACGGGACGACCCCTTCCCCGATGCGGACCATCCTGCCCGAGGCATTGCGGTCCTGAAGGTGAAGGTGGCGGATGGCGCGGCGTTGCAGGTTGAACTGGGCGAGCGCCTTTTCCGGATCAAAAACGACCGGCTGGTAGAGGAGGCCGACGCCGGGCCGGGCGATCTCGTCCACCAGCGCGAGCACCCGCTCCGGGGAGTCCGCGATGGAGCCGTCGTGGGTTTCCAGCAGGAACGCGGTCTCCGGCAGCCGGTCCGCGAGCGTTTGCACCCGTTCCCGGACGCGGGCAATCGCCGCTTCGTCCTCCGGGCGGACGTTCTGCCCGGCGAAGAGCCGCACGGCGGGAAATCCGAACCGGCGCACGCGGGCTTCGAGTTCATCGGCCAGCGCGGCGAAGCGGGTGTCGTCCGCCATGGCGGGGCTCAACGGGAGGTAGGAACTCAGGATGGCCGGTCGCAGCCCGTGCTCTGCCAACAGCGCCGGGAGGGCCGCCTCATCCGGGGCCATGCTCAGGTGTGGCTCGTAGATTTCCAGCGAGGCGACGCCGGTTCCGGCGATTTCCGGGAGGAGTTCCGCCAGCGGGCGGGAGACCCGCCGGGGCGTCCAGCGGGCCGGTTCGAGGGCAATGGTGTGAAGATGGATTTCCATGAAAAAACTCAGATTCCGGCGCGCTCCAGCAGGTCGGCCAGCACTTTTTCCGCTTCGAAAACGTCCCGGGCGATCTCGTACGCGGCGCGGCTGTGGCGGGCGTAGTCGGCGTTGATCGCCTCCAGGGCGGCGACGATCTCATCCATGCAGGTGAAGGCGAAGAGTCCTTCGCTCCCACCGTAGAATTTCGTGAACCCGGTCCGTTGTGTGATGACGGGACGTCCCGCGGCCAGGTAACAGGCGGAACGATCGCTGAACCAGCCGGTGTTCAGGCGCACGTACTGGTCCTTGGCCACGGTAAACTCCCCCTTGGAATCCTGAATGTAACGGCGGTAGAGGTCCGGGTCCACGCTCATTTCGTGCGGGCTCTCCAGCGCCCAGGCGTTGCGTTCGAAAAGCTGCCGTGTGGCGGTGTCGCGGATGTCCGTGGCGAGCGCGAAAGGTTCCCCGGCCACTCGGGGGGCGTCGGAGAATTTCAGGAATTCGAGCGACTTGCTCCAGAGATAGGTATCGCCGCGCCAGTGGATGTCCTTGCGCCCGCTGGTGTTCCAGTTGGCGATGGAGGAGAAACGGGCCTGCGCGCGCGTCGGCGGGCCGTCGGTTTTCCAGAGATCGGTGACGACCGGCTGGCGCGTGGGGAACCAGCGCTGCCCGTGCAGCGGCACGGGGAAATCCGGCTGGCCGACGTTTTCGCCAAAGGTGAAGAGGGTCCGGTGTTTGGCGAGGTAATCGCGCGTCCCCTTCACCCCGGCGTCGATCTTGATCTGTTCCACGCCCGGGTCGCTCTCCACGTAGAGGATGCGGTCGCTCTCCAGAAGGTCTTCATTGAACTCCTGCGAACCGCAGACGTTGAGGATGGCGTCGGCCTCCCGGTAAAGCTCGATGATCCGCTTTTTCTCCAGCCCGGCGCACGGCTGATCGGGCAGGTAACGGGCGCAGAAAGCCCAGCGGCCCTCGAAATCGTAACGCGCCGCGAGCTTTTCGAGCATGGAAACGGCATAGGAATAATCCTCCTCCACCTGCCACGTCACCGGGTTGTAGGGGATGCGGGCGGAATCCTCGATGTAGTAGACCTCGTGCCCCAGACGCTGGAGGCCGATGATGTAATGGAGATGCTGCCAGATCACCCCGGCGATCGGGCAGCCGGCGGTGAATCCCATCACGACAATTTTTTTCCGTTTCATAGTTTTTTTGGGGATGGCGGGGCCACATCAAAGCGGTTTCGCGGGCCTCCGGGGTGAGAGTTGGGAAACATCCGGGTGACATTCCGATGACACCCGGCGGGAAAGGCGGTCCGGCGGGCTAAAGGGCCGCCGCGCCGGTCGGGTCGGGAGCGGCCTCCCCGGGGTCGAGCAACTTGACGACCTTCGCCGGGTTTCCGGCGACGACGGCGTTGGCGGGGACATCGCGGGTGACGATCGCTCCCGCGGCCACCACGGCGTTTTCCCCGATGGTCACTCCCTTGAGGATGACGGCCCCCATGCCGATCCAGACGTTGTCCCGGATGATCACCGGGCGGGTGACGAGCGGAGGCCGCGCCGGACGGTTTGGCAGGAAGGGGGCGAGCGCGAGCGCATCCTGACGGCGCTGGGCGGGGTCGAGCGGGTGAAAATCGCTGTCGGCGATGCCGACGTTCCAGGAGATCAGGCAGTAGGAGCCGATCTCGATCCGTTCTTCCGCCATGACGAGGGCTCCGTTGAGCAGGGTGTAATCCCCCACCGTGCAGGTTCCCGCTTCCCCGAGGGAGAAGGAGCACCCGGCGTAGCAGGAGACGTGCGCGCCGAACTTCAGCGCCCCCTCGCGCCGGGAACGGAAGTGGCGGAAGACCTGTGCGGTTTCGAGGTAAAAGCCGTCGCCCCATGAGACTCCCTCCGGGATGGGCCGGGGCCACCAGTCGTGTTCCACGCGTCGGTCTGGGAGAATAGAGGTTGTCATCGGGGTTGTCTGAAGGCTGGCCACCTCCTGCGGTGGCAGGGAAAACGGGGGTCTTTCATTGGCGACGGAGAGCCGTCCCTTCCCCGGCGCGGGGAGGAAGATAGGGGAAGCGCCCCCGGGAGGCAAGCCCGGGAAACGGAGGGATCATCCGAGATTTGCCGCCCGGTAGAGATCCGCGTACGCCCCCCCGGCGGCGACAAGCTCCGGCCCGGTCCCCTGTTCGGCGATGGTGCCGCCCCGCAGGACGACGATCCGGTCCACGTCGTGAACGGTGGCGATCCGGTGAGTGATGATCAGGGTGGTGCGCCCGCGCATCAGTTCGCGGATGGTTTCCATGATGGCGGCTTCCGTGGCCGGGTCGAGGGCGGAGGTCGGTTCGTCGAGGAGGAGGATCGGCGCGTTTTTCAGGAACGCCCGGGCGATGCCGATCCGCTGGCGCTGGCCCACGCTCAGGTGCCCGCCCCGCTCCCCCACCTGCGAGCCGTAGCCGTTGGCGGTGGCCATGATGAAGTCGTGCGCCTGGGCGCGCCGGGCGGCTTCGATGATCTCTTCCTCCGTGGCATCCGGGCGGCCGTAGGCGATGTTCTCGCGGATGGTGGTGGAAAAAAGGAGGGTATCCTGAAGGACGATGCTGATCTGGTCGCGCAGGGAGCGCTTGGTCAGGGTGCGCAGGTCGGCTCCATCAAGCAGCACGCGACCGCGATCCGGATCGTAAAACCGGGGGACCAGGGAGAGGAGGGTGCTCTTGCCCGCGCCGGTTCCCCCGACGAACGCGACCGTTTTCCCGGGGGGAACCCCGACATTGATGTCACAGAGGATCGGCTGGGCGGGATCGTAGCCGAAATGGACGCCCTCAAACCGGATCGCTCCGCGCGTGGAGGTGATGGCGGTGGCGTCCGGGGCGTCGCGGATTTCGTCTTCGCGGTCGAGCACCTCGTAGCAGCGCTGCAATCCCGCGGCGGCTCCCTCCAGCGCCCAGGCGGTGTAGGTGAGTTGTTCGAGCGGGGCGTAAAGCATCGTCAGGTAAGAGGCGAAGAGAAAGAGGGTGCCGAGCGAGAGGGTGCCGTCGAGCACGGAGAGCGAGCCGAGCCCGTACATGGCGGCGGTGCCGAGCGCCATCAGGGTGCCGACGACGAGGGAGGAAACCATCGTCGTGTAGGTCAGGCTCATGTTGGCGGCGAGGCTCTCCCCGGCGCTCCGCTGGAACTGGCGCACCTCGTGTTCCTCCCGGCCGAAGGCGTGGACCATCCGGACGGAGGAGAGCCCCTCCTGCGCCACGGTGAGCACGGCGCTCTCGCGCTCCTGAATGGTGGTGGACTGGTTGCGGATGCGGATGGCGTAAAAGCGGATAGCGACGATGATGAAGGGGATGATCCCCAGCGAGATGAGGGTGAGCTTCCAGTCCATGCGGACCATGATGGCGAAGGTTCCCAGCAGCATGACGCCGGACTGGAAGATATTGGTGAAACCCTTGTTATAGATCGTCTGGATGGCCTGCGAATCGTAGGCGACGCGAAAGCTGGAATCCGAGGAACGGCGGGAATCGTGAAACTTGAGCGGGAGGGATTGGAGGTAGGCGTAGAGGTCGGTGCGCAGCTTGAGCAGGCCCTGAAGGCCAACGCGGACGAAGATGACGTTGGTGATCAGGTTCACCATGGCGGCGAGCAGGTGAAAGCCGACCATGGCAAGGGCGAGCACGATGATGGTGGCGGGCGCGGAAAGATCGCCCAGCCAGTAGGCGAGTTGCTCGCGCACGGAGGCGTTCGTGGTATCGGGCGGGGAGAGCACCCCGTCCACCATGTACTTGAAGGGAACGGGCTTGATCAGGTTGAGCCCGATCGTCACAAGCGAAAGCGCCGTGGCCACGAGCGTGGGCCCGAGGAACGGTCGGAAATAGGCCAGCGTGCGGCGGTAAAGTGCCATCACTTCACTGGAATAGGCGGCGACAGGGGGGATTGCAACGCTTCTTCGCGAAAGAACTCGAAAGGTGGTCTGTCGAAACGACAGGAAGGTTCCAAAACCTATTCAAGAAGGGGGACGTGCTTTTCGAGAATTAAATACACATCTTGAAAATGCTTTGCGTCCTGAGCAAAAAGAATCTCCCTGAATCCGGGAGAGATTCGGACTTCGATTCCATGCAAAAGCTTACTATAAAATAGTGAGGACGACATGGGAGAGATCAGGAGTCGAAAATCCAACGGTTGCACAAGGCATTCCACAGGCACCCAGTGAAGCGCTTTGTCGATTACCTGGAGAAAAGGGTATTTTAACCGGAGATACCGGGTGAAAATCGGGTCTGCCCTCGGATGAGGTTTCCACCATACCTCATATTCCCCTGCCAATCGCTCAATCGTTTTTTCGATAACCCCATATTCCAGCGATGGCAACATCCTTCCCGCGTTGACGAAGTTGGAGCCCAAGACAAGCGCACGCGGAGCGATGGATGGATTTATCTCAATGGATGGCAGCCAATCACCATTGAGCACCTTGCAAAAGATTTTGGGATCAATGCGCACTTGGGGTCCCTCAAACGGCTCCTGCCCTTCATAAAGTTCCTCCAAAAAATGATATTTTGCTTCGATTCTTGAAAAGCCCGGTAGCCGAAACCATGGACGCCGGTATTGAATACCTTTCATGATGTACGTTTTCAGAAAGGATAGCCCCGAAGCACGGACGCCCTTCCACCGTAACCCATAAATGAACTCCGCTGAACCCGAGAGTAAACCATCCTCGTATAATCTAATCGGTACTTGGGGAAGGTGATCGATCAGTCCTGCTCCACGCCCCCCAAGGGCAAACGTCCAAATTCGTTCAACTTTTTGCAGAGTCCGACAGAGATCGCGCTGTTCCTTGCGAAAGAGGCGACCGGCGCAAGAAGCGGCATTCACGCCTCCCAGAAAGCGATGTCCTTGCGAAAGGTGAATACGACGGCAAGCATCTACCAAGGTTTCTTCTCCGGGATTACATAAATCAAGAGCGATGACCCGATCAGAAGAAATGTCAGCCTGCCGTAACGCAGCAGAGGCAACAATAGATTGCCAAGGTCCGATTGTCAGCACTAGATCCATTATCCGTAATTCATTAATTGCGATGGAAAAGAATTTCCGCAGCCAATGCTCTCACGGCCCCGCAACCGCCATTAACGGTCAGAACCCGCACCCCGCAACTTCTTACTTCGTCAATAGCATCCGCCGGACAAGCAGGATATCCCACAGCCTTCAGACAGTCCAGATCATTCAAATCATCCCCGATATAAGCCACGTCGCCAAGAGAGATGCTCCGCCTGAGACATTCCTCTTTCAGTACGGCCAACTTATCGATCGCCCCTTGATGTACAAAATCAAGTTGAAGCTTGGCGGCCCGCCGCTCCACGATCCGCGTTCTTTCCCGGGTAATGATACCCACTACGATCCCGTGTTCCCGCAACAGGCGAATACCCAGGCCATCTCGCGTGTTAAACTTCTTAAGTTCGTCGCCCGCTTCGCTATAATACATTCCCGCATCGGTCAGAACCCCGTCCACATCCAGGGCTACGAGGCGGATACGGGGGATGGAGCCGCGGCTCGCACCCGTCCGTTGCCGCAGGATGGTCTCCACCTGAAGCCAATCCGCTGGTTCATCAATCTCGCAATACGATTCTTCGCCCATCTCATAAACGACGGTACGGCCATATAGGCGATTGCGATGTTCCAGGAGCCCGGCACGGCTCATGATATAAAAAGCCCCGTTTTCCACCAGGTGCCCTTCAAAACTCTGGCGCAGCGGCCGGTTGGCGGGATCGTAATTCATGGCATGAGCGAAGCCGTCCCGGTCCGTCTGCCAGAGAAAACGCTTCTGCCGCACGACCGAGAGCAGCGTATCTGCACCAGTGGCACCATAATGCGCAAGACCGGCTTCCAAATCCGCACTTTCCAACAGTGGGGAAGTTGCCTGAACAAGAATGATCGTTTCCGTTTCGGAATGCTCCCGGGCAAACTCAAGCAAAGCCGATTCCGTACTTGCGGTATCCGTGGCCGTTTCCGGCGAACGACCGATGACGCGCACCTTGGGCAAGCCGAATCCTTCCACCACCCCGGCGATCTCTGCCGAGTCCGTGGCAACATAGACAGTTTCCACCGCCTCGACATCGCAGGCTGCCCGGATGGTCCACCAGGCCAGCGGCTTCCCGGCAATCGGGCAGATGTTTTTTCCCGGAATGCTTTTACTTCCGCCCCGGAGCGGAATGAATACGACGCGGTGTCCAGTGGAACTCATGAGTCACCCGACCTTTCCCGTTTGAGCTTTGCGCGTTGCACCTTTTCGCAATCAAGCAATGGCTCGCGCTTGAACGCCAGCGCCTGATGAACATTGCGCACATCGCGCACGAGCCGCCGCAGGCCGTCGGGCTCCAGGGATGCGGCGTGGTCCGTCCCCTTCCAGGTTCGATCCAGCGTGAAGTGGCGCTCAATCCATACCGCCCCGAGAGTCATCGCCGCAATATCCGCCGCGAACCCGAGATGATGCCCGGAAAAGCCGATCTCCCGGACGCGACTGCCGTAGGAGGATTTCAATCGTGTGATTTCGTAGAGGCAGATATCCTCAAAGGCAACCGGGTAGCCCGAGGTGCAGCTATAGAGAACGGTGCGCGCCGCCGCTCCCCGGCTCTCCAGAAAGCAGACAATCCGCTCTTCCTCCTCCCGGGTGGTCATGCCGAAAGAAAGGTGAATTTCTCCGCCGTAGTGATCGCAGAGAAACTCCAGCATTTCGAAATGAAGATTGCAGGCCGAGGGGATTTTGATCAACGCCGGGTTGAGCGAAGCAATCTCACGCGCCGAAGTCATATCCCAAACCGATGTGCTGTACACGATTCCCGATTCCTCGCACCACGCCTTGAGTTGCCGGTGTTGATCCAGACTAAACTCCAGCGCCTCCCGATGCGCTCCATAGCTGGAACCATAACTATGCATCGGATTCGGGTGCGGAGCATGGTACTCTTTTTCGCTCAGTAGTTCTTTTGGGCTACGCTTCTGGAACTTGGCGACGTCTGCCTTGCAGAAATAGGCGGCAGCGACGATCAATTCCCGGGCAATGGCCATCTCGCCTTTGTGATTGCAGCCGATCTCGGCAATGACTTTGGGAACGCTCATGGATTTATATTTTTTTGGTTACCTGGCTAAAGGAAGCAAGCGGTTCCATCTCTCTGATGATCGAAAAAATTTCTCTATTTTGAACGGAATTATCCCCCGTATGACATATAATATCGTAAAAATAATCCTTGATCCGGTTTTTGTAAGCTGCCCGAATAGCGCCTTTAATCTCTGCTCCAGCTCGTGACATATATTTACCCTCAATTGCTTTGGGATGATAATCCGGAGAGGGTAACTCGACGCAAAGAATCCGTACGCAGCTGCCAAACGGTTTCATACAATGAAGTTTCAATTCAACCTTCCATGGTTCGATGTCATCGGTCTGGTATATGCGCCGCACCGCTTCGGAAAATCGATCACCCCAGTCCACCTCTCTCTCCCGGCGAACGATGTAACGGGCCTTGATCCACGAGGTGATTTCGTCAAAAGACGATCGAACCGAAGGCCAGAGAATGACCGGAAACCATACCCCCTCCCGCTCCATTAGCACCTCCAGAAGATCGTCGATTTGCTGAATCAGCGATTGAGAAAACTGGTTGCGCACAAACCAGTCCCTTCCATAGTCAACCCGCCTGGAGCCATTAATGACATGGATCGGAATTTCCTTGATATTAAAATAAAGCGCGCAAGCAAACCGATGAGCCCCATTGGCTATCTGTCCATTATCAAAAACAGGGATCGCGTATTTATCAAGCAATCCATACTCTTCAACACTCTTTACCAGATTTTTGAATCGATCGTAATGACATTCACCAGTTCGCTTCTCCTGCATTTCACGGTAAACCGGCTCCATTGCATCGCTCCCATCAACAATCGAAGCAATCACGAGATAACGCAGCAAAACATCATAATGAAGAAATTTCGTCCCATCATATTGAAGGGAAAGCAAGGAACCGCTGGGAATCAATAATTGCGTCTGCGACAGGAAATCGGGGTTCTCCAGCATCGCCCCGACAAGGGCGTGCTTCGCAGACCGGTTTGCTGAAACAAGTATTTTCGCCAGGAATTTGCGCACTCTTGCCGGAAGAATCGCAACCGCTTTTTCGATTGCGTCATAAATCATCGATTTCGTGTGACGCAGCTTTCCCATTAGGCGCCTCCTCATAGGCGGGGATGCTTGTGGAGGCCGCGCATTGAGGCACTCCCTCAACAGATCCCATCGCCAGTCCTTAATGACGGTGCCAACGGCATCCGCCAATTCTTTGCGATTCCAAAGATCCTTGCTTCGGGACCGGTATTGATAGATCGCTAAAAGGATTTCGGGGCGAACAATCCGATAGCCATCCATTAGAACGTGATATTTGGGATTGCCAATTAGTTCGTCATCCGGAAGTCCCAAACGGGCTGCCCAGCCTTTACCGACCACTTCCACTTTCTCCCCGATTTTCGAGGCTTGCGCAGGCAAGGACAACCTCTCCCGCACCTCTGACGTGACGATAATGTCAATATCCCGGTTCTTTTTGAGCCCTAACCAGGCCAAAATCGAACTGCCCACGATGCCACATTCCTCAGGAAGAATCCCGGTTTCGGCGAGAGCCTTTTTTAACTCCGCTAAATATTGAATGGTTCCGCCCATGGCATATCAGTCATTCCGACGCTTTAACACACACCCTGAAGGTCGGTCATTGGAAGCGAAGAGCGCTCGTCAACCAGAACACGCACTTTGATGCCGCGCTTTTGAGCCTCGATGAGCAGGTCGGCGAGCGGCTTCCATTCCAGCAGGAAGACCATCACATCCACCCGTTCCCGCGCTGACGCTATCTTCTCTTTTAATAATGCGCAAATCGATTGCTCCGGTGCAAACGCGGTTTTCTCAACGATCACCGATATCGGCTCCTGCCTTTGGGAACTGGAGGCTTGCAACGGCAATGACAGGAAGGCAAATACCAGAAGGCATCCCTCCATCAGCAAAAATTTTGAGATTCTATGAAGGGTTTTCAAAGCTGGCGTAAATTCCATAATCCATCCGGTCCTATTACCTGAATCGCATCCTTACGACTAATATGGATGATATTCGATCTGTTTTGAGCATCGGATAAAATAACGCTCAGCCGATATATTCCCGGGCAAATAGCCAGGGAGTCGATATGAAACTCAATTTCATGATCATGACACTTCTCCAAATCATAGGTCTTCTGGTGATTTCCCGAGTGCCACTCTCCGGCCACTTCTCCTGATGGAGCCGTAAAAAGGATGCGGGCAATCGCGTTCCGGTACCCGACCCGTGACCGACATCTCAACCCGATACGAATCGGTTTCATAAAATGAAACCTGCTTTCCTTCAGGATGATTTCCGCATACTCCATATCCGGTTCCCGATAAGAAGAAGAGTTACCGAACGTATCGGACTCCGATTCGTATGCGGCGATCGTCCCAGCAATATCTCCAACATAGAGTGGCACTCCCCTGTTGAGATAGACGCCGTGCGAACAGATGCGACGCACCTGCTGAATCTGATGGCTGACAAAAAGGACCGCCGCATTTTCCAGCAGGGCAGCAATCCTCTTAAAACACTTCATTCGGAAGGAAAAGTCCCCGACGGCCAGCACTTCATCGAGAATCAGCACATCGGGCTTCATGGCCGTGGCAATCGAAAAACCAAGGCGCACCTGCATTCCTGAAGAGTAGCTCTGGACCGGAGAATCAATGAATTCGCGGATCTCTGCAAAATCAATGATTTCATCGAGTTTTGTCTTAATCTCCCGCTGGCTGAGACCAAGAATGGAGCCATTGATATAAATATTCTCCCGGCCTGAGAGGAGGGGGTTAAACCCTGCTCCCAGGGCTATTAACCCCGTAACCCGGCCCCGCATTTCAATCCGCCCCGTATCCGGCTTGATTAACCCGTTGAGCATCCGCAAAAGCGTGGTTTTTCCCGCGCCGTTATGTCCCAGAAGACCCAGGCATTCCCCCCGACGTACTTCAAAGGAGATATTGCGGTTGGCCCAGAATTCACCAGGCCGCAGTCCCTCCTCCGTCTCTGCCGGTTCTCCAAAGCTCATAGGATTGAACTCTCCAAGCATGTCCTTTATCCCATACCAAAGCGATTTTTTGAAATCGCGGCAGAATTTTTTTGAAACACGATCCGCCCGAACGAGAACTTCTCCCGTTTTTTCCGAAATGGATGGATGTGACATGGGTAGTGGCTTCATGAACAAAAGCGGAAAATCATCCGCCCATTCGTGCGATCAGATGAGGAATGGCAAGCCGGAGGGTGATTAAGCCGATGAAACTGACCACCCCGGCAATAGCGACCACCAGTAGCGCTTCCGGAAGACAGGTAAGTTCCTTTCCCGTTAATGACTCGCGTACAGTGATGATGAGCGGAGACACGGGATTCCATACAGCCAACACTCCCGCCCATCCCTCCGTCCGGGCCGGGTAGACGATCGGTGTCAATAACATCCAGAACTGTGTAAAAATGGGAATGGCATTGAGAACGTCACCATAAATTCCCGAAATGGGGGCCACCAGAAGACCAAAGGCAAAGCCCGTCAGCATCAGGCCGAAAACAGCTACCGGGAAAGCGAGGAATGAAATACCAGGACAAATCTTCCAGTATATCATTACACCTCCAAGTAACACCAAGCGAATAAACAAGTTAAACCCAACCATGTACATCCCACCGAGCAAAAGCGCCTCCTGGGGAAAATTGATTTTGGCAAGCATCGGTCGGGCTGCATTAAGTGATCGGACAGGAGAGGAAAGGGAATCGGCGAACACCTGCCAGAAGAGAGTGCCGATCATGGCGAACGCCGCATAAGGGATCCCTCCTCCGCCAGTCTTTACAATCCCTTGTGAATTGAGAAAGATAAAAGTGAGCGAAACAGCCAGCGGCGGCAGGATCGCCCAAAAATAACCGAAATAGGTCCGTCGATACTGCGCCTGAAGATCCCGAACAAACAGGCTCCATGCCAATTCCCTCCCGGCGTATCCGCCGCCGCGGAGCAACGCACTCAGCAACTCACGCCAATGCCTCAAAAATGGTTCTGGCGAGTAGACCCTGAGAGGCAACTCCTTCAATGACGCTCGAGACTCACTCATAAACGCGATTCATCCTCTACGCAGCCGGAGGGTTCTCCATACCTCGCTCTCGCCCCGCGTTCCGAGAGCGCGGATGCAGGCGGGTCGAAATCCCCTCTTTGTGAAAAGCCAATGTTTGAGACAGCACAACGGAGGAAAGCTATCGCCAGCCATCGAAAGTTCAAGGAAAAATGAATCTTCTGTCGGCGACGGTTCAAAAGCGAAAGAATGGGTCCGGGGGACGTGCCCTGAAAGAAATTCGGAGAGACCTTTGCCGCGGTCCGGCCTCTCGCCAGCCTGCCGCGAATGCCCGTTCTTGACCATGGATGGCGTTCGGGAAAGAACCACTTCCCTCAAATCAGGTTGCTGCAAGCCTCCCCAAGTCGGGTTGACACGCCCTACCGATTATTGAGTCAGTTTGAATCCCCTCCTTTCCTTCTCATGATTGACTTCGACTATTCTATTATTTATGCTCTCCCCGTTTTAAAATGAAAATATCAACCTGCATTGCATGCGGATCGAACGAAGTTGAGAAAGCCGGAAGCTATCGCCCTTTCGCTCTCAAAGGAATGAAGGCGTCCATTAAATCTTTTCTCGTTCGGCATCCATGGTTGATGACATGCTCCCGGATCAAGAGCTTGGAGAAATATCGTGATTTTCCGGTTCGGGGAAGTCTTGTCCGCTGTAGGGCGTGCGCTCTGGTGTATCTTGGGACGATGCCAACGTTGTCACAACTTGAGCGCTTTTATGCCGCCGATTACTGGTCAATGAGACGTCCGGATATGTCACCCGGGCAATACCGGACAAGCCCTCGCGCGCACGCTCAGGTCGAGTTCATCACTGGTCTTTTGCCCAAGCCTGCCATTTCATCAGTGCTGGAGATCGGGGCAGGAACAGCCACTCCATCTCTTTTATTGAGAGAAAAACTAAGTCCATTCGGCGACGTTGTTATCAATGTGATCGAACCCGGCTCCATCTGGAAGGATTACTACCATCAGACTTCCATCAACGTGATCGGAACCTTTTTTCCGATAGAAACAGACAAAACGTTCTCTCATATTCACGCAAGCCACTGGCTTGAACACAATACGGATCCCAAGGATACAGTTCAACGAATGAGAAGGATTCTAGATAAGAACGGGACTGTTTTTATTGAAGTTCCTTATGCATCCGATGAATATTGGACATACAAACTATCAGATATACCTCACACCCTTTTCTTTTCTATTGAATCACTTAACTCATTATTTACTCAATCCGGATTTAATGTCCTGGGATGCGGTCGCTATGGTATTTCATTACGTGAATGGGAGCAGGGCCGATGGCCAACGGATCAGGAATTTGCCCGCGAAAATCCGGAAGGATTCTGGATTCGTGCGCTCTATCAGAAAGAGGGATGATCCTTATCCGGGTGAATCACTTCATAGAGCCTCCCCTTCCACGTCACCCCTTCCCCGGCGCTGCGACGCCATGAATTGAGCGCGATGGCCGTGGTCAGGAGCTGGGCCACGGGGTGAAACGCCACGCTCAGCCACGAGGTGCGAAACCGCGCCGCCAGCCGCGCCCGGATTCCGAGAATCACCGCGATCTGGGCCGCCGCGAGCCAGGAGGCCGTCCCGCTCAGGCACCAGACCCAGACGAACGGCAGCAGGAACACCATGGTCAGCCCAAGGCCAAAAAGGAGGAAGAGCGGCAGCGCCCCTTCGAAAGCCGCCCGGGCGTTTTTGGTGAGCCCTTCCCAGACTTCCGCCAGGCAGGTGTACATCCGGACGCTGGAAAGCGGCACGCCGTCGCAGTTGATGAGCCGCATCCCCTCCCCCGCCCGCATCGCGACGGCACGCCCGAGGGCCACATCCTCCACCATATGCTGCTTTTGCGCTTCATGGCCGCCGATGCGCCAGTACGACTCCTTCCGGAAAAGCAAAAACTGGCCGTTGGCTCCGCCGAAGGCGCGCCGGAGCGGGGCGGGAAGCCGGGCGGCCATGGCAGGGACCGCCTGAAGCCGCTGCCAGAGGGCGTGGGGGTAGAAGGCGAGGGTGAGATGGATCATCGGCAGGACGAGTTTTTCGCTCCATGTATGGGCGAGCACCCGCGGCCAGGCGGAAAGGAGGTCCGCCCGGGTCTCCAGCGCCAGCGCCATGGCAGAGGCGAGCATCTCCGGGCGGTGTTCGGTATCCGCGTCCACGAAGAGAAGGTATTCCCCCCGGGCCACGCGCGCCAATTGATGGCACGCCCACCCCTTGCCGGTCCAGCCGGACGGCAGCGGCTCCCCGCGCACGAGGCGAAGCGGGGCGTCCGGCTCCTCCCGGTAGCCGAGCGTTTCGACCAGCGCGCCGGTGCCATCGGTTGAGTGATCATCGAGGATGATGACCTCGTAATGCGGATACCGCTGGCGGGCGAGCGACACGGCGCACGGGGCGATCCGCAGCGCTTCGTTGCGGGCCGGTACGAGGATGGAGACCATCGGGGCGTCCCCGGAGGAATCTCCGAGGGCATCCGGCGTTTCCGGCCACTTCTCCCGAACCGGCACCCGGCGGAACGACCGGAGGTTCCACTCCAGTATGCCAAAGGCAAAGAGCAGGAGCAGAAGGACGCCGATCTGGTAAAGAAGCATCCGTTACGTTGCCACAATATTGACCAGCTTGCCCGGCACAACGATCACCTTGCGGACGGTTTTGCCATCAAGCCCTTCCCGCACCTTCGGCAGCGCGAGCGCGTCCTTCTCCAGCGCTTCCCGGCTGGCGTCCTTGGCCACCACCTGTTTGTCGCGGATTTTACCGTTGATCTGGATGACGATCTCCACCTCATCCTCCACAAGATACGCCTCCTCCCACTTCGGCCACGGCTGGTCTTCGAGACCGCCGGAAGGGCCCGGGAAATTCCGGCTGAGCACTTCCCAAAGCTCGGAGGTAACGTGCGGCGCAAACGGGTTGAGCAGCACGAGCAGCGTGCGGAGCGCCGAAAGGGGGCGCGGGTTCACGCTCGTGAAGGTGTTGACGTAGACCATCATCCCGGCGATCGCGGTGTTGAAGCTGAGGCTCTCGATGTCCTCGGTCACTTTTTTGATGGTAGCGTGGATCACGCGGAGCTGCGCCTTGTCCGGCTCCGCGGTGGCGGACACCGGCCCGGGCGTCCATTCGCCGCTCTGGTTTTCTTCCATCACCAGCCGCCACACCCGGGCGAGGAAGCGCGAAACTCCCTCCACGCCGGTCATGCTCCACGGTTTCATCTGTTCGAGCGGGCCCATGAACATCTCGTAAAGGCGGAAGGCGTCCGCGCCGTAGAGGGCGATCACGTCGTCCGGATTGACGACGTTGCCGAGGCTCTTGGACATTTTCTGCCCGTCCTCGCCGAGGATGATCCCCTGATTGACCAGCCGCTGGAACGGCTCCGGCGTGGAGACTTCGCCGAGATCGAAGAGCACCTTGTGCCAGAAGCGGGCGTAGAGGAGGTGCAGCACGGCGTGCTCCGTCCCCCCGACGTAAAGATCGACGCCCCCCGGCTTGCCGCCGCCCATCCAGTATTGCTCGGCTTCCCGGCTGATGAAACGCCGCGAATTGCGGGGATCGCAATAGCGCAGGTAATACCAGCACGAACCGGCCCATTGCGGCATGGTGTTGAGCTCGCGCGTGGCGGTCTCCGAGTAGCGAACCCACTCCTTCGCCTTGGAGAGCGGCGGCTCGGGCGTGCCGGTCGGCTTGAAATCGGAGAGCGGGGGCGGGGTGAGCGGGAGTTCGGACTCCGGAATGGGCCGGTGAGCGCCGTTTTCCCAGATGATCGGGAACGGCTCGCCCCAGTACCGCTGGCGGGAGAAGAGCCAGTCGCGCAGCTTGTAGTTGACGGTGCGCCTGCCGACACCGCGTTCCTCCAGCCAGGCGCTGATGCGGGCTTTGGCCTCCGGGGTCGGGAGGCCGTCGATGACCGGCGAAGCCACGGCGATGCCGTCGCCGCTGAAGCCGACCGATTCCTCCACGCTCCTCCCCGGGGCCTGCACCACCACGCGAACGGGGAGGTCAAAGGCGCGGGCAAACTCGAGATCCCGCTCGTCATGGGCCGGAACCGCCATGATCGCCCCGGTGCCGTAGCCGAGGAGGACGTAATCGGCGATCCAGATCGGGACGCGCTCGTTGTTGACCGGGTTGAGCGCGTAGGCACCGGTGAACGTGCCGGTCTTTTCCTTGGAAAGCTCCGTGCGCTCCAGATCGCTCTTGCGGGCGGTCCGCTCGCGGTATTCCCGGACGGCGGGCCAATGCTCTTCGGTCACGATCTCCTCCACGAGCGGATGCTCCGGGGCGAGGACCATGTAAGTCGCGCCGAAGAGGGTATCGGGCCGGGTGGTGAAAACGGTGATCGAGCGGGCCTGCGGATCGTCGGCGAGCGGGAAATGGACCTCCGCCCCCTCGCTGCGGCCAATCCAGTTGCGCTGGAGCAGCTTGATGCTTTCGGGCCAGTCGAGGCCGTCGAGTTCCGCGATGAGGCGTTCGGCATACGCGGTGATGCGCAGCATCCACTGACGCATCGGGCGGCGCTCCACCGGGTAGCCGCCGACCTCGCTGCGGCCATCAATGACCTCCTCGTTGGCCAGCACCGTGCCGAGTTCCGGGCACCAGTTGACCGGGGCCTCGGAGACATAGGCGAGGCGGACGCTGTCGGGGTGATCGCCCCGGTAGGTTTCGATCGGTTCCGCCCGGTTGGTTTCGGGGTTGAACCAGGAATGGTAGAGGCGCAGGAAGATCCACTGGGTCCAGCGGTAGTAGGCGGGGTCGCTCGTGGCGATTTCGCGGGACCAGTCGTAACCGAAGCCGATCTTTCGCAACTGCGCCTTGAAGCGTTGGATGTTCTCCCTGGTGGTGATCTCCGGATGCTGGCCGGTGCGGATGGCGTACTGCTCGGCGGGAAGGCCGAAGGAATCCCACCCCATCGGGTGGAGCACGTTGAAGCCGTTCATCCGTTTGTAGCGGCCGATGATATCGGTGGCGGTGTAGCCTTCGGGATGGCCGACATGAAGCCCCGCGCCGCTCGGGTACGGGAACATATCGAGAACGTAGTATTTGGGCCGGGAAGGGTCGAAACCGGCTTCGCCCGGATTCGGGACGCGGAAGGTTTCCTGCGCTTCCCAATGGTCCTGCCATTTCGGCTCCAGCACATCAAAAGGGTACGGTTTGCGTCGGTCGCTGCTGCTCATGAGAAAGGGGGAGATCATTAAGCGACTTCCCCGGGAGGGGAAGCAAAAACCACCCCCCGCCTTCCGGGCCCGATACGAAGGGCCGGGAAATGGTGAAGCCGCGAAGGCGCACCGGAATCGCAAATGGAAAGGGCAAGGGAAATCGCCCGGCGGTCTTCCCGAAACCCGGGAACCCGGAGAGCGGATTTTTTCAAAGAATTTTCGAAAAAGCGCTTGCAAACCCGGCCAGAGCGCGTAGAACTACGTCTCCTGTTTCTCCCCGACCGGAAATCGAGCGTAGCTCAGTGGTAGAGCGATCGGCTGTTAACCGATTGGTCGTAGGTTCGAATCCTACCGCTCGAGCCAGTTCTCACAACTGGCTCACGCTTGACAGGACCGGACAGTTCCGGCCTAACTCTTTGAAAATCAGCAACTTGCACAACGGCTGATTTTTTACTTTTCGTGACAGGCAGTGACACCGATTGACCCTGCCGGAACAAATCTTGTGAGTCTCTTTGTGAGTCATTTTCGACGGGGGTGGATAGGAGGAGCGAAGGGAGGTTCGCCACGGCATCCGAAGTCGGCAGTCGTCCCGCATCGGTGTAAATATTCGCGGTGAGGCGAATGTCGCTGTGGCGCATGATCTCCATCGCCACGCGGGGAAAAATCTAATCATCTTCAATACGCAATGATCGCCTCAGATTGGCGACAAGCTCGGCACGTTGCCCGGAAGTTCGGGTTTCAAGATTCCGTTGCCGCCAGAGCACGGCTGGAAGCTTTGCAGCGTGTGCGACATGCAGCAACGACCAGTCGGGTGCTCCTGCCTCGAAGCCGATCAGGAACTTTTTGTGCCGTTCGGGCATTCCTCCTATGATGATTTCAATGAGTTCGTTCTGGGCTTCAATAAGTAATTCGATGGCCACAGGTTCGTCGGTCATGCCCACGAAACCGTTCTGGTATTCCATCGCGAGATTCTTCCTGCACCCCGACAAGACTTCACCCATTGGCCGGTTGTGGTTCAGGAGGTAAACGATAAAGGCTTCTCGTAGCTCATCACCAATGCCCTCATTGACAAGAAGATCACGCACATCGAAAAGATCCCGAGGGTGCTGGCGGTCGAGAGCAGCGAGAATCTTTCCGGCATAGAGATCCGCGAATGACACCACCTTGATTTCGGCAAACTGGAAGGCGTCTTCGACCGCAGGGGAGACGCCCCGCAGGCTGGGCTCATAAACCGTACCTCTCATAACGGGTGAAAGTTCGATCTTCACCTGCACGCCATTCACCTGTACCAGCAGCTTGGTGATGGCTCCTTCAATGGCCACATTTGTGGTTCTGGCAGCCGGAATGCCGGTCTTGATCCTCTCTGCGATGCGCTTCATGGCGGCATCAATTTCGGTAAGGGAAGCAGCGCGGGATTTCACGGGCAGATACGTGAGGTCGATGTCCACGGAGAGCCGAGGCATGTTGCGGACAAAGAAATTGATGGCCGTGCCGCCTTTAAGGGCAAAGCATTCCTCCTCTGCCACAAAGGGAATGATCCGGAGCATGAGGACCACTTGGCGGCGGTAGATGTCAGTAGTCATTGTCGAGATCCTGCGGGACGGTGATGTGATAGACGGGATCGAGGCTCCCTCCCTTGACCAGAAGGCGTTTCCCGGTGCCCAGGTTGATCGATTTCTTGTCGAGGTGCTTGAGCCATGCGTGTTGTTGCCGGTCAGCGAAGAAGAAGAACAACCGCTTGACCTTGATACTGCGGCAGTCAGACAGAAGCTTTTGCAGCTTGCGGGGCCTCAGTCCGGCCAGTCCCTCCATGATTTTGTCAACGTGATGGAAGCTCGCACGGTCGGGCAATTCATCCAGAAGCTCCAGAATGGCTCTTTCTGGCGTTGATAACGCCAGCGGCCAGTCCCACTGGCCCCATGTGATGGAGGTGACGCTTCCGCCATGAAGTTTCGTCAGATCACGCCCTCTGTTCTCACGGGCATCCCAAGCCAGGTCGTTCGCGCCAACGCTCGCGGATTCGCCTTCAAACAGCCTGCTGTGATGATGGTAAACGATACGCTGCTTCAACTTGAGATTGGCAACCCATGATGGAGGTACTTTTTCCCCATACAGGTGGATTTCTTCCAGTTCCTCGGAAAGATAGTGGTTTAACCCCTGCAAGGTCAAAGCGGTTCCGCCACCTACGATGAGAGGAGGATGGTCCAGAATGGTTTGCAGCGAGATGACGACCTGCTGCCAGCTAAGGCGGCCCCGTTTTCTCCGAAAAGCCCCCCGGGCGGGCTGCTCAAGCCAGCCATGCTTCACGTAGTAGCTTCGCAAATTGCTGGCATATCCACGTTTTTCCAGCCAACGGGCATCTACGATCAGCCCTTCGGGAAGATCGCGCTCCAGTTGGTTTAGCTTTTTTGAATTTCGCTCAGCCATCCTGAGCATATTTTCGATTTCTCAAACCAATGTCCAGTTTGAAAAAATATCTGTTTACTCAATGAGATTGAGTTTTAAGGATCATCTATCCCTCTTGAAAGAGGCTTGGAAAGGTGGCTTCCCGATTGACGCTTCTCCTGCGATGTACGTGCGCCCTTATCCGCAGTTCAGGATTGCGACGATAGCTGATTTTATTTGAGCCGACAGCGTTGGCCATCGCTCAATCACTGCTTTCAAATCCGGGTCAAATGTGTCAAAATGTGATAATGAGTCTCTTTGTGAGTCCTGATTTGCAACCCCCTGTGAATCAGACACTTCCGATCTGGTTCGAATCCTACCGCTCGAGCCAGTTTTCATAACTGGCTCACGTTTCACACCGAAGTCGTCAGGGTCTTCACCAAAGCTTGGGGAAGAGCCCCAAGTGTTGGGGTTTTTGCCAAGGTGAGCATTGAAAGCAGCCAAACGGATCTCCCTTCAGGATCACCTATTACCAAAACTCCACCAACACACCCAACGCTTCCAGCCGACGTTATGCATGAAGCTCGCAGCGAAACCGCCCCGAAGATGGAAACGGCAGAGCGGATACCGGTTTGAAAGTCATTCTGGAATCGCTGATCAAACTCATTCCCCGGGCGGCAGCCGGGCCGGGGTTCCGATGATTACGGTGACCGCCTCCAGATTTCCATCAGGGCGCTTGCGGATGGAGCCCCGGATTTCGATCCCTTCGATCAGGTCTTCGAGCACCGCCGGTCGCCCGTCATCGTGTCGCAGCTTGCTCGTTTCCACTACATAAACCTGCCGCACGCGATGCTTCCCCATGCGGAAATAACGCATCTCCGCATCCACGGAAAAAACGACACTTTTGAACGGATAGGGGCGCGATTTCGGCGTGGGGGAAGGGATCGCCTCCGCGCTTTCCTGCGCCGATAGCCGGTGAATCCCCGGCGGCGTCAGCCCGAAGAGCAAAAGAAGCCCCGGCAACAGAACCGGGACCGCGGAAAGGAACAGAGACCGGGGGCATCGCATATCCGCTTCTACAGGGAAGCAAACCCGAGGTCAAACCCGGGGTTCCCGGCCCCCGTGGAGCCCCTCAAAGAAGTTGCCTCGCCCTTCGCAAGCGGTTATGTTGCAACGATATGGCCCGTCGTGCTAGTTCCTCCACTTCCCCCGCATGGTTCGTGGTCGCCCTGATCCTGACCATCGGTTTCGTGACGGGCGGATACTGGATTTATTCGTACCTCAACGACCCGCTGCGGACCATCCCTCCCCTGCCGGTTCAGGCGTATCTGGAGAATTCCAGCAGCCTGCGGGGCAACCGGTATCAGGTGGAGGGGGTGGTGGCCAACCAGCTTGGCTGGTCCGCGGAACGGGGGCGACTCTACTCCATGGAGATCAACGAGGCCGCCGACGTGGTGGCCGTTTTCATCCCGGCGGAATTCAACGCGACCAACATCCAGAAGGGCCAGCGCCTGATCTTTGAGGTGGAGGTCACCGAAAAGGGCATCCTTTCCGCCAAATCATTTCACAAGGCATGAAGCGTCTCCTCCTTCCCCTCACGCTGATCACTTCGGGCTGGGCGCTCCACGCACAGGTCCTTGATCTCCCCACGAACACGCCCCCCGCCACCCAGCCACCGGCAGCCGCTCCGGCGGCGACCCCGGGCGCGATCAACGTGCCCTCCCCCGGCGATCAGGCCAACCAGCCCCGGAATTTCCTCGGCACCAGTGTCCCGGTGTTCGACCCTTCCTCGGAGCTTCTCTCCTGGGACGGGCGGAACTGGAACATCAACGACAACCGGCTCTTTCAGGCGCGGTTTGAAAAATACCTCAACGCCCCGGAATCCGAGACCGCCGAAGACAAGCAATACCGCGCGCTGCTGCGCCAGATCACCGAAAAGCTCGCCCCGGCAAGCATCTCCACCAAGCACGTGGACGAAGCTTTCAGCATGCTCCCGAGGGCGTCCGCCTATGAGATCGACGCGCACCTCTGCGAGGGCATCGCCGATGCGGTCTACTCCGCCTGGCGGGCGATGCGCAATTCCCAGCGGCTCACCCAGGCCAATACCGCGCTGGAAGAGGAACGCAAACGGGCGGAGTGGAACACGCGGGTGGCCGCCTCGACCTCCACGCTCGACACCCCGCCGCGAAAGGGAAATGACGCCGCCGTCAAGGAATGGGCCCGGATGCAGAAAATCCGCCGGGACGCCAACCTCCTCCCCTACACCACGCGGCTGGCGGAGGTGCTCGCCACCATCAAGGCCAATCAGGTGAAAAAGGAGCTTTCCGAACTGCAAACGAAGGTGGAGTTCCAGTCGCTCATCCTTCAGCTCTTTTTCCAGCGCCGTTTCGAGCACGTCATCATCGCCTCCCGCTTTTACCGGGCGGTGTTTTCCGACGGCAACACGACGCTCAAGGTCGGCAAGGACAGCAAGGACCTCTTCAAAAAGGCGACCGGCTCCTCGCCCACCGTCTCCACCCTCGACGCGCTGGCCAACGAGGCGATCCGCGACGCCCGGGAAGGGGTGCTCGCCTACGAATACCTGCTGAGCCGCGACGAACTCGAAAGCGCCACCAAACGGCTCGCCGAAGCCTTCACCATCGGCGAATACATGCCGGAGCTGCGCACCCTCTCGCGGGAAAAGAAGCGGCAGGCGCTTGAGTTCACCCAGAAAGCGTACAAGCTGACCTCCGCGCTGGAGGTGAAGGATTACACGCTGGCGCTGGAACTGGTGAATGATCTGCACAAGACGGCGAAGGATTTCGACAGTTCCAAGCCGATGGCCGCCATTGAAACCGCCCGAACGGTCGCCGCCATGCACATCGCCAAGGCGCGCAACGCCGCCGTGAGCGGTGACAGCGAAACGCTGGAAAAGGAACTCAAGGCCGCCACGGAAATCTGGCCGCGCAATCCGGCGCTCTCGGAAGTGAGCGGACGCATCTTTGACTCCGCCGACGTGCAACAGAAGGCGCTGGCCGATCTCGAACAACTGCTCGCCCAGCGCAATCACCGGCAGATTTACAAGGATCATGTCCGCTTCATCGCCGCCACAGCGCTCTACCCGGCGCAGCAGGAGAAGCTCAAGGCGGTGCTCGAAGAGATGCAGCAGATCGACGGGGCAATCATCCGTTCCCGCGAGATCGCCAAGTACGGCGATTACGCCGGGGCGTGGGAAAACGTGGAGCGCATCTTCCATCAATACCCCCAGGATACGGAGCTTAACCAGATCCGCGCGGATCTGACGACGCAGGCCGCCGATTTCGTCCGGACGCTCCGGACGGCGCAGGACCTCGAAAAACGGGGAGAAACCGGTTCCAGCCTCGCCTGGTATCTCAAGGCCCAGAAACTCTACCCGGGAACCCAGTACGGGCGGGAGGGGATCGAACGCCTCGTCAAGATCATCCTGCCGGAGGAAAGCCCGCTCAACCCGGATCTCGCGGGCACAGGGGAAGCCATCCCCTGATCCCTTCCGCCGTCCCCCTCCTCTCCCCGCGGCCAAAAAACCTGATTCCGAGACGATTCTGAATTTCCGGCTTTCACTTATTCCCCCTTTTTCCTATTATTGGAATAACCGGGATCATTCCGTTTGATTTGCCTTCAGGGGCTTCTCACGGCGATGCCCGGTTTCCTTACCACCACTCCTCGAAACAACGCATCTCATGGATCACCCAAACCAAGCACGCGCCCGGCTGGGCAACCGTTCCCTCGCCTTTTTCTACGCTCAGGGACAAGCCTTTCAGTATCGGCCCGACCGTTTCCGGCACTTTGTGGAGACGGCTCTCCGCTTCGGGGCGACGCACGTTCAGGTCGGCCAGTTTTCCTACCGCTACGGCACCTCGTTCCTTCCCGACAACGACGATCCCTACGCCTGCTGGTGCAACACCGCCCTCAATCTGCTCTGGACGTTTCCCCCGGAGGAACTCCGGGAGTGGATTCCGGCCCCGGAAGTGGCCTGGCGGCAGGAGCAACTGGCCGCGCAGATCGTGGAACTCCGGCGGCACGGGCTCAAGGCGGTCGCCACCGGGGTGGAGCCGCTCTGGCTCCCGGAGGCGGCCTACCGCGCACATCCCCGGTGGCGGGGGCCGCAGTGTGAACTCGGGCGGATCGCCCGGCGGCCTTATTTCGCCCCTTCGATCGACGAGCCCGAGGTGCTCGCCCTCTACCGTGAGGCGATGCGGCAGCTTGGAACGCAGTTTCCCGAGCTTGAACGGCTGAGCTTTCTCTCCAACGATTCCGGGGCCGGTCTCGCCTGGACGCCGAACACCTACCCGGGGATGAACGGCCCGCTCAAATGGCGGCTGCGCGATCCGGGGCTGCGGATCGCGGGGTGGCTCGGCGCGTTGCAGGAGGGCGCGGCGCAGGCGGGTGTCCAGGTCGCCGTGAATCTCCATTCCTCGGGCCTTTCCCCGGAGATCAAGAGCACCACCCGCCAGCACCTCAAGCCGGGCCAGTATCTCAACAGCCAGGGGCCGGAGGGCGAACCGTGGTCCGGGGGGAGCGCCTCCCTTGGCCACGGACTCTGGAGCGCGGCTTACCCGATCGCCGGGATGGCCGATCCGGCGGAATTCGTCAAGGGGCTTCAGAAAATCTATTCCAACCCGGAGGGCGACAGCGCCGTTTGCGAGATCGCCTTTGATGAAACCCATACCGGACGCGCCACGGCGCTGATGGAATCCTTCCTGTGCGAACCGGGCGATCCGCTCCCCGGCGTGGTGCGCGAACGGGTGCTGCACCGGGCGGCCCGGGCCATCACCGGAAACGACACGGAGGCCCTTGCGCTCGTCAACGCCTGGGGGGCCGTGGGCCGCGCCACCCATGCCGTCTTACAGGTGCGGCAGAAGGGGTTCGGGCTGGTGATGCCATTCTGCGGGGTAAGCATGCGCTGGATCATCCGCCCGCTGGTGCCGCAACCGCTCCGGCTCACCCCGGAGCAGACAGCGTACTACGACCGCTTCCTCCTGAGCGTGGACCCGGTGGAGCGGGTTTCGAGCTTCTCCTCCGTCCTCGGCAAGCAGGTCTTCCGGGGGGAATCCGCCATGTGGCTCACCCGCTGGTGTCTGGAGGAAGCCTACCAGACGCTCCGGGCCGCGGCGGGAAGCCTGAACGCGGAGAACGCGGCTCTCCGGCTGGAGGCCACCCGGATCAACGCCTTTGCCTCTGTGGTGAAAACGATTCAGAACGCCGTCCGCTACCAGTATGCGCTCGACGTGGCGCATCACCCGCAATTTGGCTGGAACGTGATGGATTACGACGAAAACATGCTCTACGACCAGCGGGCGCTCCAACTGCGCAAGATCGCCCGGGAGGAACTCGACAACACGCAGGAACTCATCGAACTGATCGAATCGCAAAGCGAGCCGGTGGTCGTCCACGCCACGCAGGCCGGGGAGGAGAGCGTTTTCCTGCTCGGGCCGGACCTCGTGGGCGATCTGCGCCGCAAGATGGATCTCATGCTCAACTGCTGGCAGGAGTACGAGACGCTCTACCCTTCCACGAAAGTGGAGGAGCTGGAACCGGCTCCGGCGGCCGGGCCGGTCAGCCCGTGATCCGCGCGAGGTGTTTGCGCTCGTTGCCGTAGGGCGTCATGATCGTCAGCGGCTCGGAGGCACTTCCTTCGCGCAGGTTGTACTTCACGGCGGTGGCCATGCTGCCGGAGGGGCCGAGGTCGATGTAACGCCAGCTCTCCCGCGCTTCCAGCGCCGTCACCACCGCCCCGAAATCAATCCGGCACCGGGTCGCCTCCCAGAGATGGCCCGGGTTCCGCCCGTCCCAGAGGGTTCCGGTGGCCGCGGAGAGAATCGGGATCGCCGGGGGCTTCGGGGTGAGCGCGGAGAGAATGGCGTTGGCGGGGGTGGCGATCGCGTCCATCCACCGGGAATGAAACGGGAAGAGGACGGGAAGCTCCATCGCGCTGATCCCCCGCTCCCGCAGCCCGGGCAGGAGCCGCTCCGCGATCACCCCTTCGGGCGCGGAGACGACGAAATTGCGGTTGAAATGGACCCCGGCCACCTCGCACTCCGCAAAAAGCTCCGGCCAGCGGCGGGTGATCTCCGGGTCTTCGAGGATGGCTGCCATCGCGCCGCGCGGGGCGGCGTATTCGAGCAGCGCCGCCTGCCGCACCAGCGTGGTGAGCGCCTCCTCCAGCGTCAGCGCGCCGGAAACCACCAGCGCGGTGTATTCGCCAAGGCTGTAGCCGAGCAGGAAGTCCGGGCGCATCCCCCGGTGCGTCAGGAGCCGCGCCAGCGCCACTTCCACCAGCATGATGGCCGGGTGAGTCTGCATGATCGGCAGGAACGGCTCGAAGCGGTTCGCCCTCGGGGCGTAGAGGATCTCCAGCAGCGAACGGTTGATGAGCGGAGCCACCACGGCGTCCCCTTCCTTCATGGCATCGCGAAAAACCGGCTCGTGCTCGTAAAGATCGCGCCCCATGCCGTAGTACTGGGACCCCTGCCCCGAAAACATCCAGATCGTTTTTTTCATGATGGGTTACGAATGCGGCGCAGAAGACCGGTGAGGACGTTGCCCGGGCCGACTTCGGTGAACTCCGGCTCCGGCCGGGCGAGCAGCCAGCGCATACACTCCGTCCATCGGACGGGATGGGTGATCTGCCGGGCCAGCAGGGACTTGATCTCCGCCGGTTCATGGAGCCGGGCGCTGACGTTGGAGAGGACCGGGATCGACGGCGGCCGCAGCGCGATCGGCTCCAGAAAGCGCGCGAAGGCCGCTTCCGCCTCCGCCATGTAGCGGGAGTGAAACGCGGCGCTCACCGGCAGCCGCACCACCATCTGCGCCCCCGCCGCCTCGAACGCCGCCTGCGCCGCGGGCAGATCGTCCACGGGACCGGAAACGACGGTTTGTGTCGGGGCGTTGAGATTGGCGATGTCGATGCCGGCGTGGTGACCCTCCTCCAGCACGCGGCGGATTTCCGCTTCCTTCAGGCCGATCACCGCGAGCATCCCGCCCCCCTGCGCCTGCGCCATCAGCGTCGCCCGCTGCCGGACGATCCGCACCCCCGTGCCGAAATCAAACACCCCGGCGGCGAACAACGCGCTGTATTCCCCGAGGCTGTGCCCGGCGACGAAGTGCGGCAGGCAGCCGCTCCCGGTCACCCGGTGGAGGAATTTCAGCGCGCTGACGACGAAAAGGGCGGGCTGGGTGTAGAGCGTCCGGTTGAGCTGCCCGTCCGGATCGCGCAGGCAGAGTTCTTCAATGGAGTAGCCGAGGATTTCGTCCGCCAGGGCCACCTGCCGGGGATAGAGGGGGAAAAGCTCCTCCCCCATCCCCGCTTTCTGGGAACCCTGACCGGGAAAAAGGTCGATTCGTGTCATGATTTAGTAGAAGGAGAACGGTGAATCTCCGCCGGAAAGGCGAGGCGCACCTCCACGGCCGAACCGGCGGTCCGGGTGATGACGGCGGTGCCCGCGTAGCTCACGGGAGCGAGTTCCTCCGCGTAAGGGCCGGTGCCGAAATCAATGGGCGGAAGCGCGAAGCGGGAGACGTTGGTGACGATCAGTCCGGCGGCGGGATCGATCAGCCCCCGGCCGGCCAGCGCCTGCGCCCCCTCCTCCTGCCGCAGGGCGAGGAGGGCGGCGTTGTAGTCGGTCAGCGCGTGGGTGTCGCACTGGCCCAGGGCATCCGCGATCTGCCCCGCCAGCAGCGGCACCGATTCCGAGAGCACTTCCCGGCGCTCCAGCCGCAGCATGGCCGGGCAGACCGCGTTGCCGAAGAACGTGGGGCTCAGGCCCGGAAGAAGACGCCGGAAATCGACGGGGACGGCGAGCGTGAGTCTCTCCCCGCCGCCACGGGTGGCTGCCGCGTACGCTTTCCAGACGAGCGCGGTGATCACGTTGTTTTCCGTCAGCTTGCTGCGGACCCCGTTGCGCACGGAGGCGAGCGCCGCCTCCAGTTCCTGTCGCGGCTCGAAACGAAGCGTCTCCACCCGGGCGGCCAATGGATTCGCCTCCGGCCCGAGCACCGGGAACTGCCATTCCTCCAGCGAGGCGAGGAGCGAACGCCGTTTCTTGCGCAGGTGGCTGAGGCGGCGCGAGGCGGCCCGGTTCAGGAGGCGGCGCTCGTGGTCCGGCGGCGGATACGCCTCCCCCCGGCAGGCGGCGGCCCAGGCGGAGAGAAACTGGTAGAAACCGTAGCCATCGGCCACGGCATGGGAAAGCTGTACTCCCAGCAAGCTCCCTTCCGCACACTGGAAGAGCCGGAAGCGGGCCGGTTTGCGTCCTGGCTCCCACGGCTCGAACGCTTCGCAGTAAGGCGCGAAGCTGGCCGGGCTCCCCTGAACGGGGCGTTGCAGGCCGGGATCGCAGATCACTTCGCGGAAATCCGCCGCGGTGGCGCTTTCCCGCAGGAGATACCCGTGATAACGCGGTTGCGGGATGAGTTCCGCATTCACGGGAAAGAAATCCGCCGCCACCCGGTGCAATACGCGCTGAAGGCGCTCGAAATCGAGCCGCTGCGGGAAATAGTAGAATGCCGCGATCTCAAACCGCCCGGGCGCGGCAAAAAGGTAATCCGCCGGGGCGAGCGAAACTTCCCGGGGGCGCGCAGAGGCCGGGGCTGCCGGGGCTGCCGGGGCCGGTTCCGCTTCGCGCGAGGCGGGGGAGGCCGGTTCCGCCGCGCTCACCGGCGGCGGCAGAAGGGTGGCCAAGGCCGAGAGCGTCCGGTGTTCCATCAGCGCGGCGGGGGTCAGGCTGGTGCCGAAACGGCGGTTGAGCGCCTCCAGAAAGGCGAGCGAGGTCATCGAATCGAGCCCGTATTCCACCAGCGCCCGATCGGCGGCGATCCGCTCCGGGGCCAGCCGGAGCACCGCCCCGAGTTCCCGCGCGAGCGCGGCGAGGGTTTCGCCCGCCGGGACCGCTTCGGAAGCCGCCGGGGGCTCCTGCGCCTGTGCAAACCAGCACCGTTCGCCCGCGAAAGGATACCCGGGCAGGGGAAGCCGCCGGTGCGGTCCTTCCCCGAAATGGGCGGTCCACTCAACCACCCCCCCCGCCGCCCAGTGCCGGGCCAGCGCCTCCGGGGAAGCGCCGGGTCCGGGAACCACGCCGGAGCGCTCCTCTCCTGCCCGCCCCCGGAAACCGCTGCCGTTGCGCCAGCCTTCCAGCGCGGCGATTGCCCCGGTCGCGTCTTCCGCGATCAGCGCAAACCGTTCCTCCATCGCATCACGGCCAAGCGCCAGCGTCCGCGCCACCTCGCCGAGCGGCACGCGGTTCTCCCGCAGGAAGGCGGCCAGAGCCGCGATCCGCCGCCCCAGCGCCGCTTCGTCGAAAGCGGAGAGAACCAGCGGTTGCGGACCTTCGTCTTCAACCGCCGACGGCGCGGCATCCGGCGCTTGTTCCACGACGAGATGCGCGTTGCTTCCCCCGGCTCCAAAGGCGTTGACGCACGCACGGAGCGGAAGCGGACGCCCCTCCGGCCCCGGCGGCGCGACCCACGGGGCTCCGGTGCGCTGGACGACGAACGGCGTCTCTTCCCAGCGGATTTCCGGGTTGAGCTTTTCCGTGTGAATGGACGGGACCAGCCGCCGGTGTTTCATCTGGAGGAGCACCTTGGTAAGCCCCGCCATGCCGGAGGCGGATTCGAGATGCCCGATGTTCGATTTCACCGAGCCGATGGCGCAGAATCCCTTTTCCGTGGTAAACCCGGCGAACGCCCGGGCCAGGGCGGCCACTTCCAGCGGATCGCCCAGCGCGGAGCCGGTGGCCGCCGCTTCCACACAGGTGATCGTGCCCGGGTCCACACCGGAACGCCGCAGCCCCGCCGCGATCAGTTCCGCCTGCGCCTGCGGATTGGGCACGCCGTAACCGTTGGTGCGCCCCCCGTGGTTCGCGGCGCTCCCCCGGATGACGCCGTGGATGAAATCGCCGTCGCGCCGGGCGGCGGCCAGCGGCTTGAGCAGCACGGCCCCCACTCCCTCGCCGGGGATGTAGCCGCGTCCCTGTGTTTCGCCAAAGCTCCGGCAACGGCCTTCGCGGTTGAGGAAGCCGCCTTGCGAAAGCGCCACGTCCTTGTGCGGATGCAGGATCAGGTTTACCCCGCCCGCCACGGCCAGCGTCGTCTCCCCGCGCCGCAGGCTCTCGCGGGCGAGGTGGATCGCGAGCAGGGAGGAGGAGCACATCGCATCGAGGGCAAAGCTCGGCCCGTGCCGGTCAAAGCAATACGAAACGCGATTGGCGATGGAGGCAAAGGAGGAGCTGAGGGGAAGCACCTCGCCCCGGCGCACCGACTCCTCCGCGCCGAAAAGCTGGTACTGCCCGTACATCACCCCGACATAAACGCCGACCGCCGCCCCGCGCAGCCGTCCGGCGGCGTACCCGGCGTTCTCCACCGTGTTCCAGACGGTTTCCAGGAAAAGACGCTCCTGCGGGTCCATCAGGGCCGCTTCCCGGGGGGAAATCCGGAAGAAGAGCGGATCGAACCGGTCCACGTTCGGGAGAAACCCGCCCCAGGCGTTCGTGCTGGAGCCCGGTTTTTTCCCTTCGGGATCGAAATAAAGCCGATAGTCCCACCGGTCCCCGGGGATCGTTTCCACGCAGTCCCGGCCATCGGAAAGATTCGCCCAGAACGCCTCCAGCGTTTCCGCCTGCGGGTAGCGGCCTGCCAGCCCGATAATGGCGATGCCTTCCTCTTCGGCTTCACCCGCCTTTTCATCCGGCACCGGCGTCGGCCCGGGGGCGGCCTCCGGCGGGGCGGCCACCGCCACGGCGGGGGGGCGCACGGACTCCGGCGCTTTTTTCTCCGGTGGAGCGCCGAGGGCGGCAAGGCGTTCACCGTGATGTTCGCGCAGATAACCGGCGAGGGCTTCCAGATTCGGGTATTCAAAGAGGAGGGTTTTGCCCAGCGGCCCGAAATCCGCCTCCAGCGCTTCGCTGAACTCCACCGCCATGATCGAGTCAAACCCGTACCGGTCAAGCGGTTCACCCGGTTTGATCGCCGCGGGATCGTTCCCGGTAAGCTGCGCAAAGGCGTTCACCAGGTAAGCGAGCGCATCCGCCGGGCCATCCCGCGCCGGTTCGGCAACGGGTTCCGCTTCCGTGGTGCGGACGGGTTCGGCGGGGGCTGCGGCTTCGGCTACCGGGGTGGCGGACACTTCCCCCCCATCCGTGCGGCGGGTGGCGTACCCGTCCATCTCCAGCAGAATCTGCCCCTCCGGGGTGGCGAGGGTGATCGCGTAGCGCCGCGTGGCCCCGGAGGCTTCCCCCCGGCGCACCACGGCCAGGCACCGCGAAGGCAGCGCTTCATGGCAGATCACCCGGGCAATGGAAAAGGGAAGCTCCAGCGCCATCCCCCCTCCATGAAGCACGGCGAGGCTCTGAAACGCTCCATCCACCAGCGCGGGATGCAGCCGGTAGGCTCCGGCCTCCCACTCTCCGCCGCCGGGGAGTTCCAGCAGGCTCACGGCTTCGTCGTCTCCGAACGCGATCTCCCGGATCACCCGGAACCCCGGCCCGTACTCCAGCCCCCGGGCGGCGAACGCCTCGTAAAGCGTTTCCGGCTCCAGCGAACGCGGGCACCGGGAACGGATCGCGGCGGGGTCCAGCCGCCCGGCGGGCGCGGAAGCCATCGGCACGGCTTCCCCGCGGGCGTGAAGCTGGTCCCCCTCGCCGAAGAGGGCAAACCGGTAACCGCTCCCGTGCGGTTCCACGCGCGTTTGCAGCAGCTTGCCGTTGGCGGGAATCGGGCGGACCCACAGGAAGTCTTCCAGAACGGGCAGACCGACACCCGCGTCTGCCGCGTCCACCGGTTCCATCACCCGCGCCAGCGCCTGCCAGGCGATCTCCAGCACCGCCGCGCCGGGCAGGATCGCCCCGGAGCGGACCCGATGATGCGCAAAGACCGTTTCGCGCCCGGTAAAACGGCTGGCGAACCGGATGCCCTCCGGAGACGATTCGTTGCGATGAAGCAGCGGATGGAGCACGGATGCGGGGGGCGGCGCGGCCGGGGCCGCCGCCGCACCGGGAGCCCAGTGGCGGACCGGCGCAAACGGGTAACCCGGCAGCGGCACCCGGCGCGGAGCCGGTTCCCCGGTGAAAAGCGAGGCCCACGCAACCTCCGCCCCGGCGATCCAGAGCCGCCCGAGCTTCTCCAGCGCCCGCCCGGCCAGAAGCGGCTCGATAAACTGATCCTCCTTTTCGTGGACCTCCCGCAAGAGCCGCAACGCTTCGCGGTTCGCCGCCGGGTTGCCGCGGAAAAAGGCGGGGTCTTCCTCCCCGGCCACAAAGCGCCGGAGCGCCGCCGCCAGTTCCTCCCGGGAACGGACCACGAGCGCCAGACGCTCATCCATCGCCTCGCGCCCGGTCGCCAGCGTGAAGGCGATGTCGCGCAGCCGGGCGCTTCCCCGTTCGCCGGCCCGCGCGAGCGCCCCGGCCAGTTCCCGCAGCCGCTCCGCGTCCCGCGCGGAAAGCAGGATGAGCTGCGGCTCCGGGCTCTCCGCGATCTCCGGGGCGGGCGGGGCCGCCTCCAGCACGATGTGGGCGTTGGCTCCTCCGAAGCCGAAGGAGCTGACCCCGGCGCGCAGCGGGACCCGCTGGCCGTTCGCGTCCACGGGCGCTTCCCACTCCTCGGAAATCGCCGGGAAATAAAAGGGCGAGCCTTCCGTGTGAATGTACGGGTTGAGCTGGTGAAGATGCGCGTTGCCGGGGATGCGACGGCGGCGCATCGCCAGAAGCACCTTGATCACCCCGGCAATCCCGGCTGCCGTCTCCAGGTGGCCGATGTTGCTCTTCACCGAAGTGACCGCGCAACGATGGCGGCAGCCGCCACCCTCCGCGCCACAGGCGGCGGCGAACGCTTTCTTGAGGCCGTTGACCTCGATCGGATCGCCCAGCGGCGTCCCGGTTCCGTGGGCTTCGATCAGGGTGATGGTGCGCGGGTCCACTCCCGCCCGGGCCCATGCTTCGGTGAGGAGCTGCGCCTGGGCGTTCGGGTTGGGAACCGTGAGCGACTGGACGTGGCCGCCGTGATTCTCCGCGCTGCCGAGGATGACGCCGTGAATCGTGTCGCCGTCGCGCCGCGCCCGGCTCAACGGCTTGAGCAGAAGTGTCCCGACGCCTTCCCCGCGCACGTACCCGTTGGCCGCGGCGTCGAAGCTCTTGCAGCGCCCGTCCGGCCCGAGCATCCCCGCTTTTTCAAACGCCTCGAAGGCGTCGAGGGCCAGCAGGATATTCACCCCGCCCACCAGCGCGAGATCGCAGCTTCCCGATTGCATCGACTCCAGCGCCCGGTGAATGGCCACCAGCGAGCTGGAGCAGGCGGTGTCGAGCGCCTCGCTCGGGCCGCGCCAGTCCATGAAGTAGGAGACCCGGTTGGCCAGCACGGAGTGGGAATTGCCCGTGGCGCTGTAGGCCTCCACCGGCACCCCGCTGCGGGCGAGCAGGCTCGCGTAGTCGTTGGCCGCCACGCCGACAAACAGCCCGGTGCGGCTTCCGGCCAGTTCGCGGCGGCAGTAACCGGCGTGGTCGAGGGTGTGCCAGACGCTCTGGAGGAAAAGCCGCTGCTGCGGGTCCATGAGCGCCGCCTCCCGGGGAGAGATGCCGAAGAAAGCGTGATCAAAACGGTCCACTCCGTCGATAAAGCCGCCCCACGGAGCCTTGCCGAACTCGGGCCGCCACCGGTCCCGGCCGGCGCGGGTGATCAGGTCCGCCCCGGAGTCGAGATGACGCCAGAAGGTATCCAGATCGGGCGCGCCGGGAAAGACCCCGCTCATCCCGATGATGGCCACCGGTTCGTGCCCGGGCCGAGGCGGAGCGGCCTCCCCCCGGGGGAGTGGCTGCGGGACCGGGGCGGGTGGAACAGGCGGCGGGGCGGGAGCAACCGGGGCATGCGCCGGAGCGGGCTCCGACCCGGCAAAACGCCCGGGGTACGCGCTCGCGAGATGATCGGCGAAAGCTCCCAGCGTCGGGTATTCGAAGAGGATCGCGGGGGTAAGCTCCAGCCCGTGCGCGGCGTTGAGATCGTTGGCCAGCGTGGTGAGCGTGATCGAGTCAAACCCGTACTCGCTCATCTCCGCGTCCGCGTCGAGCAGGTCGGCGTCCAGCCGCAGCACCCGGGCCACGGCGCTCTTGACGATTCCCAGAAGGTTCACTCCGCTTTCCGCAGGGGCGGCGATCACCGGGGCGGGCACCGGTCGCGCCGGTTCGTTCCTTGCGGGAAGTTCCCCGCCGCCGATCCACGAACGGATCTTTTCCGCTTCGCCATGAAGGACCGCCGCGCAGGGGGCGCCACCGTCGCGCAACAGGCGCAGGAAGGCTTCCCACCCGTCGGTCGCCTCCAGCGGATGCAGCCCCAGACGGCTTTTCTGGAAGGCGATCGCTTCGGGCGGGGCCTGCATCCCCCCCTCGCGCCAGAACGGCCACGCCACGGAGAGCACGGTCCGGCCCCGGTCCGCATGGGCGGCGGCCCACTGATCCAGCGCCGCGTTCGCAAAGGCGTAGGCGCTCTGCCCGGTATTGCCGAACCACCCGGCGGTGGAAGAAAAGAGGACGGTGAGCGCGGGAGGATCGTCGGCAAGCGCCGCCTCCAGTTCCACGAGCGAGGCGAGCTTCGCGGTGACGACCGCCCGCAAATCGTGCGTGGAAAGATCGCGCGCCCGGGCGTCCCGCACGATGCCCGCGGCGTGGAAAAGGCCGTCGATGGCTCCATACCCCTGACGCACGCCATGAACCACCCGCGCGGCTTCCCCCGGGAGGCTCAGATCGGCCTCCATGTAATCGGCCAGCCCGCCGAGGGAGGCAAGGCGTTGACGCCGGAGAGGGTCCAGCGGAGAGCGGCCCACGAGCATCACCCTTGCCCGATACCGTTCGCACAGCGCCCGCGCAAAGAGGAACCCGAGGCCCCCGAGCCCGCCGCTGATCAGGTAAACGCCGCCTTCACGCAGCGGCAGCCCCCCTCCCTGCGCCGGTTCGAAGAAAGCCGCCTCGCGCAGTTCGCGCACCCCTTGCCGCCAGCGGACTTCCGGCGCGTCTTCCTCCCCCAGTTCGGCCAGCAGCCGCTCCGGGTCCGGGTGATCCCAGCCGACCGCCTTGATCCTCAGGCGCGGTTCCTCCCGCCGCACGCTACGGACGTAGCCGCCCGCCGCGGCATCGAAATTCGCTTCCCCGCTCCGGTAGCTCCAGAGGACCGGAATCAGCCGGTTTTCTTCCAGCACCCGCCGCACGATTTCATGGAGGAGCGCAAGGCGTTCGCCCCCCTGGCCGGGGAGTTCCGGCGGCGCGGAGACGACCACGGCATCCGCATCTGCCAGAGAAGCCTCCTGCGCTCTCGCGACATAACGCACCGTCGCGCCGTTGCGGGTCAATCCCGGCAGCAGCGCATCGTCACCCACCAGCAGGAGCCGTCCGGTAAAGGGAATGGCGGCCAGCGGCTCTTCCCGCCAGTGGTTCCGGGCAAAAAGGAGCGATTCCTTTCCCCGGGAAACGAAACGGCGCAGGCTCACGCCCGCGAGGCGGGCGAGCACGTGGCCGGTTTCGTCGGCAAGCGTCAGGTCGTAGCGATCGTTTCCGCTCCGGCGGACCACCGCCACGCAATGCGAAGGCAGCGGCCCGGCCATCTCCACCCGCTCCACGGCAAAGGGAACCCCCGGGCTCCCCTCCCCGCCCCCGAGCAGGGCGATGCTCTGCAACGCGCCATCCACCAGCGCGGGATGCAGCCGCGGTGTCTCGCTTTCCCATCCTTCGGGTACGGTGAGGCGGGCAACTGCCGTTTCCGCGCCCGCGTGGATCGATTCGATCACCCGGAAGCCGGGACCGTAAACCAGCCCCCTTTGGGCAAAACCGTCATAGAGCGCCCCGGGAGCCATGGTGCGGGCGCACTCCGCACGCAGCGCGGGGAGATCAAGCGTCGCGGGTTCGGGTTCGAACGCGGCGTCCCGCTCCGCCAATCCCTGCGCGTGGCATTCGCCGGTGACGGCGTTCCGGAGTTCGAAGGCGGTTCCCTTGAGCGTCCACTCCAGTTCTTCCCCTCCGGTCACGGGCCGCTGCCAGACGACGTTGCGCAACCGGACCGGGGCGTCCCCGCCAAAGCGGCGCATCGCCAGATCGAGAATCGCCGCCGCAGGGAGGACGGGCGCTCCGGCCACGCGATGATCGCGCAGGGCGATCGCCGCCGTTCCGATCCGGAAGCGTTCGGGGGTGGGCGCGGGCTCCGGGGCGGGCGTCTCCGTTTGCTGCCGTGGAATCCAGTAGCGTTTTCCTTCAAAGGGATACCCGGGGAGCGCCACCGTCCGCACGCATCCGGCGGGAGCCCCGGGCCACGCGATCGCCCGGCCTTCGAGCCAGAGCCGCCCCACCCGTTCCCATTCGCCGGACCGCTCCGAGTTGACCGGCTCCGGCGTTTCATCGGGCTCCAGCCGCCGGACGCGGTGGCTCCCGAGGCAGAAGGAAGGGGTCTGCGCTCCGGCGGCGGCCACGCTCTCCAGTTCGGCCAACAGCGCCTCACGGCTCGCGCTCACCCAGGCGATCCGCTCTTCCATCGCTTCGCGCCCGAGTTGCAATGTCCGCGCCACGGCGGCGAGTGTCAGCTCCGGCCGGGCGCGCAGATGCGCCGCAAGCCGGGCCGCGACACGGCCGAGCCCCTCTCGGTTGCGGGCGGAAAGGACGATCAAGCGCGGGGAAGCCTCTTCCTCCACCGCAGGCGGAGGTTCATACGCTTCGACCACGAGATGCGCGTTCGCCCCGCCCGCGCCGAAGGAACTGATCCCCGCGCGCAACGGCGCTCCGCCCGTTTCCCACGGGGCGAGCGTCCGGGCGAGCCGCAGCGGCGTTCCCTCCAGCGGAAGCGCCGGGTTCGGCTCCCGGCAATGGAGCGTCGGCGCGAGTTCGCGGTGGCGCATTTGCAGGAGCACCTTGGTGAGCCCCGCGATCCCGGCGGCGGCTTCCAGATGCCCGATGTTCGATTTCACCGACCCGAGATGACAGACGCCGCCATCGGCCCGGGCGGGGAAAACGCGGGCGAGGGCCTCGACTTCGATCGGGTCGCCCAGCGCGGTGCCGGTGCCGTGGGCCTCGATGCAGGTGATGGTGCCGGGATCGACTCCCGCATTCTCCAGCGCCTGGGCGATGAGCGCGGCCTGCGCCGCCGGGTTTGGTACGGTGTAGCCGTTGGTCTGTCCGCCGTGATTGATGGCGCTGCCACGGATGACGCCGTGAATCCGGTCGCCATCGGCGAGGGCGAGCGAAAGCGGCTTGAGCAGCACGGCTCCCACCCCTTCGCCGGGAACGAACCCGTCCCCGCCCTTGCCGAAGGAGCGGCATTTGCCGTCGGTGGAGAGCATCCGCGCCATGCAGAGCCCGCGGTATTTCGAGGGGTGCAGGTAGAGGTTCACGCCTCCGGCCAGCGCCGTCCGGCACGCGCCGGAGCGGATCGCTTCGCAGGCGAGATGAATGGCCGTCAGCGAAGAGGAGCAGGCGGTATCGACCGGCAGGCTCGGGCCGTTGAAATTGAAGAGGTAGGAAATCCGGTTGGCCAGCGACCATGGCAGCGAAGTCGGCAGGGCGAGGTTTCCCCCGGCTTCCTGAGCCACGGCGGCGTACCCCTGCGTGGTGATGCCGACATAGACCCCGACGTTCGCCCGGTAACCTTCCTGCGCCCGCCAGCGGGCGAGATCGTGCCGGGTGTAACCGGCGTCCTCCAGCGTGAGCCACGCCGTTTCCAGAAAGAGCCGCTCCTGCGGGTCCATCAGCTCGGCTTCCAGCGGGGCGATCCGGAAAAAGAGCGGGTCAAACCGGTCCACGCCATCGAGAAAGGCTCCCCAGCGACCGTAGATCCGCCCGTCGGCGGCGCGGTTCGGGTCGGGATCAAACCAGGCGGCTTCGTCCCAGCGCTCGCGCGGCACGAGCCGCACGGCGTCATAGCCGTTGCGCAGCTCGCGCCAGAAATCGTCGAGGCCCGACGCGCCGGGGTAACGCCCGGCCAGCCCGATGATCGCGATCGGCCCGTTCGCCGCCGGGGTTGGCCCGGGGGGTCCGGAAACCACGGTCGCCGGTTCCGGTTTTTTCTCCGGCCCGGAAAGGCGGCGGACGGCGTCGGCATGGGCGCTGCCGAGGTGAGCCGCCAGGGCGGTCAGGTTCGGGTATTCGTAGAGCAGCGTTTTGGGCAGGGAGCCGAGGTCTTTTTCCAGCCGTTGGTTGAAATCGCCCACCACGATGGAATCGACCCCGTATTCCTCGAAGCGCTGGCGCGGGTCCACCGATTCCGGGGGGAGTTGGGTGACTTCCGCGAAAATGCCCGTCAGGTAGGCGAGCAGGTCCGGCCCGGCATGCGGAAGGGGCGGGGCGGTCACCGGCGTTTCCCCTGTTTCCTGCGTTTCCGACCGGGCGGCGGGGGTCAGGAAGGTGGCGGCGAGCTTTTCGCGATCGCCCCAGAGGGGGATCACCTGCGTGGGTCCACCCGCGAGCAAGGTTTCGAAAAGCGCGATCCCTTCCTTCGCGGGGAGCGGCGTCATCCCGAGGGAGGCGAGCCGGGCTTCGCCGCCGGGCGCGCCGAGGGTCATCCCGCCCTCCGCCCAGAGCGGCCAGTTGAGGGTGAGGGTGCGGCCATGACGTTCCCCGGCCCGGCGGGCCGATTCGCGGCGGTGGGCGAAGGCGTCCTCAAACGCGTTGGCAAAGGCGTAATCGCTCTGCCCGGCGTTCCCGAACACCCCGGCCATGGAGGAAAAGCAGACGAAGAAATCGAGCGGTTCGTCGCGGGTGGCTTCGTCTAGCGCCACGGTTCCCGCCACCTTGGGCGCGAGGACCGCCCGGAAATCGTCCATCGTTTTCCGGAGCAGGAAGCCGTCGCGCAGGATTCCGGCGGCGTGGATCACGCCGTCGATCTTTCCGAAACGCTGGCGCGCCCGGTCCACCGCCGCGCGGGCGGTTTCGCGAAGATCCCCGGCGACGTAAAGAAGTTCGCCCCCGGCGGCTTCGAGCCGGGCCATCGCGTCGCGCCGGGCGGCGTCCGGGCCGGAACGCCCCAGAAGCACCAGCCGCGCCGAGTAATGCCGGGCGAGGTATTCGGCCAGCAACCGCCCCAGCCCGCCGAGCCCGCCGGTGATGAGATAGACGCCGCGCGGTTTGAAAAGGGAGGGAGCCGGGGATTCCGGCAGCGGCACTTCGCGCAGGCGGCGCACCGCCCGGAGGCCGTCGCCGCAGCGGATTTCCGCTTCGGTTTCCGGCAGGGAAAGGAATTGCTCCGGGGTCAATCCCGCGCTCCCGCGATTCTCCACACTCTGCCAGCGGAGCGCCGGGTGTTCCTGCCGGATCGTCTTGAGCAACGCGCTCACGGCGATGAACTCCGGCTCCGGCGGGTGAACGAAGCTCAACCGCAACGGGCCGACCCCGGCGCGGACCAGCGCCCGCGAGAGCTGCGCCACGGAAAGCGCGATACGATCGGGATCGCCCGCCGCCGCCGTCATTGCCCAGCGGTGGATCACTTCATCGGGCAACCCGTTTTCCGGCAGCCGGGCGTAGCCCTCCCCGGAAAGCGGATCGGAGGAGGCGACCCGGTGAATTTCCAGCGTCGGAAAACGCCCGCGCAGAACGCTCTCCAGCGCCGGATCGTCGTCGAAGAGCAGTAGCCGCCCCCGGAGTTCCCGCGCCGGGGCGTTCGCCTCCTCCGGCCACGGTTCCCAGACCGGTTCCAACAGGAGCGCTTCCCCCGGGGCTGGCGCGGATGATGGCGGCGGTTCCGCGTCCACCCGGGTGGCCAGTCGGTCGGGTGCCCAGTAGCGGTCCCCGGCGAAGGGATAGCCGGGGAGCGAAACGCGCCGCCCTTCTTCGGAAACCATGGCGGCAGGCGCGAGCGATTCCCCCTTCACCCAGAGCGCGGCGGCGCGGGCAAGCGGTTCCATGGCATCGGCTTCCCCTTCCGATGCCTCCGGGCCAAACCAGCCACCCGGTTTTCCTTCGCAAAAAGCATGGAGCGCGGTGATTGCTTCCTCCCGCGAAGCCGCCACACAGGCAAAGCGGACCGCAAACGCCTCCCGTCCCCATTGCAGGGTGCGCGCCACGGCTTCGAGCGGCTCGCGGCTCCCCGGGAGCCAGCGGGCCAACGCCTCCGCCTGCGCCCGGAGCCGATCGGCGTTGCGGGCGGAAAGCGGGAACACCCATGGACCGGGGGACTCCGCGAGCGGAGGCCGTTCCGGCGGGGCTTCCACCACCAGATGCGCGTTCGCCCCGCCCGCGCCGAAGGAGCTGATCCCCGCACGCAACGGCGTTTCACCGGCCTGCCACGGCTCCACCGTCTGCGGCACACGGAAGGGGGTCCGCTCAAAACGGATATTCGGGTTGAGCCGCGTGGAATGAAGCGACGGAACGATCTCGCCATGGCGCATCTGGAGGAGCACTTTCGTCAACCCCGCGATCCCCGCCGCCGATTCGAGATGGCCGATGTTCGACTTCACGGACCCGACCCGGCACTCCCCTTCCCTCGCGCCGAAGGCGTTGGCCAGCGCGTTGATTTCGATCGGGTCGCCCAGGGGGGTTCCCGTGCCGTGGGCCTCGATGTAGGTGATGCTCCCGGGAGCCACGCCGGAGCGGGCGAGCGCGTCGCGGATGAGGGCCGTCTGCGCCTTCGGGTTCGGGACGGTGTAGCCGTTGGTCTTGCCGCCGTGGTTGACGGCGCTCGCACGGATGATGCCGTGGATCGGGTCGCCATCCGCCAGCGCTTTGGAGAGCGGCTTGAGCAGGACCGCGCCGACGCCTTCGCCGGGCACGTAGCCATCCCCCCCTTCGCCGAAGCTGCGGCATTTCCCTTCACCGGAGGCAAACCCGCCCGGAGCGAGCAGGATATCCTTGTGCGGGTGCAGCGTCGTATTCACGCCGCCCGCCAGCGCCAGTTCGCTCTCGCCCAGCCGCAGGCTCTGGCAGGCGAGGTGGATCGCCATGAGCGAGGAGGAGCACATCGTATCCACGGCGAGGCTCGGCCCGTGCCAGTTGAAGAAATAGGAAACGCGGTTCGCGATGGAGGCGTAGGAGGAACTCAGCGGGTGGACTTCGCCCCGCGCCGGGTCGCCCCCGCCATAAAGCTGGTATTCCCCGTACATCACGCCCACGAAAACACCGACTTTCCGCCCGGCCAGCGCGGAATGCCGGTATCCGGCGTCCTCCACGGTGCGCCAGGCGGTTTCCAGAAAGAGGCGTTCCTGCGGGTCGAGGGCGATCGCCTCGCGCGGGGTGATCCGGAAGAACGCGGCGTCGAATTTCTCCATGTCGCGCAGGAACCCGCCCCAGCGGTTGCGGGTCTTGCCCGGCTTGCCCGGTTCCGGATCGTAGTAAAGCCGGTGATCCCAGCGCCCCGGGGGGATTTCCGTGATGGAATCGCGCCCCGCCCGCAGGTTTTCCCAGAATGCTCCGGGATCGTCCGCCCCGGGGAACCGGCCAAAGAGGCCGATGATCGCCACCGGTTCGTCCGAAGGGGTTGCGGGTCGTGGGGCAAGCGGCTCCGGTTCCTCGGCGACGGCGGCGGCATCCGCCGGGGGCGGCGTTTGCCCGAAAAGCGCGGAGAGCGTCTCGCCGTGATGCGCCAGGAAGTAGTCACCGAGTTCGTCGAGGCTCTGGTGTTCGAAAAGGAGTGTCTTGGAGAGCGGCCCGAAATCCCGCTCCAGCCGGGCGGTGAAATCGACCACCATCATCGAATCAATGCCGTATTTTTCCAACGCATCGCCGGGAGCGATCCGCGTTGCGGGCAGCTTGACGAGCGCCGCGAACGCTTCGATGAGATACGCCATGAGCGCCTCCCGGGGCGGCGGGGCGGTGGCCGGTTCTGCCGATTCCGCCGATTCTGCCGCTTGGATCGCTGGTGCGGGCTGGGATACGGCGGCGGGATCGAGCAGGCGCATGGTCAGCCCGGTGAGAACGGCGCGTTCCAGCCCGGTTTCGTCCAGCCAGGTGATCCCGACCCGGAGCGTTCCCGTGCCCGAAGGCATCCGGCGCACGTGCGCGTAGACCCGCCGCCCGGGCGCCCCCGGCGCTCTCATCACGCGGAAGCTCTCCAGCGCGAAGGGCACCGGCAGCCCCGGTTCCCCCGGGTCGCGCAGGAAGGTGGCCGCCTGCAAACCGCCATCCAGCAAGCCGGGGTGAAGGAACCACGCCTCGTCCACGGCCAACCCGTCCGGCAGCGCCAGCAAGGCAAGCCCTTCCTGCGCGGAAAGCCGGATGTGATGGATCGTCCGGAACGCTTCGCCGAGTTGCAGCCCCGCGGCGGCGCATCCGGCGTAGAATGCTCCCGGCTCCCGGGTTTCCGGGCAGCGGCTGCGGATGGCGTCGAGATCGCGCCGGGCCGGTTCAGCCGGTTCAGCCGGTTCAGCCGGTTCAAACGGGGCCGCCGGGTGAAGCGTGATCGTCCCTTCCGCGTGGCATTTCGCACCGGCTCCGGAACGGAGTTCGAAGCGGCCATCGCTCCTCCGGTGAAACACCGCGCCGGGGAGATCGGCGAGGGTCAGCGGGCGTTGCCAGGTGATCCCCGCCAGTTCCAGCGATTCGGCTCCGGTGACGCCGCTGGCGGCCACAGCCATCTCCAGCACCGCCACGCCGGGTAGCGTCGGCATCCGGTGGACCCGGTGTTGATCAAGGAAAAACGCTTTCTCCCCCCATGCCAGCGGGAAACGGGCCTCCCCGCCCTCCCCCCGCTCCGGCGGCAGGGGCAGCAGCGGATGCGCCGGTCTGGAAACCGGCACGCCCGAAGCCTCCAGCGAAGGCCAGTAGCGCTCCCGCGCGAACGGATAACCGGGAAGGGCGACGCGCCGGGGCGATTCACCGGCGTAGAGCGCAAACGGGTCCGGCGTGAGCCCCCGCACGTAGAGGACGCCGAGCGCGGCGAGCTTGTCGCGCAATATCGCTTCGTCCATCCCGTTCGCGGCGGCGATTTCGCCCAGCACCATGGTGAGCAACTGGCGGTGAAGCACGTCGTCCCCCTCCTGCCGCGGCGGGGTCCGCTCCTGTAGCCAGGCGTTGGCGGGCCGCGCCCCGTCGGTGAGCAGCCGCTCCAGCGTATCGCAAAGTTCCGCGGGCGATCCGGCCACTGCCGCCGCCCGCGCCTCGAAATGCCCGCGCCCGGCGTTCAACGTGAAGCTCAGGTCCGTGAGCGAAACGGTTTCGCCATGGCTGCGCAGCCACGCCGGCAGATCGCGCAACCGCTGCCGGAGCGCCTCGGGGGTTCGCGCGGAGACGAGGACGAGCCGGGGGCGTTCGCGGGAGGCCGGGGCGGGTTGTTCGGGCGCTTCCTCCAGCACGAGGTGGCAGTTTGTCCCGCTGAAACCGAAGGAATTGATGGCCGCGCGGCGGGGAACCCCGGCGGTTTCCCAGGGGCGCAGCGTGGTGTTGACGAAAAAGGGGCTGCCCGCGAAGTCGATGTACGGGTTGATGGTCTCAAGGTTGAGCGAGGGGGGAATCTGCCGGTGACGCAGCGCGAGCATCACCTTGATCACCGAGACGACGCCCGCCGCCGCCATGGTGTGGCCGATGTTCGTCTTCACCGATCCGATCGCGCATGCCTGCCGGGCGTCGGTGTACCGGCGGAAAGCGCGGGTGAGCGCCTGGATTTCGATCGGGTCGCCGAGTTTCGTCCCGGTGCCGTGCGCCTCGACGTACTGGAAGCTCTCCGGGGAGAGGCCGAAGCGTTCGTAGACCTCCGTTTCCACCTCCGTCTGCGAAAGGCTGCTGGGCGCGGTGATTCCGTTGGTGCGCCCGTCCTGATTGATCGCGGAGCCTTTGATGACGGCGCGGATCGGGTCGCCATCCCGCAGGGCGGCACGGAGCGGCTTGAGCACGAGGACGCCGACGGCTTCCCCGGGGACGAACCCGTCGGCCCCGGCGTCGAACGTCTTGCATTGGGCCTCCGGCGAGAGCATTCCCATGTTCCCCAGGGCGTAATATGCCTGTTCCGAGGCGAAGACCCGCACGCCGCCCGCCAGCGCGAGATCGCATTCCCCCCCTGCCAGGCTGCGGCAGGCGAGATGGATGGCCACCAGCGAAGAGGAGCAGGCCGTGTTCACGGCAAGCGCCGGGCCCTTGAGATCGAGAAAATAGGCGATCCGCGCGGCGAGGATGGATTCCGCGTTGCCCTGAAAGAGCGGCGAACGCTCCCCGGTGTTCCGGCCCATGAGCAGGTGGAGATAATCCCCCGGCTCCACCCCGGCGAAGACGCCGCATTTGCGCGGCAGCACGGCGGAGGGACCGGCGTACCCGGCGTCTTCCAGCGCGTGATAGCAGCTCTGGAGGAAAAGGCGCTGCTGCGGGTCCGTCGCTTCCGCCTCGCGACCTGAAATGCCGAAGAAGAGGGGGTCGAAACAGTCGGCGTCCCTGAGGAATCCGCCGCGCCGCTCTTCCCCGCCTGCCCAGCGGCCCGGCGGGACGGGGCCGATCCGGTTCGTCCCGGCGGCCAGATCGGCCCAGAACGCCTCGGGGTCGTCCGCGCCGGGAAAACGCCCGGCGAAACCGATGATGGCGATCTCCTCCTCCCCGGCGGAGGCCGGAGCAGGGGATGTGGGCGGGGGCGGAAGCGGCGCGGATGCAATCCCGGGTGACGCTTTTTTCCCGGCCGGTGCTGGTGCCGGTTCCGGGGAGGCGGGCGGTGCGGAGGGAAGCTCCTGAGCGGCAATGTGGGCGGAAAGCGTGGCGATGGTCGCGTAATCAAAGAGGACCATCGGCTTGAGCCCGATGCCGAAGCGGTGATTAAGCTCCTTCACCAGCGCGACCCCGGCCACGGAATCGAGCCCGAATTCGGTAAACGGCGTCGCTTCGTCGAGGTCGCCCGGCTTGAGGTGAAGCAGCTTGCAGAGCGCCTCCGCCAGCCCGGCGCGAATCCGCTCCCGCGTTCCGGCGGCGGCGGTCGGTTCCGCGGAAGCGGGGGGGGGCGATTGCGCGCCGTCGCTCCGCGCGAGAAAGAGCCCGGGCCGCTCCGGGGAAAACCCGTGCGCCTTTCCCCCGTGGCGGACGCCGTGAAACCCGGCCTCCTCCAGCGCCCGCTTCCAGTCCGCCGCACCGCCGATGACTTCCAGAAGCAGGAGCCCGCCGCGCCGGAGCCGGGATTTCCATCGGGAGACGGTTTCCGGGCAATCCATCCCGAGCAGGAGCATCGCCGCGAAGTTTCCGATCCTTTCGGCATTCGCCTCCGTTTCCGGCGTCTCTCCCGGGAGCCAGAGCGTCCGCGCCCGCTCCAGAAGGGGCGCAATGGCCTCGCGCACGGAGGGTTCCAGCGTACCGACGATCAGCAACGGCCCCTCGGGCTCCTGCCGGAGGTAGAGGCGCAGCGCCTGCGAGATGCGTTCGTGGCGGTTCGGGCGTGTCATGTCTGGTCAGCGGTTCCAAAAAGGGTGGCGGCGAGAAGCTCGTCGAGAGTTTCGCCGGTGTCGGCATCGGGAGCAAGCGGGAAGGAGACCCCCATCCGCTCCAGCGCCTCCGGCGACGCCTTGAGGAAGGCGGCCTGCACCTCCCCCCCCGCGAGCATCGCCCCGATGGCGGCGACCCCTTCCGGAGCATCCAGCGTACCAAGCCCGGCGCTCGCGAGGGTGGCGCGGGTATCGGCGTCGAAACTGTGGCTCCAGAAGCCCCAGTTGATCACCCGCACGGCGAAGGGAAGCTCCCGGCCCCGGGCGCGGACCCAGGCGTCCTGAAACCGGCATGCCGCCGCATACGCCCCGAGCCGCGCTTCGTTGAAGAAGCTTTGCGCCGAACCGAGGAAGAGACAGAAATCGAGCGGCAGTTCCCGGAGCAGTTCCAGAAGGACGACGCTCCCGGCCACCTTCGCCCGCAGCACCCGTTGGGTGAGCGCTTCATCGAAAGAGCGCAACGCCTCCTCCTCAAAGGCAAGGGCGCTGTGAATCACTCCATGAAGCGGGCCGAAGCGTTCCGCGGCCCGGGCGAGCACGCCGCGCATCGCCTCCGGGTCCGCCCCGTCGGCGGTGAGGTAAAGGACTTCGCCCCCCTCCGCCTCCACGGCGGCGATCCGCCCGGCCAGCGCGGCATCCTCCTCCACGGTGCGCCGCCCGACCCAGACGAGCCGGGCCCCGTAGCGGCTTGCAAGGTGGCGGCTCAGGGCAAACCCGACGTTTCCGCCGCCCCCGATCATCAGATAGGCTCCGCCCCGCCGAAACCCGCTTCCGTTTCCGGTTGGCAATGTTTCGGCGAGTTTCAGGCGGCGTTCCAGCCGGGCGCCGCCGCGCAACGCCACCGCTTCGCTCCGCCGCTGCGGGGCCTCCGCGGCGATGGCGGCGGCGATCCACGGGAGAAACGCCTCGTCCTCCGCTTCCGCGGGATCGAGATCGAGCATGGCGATGTCGAGCCTCGGCCAGGCCCGTGCGAGGGAGCCGCACCACCCCCCGAGCGCCGCCGCCTCGGGTGCGAGCGTTTCGCCCGCGATGGCGTCGCAGGTGCCCGCCGTCACCACGCGCAACACCGGCGGCTCTTCCCGCATCCAGCCGAGCCGATCCATCGCCGTCACCAGACGCCCGAGGGAAAGGAGACCGTAACGCGTGGCGTGTTCCACCCGTTGCAAGGCGTCCGCGGGCAGGTCCAGCCCGAGCGTGCCGGTGAAGTAGATGACCTGCGGCGCGCCGCCTTCCAGACCGCGCAACGCCTCTTCAAGCGTCTCGCCGACGGCCTTGAGATCGAGCGATTGCACCCGCGCCCCTTCATGAAGCCGCGCGAGCGCCTCGTGCAACGGCACCGTTCCGCGATGCACGATCAGCACGGAGGAGACGGCGCGCGCTTCCCCGGCAGGGCGGGACGCCTTTTCCTCCCAGAACGGCAGAAGCCAGCGCGTCGGCTCTTCTTCGGAAGGAGGAGCGGAAGGAAGAGGCGCGGTTTCGGGGGTGGCCGCCACGGTCATCTGCCGCAGGCGGGAGAGATGCGGCAGGGAAGCGAGCACGGCTTCGGCATCCGCCCCGAAATCGACGAGCGAGGCGATCTCGTCCACGCCGATCTCCCGGCAGGCTTCCACCATCTCCCGGCATTCCCCGGGCGAACCGATGAGCGACGCCTGCCGGCAGTAACGTTCGTAGGAATATTCCGCCATGGCGTCGAGATCCCCGGCGCTGACGGCTTCCCCGCCCTGCATGGCGGTGCGGTGGGCGTCGAGCGAACTGCGGATGTATTCCAGAAACGGCTTGCGGACGATCTCCCGGGCGCGGTCGCCATCCGCGTCCAGAAAGGTATGGAGCATGAGGGTGACGCGCCCGGCGGCGGGATCGTGCCCGGCGGCGGCGCGGGCCGCGCGGTAACGGGCGATCTTTTCGGCAAGCTGGGCGAGCGTGCTCCCCTGCAACATCGTCAGCACATGGTAACCGGCCCGCCCGGCGTCCTCAAACGTCTCCACCCGGCGCGAAGCGGTGAGCCAGACGGGGAGTTCCCGCTGGCGCGGCTCCGGGTAGATGCGCAGCGGCACCCGCTCGCCCTTCCCGTTGAGGCGCTCCACCGTTTCGCCCCGCCAAAGGCGCATCACTTCGGGTATCCGCTCCAGCCAAAGCTCGCGCAGGTTTGCATAGGCCGCGGGGGCGAGCGCGAAATCGTTCGGATTCCAGCCGCTGGCGAAGGCGAGATCGACCCGGCCTCCGGAAAGATTGTCCACCACGGACCAGGCTTCGGCCACCCGGAGCGGGTCTTCGAGCGGCAGGACGACGCTCCCGGCCCGGAGCCGGATGCGCCGGGTGAGCGTGGCGAGCGCGGCCATCAGCGAAGCCGGGGCGCTGTAAATCCCGCCGAAGGGATGGAAATGCCGTTCGGGGGTCCAGATCGCCTCGAACCCGTGGGCGTCGGCGAATTTCGCGGCTTCGAGCACCAGCCGGTAGGGGTTTCCCTCCGGGTTCTGCTGGTTGTCGCTAAAGAACATGATGCTGAAATCCAGCGGCGCGCGCGGTCCTTCCTCGGGAGCGGGGGCGGTCGGGATGGCAGCGGGAAGCATGGCGGCGCTCTGGGCCGGGGTAAACCAGCACCGCTGCCGCTCAAAAGGATAGGTCGGCAGGGAAACCCGCCGGGGTTGGCCGGGGTAAAGCCGCGCCCACCCGACTTCGCCGCCGCGCACCCACCACCGGGCCAGCGCGGAGAGGTCCGAAAACGCCGGTGGGGTCTCCGCCGGTTTCTCCCGGCCCGCCCTGCCGAGATGCCATTCGGGCGATTGGCCGTCCGCCCCTCCCGTTGCGCCCGCTTTCAAGAAACGGGTCAGCACCGCCACGGCCTGAGCCGGATCGTTTGCGATGAAAGCGAGCCGTTCGGCCAGCGGTTCGCGCCCGCTCTGCAAGGTCCAGGCGATGTCCGGCCATTCTTCCGGAGCGGCGGCGGCGAGCCGCGGGGCGAGACGCCGCGCGATCTCCACGAGCCGCTCCCGGTTACGCGCGGAAAGGACGATGAGACGCGGCCCCGGGACAATCTCCGCCCGCGAAGGCAGCGCGGGCGCTTCCTCCAGAATGAGGTGCGCGTTCGCGCCGCCCGCGCCGAAGGAACTCACCCCGGCCCGCAACGGCATCGCCACCCCGCCGAGCACCGGAGGCGTCCACGCTTCCAGCTCCCGCTGGACGCGGAAGGAGCCGAAGCGGACCGCCGGGTTAAGCGTCTCGCAATGCAGGGAGGGGACGCGCTGCCGATGCCGGAACTGAAGGAGCACCTTGGTGACGCCCGCGATGGCCGCCGCCGATTCGCAATGGCCGATGTTCGATTTCACCGAACCGATCGCACAGACGGGGCACGCATCGCCCTCTTCCGCCGCCGCGCGGGAGAACGCCGCTTCCAGCCCGGCGAGTTCGATCGGGTCGCCCAGGGCGGTACCCGTGCCGTGGGCTTCGATGCAGGAGATCGACGCCGCGGGGATCGCCGCCTTGCGCAGCGCTTCGGAGATCACTTCCGCCTGCGAGCGGGAGTTCGGCACGGTGTAGCCGTTGGTCTTGCCGCCATGGTTGAGCGCGCTGGCCCGGATCACGCCGTGGATGTGATCCCCATCCGCCAACGCGCGGGAGAGCGGCTTGAGCAGGAGCGCGCCGACCCCTTCCCCCGGCACGTAGCCGCTCCCGCCCTCGCCGAATGCGCGGCAGCGACCGTCCACGGATGAGAAGCCGGTCTGGCTCAGGACAATATCCTTCTCCGGGTGCAGCGTGGCGTTCACGCCGCCCGCAACGGCGTACTCGCATTCGCCGCGCCGCAGGCTCTCGCAGGCAAGATGAATGGCTGTGAGCGATGAGGAGCACATCGTATCGAGCGCGAGGCTTGGCCCGTGCCAGTCAAAGAGATAGGAAACGCGATTGGCGATGGTGGCGAACGAGCCGCTGAGCGACACGGGGTTTCCCTTGAGCCGCTCCTCCACGCCGTAAAGCTGGTAATGGGCGTACATCACGCCGACGAAGACGCCGACTTTCGTCCCCGCCAGCGCGGACCGGGCGTAACCCGCCTCTTCCACGCTCGCCCAGACCGTCTCCAGAAAAAGCCGTTCCTGCGGGTCCATGAACGCGGCTTCGCGCGGCGAAATGTTGAAGAAGAGCGGATCAAAACAATCAACCTCCCTGAGGAACCCTCCCCAGCGGTTGGTGGTGCGGCCCGGGCGACCCGGTTCGGGGTCGTAGGTTGCGCGGTAATCCCAGCGCTCTTCGGGGATCGTCCGGATGCAGTCGCGGCCCGCCGCGAGGTTTTCCCAGAAGGCTTCCACGGTCTCCGCTTCCGGATACCGGCCTGCGAGGCCGATCACGGCGATCGGCTCCTCCCCGCGCGGCTCGGTCGCGGGGGGGACCGGAGCGGGGGTTTCCGCCGCGGAAGGGGCGTTCCCGAGGATGGAGCCGAGTGGAGCGGCGCATGTCTCCAGCAAATGCGCGGCGAGCGCGTCGAGGGTCGGATACTCAAAGAGGAGCGTTCGGGAAAGCTCGCCGAGATCACGCTCAAGCATCTGCGCGAAATCGGAAACCATGATGGAATCAAGCCCGTAGTTCTCGATCGGCTCGTTTCCGTAGATTTGATCGGGCGGCAGCCTGGTCAGCTCGGCGAATTTCCCGTACAGGTACGCGCGTACCGGGCCCGCATCGGGGTTGCGGGAGGATGGGGCGGGCTTTTCCGGCTCGCGGGCGGGCGGCGGTGTTTGCGCGGAGGCACCCAGGAGCCGCATGATGCGCTGGCGATCCCCATGAAGGGGACAGACCTGCGCTTCACCGCTGGCAAGCGCCGTTTCAAAGAGCGCAAGCCCGGTCGCCTCGTCCAACGCGCAGAGACCGCTCTCCGCCGGGAGTTCCCCGCGCATGCCGCCGCTCTCCCAGAGCGGCCAGTTCACGGAGAGCACCCGGGCGGTCCGGGGCTCCCGGGACTGGCGGGCCCAGGCATCCAGAAAAGCGTTGGCATAAGCGTAGGCCCCCTGCCCGCGGTTTCCGAGAAGCCCGGCGGTCGAGGAGAAGAGCACCCAGAGCTCCGGCGAAAGCCGCCGCGTCGCCTCTTCGAGCGCGAGGAGCGCCCCGATCTTGGGCGCGAAGGTGGCCCGCAGGTCATCGCACGAGAGGTTCCAGAGCAGAGTGTCGCGCAGGACGCCCGCCGCGTGAAAGAGGCCATGAAGCGTCCCGTACCGCGCCACCGCGCTCTCCACGGCATGGCGCGCCCCTTCGGGGGTTGAGCAATCCGCCTGAACGTAAGTGATCCCCGCTCCCAGAGCGGCGATTTGCGCCCGGGCCTCCTCTCCCGGGAGCGAACGCCCCGCGAGGACGACGCGCGCGCCGTAACGGGAAACCAGCGCCCGGGCGAAGATCCGGCCCAGCCCGCCAAGGCCGCCGGTGATCAGGTAAACGCCGCCACGGCGGATGCCCGGCGAGGCCGCGCCGGAGCGGGTTGGTTCAAACGGTTCCGGCTCGCACACCTCCCGCGCCCCATTGCGCCAGCGGATATGGATTCCCTCGCCGCCCGCGAGTTCGGCGGCGATCGCCTCCTCGCGATCCGGCAGGTCGGCTTCCACCAGCTTGAGGCGCAGCAGCGGCTGCTCCTGCCGGAGCGTGCGGGCATACGCCGCCACGGCGGCAAACCACGGGGCAAGCGGGCCCGGCGGGAGCGGCGCGGCGAAAATCAGCGTAAAGGGACGCGAAAGCCCGTTTTTCATCAAGGCCCGCACGAGCCGGTGCAACGCAAGAATCCCCCGCTCCGCTACGGCTTCCGGGGTGGCCGCGTCATAAGCCGCCAGATGAACCGCCGCTTCCGGTCGGCCCTCGCCGAGTCTGATGCGGAGCGTTTCGTCATCGGCTGTCGGCTCCAGATGGAGCGCCGCCTTCCATTCCCCGTTGCCGGGAGCGCCCATCACCAGAAGCTTTCCGGTGAAGCGCCCATTCTCCGGCAGCGGACGGGGTTCCCAGTGCGGACGAAGAAAAACCGTTTGCGCGGGCATCACGCGGCGCACCGTAAGATCGCGGACCCGGGCGATCACTTCCCCGCTCTCCCGCATCAGGAGAAGGTGATAGCGATCCCCCTCGCGGCGCGCCAGCGCCAGCGCGCGATCGGGCAGTTCGCCCGCCACCTCGACGCTCCCGATCCCGAAGGGCAGGAGAAGCTCCCCATCCTCCGGCGCGACCAGCGCGAGCGATTGCAGGGCGGCATCGAGCAAGGCGGGGTGAAGCCGTCCTTCCCCCTGCGGCCATTGCGCGGGAAGCTCCAGGAGGGCAAGCGCTTCCCCCTCGCCGCCCGACGCTTCCCGGATCGCCTGAAAACCGGGACCATAGACGAGCCCCCGCCGCGCAAAGCCGCTGTAGAGTGTTTCCGGTTCCACGGGATGCAGACACCGCGCGCGGAGCGTGTCCGGATCGAGCTTTTCCGCCGCGAAACTTTCCCCGGCCATCCCTTTCGCCTCGGCGTAAAGGGTGCCGTCGCCTCCTTTCAGGGCGATCGTCCCGCCCTCGCCATCCACCTCCAGGTAAAGCTCCACCGGCCCGCCCCCTTCCACGGGCCGCTTCCAGATCACCTGACGCAGCGCGGCGATTTCCGTCCCGGAGGCGCGGCGGAAGGCTTCCAGAGCCATTTCCACAAAGGCGGCACCCGGCAGGACCGGCGTTCCGTTCACCTGATGATCCGCGAAAACCGTCTCCCCACCCGTGAAAGCGCTGGCGAAGCGGATGCCCGAAAAAGTGGAAACGTTGTGATGAACCAGCGGATGCAGCCGCCGCCCGGGTGAAGCGCCGCCCTGGCCCGGCGCAAGCGATACCCAGCACCGCTCCCGCGCGAAGGGATACCCCGGCAGGCCGATCCGCCGCACCGGTTCCCCGGCGCGCAGGCTGGCCCAGGGGATTTCCGCCCCTTGCGCCCAGCGTTGCGCCAGCCCGGGGAGATTCCTTTGCCTGATCAGCTCATCCGCCGCCGGTTGGCCCTCGGCGGAAACGCTCTCCCGGGTGGAACCGGTATGGCCACCGTGCGCGCCCCCGTCCACAAACGATTCGAGCGCGGTTTCGAGCGCGGCGCGGTTTTCGACCACCCAGGCGCAGCGTTCCTCCAGCGGTTCGCGGCCCACCTGAAGGGTGTGGGCGATCTCCGGGAGCGGTGCGTCCGGGTTTTCCCGCAGCCAGTGCCGCAACCCGGCGGCGACTTCCCGCAGGCGCTCCCGGTTGCTGGCCGAAAGCGGAATCACCTCGGCGGCGGCGGGGCTCATCACCGGGCGGGCATCCGGCCACGCTTCCACAATGAGATGCGCATTGGAACCCCCGGCCCCGAAGGAACTGATCCCCGCCCGCAGGACGCCATCCGCACCGGCCCACGGAGCCGCCTCCTGCTGCACGAAAAACGGGGTCGCGCTGAAGTCGATATGCGGATTGAGTGTCCGCGAATGGAGGCTCGGCACCAGCGTGCGATGCCGCATTCCAAGGAGCACCTTGGTGAGACCGGCGATTCCCGCGGCGCTTTCGAGATGGCCGATGTTGGATTTCACCGAACCGATGGAACAGAACGCCCCGGAGCTTTGGCCGAAGGCGCGGGAAAGCGCGGTGATTTCAATGGGATCGCCAAGCGCCGTGCCGGTCCCGTGGGCTTCCAGGGCGGTGATCGTGCGGGGATCGACCTCCGCACGCCGCAGAGCCGCGGCGATCACCTCGCCTTGCGCCACCGGATTGGGAACGCTGTAGCCGTTGGTTTTTCCGCCATGGTTCAGGGCGCTCGCCCGGATCACCCCGTGAATCCGGTCGCCATCGGCCACGGCCCGGGAAAGCGGCTTGAGCAGGACGGAACCGACCCCTTCGCCCGGCACGTAGCCATCCCCGCCCGCGCCGAAGCTGCGGCACCGGCCATCGGAGGCCGCAAAGCCGCCCTGCGCCAGCCCGAGCGCTTTCACGGGATGAAGCGTCAGGTTCACCCCACCCGCCACGGCGAGTTCACTCTCGCCCCGGCGCAGACTTTCGCACGCGAGGTGGATCGCCGTCAGCGAAGAGGAGCACATCGTATCGACGGCGAGGCTCGGGCCGTGCCAGTCAAAGAAATACGAGACGCGATTGGCGATGGAAGCCTGATTGGCCCGGAGAGGCGTCCAGTCCCCCTCCCCGTTCACGCCGAGGAGCTGATAATGCGAATACATGACGCCGACAAAGACGCCGCAGGCCCGGCCCCGCAGCGCGGATTTCGCATACCCGGCGTCCTCCAGCGTCCGCCAGACCGACTCCAGAAAGAGCCGCTCCTGCGGATCGGTCGCCTCCGCCTCCCGGGGCGGGATGCGGAAGAAGTACGGATCAAAGCGATCCACGTCATCAAGATAACCGCCCCAGCGGCTCTCCCCGTCGGCGGGTGGCGTCTCCGCCCCGCGCGGAGGCGGCTCCGGCACGATGCAGTCGCGCCCTTGCAGGAGGTTTTGCCAGAAGGCATCCGGGTCCGCCGCCTGCGGAAAGCGCCCGTAAAGGCCGATGATGGCGATCGGCTCCTCCGTGGCGGGCGTCGGCTCCGGAAGGGGGGCCGCTTCCGCCTGCGGCTCCCGCGTCGCCTCCCGGGAGGGAGCCGGAGCGGATTCCCGCAACCGCCCGGCATGATGTTGCTGAAAATAGCCCGCGAGGGCGTCGAGCGTCTGGTATTCGAAAAGGAGGGTCTTGGAAAGCGGCCCGAAATCGTCCTCCAGCAATCGCGTGAACTTGAGCACCAGAACCGAATCAATCCCGTATTTTTCCAGCGGCTCATGCGCGGCGATCCGTTCGAGCGGCAGGCGGGTGAGCGCGGCAAAGCGTTCGCGCAGCCGGAGCGCCACCGCCTCGCGCGAAACGGGCACCGGCCCGGCGGGAGGTTTCGCGGCGGTTTCCGGACGCCGGAGCAGCCCGGCAATCTGCGGCTCTCCGGCCCGCAAGGCGGTTTCCAGGATCACTTCGCCGGTGGCATCGTCGAGCGGGACGAACCGTTCGTCCTTGAGATCGAGCAATCCTTGCGAAAGGGCCATTCCGCGATCCCGCCAGAGCGGCCAGTTGATCGAGATGGTCGCTCCCATGCCGTGTTCGCGACGGCGTTCCCGCTCGTGGGCAAATGCGTCGAGCGCGGCATTGGCCAAGGCGTAATCTGCCTGCCCGAGATTGCCAAAAAGCCCCGCGACGGAGGAAAAGAGGAGAAAGAGCGGACGCCCGCCCGTGGCGGCGTCGAGATGCCGGACCCCTTCCGCCTTCGGCTCCCAGACGGCCCGCGCCTCTTCCCAGCGTTTGTGGCGCAGGAAGCCATCCCGCAAGACTCCGGCGGCGTGAACCACGACATCGGGCTCCCCGAAGGCTTCGCGCGCGCGGGCCACGAGGCGATCCACGGCGTCGCGCCGGGAGACGTCGCCCTCCAGATAGATGAGCCGCGCCCCCCGCGCCTTCAGGCCATCCAGCGCGGTCCGCGTCTCCGGGGCAAGCGACGCTTCGGGAGTGCGTCCGGTGAGCACCAGCCGGGCCTGAAAACGCCGCGTGAGGTATTCCGCCATCCAGAGGCCGAGCCCGCCCGCGCCTCCCGTGATCAGGCAGACGGCTCCGGGGCGGATCGGGCATTCGCCCGAAGGGTGCGGCGTGAATGGCTCCGGCTCCAGCACCTGCCGTTCCTCCCCGCGCCAGATGACGGCAAAGGCTTCCTGCGGGTCCGAAAGCTCCGCGAAGAGCGTGGCGGCGGCCCGCGTTCCGGCCACGGCGCGAATCCGGAGTTTCGGGTGTTCCGCCGTGGCGGTGCGCGCGAATCCCGCGATGGCCTGGGGAGCCATCCCCTCCCCTTCCATCACCACGAACGGCAGCCGCCGGGAAATCCCCCGCCGCAGAAGCGCGCCCGCGAGGTGAAAGAGCAACGGAACGCCAGCGCGATCGCCCGGCCACTCCAGCACCACGCCCTCGGGCTGCGCCCCGGCGATCAGGCGATCGCATTCCGCGGCCTGAAGGGGGCCCGATCCGTTGAGCGGTTGATCTCCTCCCGGCGAAATGCGCGTCACCCGGCACCCGTGGGTGGCGAGTTCCGTTTCCAGTGCGGCATCGTCGCTGATGAGCAGGAGACGGGAAAGGGACGTCGGCTCCGGCACCGGCGGGCGGGATCGCCATTGCGGTTTCCAGTAGGTTAACGCGGGCGCATCTTCCGCGTCACCCCCGTCGCCCCCGTCACCCCGGGAGGGGGTGCCAGCCAGCGTGAACCGGTCGATCTCCATCAGCGGCGAACCGTTTTCATCCGCCACCGTCACGCGGAAGACCAGCCCGCCTTCGTCCACCCGGGAGATTCTCGCAACCGAACCCGCCGGGAAACGCAGCAGGCCGGACCGGAACCGGACTCCTTCCACTTTTTTGGGCAACGCGGCGAGCGCCGGGTCGAGGAGGAGGCTCGCTGTCTGTAACGCTCCGTCGATCCCTCCGGCAGCGCCCGTTCCGGTGCACTCAAGCCGGCTCCACGCTTCCGACCCGGACACCCACGCCGCGAAAACGCTCCGGTAGGCGGGGCCGTACGCGAGCGCTCCGGCTTCGATCCGGGCGTAAAAGGCTTCCCCGGTGCAGTGCGGCGGGGCGGCGGGAAGCGTTACCGGGGGATGCGTGAAGACACCACGGGAAGAGGAGCGGCCACGCGCCACGGGAACCCCGGCGGGGTCGGCCAGCGTGAATGCGCCCTGCCCCGCGCGGGTCAGCACGATCTCCCGGGTTTCCCCGGGTTCCAGCGCGCGCAACCATTCCAGCGAAGCGAGTTCCGCCCGCTCGCCAAGCGATTCCGCAAGGAGGGCGATCATCGCGGCTCCGGCCAGCACCGGCTTGCCGCCCACCTGATGATCCCGCGCGTCCTCCTCCGGGATGGCAAGCCGGAGCGGTCCCGCCGGGTCCACCCAGCACCGCTCCCGCGCAAACGGGTAGGTGGGCGCGGGAACCCGCCGTCGGTTCGCCCCGGCGTGAAGCGGGCTCCAGTCGATCGTCGCTCCGCCGACCCAGGCCCGGGCGGTCGCCGGGAGATCAGCGGGGTCCGCCGCAACCGGCGCCGCCAGCCGGTCCGGAATGATCCGCCCCCGCATCATCCCCTCCCCGCCTTGCAGGAAGAGGGCAAGATCGCGACGGAGCGCTCCGGCGTTGTCTGCCACGATGGCAAAGCGTTCCTCCATCGCTTCGCGCCCCGTCTGGAGGGTGAAGGCGAGGTTGTGGAAGTCGTCGCCCGCCTCCAGCCGGTCTTTCCATCGCCGCACGCTCTCCCGCAGCGCTTCCGGGGTCCGCGCGGAGAAGGGAAAGACTTCCGCCTTTTGCCCGGGCCGCTCCGTGTCGCCGTCCGCCCGCGCTTCTTCCCACGCTTCCAGCACGCAATGCGCGTTCGTGCCGCTGAAGCCGAAGGAACTGACCACGGCGCGGCGCGGATTTCCCCCCGCCTCCGGCCATGGGGCAAGCCGCGTATTCACATAAAAGGGGCTTTCCTCAAAGCGGATCGCCGGGTTTGCCTCCCGGAAATGAAGGGAGGGCGGAACCTGCCGATGCCGGAGCGCAAGCAGCGACTTGATCACCCCGGCGAGCCCGGCGGCGTAGGAAGTGTGCCCGATGTTGGATTTGACGGAACCCAGGGCGCAATACCCGCGCCGGGCGGTAAAGGCGCGGAACGCCTCGCTCAGACCGCGGATTTCCACCGGATCGCCAAGGGGGGTGCCGGTGCCGTGCGCTTCCACCATGGCGATGGTCTCCGGGTTCACGCGCAGGCGGGTGTAGAGATCGCGCAGGAGTTCGCTTTGGGAAAGGGCGCTCGGGGCGGTGATCCCGTTGGTCTTGCCGTCCTGATTGATGGCGCTCCCGAGGATGACGCCGTGAATCGTGTCGCCCGCCCTGATGGCATCGGCCAGCGGCCGGATGAGCAGCACGGCGACTCCCTCGCTCAGGGCGATCCCGTCCGCGTCCCGGTCAAACGGGCGGCAGCGGCCCGTGGGCGAGAGCATCTGCATCCGGCTCGTGGAGATGAACTGGCCGGGGCCGAGCATCAGGTTGATGCCGCCCACGAGCGCCATTTCGCAATCGCCGCTGCGGATGCTGCGGCAGGCCAGATGCAGCGCCACGAGGGAGGAAGAGCAGGCGGTGTCCAACGCCAGCGCGGGCCCCTTGAGGTTGAGGTGATAAGCGATCCGCGCGGCCAGAATGCTTGGCGCGAGACCGGTCCCGGCATGGGCGCTGAGGGCGAGGTCCGGATCGTTCTCTCCAAGCACGCGGCCGTATTCCCCCGTGGTCGCCCCCACGAAAACTCCGCAACGCCGCCCGGAGAGGCTGCCGGGAGCGTACCCGGCGTGCTCAAACGCCTTCCATGCCTCCTCCAGAAAGAGCCGCTGCTGCGGGTCCATCATCTCGGCTTCCGCCTGGGAAAGGTTGAAGAAAAGCGGATCGAAACGATCAATCTCTTCGAGAAAACCGCCCCAGCGCGAGTAGCTCTTCCCTTCGGCTTCCCGGTCGGGATCGAAGACCGGATCAATGTTCCAGCGTTCCCGGGGGACTTCCCGCACGCTATCGACGCCCGCCGCCAGGTTCTGCCAGTACGCGGCAAGGTCCGGCGCGCCCGGTAACCGGCACGCCATGCCGATGACCGCCATCGCGTCGGAATCCGCTGCGGGAGCCGCCGCCGCAACCGGTTCCGCTTCGGCGGTTGCCCGCGGCGATCCGGTCGGGCGCAGGCGGAGCTTGCGCGGCGCGGTTCCGGGCGGCGGCTCCGGAATCGCTGCCTTGAGGGTGAGCGGTTTCGCGGCGCGCCGATGCGGGGCCGGGTCTGCCGCCTTCGGCTCGGGAATCGCGGCGGGCTCCGGCTTCCGGGGGAGGACGGCGGGAGGGATCACGGGCGCAGGCGTCGGCGCTTCGGGCAGATCGACCAGCCCGGCGAGGTGCCCGCTCAGCGCGTCCAGATTTCCGTAATCATAGACGATGGAGGCGTCCAGATGCAGGTTATAGCGCCGGTTGATATCGTGGATGAATTCCACGCCCGAGACGGAATCGAGACCGAGATCGCGGAAGCTGACCTGCCCATCCACGCTCCCCGGCTCCATGTGGAGCTTGTCGCAGAGGCTCTCTGCCAGTTGGCTGCGGATGGCCCCGGGTTCAACGCGCCTTGCGGGCGTGGGCGCGGAGGCCGCGACCGCGGGGGCCGCCGGTTCATCGCCAACCTCGTTGTGCGCCCGCTTCACCGGCGCGGAGGGCTCCACCGGCGCGGCTTCTTCGCCCGCTTCGCGGATAAAGCGCTCGATCCGCCGTTTCACCTCCGGGTTTCCAAAGGTCGCCTGATGCATCCGCAGTTCATCGGCGATGATCGCGGGGAGCTGCGCCAATTTGCGGGCGGCCAGCCCTTCCTTGAGCGTTTCGAGCGTGAAGCGCGGCTTTTCCAGCAACGCGCGCGCCTTGGCCAGGGCGGCGGAAAAGACTTCTCCCGGCGGGCGGACTTCCACGTTCGCGCCGCGCCGCATCAGGTCGCGGCCCGTGTAGGTCGCCGCCGTCATCATCATCTCCGTGGCAATCGCGTCGCCGAGCTTTTCCCGCAGGATAAACGTGGCTCCCAGCCCAGGGGTGAATCCGTACCGGGTAAAGACGGCGCTGTAGAGCGCCTCCTCGTTCATCACGACCACATCCGCGTACAGGCCGAAGACGAGCCCCCCGCCGGAAGCGTGCCCCTCCATCGCGGCGATCACCGGCACACGGCACTGGAGAAACCCTTTGTAGATGAAGCCGAGATCGGCAAACGTCCGGGTCTGCTCGGAGAGCGTCATCAGCTCCCGGCGGGTGCCGCCCATGGCAAAAACCTTCGGGGTACCCGTGACGATGACCGCCTTCACCGCGGGATTGGCGTCAATCTCCGCAAAGCTCGCCATCAGCCCTTCCAGAATGGCGTCGGTGAACATGTTGGCATTGGCGCTGTCTTCCATCCGGACGATGGCCAATCCTTCCTGCGGCCATTCCAGCCGGACTTCCGGGCGCGCTTTCCATTGGCGGGAGCCATCGAGCCAGTGCGGCGGGAGGACGGGAGATGCGGCGGCGGGGGAAGCAGGCGTCGTTGCCGACCGGGCGGGCGGCGGAAGCGGCGCGCTTTCCTTCGCCGAATGGCTGCCGTACCAGTAACGCTTCGGCGCAAACGGATACCCGGGGAGGGTCAGCCGCGTTCCCGTGACGGAAAGCGGCCAGGCGACTTCGGCCCCTTCCGCCCAGATCTGCGCCATGGCCTCGGCGTCATCGGAACAAGGCACCGATCCCGCGCCCTTGGCCCGACGCCCCCGGTGAATTCCCGGGTGCGTCTGCTCCGGCTCCGCGAGCCAGCGGACGAGTTTCGCCCTGAGTTCATCCGCATCCGCGGCGACCAGCGCCAGGCGTTCCTCCATCGCTTCCCGGGCGCACTGGAGGGTGGAAGCGAGCGCGTGGAACGATCCTTCCGGCAAGGTCGGCAAGGCATCCAGAAGCCGTTGCGCGCTTCGCCGCAGCGCGTCCGCATCCCGTGCCGAAAGAGAAACGACAACCGCGCCACCCTTCGCGACCGGCGCGGCAACCGGCTGGCCGCGATATTCCTCCACAATGAGATGCACGTTGGAACCTCCGGCCCCGAAGGAACTGATTCCCGCGCGGCGCGGCATTTCCCGCCCGTCCACCACGGGGCGAAGCCATGGGCCGATCGCCGTCTGGAGACGGAACGGGGTTCGGGAAAAATCAATCGCCGGGTTCACGGGATCGGCGTGCAGGGTCGGGGCGAGGAGGCCATGCCGCATCTGGAGCACGATTTTCGCAAGGCCCGCGACCCCGGCGGCGGCTTCCAGATGGCCAAGGTTCGATTTCAGCGAACCGAGGGCGCAGGGCGCGGCACGTCCTTCCATGCCGCCAAACGCGCGGGTGAGCCCTTCCACCTCCACCGGATCGCCAAGCGGGGTGCCCGTCCCGTGAGCCTCCACGTAGCTCACCGTGCGCGGGTCGATGCCGCCGCGCCGCAGCGCCGCCTTCACGACGGCAGCCTGTGCCGCGGGATTGGGCACGGTGAACCCGTTGGTCCGGCCACCGTGGTTCATCGCGCTGGAACGAATGACCGCATGAACCCGGTCGCCGTCGCGTTCCGCCGCCCGCAACGGCTTGAGGATGAACACGCCGACGCCTTCGCCGGGAACGTAGCCGTCCGCCCCGGCCCCGAAGCTGCGGCAGCGCCCGGTGGGCGAAAGCATCCCGAGCGCGTTGGCGTTGGTGTATTTGGCCGGGTGAAGATGCAGGTTCACTCCGCCCGCCAGCGCCATGGCGCATTCCCCGCGCCGGAGCGATTCGCAGGCGAGATGAATGGCGCTGAGCGAGGCGGAACACGCCGTATCGACCGGAAGGCTTGGCCCCGTCAGGTTCAGCGCGTAGGAAACCCGGTTCGCCAGCGACCATTGGCCGGACTGATCGACCCGTGTGGGCTCCTCCCGGAGAACCCCGAGAAGCTGGTAGGTATTATGCGTTACCCCGGCAAAGACGCCAACCTCCGGCGCGTCGCCGAGCCGGGCCCGGGCAAGCGGGCTGCGGGCGTATCCGGCATCTTCAAGCGCGTGCCACGCGCACTGAAGGAAGAGGCGATCCTGCGGATCCATCCCTTCCGCTTCCGCGGGGGAAATGCTGAAGAAGCGGGGGTCAAACCGGTCCACCCCTTCCAGGAATCCGCCCCAGCGGCATCCTTCCGGAGCGGCTTCCCAGCGCTCGGCGGGAATCTCCGTGATCCCCTCGCCTCCGTTGCGAAGGAGTTCCCAGAACGCCTCCGCATCGGCTGCGGCGGGATAGCGCCCGGCCATGCCGATGATGGCGATGGCGTCATCCTCCCCTTGCTCCGACCCGGGCGGGAGAACCGCCGGGGCGGGAGCCGCGATCGTAGGCGCGGTGCGGGCCGCAGGAATCGCAGGAGTCGCAGGAGCCTCATTCCGTTGCGGCGGCTCCCCGTGATGAACCGGAATCCTCTCCAGTGCGGCGCGATGAGCGCTCACGAGATGTTCCCGCAATGCCCGCGCATTCCCATACTCGAAAAGGACAGTCTTGGCGAGCCGGGGCAGGTCTTCGGCCACACGGGCGTTGAAGCGGGTGACGAGGATGGAGTCGAGCCCGTAATCGGCAAACGCGGTTTCGTCATCGAAGCGTTCCACCGGCATTCCAAGGAGCGGCGCGAGGATTTCCTTGAGATAACGATCAGCCCGGGCCTCCAGGTCCTCCGCTGCCGCCGCCGATTCCGTCGCCGCGGGGACGGGGCGGACTTCATCCGTGCGATCCCGCGCCCGCAGGCAATGGGCGCGAAAGCGCTCCCGGTCGCCTCGGGCCCAGAGCCCGCTGACGCGATCGCCCGAAGTGGCCGCCTCCAGAAGCCGCATGCCGTCTTCCACGCGGAGCGGGGGGAGGCCGGTCACCTGCGTCGTGTACGCGGCGCGCGCCTCGGCCTCGGCTCCTTCAAGCGATGCCATGCCGGTGATGTTCCACATCGGCCAGTTGATGGAAACCGTACGCCCTTGCCGCCTGCCCGCCCGGCGAAGCGCCTCCCGCCGCAGGGCAAACGCATCCAGAAAACGGTTCGCGCAGGCGTAATCGGCCTGCCCCGGCTCCGGAAGCAGGGAGGCGATGGAGGAGCAGAGGACGAATCCCCTGAGCGGTTCATCGGCAAGCGCGGCATCCAGATGAAGCGTCCCGGCGCACTTGGGAGCCGTGACTTCGCGCAGTTCCTCCACGGTTTTATCCCGGATGAAACGATTGCGGGCGACCCCCGCCGCGTGAATGACGAAATCAATCCGCCCGAAGCGTTCGCGGGCCGAACGGATCATGCCTTCCACCGATTCGCGCCGGGTGACGTCGGCGGAGAGATAAAGCACTTCCGCCCCCGCGGCCTCCAATCCGGCAAAGCGTTCCGCCATCGCGGCGTCCTCCCGCGACCGCCCGACCAGCACCAGCCGGGCCCGGCAGCGACGGGCGAGGTGTTCGGCAAAGGCCAGGCCCAGGCTTCCGGCTCCCCCGGTGATCAGGTAAACGGCCCGCTCCTCCAGCAACCATGAGGTTTCGCCTTCAAACGGGGAAGCCGCTTCCAGTTGGCGACCGGTGCGCATCCCCGGTTCCCGCCGGATTTCCGACGCCCCCGCTTCGCGCCATTCCTCCAGCGCTTCCGCGTCCGGACGGGAGGTGACGACGGTGCGCACCCGGATCGCGGGCTGCTCCACCTCCAGCGTTTGCAGGTAGGCGGAGAGCGCTTCGACGCCCGGGCCCGCTTCCGGAGAGTGCAGGAGCATCAGCGCGAGCGTCTGCCGCGGCGGGTGAAGCACCAGTGCCCGGGCCAGCGCGTGAAGACGCCCGATCCATGGCATCCCGTCGCCATCCTCCACGCGCGCACCGATATGAACGAGAATCCGGCCAAAACCGGCCACCCGTGCGGCTTCCGGCAGTTCCCCGCCCTGAACCCGGACGATCTCCCAGCGCGGATAACGCTCGCGAATCCGCGCCTCCAGTTCGGCGTTCTCATCCAAAAGCAGAAGCGACTCGTGCTCCGGAAGCCTTCCCTCCGGCAACGGGGAAAGCGGTTTCCAGACCGGCTCCAGCGCAAGCCATTCGCCATCGGGCACCGGAAGGGCGGCGGACGCGGGCCGCTCCAGCGGCTCCACCCAGCACCGCTCCAGTTCAAAGGGATAGGAAGGCAGCCCGGTCACGAACGGATGGGGCGAAGGCGGGAAGTCGATCGCAAACCCTTTGAGATAAAGCCCCGCGAGCGCCAGCAATTTTTCCCGGGCAGGGGCGGCTCCGGCGGTTTCGCCCGAAAGGGTCTTCGCCATCTCCCGATAAAGGGCGGCCTCCGCGGCGGGAAGTTTCCGGCTCCGGCCTTGCAGGAGCGCGGGATGTTCCTCTCCCGCCGCAAGCGCAGCAAGCCCCGCGCACAGTTCATCCATGGAAGCGGCGATCACCACGGCGCGATGGTCAAAATGCGTCCGCCCGCTACCGAGGGTTCGCGCGAGGGCTTCCGGCATCACCTCGCGCGCCGGTGCGTCCTTTAGCCAGCGAACAAACGCCTCCGCATACCGGCGCAGCGCCGTTTCGCTCCGCGCGGAAAGACAGAAAAGATGCGGGCGGGCTGCGGGAGCAGAGGCCGGAGCCGGGTGGGAGGGCCGGGGCGGCGCTTCCTCCAGCACGAGATGGGAATTCGTCCCGCCAAAACCGAAGGAACTGACCGCCGCGCGCCGGGGCGCGCCGGGGCGCGCGGGCCACTCCGCAAGCGATCGGTTGAGGTGGAACGGGGTTTGCGAAAAATCAATCTCCGGGTTGGCGGTCTCCGCATGAAGGGTCGGCGGCAGTTTCCCATGCCGGAATGCGAGCAGCATCTTGATCACCCCCGCCACCCCGGAAGCCATCATCGCGTGCCCGATCTGGCTTTTAACCGAGCCGATCGGACAAAAGCCGGTCCGGTCCGTGGAGGCGCGGAACGCATCGGCAAGCGCGCCGATCTCCATCGGATCACCCAGCGGCGTTCCCGTGCCGTGGCATTCGATGGCTCCAAGCGTCTGCGGATCAATGCCGCAGCGTTCGTACACCTCGCGCTCCAGCGCCGTCTGGGCGGGGCCGCTGGGTGCGGTGATCCCGTTGGAGCGCCCGTCCTGATTGATGGAGGAGGCACGGATCACCCCATGGATCGGGTCGTTGTCGCGCACGGCATCCGCCAGCCGCTTGAGCAGAAGGACGCCGACCCCCTCCGAAGGGACAAACCCGTCCGCCCCCGCCCCGAAGGCCTGGCATTTCCCGGTGGGCGAGAGCATCCCGGTCTGGCTGGCCATGATGTGAAAGCGCGGGGTGACAAGCACCGTCACACCACCCGCGAGCGCGAGATCGCTGGTGCCCAGCCGCAGGCTTTCGCACGCGAGATGGATCGCCACGCCGGAGGAGGAACACGCGGTGTCGATCGCCACGGCGGGCCCGCGCAGGTTCAGCCAGTAGGCGATGCGCGAGGCGAGCAGCGCGTTCGCCGTCCCCATCAGTGAATAAAGCGCCCCGTCGCGTCCCCCGGCACGCAGCACCGGTTCGTAATCCCCCGGCCCGGCACCCACGAAAACGCCGCACCGGCTGGCGTCCAGCGATCGCCCGGCGTATCCGGCATCTTCCAGCGCCCGCCAGCATTCCATCAGGAAAAGCCGCTGCTGCGGGTCCATCATCGCGGCTTCGTTGAGCGAGATACCGAAGAAATGCGGATCGAACCGGTCGATCTCGCGGAGCAAACCGGCGTGGCGACAATAGCTGCGGCCCGGACGATCCCGCTCGGGGCTGTAGTAATCCGCCAGCGGCCAGCGGCTCTCGGGCACTTCATGCACGCAATCGCGCCCCGCCGCGAGGTTTTCCCAGAATTCATCGAGGTTTTCCGCATCCGGAAAGCGACCGGACATCCCGATGATCGCGATCGCATCCTGCGAAGGGGACGAAACGCCGGTCGGCGAAGACGAGGGCGACGGATCGTTCACCGTTTCCCGCGCCTGCACCGCAACCACCGGCGACGGCACCGTCTCCGGCGGCTTCACCGCCGCTTTCACGGCATCGGGCGAGACCTCCAGAAGCCGCTGCGCCATCCGCTCCATCGTGGCATGATTGAAAAGATCCACGGAACGAAGCTCCGAACCGAACGCGGCGTTGAGCCGGTCAATCACTTCCACGGCGACGATCGAATCGACCCCGAGCTGCTCAAACCCGGTGGTTTCCGAAAAATCATCCGCCTTTAGCCGGAGCACCGATGCCACCACCTCGGAAACCCGTTCAATCACTGCGGCCCGGGTGTGCTCTTCATTCATTGGCTGCGGAGGGATCGGCGGCGGCGTTTTCATGGATGGAAGGGATTCGCACAGAAAGAGGGACTGAAGCCCTCCGGTTTCCAGACCGAGGAATTCCCCGGCCTCCGTCACGTGGGGGAAACCTGCTTTTCCAAGGAGATGCCGCCACCCGTCCCGGTCGAGCAGCGGGGAATGAGGCAGGCGGGCGTCCTCAAAACGCCACCATCCTTCCAGCAGGCCGTAGACCACGGTGTTGAAATGGGTGACGCGCGTCACTTCCACCAGCGCAAGCGCCCCGCCGGGGCGGAGGGCGGACCGCAGCCGGTGGAGGGCGTCATCCAGGCGGCGGCTGACATGCAGGACATTCGCGGCGAGAATGAGGTCCGCCTTTGGCGCGGGCTCGCTGCCCTCCAGGTCAAAAACCTGGAAGCGGGCCTGCCGATGGCGGGCGGCGAAACGGGTTTCAAAATGGCGGCGGAAGCCCGCGGAGACATCGCTGTAGAGATATTCCACCCGATTCCCGAACCGGCTCAGCGCCTCCAGCACCGGTGCGCTCGTGCTCCCGCTCCCCGCGCCGACTTCCAGGATCGTCACCCGCCCTTCCGGCCCGAGGGTGTCGAGCCGCGCGGCGACCCACGCCTCCACGGTCCATGCGGCGAGCCGGTTGAACGCGGCGGCGAGTTGCGTCCCGGCGTAGACGCGGGAAACCGGCTCCAGCGATCCGCCCGGAAAAAGAAGATCGGTGCCGGGCCGCGCACCCCGGAGCACTTCCGGCAGCCCGGCGGCGCAGCGCCGCAGGAGATCGAGATGCCCCGCAAAGGCGGGAAAGCGGCGTTCGAACCCGGCTTCATCAATCGCCTCCGGGTTCTCCGGCATCGCCTTCAGCGCGTTCCGGAGCCGCAGATGCGCCGGGGTAACGGCATCGGAAAACGACTGGAGGCTTCGTGCCGCAAGCGTGGCGGCCAGCCGGTCGAGTTCCGCGTACGGCTCCTGCTCGGCGGCAATCGCGGCGAAATCAAGGCCCGCTCCCTTGCCGCGAAGCCGTTCCCGCCATGGAAGCGATCCGGACGGGGGTTCCGGCGCAGCGGTAACATCGCCGCGAATCACGCCAAACTCCTCCAGCGCCGCTTCGGTCGCCTTGATCACAAAAAGCCTCGGAACGCGATGGGCCAACACCCGCTCCAGGGCAAGCGTGCCCTCCGCCGGTTCGATGGAACCCATGCCGATGGCCGCCATTTCCGCCCGGTGCCCGGGAGTCGCCACCACGCCGACACTTCCCCAGAAGCCCCAGTCGATGAGATAAACCGGCAGCGCGTAAAGCCGCCCGGCCCATTGGGCATACGCATCCAGAAAGGTGCTCGCCGCCGCATAATTGCTCTGCCCGTACCCGCTGACGAGCGATTCGATGGATGAACCGACGAGCACCCAGCCAGCCCGCGCCTCATGGGCCGCCTGCATGAGCGCGGCGATGCCAACGGTCTTGGGCTCCAGCGCCGCCGTGAAATCGGACTCCTGCATCCGATCCAGATGCCGGTCGCGCAATTCCAGCGCGGTATGGATCACCCCGTCCACCCTCCCCCAGCGGGCGTTGACCGACGCAAATACCCGGCGCAGGGCGTCGCAATCACAGGTATCCGCCTGAAAATAGCGGGCTTCCCCCCCGAGCCGGTGAATCTCTTCCATCGCCGCCCGGAGCGTTTCATCCAAGGGCCGTCGCCCCACCCAGACCAGCCGCGCCTGATAGCGGCGGGCCAGATACCGGCTCATCACCCGCCCGATCCCCCCGGCTCCCCCGACGAGCAGACAGACGCCCCCTTGCGGGAATCCGTGGTCCCCGGCCTGTGGCCATGCCGGAGCGGGAAGCAGCGCGAGCTGGTGGCGAACGCCTTCGCGCCATGCCACCCGTTCGCTGTGGCGCTGGGCCGGTTCCGCATCCATGGCACGAACGACGGCATCGCTGTTGGCCGCAGTCACCGGCCCCACATCCAGAGCGGCCACATCCAGCGCGGGGTATTCCTTGCCGATGCTGCCGACCATCCCGAAGAGCCCGGCATGGAACGGGGACGACCCGGGCCAGAGCCCTTCCGAGGCGACCCGGAGCCGCAACCCTTCCTCCCACCAGCCCAGGCATTGCAGCGCCTTGATGATTCGAAGCAGGGCCAGCACCCCTTCCCCGTTGGCACGGGCAATCGCGGATTGCGGGTCCGCTTCGGCAGAGGCGGGCGCGCGGGTCAGGAAATAGATCGAGCCGGGGCGGGGCAGCGTTTCAAAAGCCGTTTCCAACGCCGCCACGTCCCCCCAGTCCGCAAGGCACCCGGGCCCGCGGGAGGCGGGATTGGCCTTGCGCGGATCGACCAAAATGGCTCCCGGGTGCGCGCGGCCCAGCGCCTCCGCAAGCGGGGAGGGCTCCGGAGTCAGGACCCACGTCGCGCCTTCCCGCGGCGCGACGGCGGATTCCCGCGGCCTCGCCACCCACCGGGGCAGAAAGCCGAGGGAGGCCAGCCGGTCGCGGGGCGGACGCGTCCGGTAGCCGGAAAACCGGGCAACCGCGGCGCCGGATTCCTCCAGCAAGGTGATCGTCGCGCCCGCCTCGTCCTCGGGGCGTCCCTGAATATGGGCGCGCATGGAGGGCCGGAGCGCTCCCCAGACATCGAGCCGATCGACGCTGTAGGGAAGCCGGAGAGCACTTCCCTCCAGCGCGAGAGCCTCTCCCGCCGCCGCCTGAAGCAAACCGTCGAAAAGCGACGGGTGCAACGGGAGGGTGGCCAGTTCGCCCTCGCACCCTTCGGGGAGGCGCAGCGATGCGAGCGCTTCGTCCTTACCGAGGCGAATTCCTTCCAGCACCCGATAATAAGGGCCGTATTCGATCCCCGCCTCCCTGAAGCGGGCGTAGATGGTCTCCGCGGAAAGCTCCCGCTCCATCCGCGCCGCGATTTCCTCCACCGCGAAAGGCGCGGGCCGCGGCAGCGCGTCGGCAACCCCGCTCTGCATCAGCCTTTCATCGCCATGACGGATCGCCACCAGCGTCTCGGAACGCTCCACTTCCAGTTCCAGCGAAGGCGCCTCCACCGGCAGCGGACGCAGCCAGGTGATGGCGCTCAAGGCAAACGAATCTCTCCCGGCGGCGAGGGCCTCCCACGCGATGGCAAGATAACCGACCCCCGGGAAAAGCGGTTGATCCTCCACCCGGTGATCCGCCACGCGCCGCTCCGTGCGCCGCACCGTGTGCCGCAACGGTGCGGCGGGCGCGGGAGGAATGCCGGAGCCCGTCTGCGGCCAATAGCGGCGGGTCTCAAACGGATAACCCGGCAGGGAAATCCGCCCGGGCGCAGGAACCGGCTGGAGCCGCTCCCAGGCCACTTCCGCGCCGCGCGCGTACCGCCGGGCCACTTCCAGCAAGGCTTGCGCGCGGGCGTCCCCCTCCGGAGGCACCGCCACATCGCAACGCGGCTCCCCTTCCCGCGCGATCCCCTCGAAGCGCCACGCCGCCGATCCGTTGCCGGAATGCAGCAACCGATGCCGCAGTTCCTCCGGGGATGCCGCGACGAGCGCGAGCCGGTGCTCGAAGTGGGAGCGCCCCGCGTTCAGCGTCTGGCTGATGGTTTCGAGCGTCGCCCCACCCCGGTTTTCCAACCAGCGGGCGAGATCGCGCACGCGACGCTCCAGCGCCGCCGGAGTCCGCGCGGAGAGGGTGATGAGTTCGGGACGCGGAGGCCGGGAGGGGCGTTCCGCCGCCGGGGCCTCCTCCACCACGAGATGCGCGTTCGTCCCGCTGTAGCCGAACGAACTGACCGCCGCGCGCCGGGGCGCACCCGCCGGGGCGTCCCAGTGGCGCAGTTTCCGGTTGAGGTAAAACGGGCTCCCATCCAGCTCGATATGTGAATTGACCCTCCCGCAATGAAGCGTGGGGGGAAGCTTGCGATGGCGCAGGGCGCATAAAACCTTGATGAGACTGACGACCCCCGCGGCGGCGATCGTGTGGCCGACGTTGGATTTCACCGATCCGAGGGCGCAGAACCCGGTCGCATCCGTGCTCCGGCGGAACGCTTCGGTGAGGGCTTCGACTTCGATCGGATCGCCCAGGCGGGTGCCCGTGCCGTGGCATTCCACCAGCGTGATCGTGGCGGGATCGGTTCCCGCCCGTTCGTAGACTTCGCGCTCCAGCGCTGTCTGGGACGGGGCGTTGGGCGCGGTGATCCCGTTGGAGCGCCCGTCCTGATTGATCGCGGAACCACGGATGACGCCGTGGACCGGGTCGCCGTCGCGCAAGGCATCGCCAAGCCGCTTGAGCACCAGCACACCGACCGCCTCGCCGGGCACAAACCCGTCCGCCTCGTCCCCAAAGGCGCGGCAGCGGCCCGTGGGCGAAAGCATCCCGGCCTGACTGGCCCAGACATGGAAACGCCCCGTGGCAAAAAGGCTCACGCCCCCGGCGAGCATCATCTCCGCCTGCCCGCTGCGGAGCGCTTCGCACGCGAGATGGATCGCCACCAGCGAGGAAGAGCAGGCGGTATCCACGGAAAACGCCGGACCGCGCAGGTTGAGATGGTAGGCGATCCGCGCGGCCAGGATGGCGGGTGATACGCCGGTAAAGGTGTAAGCCTGCGCCCAGTCCCCGCTTTCGCGCAGGAGCCATTCGTAATCGACCCCGGCGCATCCGACATAGACCCCGCACCGGAGGGAATCGAGCGCCCGGTCGGAGTACCCCGCATCCTCCAGCGCGCGCCAGCTCTCCATCAGGAAAAGGCGTTGCTGCGGATCCATCAGTTCGGCCTCCCGCGGCGAAATCCGGAAGAAGAGCGGGTCAAACTGATCGTGCCCTTCCACGAAACCGCCCCATTTGCTGTAGCTGCGAAGCGGCGTCTTGCGCGCGGGATCGAAAAAACCCTCCAGCGGCCAGCGATCCGGCGGCACTTCGGAGATCGCGTCCTCACCCCGGGCGAGACGATGCCAGAAGGTCTCCACATCCGGCGCGCCCGGGAATTGCCCGGCCATGCCGATGACGGCAATCGCATCATCGGTTTGCGCCGTGGCCGCCGGGGCGGGGACGACGGCGGAAACCGGCTCGGGGAGAGGCGCGGAGGCGGCCGGGGGTTCCTCTTCCTCAAGGGAGAGACCGGCCTGCCGGAGATTTTCGCCGATGCGGGAGATCAGCCGCTCCATGGTGGCGTAGTTGAAGAGATCGGTCGCCCGCACCCGCACGGGCAGCCGCGCGTTGAGTTTCTCCACGATCTCCAGGGCCAGAATGGAATCGACCCCGAGGCTCTCAAACGTGGCGGAGAGCGCCAGTTCCCCCTCCGGCATTTGCAGAACCTTGCCGACCACGCCGCGCACCGCCTTTTCCAGCCGGTCGCCCGGGGCCGCCGGAGAGGCAACGGGAGCGGCCACCGGCTCCGGGGTGGCGGCGGGGGGCGCAGTGGAAACCGGCGGCGCAACGTTGCCATCGGAGGCCGCGACAAAAACGCCATGGAAAAGCCGGGCCGCCGCCGGGGCGGACTGGCCGAGCACCCGGGGAGAGCGGAACCCTTCTTCCTCCAGCGCGGTGAGCCATTGGCCGGTCGTCAGGAGCGGGGCGTGCGGGATGCGCCGTTGCGAGTCCTCCACCGCCCACCACCCTTCCAGGAGGCCGTAGGTGAGGAACGTAAAGAGCCGGGCCTGCGTTCCCTCCACCAGCACCACCATGCCGCCGGGGGCGAGAAGCTGCCTTACCGTTTGCAGGGAACGCCGCAACTGCCGCGTGGTGTGGATCACGTTGCCACCCAGCACGATATCCGCCCGCCCGGCGGGGAACCCCTGTGCCGCCAGCGGCTTCTCCACATCCAGCGTGGCAAACCGCATGAACGGAGCGGAAAACTCCCGCTCTCCGTGCCGCTTGAAGGCGGGGGAAATATCGGTGTAGTGATATTCGATGGCATCCCCGAACGGGGCGAGAGCCTCCGTCACAAAACGGGTGGTCCCGCCGGTGCCCGCCCCGATCTCGACGATCCGCACCGGCTCGCCGGGACGGCCGGCACGGAGCCGTTCCACCATCTCGCGGATCGCGCGCGCGGCGATCCGGTCGAAGTAATTGAGCAAGACGGTGTTCTGGTAAATCTGCGAAACGAGCGCCATGGAACCGCCGGGAAACATCGCCTCCGTGCCGGAGATCGTCCCGTCGAGCACGCCCGGAAGCTTCTCAATACAGCCCCAGAGCAGCTCCGCATGGGGGCGCAACGCGGGAAAGCGCTCCAGATGAAGCGTTTTGCGCCGCGCGAGCCCCGCCAGCGCCGGATCGTCCACGCGGGAGGTGGCCCGGATCGTTTCGCCCTGCACCTCCAGATACCCTTCCAGAAAACGGACCACCGCGTCGGCCAGCCCATGGTAGGGGGGGACGACCCCGAGCCGCCGGTGCAACTCGCCCCGTTCCAGCGTCTCCCCCGGATGATTGAAAAGGGAGCGGCTCCGCAACCCCTTGAGCAAAAGCTCGCGGGCGATCGCTTCCATCGCCTCAAAGCCGTCCGAATGGGTTTCCACGGCGGCGGGATCGAGCCCAAGCTCCGAGGCCGGGACCGCTTCCACGACGGCGGCGACCGCCTCAGGCGAGAGCGCCGGGCGTTCCGGGGTCATCGCCCGGGTCTCCAGACCGGAGAAACGCACCGCCACTTTCCCGGCATCGTTCCAGAGCGTGATCTCCCCCTCGCGCACGTGTACGGACATCCGCGGGGAGCAGGGAGCCAGCCATTCCAGCCGCTCCACACTGAAGGGAAAACGCGCGACCTCGCCACGCGCCAGCGCGAGCATCGCCACCACTTGCAGCGCCCCATCCAACAGGCACGGGTGAAGCGGCAGGTCGCGCAACGATCCACGCGCCTCCTCCGGCAGTGAGAGCGTGGCAAACGCCTCCCGGCTTCCCAGCCGGAGATCGTCGATCACCCGAAAGGACGGGCCGTAATCCACCTGCGCCGCCTCAAAGCGGGCGTAAACATCGCCAATCGGCTCCTGGCAACGGCTCCGGGCTTCTTCCGGCGTTTCTCCATCCCCGGGCACCGGCGCGGTGACGCGGGAGACTTCCCCGCGGACGTGGACCCCGTCTCCCTCCAGCGAGAAGCGGGACCGCTCCGCCCCGCCCGTAAGCCGGATGCGGATCGCCTCTTCCAGCGGGCGCAGCCACGTGATTTCATGAAAACAGATTCCTTCCGCCTCCCCATGCAGCGAGGCAAACGCTTCGCGCACGAGTTCGAACGTGGCGACGGCGGGAAGGATCGCCCGCCCATGGACACGGTGTTCCGAGAGAATGCGGGCCGCCTCGCCCGCTTCAAATGTGGCTGAAAACGTGATCTCGCTCTCCGGCAGCGGAGCGCCAAGCAAGGGACGCGCGGGCGCGGGCTCGACCGCCCGCCGGACCAGCCAGTAACGCCGGTTCTCAAACGGGTAGACCGGCAGCGGCACCCGCTTCCATTGCCCCGGCGATGCCAGCGGCGGAAGCGCGGCCCCGGCCACCCAGCGGCTCGCGAGGGTTTCCGCATCGCCGGTCGCGATCGGCGGTTCGTCCCCGGCGGTGTCCGGAGCAACGGTGCCGTGCCAGAGCCCGGCGGTTTCTCCGGCGAGCCAGCCGGTCAGTTTTTGGGAGAGAGCGTCAAACCCGTCCGCCACCAGCGCCAGACGGCAAGCCATCCTCTCCCGCCCCTGCTCCAGCGTGGCGGCGACGTCCGCGAAGCAAAAACGGTCTTTCCCCCCGGGCAGCCAGGCCACCCACGTTTCCACCAGCCGCCGCAACGCGGATTCCGTACGGGCGGAAAGGAGGATCAACCGGGGCTCCGGGCGTGTTGTCGCCACGGGAGCTTCTTCCCATGCCTCTTCGAGCACGACATGCGCGTTTTCCCCGGAAAAACCGAAGGAGCTGACCCCGGCCCGGCGCGGAAGCTCCCGCCCGCTCTCATCGCGCAGGCGCGGCCAGGGGCGGTTGGCATCGAGAATGAAAAACGGGCTCCCCTCCAGCCGGATACGCGGGTTGGGCTCGTGCAGATGAAGGTTTCCCGGCAGTTCGCCATGGCGCATAGCCAGCACCACCTTAAACACCCCGGCCAGCCCCGCCATGGCTTCGAGATGCCCGATCTGGGTCTTGACGGACCCGAGGGCGCAGCGCCCCCCGCCACCGACTTCCGCAAACGCACCGCGCAGGCCGTTGATTTCGATCGGATCACCCAGCGGAGTGCCGGTGCCGTGGGTTTCGACATAGGTGATCGTCGCCGGGGGGACTTCCGCCCGGCGGAGCGCCGCCTCAATCACCTCGCGCTGGGCTCCGGGATTGGGCACCGTCACCCCGGCGGCCCGCCCGCCGTGGTTCTCCGCGCTGCCCCGGATGATGGCGTGAATGAAATCGCCATCCGCCCGGGCCCGGGAAAGCGGCTTGAGCAGAAGCGCGCCCACCCCCTCCCCGCGCACGTACCCGTCCGCGGCGGCGTCAAACGTGCGGCAGCGGCCCGTGGAGCTGAGCATTCCGGTGCGCGCGGCGGCGTGGCTGGTGGCCGGTTCGAGAATCAGGTTCACGCCGCCTGCAATGGCCAGATCGCACTCGCCGCTCTGCAACGCCCGCACCGCCCGGTGCAGCGCCACCAGCGAACCCGAACAGGCGGCATCCACCGGCGCGCTCGGTCCCCGGAGGTTGAGCTGGTAGGAAACCCGGTTGGCAATGAGCGAAAGCGCCCGGCCCACCAGAAGCTGCGCGGCGCTGTTGACCTCCGGGTCCGCCGGTTCACCCTCGTACTCGGAACCGCCCACCACGCCGACGAAAACGCCCGTGTTGCTCCCGGAAAGCGCGCCGGGGCGGTAACCGGCATCCTCGATCGCCCGCCAGACGCTCTGGAGAAAGAGCCGCTGGCGCGGGTCCATCGCCGCCGCCTCCCGGGGGGAGATGCCGAAAAAGGCCGCGTCAAAACCGGCCACGTCCGAAAGGAACGCTCCGGTGAGCGGTTCGCGCAGATCGTCCGCACGCTCCGGCGGCACCCCGGCCACGGCATCGACGCCCGCCATCAGGTTTTCCCAGAAACGGGCGAGGTCATCCGCTCCCGGGAGCCGCGCGTCCATTCCGATAATGGCGACCGGCTCGTGCCGGGGAGGAAGCGGCGTCGCGGGCTCCGGAGCGGGTCCGGGGACGCCACAGGTCGCCTCCAGCAGCCGGGCGACCCCTTCGAGCGTGCGCCCTTCATAGAAAAGGGTGACATCCGCATCCACCCCCCAGGCGCGGTGAAGCTCCACGCTCAGGCCGGTAAAGCGGACGGAATCAAACCCAAGCTCTCCAAGCGGGCGGCGGGGATCGACAGGGCCGCTCGCCAGCACCTTTCCGGCCATCGCCCGCAGGGCTTCGAGCAGCGCGGACCCACCGGGGAACGTCGCCGCCGGGGGCAATGCGGGGCGAGGGATTTCCTCCGCCGGGGCGGGGGCCGGTGCCAGCCGCGCGGCGAGCGCCTTGCGGTCCACCTTCAGGTTCGGCGTCATCGGGAAGGAATCGAGCCGCTCAAACCGCGCCGGGATCATATATTCCGGGAGCCGCCCGCCAAGCTGCGCGGCAAACGCCCCGGCGTCCGGCGTCGCCCCCGGCTCGGCGATCCAGAAAGCGACCAGTTCCGCGTGCTCCGCCTCCTGCCGCAGGACCACCACCGACTGGCTCACCCCGGAAAGCCGGTTGACGACCAGCTCAATTTCCCCGAGTTCCACCCGGAATCCGCGGATCTTGACCTGCTGATCCACTCTGCCGACAAACTCATACATATCTGACGAGGTCTCCCGTTCGGTAAATGGTTTCGTGGGGATGCTCCGGGTGGGGGATAAAGCGTTCGTCCGTCAGGTCGGGCCGGTGAAGGTAGCCTTTGGCCAGCCCGTCGCCGCCGATGTAAAGCTCGCCGATTTCGCCGCGCGGCACGGGGCGGAGGTTTTCATCGAGCACGTAAAAGCGGGTGTTGCCGATCGGTTCGCCCAGCCGCACCGGGCCGTCGGGTTCGATCTTCATAATGGAAGACCAGATGGTGGTTTCCGTTGGGCCGTACATGTTCCAAAGCTCTCCCACACGCGGAAGCAGCGCGCGTGCCAGTTCGCCATCCCATGCCTCGCCGCCGCAGAGCGCTCTGATGCGGGGAGAGGGCGGGAGATCGGCGGCGAGCAGCATCTTCCACGTCGCCGGGGTGGCCTGAAGGAGCGTCACCGGCGCGGCTTCGATCGCCCGGCGCAGGCGCAGGCCGTTGCGCGCGGTCTCTTCGGATAGGATTTCCAGGGAGGCTCCGGTCACGAGCGGCAGGAAAAGCTCCAGCGCCGCAATATCAAAGGAAACCGTCGTGAGCGCGAGCAGGTGATCCCCCGGGCCGCACCCGGGCCGCTCCGCCATGCACCAGAGGAAATGGGCCAGGCTGCGATGGGCGATCTGCACCCCTTTGGGCCGGCCGGTGGAGCCGGAGGTGAAGATCACGTAAGCGAGCGACTGCGCGGGATCGCCGCAAGGGTGCGCGGGCCGCTCCGCGCTCTCCGCCGCGATCGCACCGGCCTCCCGGGCGGGATCAATCACGGAAAGCTCCCTTTCCGGGAGGTAGCCGACGGCTCCGGTCGTGATCAGGGCCGATAACCGCGCGTCTTCGACGATCACGGCGATCCGCTCGGGGGGATAGGCCGGGTCCAGCGGAACGTAGGCCGCCCCAGCTTTCCAGATGGCAAGCAGGGCGATGAGCATCTCCGGCGAACGCGGCAGCATGACGCCGACCAGCATCCCCGGCTTCACACCGCGGCCCGCCAGATACCGCGCGAGGCGGTTCACGCGGGCATCAAGCTCGCCGTAGCAGAGGCGTTCCCCGGCGAAGACCACCGCTGTGGCTTCCGGCGTCCGGTCCACCTGTTCCTCGATGAGCCGATGCACGCAACGCTCTTCGGGAAAGGCGAGCGCGGGCTCCGGGTGCGGCAGGGAAAGGGCATCGGGATCGTCCGCAACCCTTTCGAGCAGCGCGAGGTAATCCGCCGCCAGCCGTTCCACGGTGGCGGGCCGGAACACCGCCGGGCGGTACTTGACGTTGAGCCGCCAATCCCCCGCGCCTTCGATCAGTTCGAAGACGAGCGGAAACTCCCCGCACTGGTGAAGGCCCGGCTCCAGCCTTTCGGAAAGGGTGCGGCGGATGGCGTTCGGCCAGGTCAGGCAATAGAAGGCGGCGTCGAGCGAGGCCGGTTTCCCCCGCTGCATCAGGGCGTTGGCGAGATGGCTGAAGGGAAACGCGCGATCCTCAAGCGCTTCGAGAAAACGCTCGAACTGCCCCCGCATCCATTCACGGAACGGCTCGCCCCCCTTCCAGAGGGCTTCCACCGGCAGAAGATTGACGAAGTACCCGAGCGGCTCCGGCGCAGGCGCGAGCATCTCCGGCGTGCGGAGATCCACCGGCACCCCGAGCGTGAGACGGCCCGAAGGCTGCCGGGCGGCCAATAGAAGCTCAAACACCGCAAGCGTCAGCGCGGGAAGCGTGACGCCCTCCCCCTCCGCAAGCCGCCGGAGACGGATCACGAGCGAGCCGGGAATGCCTCCCTGCCACAAGGCTCCCACGAAATCGCCCGGCTGCGCCGCTCCGTCCCGGCTCAGGCCAAGGGGCGCGAACCCTTCGGGGAAGCGGGCGAGCCACGCCTCCCGTTCGCGCGCGTACCGGGGGGTCTGCGGGTTGGTTTCGGCGGCATGCATGGGGCGCACCGGTTCCGGCATCGGCAGCGGTCGGCCCATGCGCCATGCCTCCAGCCGGGTTTTGAGCGTTTCAAGCAGGCTGCCGAGCGAATAGCCGTCAAAGATCAGATGGTGAAAGACCAGCAGCAGCACCCCCTTTTTCTCGTCCACGGCGAACCAGTGGGCGCGCCAGAGCGGGTCGGTTTCGCAATCGAGATCAAATGGCACCCGGGCCGCCGCCTGCATGCGGGCGGGCAGGGTGGCGAAATCGCCCGCGGCCTCCTCTCCATGCCACGGGATCGCCTCCGGGGCAAGCGGCGCCACCCGCAGCGCGTCTCCCCGCCAGAGGAAGGCGCTGCGCAAGGCCGGTTGCTCCCGCATCAGGGCCGCGAGCGCCAGCTTCAGGCCGGGAAGATCCCCGCGGGCATGGCGCAGCGCCACCGGAAGGAGGTATCCCCCACCCTCCCGGGGCTGGCGGGCCAGGCTCCAGAGCGCCTTCTCCCCCTCGGTCGCGGGGCGATCCCGGGGCGGAGTCCGCTCCCGGACCCGCGCGCAGAGGTCGCGCAGCGTCCGGCCTTCATAAAAGACCTTGGGCGGCAGCGCGATGCCGGTCAGCGCCTCGTAACGCTGGGCGACCTGCAAGGCGTAAAGGGAGCCGAAGCCGTGCTCGAAAAGATCGCTCCCCGGTTCCAGCTCCGCCGGGGCACAACGGAGCGCCTCGGCGATCAGGCGGTGAAGAAGCGCTTCCCGATCGCCTTCATTCTCCATTTCCGGCAACGGAGGCCGGGCTGCGGGGGCAGGGGTGAGGGCGGTGGCAGGGGCGGGGTTGGGAACCGGAGCGGCGACCGGCTCCGGCACGGTCCGGCGCGGACCCTCGGGGAGCCAGTACGATTCCCGCTCAAACACCGTCCCCGGCAACGGAATGCGGCGCGGGGTTTGCCCGGAATAAAGCAGCCGCCAGTCCATGCCAACGCCGCTCACCCAGAGCCGCGCCAGCTTGCCCAGCGCCCGGTTGCGGGCGGCGCTCTCAAGGAAGGCCCGGCCTTCCTCGCCGCTCACAAGCAGCGCGGCGGGGTTCTCCGCTCCCCGGGCGTGGTCCCGATAGATTCCGATGGTTTCGTCGGCGACACCGGTTTCTTCAAACCGGGCCAGGGCGGCGCACGCTTCCTCCCGGCTGCCGGCCACCAGCGCCAGGCGCTCGGGATGGAGGTCGCGCCCGGTCTGGAGCGTGAAGGCGATTTCCGCGAGATTTCCGCCCCCGTCCTCCATCCGGCGGCGCAACGCGGCGGCGGCCCCCCGGAGCGCCCCGGCGTCGCGGGCGGAAAGCGGCAGGAGCACGGGCCCGGCGGCTTCCCCGCCCGTTTCGGGGGCGTGGGAAACCATCGCCTCTTCGAGAACCAGATGGCAGTTCGTCCCCGTGGCACTCAGACCATTGAGGGCGACCCGGCGCGGCTGGTCCCCGGAGCGCGTCCAGGGCCGGAGCGAGGTTGGCAGCGTGAAGGGCCCTTCGGCAAGCCGCAGCGCGGGGTTCGGCGTCTCCAGCCCGGCGACCGGCGGGATCGTCCCGTGCCGCAGGATGAGCAGGAGCTTCAGGAGCCCCGCCATGCCGGAAGCCGCCAGCGGATGGCCGATGTTCGCCTTGAGCGAACCGACGGCGCACCCTCCCTCCGGCGCGCCTGCAAAGCTTTCGCGCAGCGCGTTCCATTCGATCTCGTCGCTCAGGCGGCTGCTCATCCCGTGCAATTCCACGTACCCGATCGAGGCGGGATCGACGCCCGTTTCCCGGTAAAGCCGCTGTTGGAGCGCGGCCTGCCCGGCGGCTTTCGGAGCGGTGAGGCCGTTGCGCGCGCCGTCCTGGCTCATGGCGATCCCGCGGATCACCCCGTGAACGGTGTCGCCGTCGCGCTCGGCGTCGCTCAGGCGCTTGAGAAGGACGGCCCCCACCCCTTCGCCGAGCACGAAACCATCCGCGGCGGCGTCAAAGGTACGGCACGTTCCCGTGGGGGAAAGGAGCCCCATGCGCGCGGCGGCTTCGAAAAGGCGGGGGCTGGTGGCGAGATGCACGCCCCCGGCCAGCGCGGCATCGCACTCCCGGCGCTGGAGGCTGCGGCAGGCGAGGTAAAGGGCCGTGAGCGAGGAGGCGCAGGCGGTATCGACGGCGAGGCTCGGGCCGCTCCAGTCCAGCAGATACGCCAGCCGCGCCGTGAGCCCGGAGCCGATGTTGCCGAGCAGGGAATGCGCCTCCGGCGTCGGCAGTTGCGGGAAGTAATCCGACGCGCCGATGCCGACGAATGCCCCACAGGCACCGCCGGAGAGCGAGCGGGGCGACCGGGGCGCGTAACCGGCGTGCTCGATCGTCTGCCATGCGATCTCAAGAAAAAGCCGGTGCTGCGGGTCCATCTGCTCGGCTTCCGCCCGGGCGATCTGGAAGGCGGCGGCGTCAAAGGCGTCGATGCCGGAGAGGAACCCACCGCGCTCCCCGCCCTTCCAGCGCTCCGGGGGGACGGGGCCGATCGCCCGCCCTCCGCCCGCGAGCAGTTCCCAAAAGGCTTCCGCATCCGGCGCGCCGGGGAAGCGGCCCGCGTAGCCGATGATGGCGATCGGCTCATGGAGTGCCGGGGCCGGGGCCGCCGCCGGGGCGGGCCTTGCGGGAACCGCGGCCATGGGAGGAGCGCTCGGGCGGGGAGCCGGCTTCGGCGCGGCTGCCTCGAAAACGGGAACGGGAGCCGGAGGCGTCGCCGGACCCGCCAGATGCCCTTCCAGATACCGCGTCACCGCCTCGGGAGTCGGGTGTTCGTAGAGAAGCGCCGCGGGAAAAGAGAGGTTCCACTCGCGGCTGATCGCCCGGGCGAGTTCCACGGCGAGAATCGAGTCGAGCCCGAGTTCGGCAAACCGGCGTTCCGGCGCGAGGGTGGCGGCATCCACGTAAAGCGTCGCGGCGGTCAGTTCCCCCACCCGGCGCAGGAGCGCGGAGGCGGGCGGGGGCTCCGGCGTCGGTGCGGAAGGCAACGGCGGAGCGGCGGCGGGGACCAGGGCCGGGGATGCCGACGGGCTTCGGGACGCCAGAAAGGCCGCGAGGTCCGCCACGGTGGGGTGATCGTAGAGGGTCGCCGCCGTAAACGGAATGCCGAAACGGCCCTGGATGCTCCGGGCGAGTTCCACGGCGAGGATGGAATCGAAGCCAAGTTCGCTCCATTTCCGATCCTCGCCGATCTGTTCGGGGGCGAGGTAAAGCGTCTGGGCGATCAACTGGCGGAGCAGCGCCGGATCGGCTGCCGGGGCGTTAACGGCCACCGGTTCGGGAGCGGGGATCGGCTGCGCCTGTGACGCGGAAGCTTCGGGCCGTAGTGAACGGAGGCGCAGCGGCGGGCGGGTCGCCCCCCGGGAAGGGGCCGCAGTAGCAGGGGGAGGAACGGGAATCGGTGCGGCGGATGCGGCGGCGGCGGGAAACCGGTCGTACCAGTACGCTTCCCCGCCAAAACGGTAGACGGGAAGCCGTAAACGCCGGGGTCGTCCTTCATCGTCCGCCGAAGGCCAGTCCACCACTTCGCCCGCCACCCAGCGCTCCCCCGGCGATGCGTCCGGAGCGGGTGCTCCTCCGGCACCCGCCTTGCCCCGGTGAAACGGGCCCGCTTCCCCGGAAAGGAACGCGCTCAGGGCGGCCTCCACCCCGGCGCGATCCGCCGCCTGCCAGGCAAGACGTTCGGCAAAGGGGGTGCGGCCCGTGTTCAACGTAAAGCTCAGGTCCGCGAGCCGGTACGCTTCGCCCTGCCGGAGCCATTGGAGGAGATCCTCCGCGCGGCGGCGCAACCCGCCTTCATCCGGGGCGGAAAGAGTGAACCAGTGTTCGCTCTTCCCCCCCGGTTCGGGTTCGGGCTCGGGCCGGGCGGGTGTCTCGGCAACGACCAGATGCGCGTTCGTCCCGCTGAAGCCGACCCCGCTCACCGCCACCCGCCGCGGGGCAGCGCCATTCTTCTCCCACGGTTCGGCCCGGGTATTGATGGAAAACGGGCTCCCCTCTAGGGGAATCTCCCGGTGCAGGGTGGAAAAGTGAATCTGCGGAGGCAACCGCCGGTGGCGAAGCATCAGCAGCGCCTTGATGAGCGCCGTCACCCCCGCCGCCGCGAAGCTGTGGCCGAGGTTTGCCTTGAGCGAACCGATCCGGCACCGTCCCGCCGGGCCGCCTGATCCGCCCGATCCGGAAAACACCCGCAGCAGCGCGGCGGCTTCCGCCGGGTCGCCCAGCCTGGTGCCGGTGCCGTGAGCCTCCACGTACCCGATGGAGCCGGGGTCGATCCCCGCCTCCCGGTAGAGCGTCGCGATCAGTTCCGCCTGCGATTCCACCCCGGGAGCCGTGATCCCCTGCGTCCGCCCGGCCTGATTGCAGCCCGAAGCGAGGATCACCCCCGCGATGGCGTCGCCGTCGGCCAGCGCGTCGCTCAGGCGCTTGAGCATCACCACCCCCACGGCCTCGCCCGGCAGCATCCCGTCCGCGGCCGCGTCGAAGGGACGGCAGACCCCCGTGGGCGTAAGCATCCCGGCCTTTTCCATCAGGGTGTACCGCTTCTGGGAAAGGTAAAGCGTGGCCCCCCCGGCCAGAGCCGCGTCGATCTCCCCATGCCGCAGGGCGCGGCACGCCATGTCGATCGCCACGAGGGAGGAGGAGGAAGCCGTATCGAGCGCCAGCGCCGGACCCCGGAGATTGAGGTGATAGGCGACGCGCCCGGGCAGGAACGAAGCCGTGTTCATCATCTCGTGCACGGTCGGGTCCGCCGCGTCGGCGTGCGTCAGGAGGTCGTGATAATCGTTGACCATCACCCCGGCGTACACGCCGCACCGGGTTCCCGAAAGGCTTTCGGCGGCGTACCCGGCGTCTTCGATCGCCTTCCACGCTTCCTCCAGAAAGAGGCGTTGCTGCGGGTCCATGACCGCCGCCTCCTTGGGAGAGATGCCGAAGAAGAGCGGATCAAACCGCTCGACATCCTCCAGAAAAGCCCCGAGCCGGAAAGTGGACCCGGCCCGCCCGGCCAACCCCCGGGGATCCCAGTAACGACGACGATTCTCCGGGATGGGGGTGACGGCGCATTCTCCGCGAAGGAGATTCCGCCAGAGCGCCTCTGGCGTATCGGCTCCCGGGAAACGCCCGGAAAAACCGATCACGGCAATCGGGCAGGCGTCCTCTCGGGGAATCCGGTCGGGAAGCCGACGGGCGATCCGCCCCATCAGCGCTGACAAGGTCGGGAACTCCAGGAACACGGAGGGTTCCAAGGTCACCCCGGTTCGTTCCGCGATCCAGCGGCAGGCCTCCAGCGCCGCCACGGAATCCATCCCGGTGTCTTGGAAAAGTTCGTCGTCGGAAAGCATTTCCCTGCCGAGTCGCCTGGCGAGCCAGCGGCGCAGATCGTTGATGGGAAATGGTGCCTCCATCGGGTCAGATTTTCTGAAAACCGGGAGGATCAGTTAGACCGGGAAACCCCGGTGGTGTCAAGAAGGAACCCGAGAAACTCTGCGCGGGATCAAATCAGATCATGAATCCGGAAGGGTGAGGGGGCCTTGCAAGAGAGAGAGCCCCCCGTCCTGAAGCAGCGTCGTGCCGGTGGTCTGGCGGGCGTACCGGCTGCAAAGGAAAAGGGCCTGTTCCGCCGTCTCCTCCGGCGTGAGCAGTTCGTGGAGCGGCACCCCCCGCAGGGAGCGCGCTTTCACCTCCGGTTTCTCCCGGTAGATTTTACCGCTCAGGCCGCCATCCACGTACCCCGGGGCGATCTCGTTGACGAGGATCCGGTGTTCCGCCAGTTCCAGGGCGAGGGTTTTGCAAAGCATCCGCAGCCCCGCCTTGGTCACGGAATAAGCCGGGAGATGGCGGTGCGGGGCGTGGGCGGCCCAGCTACCGATCAGGACGACGCGCCCGGGCCGACGGGACGCCACCAGCGGCTCCACCCCCGCCCGCGCAAAGTAAAGCGCGCCGCTCAGGTTCACGCCGATCTCCCGCTGCCATTGCGCCACGCTCAACTCCAGCCACGGCTTTACCGTCACCACGGCGGCGTTGGGTACGATCAGGTTGGGAGCCCGGCCGAAATGCGCGCGCACCGCCTCGTACCAGGCGTTCACCGCCCCTGCGTCGGAGACATCCGCGCGACCGTAGTAAAAGCGGCGTCCGAGCGCTTCCACGGCGCTCCGGAGTTCATCGGCGCCCTCCTCCAGATCGCAGGCGGCCACGTCCGCCCCGGCGCGGGCCAGCGCGAGGGCGATGGCGCGGCCGATATCGCCCAGGGCTCCGCTGATGGCCAGCAGCGGGGAATCAAGCCGGGAATCAATCTCAAGCATCGGTTTCAAGCCTCGGTTTACCAGTCGGTGACCGCTCCATCCGCCGCAAACGAGCGTTGCAGGATTTCCTGCTGGAACGGGTGTTTTTTCACTTCTTCTTCGTTGATCTCCACGCCGAGGCCCGGCTTGTCCGAAGGCCGGACGAGACGTCCCTCTTTTTCCACGACGAACGATTCCTTCACCACATCGTTGCGCCACGGCACGTCGTTGTGGACCGATTCGCAGATGATATACGAAGGCGTGGCAAAGCCAAGCTCCAGAGAGGCGGCGGTGCTCACCGGCCCCTGCGGGTTGTGGGGGGCGAGGGCCACCCGGTTCGCCTCCGCCATGGCGGCGATGCGGCGCGCTTCCGTGAGCCCCCCGCAGTGGGTGATATCCGGCTGGATGACGCTGGCGGCCCGTTTTTCGAAAAGCTCGCGGAAGGCGTACTGGGAGATGAGGCGCTCGCCCGTGGCGATCGGGGTGGAGACGGCGGCGGCGATGGCAGCGATCCCGTCCATCGTCTCCGGCCAGCACGGTTCTTCAAAAAAATAGAGACCGTAGGGCTCCAGCGCCCGGGCAAAGCGCATCCCCATGCGGGGGGAAGGCCGCGCGTGGCAATCGACCATGATGTCGATATCCGGGCCGACCGCCTCCCGCATCGCCTTCACGCACTCCTCGGCGTAGCGGACGGGGCGCAACCCTTCGAGCGGAGCCGTCTCCGGCACGGCCATGCACTTGAAGGCGGTAAACCCGTCGGCCACCGCCGCCCGGGCCAGATCGGCGAAGCGTTTCGCGTCCGAGGGGGAGGTTTCGTAAAAATCCTCCATCCGCCCGCCGCCGAGATGGCAGTAAAGCCGCACGTAATCGCGCACGGGGCCGCCCCAGAGCCGATGACACGGGACGCCGTGCGCTTTCCCGAGGATGTCCCAGAGGGCGATGTCGATGCCGCTGATCGCCGTGCCGCGCACGATCCCGTTCCCGTGCCAGAAATGCTGGCGGTACATCATCTGCCAGAGGTGTTCGATGCGGATCGGGTCCTCGCCGATGAGAAGCTGGGAGAGATCCTCGATCGCCCCGACCACGGCGCGCGTGTGCCACTCCAGCGTCGCCTCCCCCCAGCCCCAGAGGCCGGGCTGGTCGGTCACGACTTTGACGAAGATCCAGTTGCGCATGCGGGCATGGCAGACGTGCGTTTCGATGGCGGTGATTTTCATGCGAGAACGCCAACCAAACCGGAAACCGCGCCGGAAGGCTTGGCGTTTGCGAACTTTGCGGGTGGCAAATCGGGTGAAGCGGCGCAGGGTGAAGCGCCCGCTTACCCTTCCGCCGCCGGGCCGGTCGATTGCGCGATCCACTCCAGATACGGAGCGAACCCGTGCCGCAGCGGGACGGCGACGATCTCCGGCACCTCGTAAGGATGAAGCTCCCGCAGGCGGCTCTCCAGCGCGGGGTACCCCTCCCCGGTCGTCTTGAAAACGACGCCGACTTCCGATGCCGTCTCAACGGCTCCCTTCCACCGGTAGACCGATTCCACGCCGGGAAGCAGATTGGCGCACGCGGCGAGCCGCTCCTCCACCAGCCGGGTGGCGACACTCCGGGCGCTCTCCCGGTCGGCGAAAGTGCTGTAAACGAGCAGGAAGGCCATCGGGATTCTCCGGTTTTCCTCCGCGTCAGGCGGCGCTGACCTCCGGCGTGGCGGAGACCGCCTCCTGCCGGGTGATCCATCCGCCCCCGACGGCCTGATCGCCAACGTAGCAGACGGCGGCCTGCCCCGGGGTCACCGCCCGTTGAGGGACATGCAGGCGCACCCGCGCCTCTCCGTTGCCGAGCGGGTGGACGGTGGCGTCCGCGCCCGGGTGGGCGTAGCGGATTTTGACGTTTACCTCGAAGGGCTCCGCCGGCTCGCCCTCCAGCCAGTTGCAATGATCCATGAAAAACGATTCCGTGACGAGATCCTCCGCCTCGCCGACGATCACGCGGTGCGTCGCGGGATCAATGTCGATCACATACAGGGGCCGGGGCGATCCGCCGGGCAGCCCCTTGCGCTGGCCGATGGTGAAAAGCTCGATCCCGTCGTGATCGGCCAGCCGCCGCCCGGTCTTGTCGTAAATGCCGCCTTTGTGAAACTCGCTCTCGGCCATATGGGTGCGAAGGAACGCCTTGTAATCGTTTCCCGGGACGAAACAGATTTCCTGACTGTCCACCTTGTCCGCCACTTTCAGGCCGAGTTGCCGGGCGATGGCGCGGATTTCCGGCTTTTCCATCGCCCCGAGCGGCGTGAGCGCCCGGCGGAGCTGCTCCTGCCGCAGGCTGAAGAGAAAGTAAGACTGATCCTTGCGGCGGTCGCGTCCCTTGCGGAGCACGCTCCGGTCCTCATGATGCTCGATGATCGCGTAATGCCCTGTGGCGATGTACTGCGCGCCGAGGGAGCGGGCCTTCGCCCAGAGATTGCCGAATTTCACCTTCTCGTTGCACATGACACACGGGTTCGGCGTGCGCCCGGCCTGGTATTCGGCGGCGAAGTAGTCGATCACCATTTCTTCAAACTGCGTCGCCTCGTCCACGACGTAATGCGGGATGCCGATGGAATGGGCCACGTTGCGCGCGTCCGTGATGGCGGAGGGACCGCAGCATTTGTCTTCCGCTCGGGAGATGCAGTCCTGGGGCCAGACCTTCATCGTCACGCCGATGACGTCATACCCCTGCTCCTTGAGCAGGAACGCGGCGACGGACGAATCAACGCCGCCGCTCATCCCGAGAAGAACACGTGGTTTGGTCGCACTCATGAAACCGGCTACGGTAGCGCGATTTGAGCGAAGGTCCAGCCGCTTTTCGCTCCGGGAGCGGCCCTGCCCGCCCCCGGGGAATAAAAAAACCTTGAACCCCTGATTATCCCATATATAATATTGAATTTCACTTATGAAACCATCAGGCTCGCCCGGCCAGCCCACTCAACCCGATTTCCTCCAGCTTCGCCAGACGGAGACGGCCGCTCCCGCCCTGGGCCGGGGGCTGGCGCTCTGGGTGCTGCTCATCCGGGAGTCGCCGCTTTCGCTTGAGGAGATGGCGGGCCGGCTCGATCTGCCCAAGGCTTCCGCGCTCCGGCTGCTCGGGAGCCTCTGCCGGCTGGGGATGATCCAGCGCCTCCCTGACAAGCGTTACGAACCGCTCTGGGGCCTGCGCTCGCTGGTCGATCCGCGCACCCGCCTGCGGGAGAAGATCGCCGCGCGGCTTGATCTCCTCTCCCAGGCCACGCAATCCACGACGGAATGGTACGAGCCGGAGCCCGAGGGGATGGTGCTCGTCCTCCAGCAACACCCCAAGCGCGAGGTGCGCGTGCAGATCCGGCCCGGGTACTGCCGCGGCTGGCTCCATGAGCTGGAGGCGATCGTCACCCTCGGCCTCGCCCTCGCCCCGGGAGCGCCCGCCGTGACGACCGCGCAGTCTTACGTGGAAAACGGGGTCAAGGGGACGATCCGCCGCGCGGAAATCGAGAAGCTCCTCGCCCATGCCCGGAAGGCGAAAACCGCCGCCGAGACGTTCTTCAACAGCAACGGCGTGCGCCGCTCCGCCGTGGCGCTGATGAACGGAAACCGGCTTCTGGGCGTCCTGAGCGTGGCGGAGGTCTTCCGGTTTCACGAAACCCGCGAGCCGGGACACTGGCTCCCGCTCCTGCTTGAAAACCTGCCCCGCTGACAACCTCTCCTCCCCCTGCCTTTCCCCGCAATCCTCATGAGAATCCTCTATCTTGATATTGACAGCCTGCGGCCCGATCACCTCGGCTGCTACGGCTACCACCGCCCCACGAGTCCGAACATCGACCGGATCGCCGCCCGGGGCGTGATCTTCGAAAACGCCTTTGCCAGCGACGCCCCGTGCATGCCGTCGCGCACGGCGTTCTATTCCGGGCGTTTCGGCATTCACACGGGGGTTGTCGGCCATGGCGGCACGGCGGGGCAGCCGAAGATCGAAGGCCCGGGGCGCGGCTTCCGCGATCGCTTCGACGCGCAGGGGCTCGCCTCGCGGCTTCAGCGCCTGGGCTACCACACGGCGATGGTCAGCCCGTTTGGCCAACGGCACGCGGCCTGGCATTTTTACGCCGGGTTCAACGAAATCCACAACACCGGCATGGGCGGCATGGAATCCGCGGAAGAGGTGCAGCCGACGGTGGAACGCTGGCTGGAAGCCAACGCCGCGCGGGATCACTGGTTTCTCCACATCAACTACTGGGACCCCCATACGCCCTACCGCGTGCCGGAGGAGGTCGACAACCCGTTCGCGGAGATGCCGCTCCCGGCCTGGCTCGACGATGACGAGCTGATCCGCCGCCACAACCGGATGACCGGCCCGCACACTTCGCTGGAGCTCGGCATGTATGACGACCACACCAACCCGAAGTACCCACGTTACCCCGGGGCAATCACCGACCGTGCTTCCATGCGGCGGGTGATCGACGGGTACGACCTCGGCATTCACTATGTGGACCAGCAGATCGGCCGGATTCTCGCGCTGCTCGAGAGCGCGGGGGTCGCGGAGGAGACGGCGATCATCATCTCCGCAGACCATGGCGAAAACTTCGGGGAACTCGGCATCTACGGCGAACACGGCACGGCGGACGCGGGCACCTGCCGCATCCCCCTCATCATCCGCTACCCCGGCGGCGCGCAGGGGGTGCGCAACACCCGCTTCCATTATCAGATCGACCTCGCCCCCACGCTCATGGAACTGCACGGCGAGCCCCCTTCCCCGCTCTGGGACGGCGTTTCCTACGCTCCCGCCATTCGCGCGGGCGAGGATGTCGGGAGGGACGAAGTGGTCATCAGCCAGTGCAGCCACGTCTGCCAGCGCTCCGTGCGCTGGAGCCGCTGGCTCTACATCCGGACGTATCACGACGGGTTTCACCTTTTCCCGCGGGAGATGCTCTTTGATCTGGAGGCGGACCCGCACGAGCAGGACGACCTCGCCTCGCGGCACCCGGATCTCTGCCGGGAAGGGGCGTGGCGGCTCGCCCGCTGGCACGATGCCCGGATGCAGGAGATGGCCGCGAACGGAAACGACGTGATCGACCCGCTCTGGACCGTGATCGCGGAGGGCGGCCCGTACCATGCGCGGCTGACCCACGGCAATCTCCCCGGCAGCATGGGCGGCCTGCCGGGATTCCGGCGATACCTGGAGCGGCTGGAGGCGACCGGGCGGGCGGATGGCGCGGAGGCGCTGCGCCAGCGGTATGCGGGGACCGTTCGCAGGCTGGAAGCCGCCACCGGATAGGGAGCCGATTTTCGGGATTGTTTTTTTCCCCGGGATTACGGAATCTCGCCGTTGATGAGAAGCATGACCGGCTATGGCCGGGGCCAGAGCGGCACCAACGGGACGCAGTTCAGCGTCGAACTCAACTCGGTCAATCGCAAACAGAGCGATGTGACCGTGACGCTGCCGCGTGAACTGGCCGAACTGGAGCCGCGCGTGCGCGACCTGATCAACTCGGAGATTTTCCGCGGGCGGCTCAACGTGGTGATCGCCTATCACCGGCGCACCCTCAAGGCGCAGGATGCCGCCGTGGATACCGGGCTCGCCCGGGTCTACTACGAGGCGATGCAGGCGTTGCAGGCGGAACTCGGCGCGGCGGGCGAGATCAGCATTGAAGCGGTGCTGCGCGCCCCCGGCGTCGTCCGCCTGCCGGAGGAGCCGATCACCATTGAAGAGGCGTGGCCGCATGTCCAGTGCGCCCTGCGCGAAGCGTTGGCCAGCCTGATCGCCATGCGCGAACTCGAAGGGAAGAATCTGGCCAAGGACCTGATCCGCCGCCTCAAGAAGGTGCGCGAATGGCTGCGGAAGATTCACGCGCTCCAGCCGGGCGTCACCGCACGCTACCGGCAGCATCTGGCAGAGCGGATCGCCAAGGCGGGGATGGAGTTGCCCCTGGATGACGAGCGGATTCTCAAGGAAGTGATTTTTTTCGCCGATAAATCGGACATCACGGAGGAGACGACCCGGCTCGACAGCCACTTCGCCCAGTTTGCCCAGCACCTGCGCAAGCGCAAGCCGGTCGGGCGCACGCTCGACTTCATGACGCAGGAGATTTCCCGGGAGTTCAACACGCTCGGCGCGAAGGCAAACGATGTGGAGATTTCCCAGCTTGTGGTATTGTGCAAGGCGGAGATGGAAAAAATCCGCGAACAGCTTCAGAATATCGAGTAATGCGACCCGAACGCCGCAGCGGCATCCTATTCGTTCTCTCCGCCCCCTCGGGAGCGGGGAAATCGACCCTCCGCGGCGAACTGGAGAAGACGCGCGATTTCGTTTACTCCGTCTCCTGCACCACCCGCGCTCCCCGCCCCGGCGAGGTGAACGGGCGCGATTACCACTTCATCTCCCCCGAGGATTTCGAGACGCGAATCCACGCCGGGGCCTTTCTGGAGTACGCGCGGGTGCACGATCACTACTACGGCACGCTGCGCCAGTCCGTCCTCGCCTCGCTGGAAGCCGGGGATGACGTGCTCATCGACATCGACACGCAGGGAGCCGCCCGCATCCGGGCCAATCCGCACCCGGCGATCCGGGAAGCGTATGTCGATCTCTTCCTGCTTCCGCCCGATTTCAGCGAATTGCGCCGTCGGCTGGAAGCGCGGGGGACGGAGAGCGAGGCGCAGATCGCCCTGCGGCTGCGCAACGCGCAGGAGGAGTACGCCCAGTGGCCGCATTTCCGCTACCTGATCTTTCCCGGAACGGTGGCGGAGGTGCTCGCGCAGACCCGCGCCATCATGCAGAGCGAACGGAACGCGAGCCGCCGCTATCTCGCGCGGCAGCCGGGGGAGGCGGTGGCCGCTTCATGAAACGGATCATCCTCGGCGTCACCGGCTCCATCGCGGCGTACAAGGCGGCGGACCTCACGAGCCAACTCGTGAAGCGGGGGCACGAGGTGCACGTCACCATGACGCGGGGCGCGTGCGAGTTCATCACCCCGCTCACGCTCCGGACCCTCTCGCGCAACCCGGTGCTCACCGATGTTTTTGAAGGACGGGAATGGCGACCGGGGCATATCGACCTGGCGGATCAGGCCGATCTCCTGCTCATCGCCCCGGCCACGGCAAACACGCTGGCCGGCCTCGCCCACGGGCGGGCGGATTCCCCGCTCACCGAGATCGCCCTGGCGACGCTCGCACCCGTGCTGGTGGCTCCCGCCATGAACGGAAAGATGTGGCAACACGCGGCAACCCGCGCCAACGTGGCGACGCTCCGCTCGCGCGGGGTCCGTTTCATCGGCCCGGAAAAGAACGGCCAGCTCGCCTGCGGATACGAAGGCGAGGGACGGCTCTGGAGTGTTGAGGGCATTGTCGAAGCGGCGGAAGCCATCCTCAACGACACGGAAACATGAAAATCGTCATCACCGCAGGGCCGACGCGCGAGCCGATCGACGCCGTCCGCTTTCTCAGCAACCGTTCCTCCGGGAAAATGGGGTACGCGCTCGCGCAGGCGGCGCGGGAGGCCGGGCACGAGGTGACGCTCGTGAGCGGCCCCGTGGCGCTTCATCCGCCCGAGGGGGTGCGGTTCGTGCCGGTGGTGACCAGTGACGAAATGGCGGATGCCGTGGAAGCGCATCTCGCCGGGGCGGACCTCGTGATCCTCGCGGCCGCCGTGGCGGATTTCAAACCGGCAACGGCAAGCCCCCGCAAGCTCAAGAAGCACGAGGGCATCCCGAATCTTTCACTCGTGCCGACCCGCGACATCCTCGCCACGCTCGGGGCGATCGCCGGGCGTCGCTTCGGCCTCGTCGGCTTCGCGGCGGAGACGGACAACCTCGCCGCGAACGCCACCCGGAAACTCCGGGAGAAACGGTGCGACCTGATCATCGCCAACGACGTGAGCGTGCCGGGCATCGGGTTCGAGGGAGAGGAGAACGCCGTCACGCTCTTTTTCGCCGACGGCGCTTCGCTCCCCCTCGAACGGGCGGAGAAGATCGCGCTCGCCCGGCGGATCATCGCCCGGCTTGAGACGCTCCCCCGGGGTCGGAGTCGCTAGCCCGCATGATTCATGAATAATGCAGGCTAATTTTTATACGGCTGCTTGACCCCCCAGCTCATGCAACCGCCGTCCCCGGAAGGGCGCACGGAGGCTTTCGCGATCTCCTTCGTCCCTTTCCAGGCGTACGGGTCTTCCCCGGCGACCATCACGATGTCGCGATAATCCTGCATCGCCATGGAGACGCCCTCCTCGTACCGCCAGGGCAGAAACGATTCCGCGCTCATGTAATGGTTCACCAGCGCGCGGCGGTAACCGCTCCTGGCCCGGTTCGGCAGGGAACGGTGAAGCGTGTAGCCGTTGAAGAGGACGACCGATCCCTTCTTCACCTCCACGGGCACTTCATCCGCCACGGTGTAGGGAAACCCTTGCGCTTCCAGCGCGCAATCGAAGCTCCGGTCCCCGTGCCATTCCTGTTTCCAGAGGATGCCCGGCTTGTGCGAACCGGGGATGATCCAGAGGCAGCCGTTCTCGATCGTGGCGTCATCCATCGCGATCCATGCGCCGATGAGCGAGCGGTCGCGTGTCGGGATGTAATCCTCGTCCTGATGCCACGCCTGCCCCGGCTTGCCCGCCGCCTTGAAAAAGAGCATCGACTGCATGCACTTGACGTTCGGCCCGATCGCATGGGTGAGCGCCTGCACGATCGCCGGTTGCGCCAGCGCGTCGCGCATCACGGTGGAAAGTTTGTGAGGGAAGTGGATGCAGAGGATGCGTTGCATCACTTCATCGTCCGACCAGTGGGCGGGAGCGGGATCGACCCCTTCGATCTTCCCGTCCGCGTTGCGGCAGATGCGGGCGGCTTCCCGGGAGATGCGGTCGATCTCTTCGGGCGCAATGGCGCGATCAAGCACCAGAAAGCCGTTCTCCCGATAAAAGGCGGCGGCGGCTTCATCCAGGGGGCTGCGGAACCACCCCGCGGGAGGGGTGGAGCCATCCCAACTGGAAAAAGGAACCATATCTGAAATTTTTTCAGAGGACTCTTGAGCGGTGATCATGGGATGCAATATGGTGCGGGAACGGTGAATTGGAAATGCCTGCAAATCATAAAAAAATATCCGGGATTCTTCGGCGCGCGCTGAAGCTTTCCGATGACTCGGGGTTCGGCGTGGTGACGTATCGCAAGGGGGGGCGCTGTGGTCCCCGCTGGCAGACGAGCTTCCAACTGGTGATTCTGCAACGCGGCGGCGTGAAACTGGAGGTGGACGGAAGCCATTTCGAGATCGGCGCGGGCATGGGCATCCTGCTTGCGCCGGGGCACCTGGAGGAGTTCCGCTTTTCGCAGGATACGGAGGCCCGGCATAGCTGGTGCCAGATCCTGCCCGTGGAACTGCCCGAGAACATGAAATTCCCCGCATCCGCCTTTTATCGCGTGGCGAAATGTCCGGGCCGGACGATGGAACTCATCCGCCTGGGCCTTTCCGGCACGCCGCCCGCTCCGGGCGGGAGGGGAGAGACCGGGGAGAGCCGCGCGGTCACCTCGCTGGTGATCGCGGCCATCTGGTCGTTCGTCGCCTCGCTCGATTTCGCACCGGCGGAGCAGAGCCTCAATGAAACGGCGCTGGCCCGGTTTCACGCCGCCGTGGAAGCCCTCGGTTCCCAAAAAGCGACGCTGGACGAACTGGCCCGGCAGGCCGGGGTGAGCCGGGGCCATCTCATCAGGATCGTGAGGGAAAGCATGGGGATCACCCCGATGGAAGCGGTCTGGCGGTCGCGGGTGACCCGGGCGGCCCGGCTCCTGAGCGAGAGCGGGCTTTCCATCGCGGAGGTGGCCGACCAGACCGGCTTCGCCAATGCGTATCATTTTTCCCGGCGTTTCCGGCAGCAGCTCGGGCAGCCGCCGCGGGTCTGGAGAATGGAGCGCTGGGGCTCGCCTACCCCGGAAAATCGAGATAGCCGTACCGCTCCCCGAGAGCCAGGCATTCACCCAGCGCCGAGACGCCGCCCGAAGTCGTCGCATGCCGCAGGCACGCCGCCGCCGCGCAGACGCCCATAACCAGATTTTCCCGCATCGCCCTCTCCCCGTGCAGGCCAAGGAGCAGACCGGCGGCAAAGGCATCCCCTGCCCCGGCGGCTCCCGCGATTTCCCCCGCGGGCAATCGCACGCGCCCCTGCCAGCTCTCCCCTCCCGCCGCGGAGAAGGCGCAGGCTCCCTCCGGCAGGTGGATGACCACCCAATCGCGCACCCCAAGCTCCAGCAAGGCCCGCGCGGCGCCCGCCAGCCCGTCGCGCAGGTACGATTCATCCCCGTCCCGGACGGGAATACCGGTCACCCGGGAGGCTTCCAGTTCATTGCAGATCAGCATGTCGATCTCCGGCAGCGAGGGATGCACGATGTCGCTGTAATCGGGGCGTTCCACGCTCACGAGATCGACCACCCGGTAGAGGCCGCGGCGGCCCGCTTCCTTGAGAACTCCGGCGGCCACGGTGCCGTGCGTCGCGTCCGGCGCGTCAAGGGCATCGAGCAGGAGGAGGTAGCCGAGGTAAAGAATACCGGCCTCCATCTTTTCCCAGTTGAAATGGCGCCGGTCGAAAAAGCGGTTCGCTCCCCGCTGGTGGAAAAACGTGCGGCGTCCGGTGGAACGGACGGTCATCACATCGGTGTAGGAGGTCGGGGCGCTCTCATGGCGGGAGAGCCCCTCCGGGTCAATGCCCAGCGAGCGGCATTGATCGACGATCCAGTCCCCACCGGCGTCCCGGCCGATGAGCCCGAGCCCCTGCAACGGGAATGCCGCACCGAGACGCGAGAGATCGGCCAGCACGTTGAACGCGCCGCCGCCGTTGTTGCGCTCCTCGGCGATGATGTTGGCGAGGGTGTCCTGCGAGGGGTAAACATCAATGAGCTTCGTCGTATCGACGATCCAGTTTCCCGCCGCGATGATACCGGGGGTCCGCGTCATGGCGCCGGATCGCTGATGAGGCGGAGCAGGGCCGCCTCGTCCTCTTCGATGCCGGGATAACGCCCGACATCCGGGTTGATGAAAAAGTTATCGTGCAGGTCATCGTTGGCGGTGGAGACTTCGCCGATGATGCACTCCCCGGAGAGAGGATAGAACTCGTGATAGACGCCGGGAAGAAGCGTGACCCGCGAACCGGCCACCAGCTCGATCACCGCCCCCGGGGCGACCTCCACCGCTTCGTGATTCAACGGCACGGAAAAGGGACGATCGCCCGCTTCCCCGGGATGCGTATTCCAGACCTGAACGGCCAGCTTGCCCCAGCGGCAGACGATGTCCTCCTTTTTCTTCCGGTGGGTATGGGCCGGGGTCGTCATCCCCTGGCGGGCGTACATCAGTTTCTCGCAATACTCGGGTTCTTCGGCGAGGTTGACGAGCACGAGCCCGAAACGCCGCCAGTCGCCCAGCCCGAAATCGGTGACGTCCCAGCGGGGCCTGGGGGGAAGCGCCCAGCCGTGGGCTTCGAAGCATTGCCGGGCGGAGCGGATGAGGGAGTTGATTTCGCTGCGTTTCATGGGGAGTTCGCTTTAGGTTGTGTTTACGAATTTTCCGAAAGCGGCTGAAAGCCGCCTTTTGGCCCAAAAGTCGGTTTCTTCAGGCGTCCGAATCTCGATTCGGCCTTCCTCAGAAGCCCGATTTTGGTCTCAAAACGCATCTTTCATCCATCTTTCTCAATTCGTAAACACAACCTAAAGGGCGACGGCGGCTTTCTGCTGGTGCGATTGCAGGGCGGCCGCGAAAAGCTCGTGGCTCAGAAGCGCCTCCGCCGGGGTCACGCAGCCGAAGCGTCCGCCGAGTTTCCCGGCGCGTTCGGCGAGAAAGGCGGCCCACATTTGCAGAAAACAATCCGGAAAGCCGGGCTCGAAGATGCCGCCGGTGATGGTTGGGAAGGGACCATGGAAACCGAGGTCCGTCCGCTGCCAGAGCTGCTCGCGGCCCCGCTGAAAGCTCCAGAGTGTCTTCGGCTCCGCCGTGCTGAACTTCACCCCGCCTTCCGTGCCGAGGATTTCGATAAACCAGGTGTTGGTTTCGCCGGGGGCCAGACGCTTCATTTCAAAACGAACGGGCACTTCCGCCCCGTCGATCTCCACGTCGGTGTGCAGGAGCGCGTTATCCCAGGTGTCGCAGGCCGCCATGCCGCCCTTGCCATCCGGGCGCTCGTGATAGACCTTCTGCAACTGGGCATAGACCCGCTTCGGCTTCCAGCCAAGGCGGAACGGGATGTGAACGGCGTGCATGCCGAGATCGCCCATCACGCCGATCTCCCCGCAGGTCTTCACCTGGCGTTTCCAGTTCACCGGCTTGGCGGGGTCCAGATCGCTGCTGTGGTGAAACCCGGAGCGGACTTCCAGCAACCGGCCCAGAGCGCCGCCCGCCGCTGCCGCCGCCGCAAAGGCGCGCTGCGCACCGGGAAGGAACGGAAACTCCGAACTGCATCGCACGAAACGGCCGGAAACCTCCGCCTCCGCCGCGATCACCCGGGCCGCCTTCAGGTCGATCCCGAACGGTTTTTCGGCAAAGAGATCCTTTCCGGCCCGCAGCACATCAAGGTAGATCGCCTCGTGCAGATGGTGCGGCACGGCCACGTAGACGAGATCGACCTCCGGGCTGGCCAGAAGCTCGCGATAATCCGCGGTCAGGAGCCGGACGGTCGGAACCTGCCGGAACCATTCGCGCTGCGCCGGGACGAGATCGCACACGGCGGTCAGCTCCGCCCGCACCGGCATTTCATTGAGGACGAACCAGCGGGCGAGCGCGCTGGCCACTTCGCGCCCCATCAACCCGCCTCCGATGATCCCGACTTTGGCAATGGGTTCCATGCTTTACTCCAGAAACGCGGCGGCTTCCCCGGCGGTGGCCCCATCGTGCACGATCGCCATGAGCGCCCGGGTCATCCCGGCGGGGTTCGCGTGCTGGATGACGTTGCGGCCATAGACGATGCCCGCCGCCCCTTCTTTAATCAAGGCTTCCGTACGCCGGAGAATCTCCCCGTCGGGAGCCTTGCCCCCGCCCCGGACGAGGACGGGGATGCGACCGGCGATCTCCACCACCCGGTGGTAGATGCCCACATCGTCGGTCGGGTCCGCCTTGATGATGTCCGCGCCGAGTTCAACGGCCTGCCGCACCAGCGGAAGGATTTTGTGCGCGTCGCCATCCACCATGTAACCGCCCGCCTCCCGGTTTGGCTGGAAGACAAGCGGCTCGATCATGAGCGGCATCCCGTAGCGGTCGCACTCCGGCTTGATCCGCAGAATGTTGGTGATGCACTGGTCGGTCACTTCCGGTTCGTCCGGTATCCGGAAGAGGTTCACCACCACACAGGTGGCGTCCAGGCGCAGCGCCTGTTCCACCGGATTTTCGATCATGCGGCTAAAGAGCGCGCGGGGGAGTTCCCTGCCGTAGACGTTCGCCACATCCGTGCGAAGGACGAGGGACGGCTTTGCCCGCCCGGGGAGCGACTGGAGCACGGGCGCCTGCCCCACCGTCAGTTGAATGGCGTCCGGAGCGGCCTCCACCAGCACCCGGACGGCTTCCGCGATGTTCTCGATTCCCGCGAGGAACCCCGGTTCATTGAAAAAGCCGTGGTCGATGGCAACATCGAAACAGCGACCGGATTTCGGGTTGAAGAGGCGATTGAGGCGAAAGGTCTTCATGCGGCAGGATGATTGATCGTGATCATATCTGAACATTTCGATCATCTTCAACGAAAAAGTGTCTTCTCCGGCGGATCGCGATGCGCCAACCAGCCTGTACAGGCTACTACTGGAGCAGCCGCTGGTGGATTCTCCGGTACTCGCGCGGGGTTTTCCCAAAATGATGCCGGAAGACCCGGTAAAAATGCGCGAGGTTCTGGAACCCGCAGTCGAGGCAGATCTCGATGATTTTTTTGGTGCTCGTGCGGAGTTCCCGGCCCGCGAATTCCATGCGCGCGGCGTTCACGGCTTCCGTGGCGGTGATGCCGTGGTATTTGCGCAGGCTGGCGTTGAGGTGTTGCGGGGTGCGTCCCGCCGCCCGGGCGAGCGCCTCCGTGCCTCCCGAGAAGACCGCCGGTTCGGACGCCTTCCCGAGCGCCTCGCGCAGCCATTGCGGCCCGGCTTCGCGCCCAGGCGGCGGTTGGCTCTGCTCCAGATCGCGGAACAGCTCCATCAGGAAGACCTCGATGTTCAGGAGGGAGCGCGGCCCGGAGTCGAGCCGGTCCACCCAGCGCTCCAGCCAGGCAAGCCGCTCGGGGTCGAGCCGGAGCATGGCCGGAAGGGGGCTCCGCCGCCAGAACCAGCGGTCGCCCTGCGCGAAATAACGCGCATGGAGAAAATCGAGCGTGGCCGCAGCGAAAGCGATGTTCACCAGGACGAATCCCCACGAACCGGTGCGCGAGGAGAGCGCGTGCCAATCCGTGGAACGGACAAAAACCATATCCCCGCGCGCGATCGGGATCGCCTCGCCATTGACGGTGTGCAGCCCCTCCCCCCGTTCCACCCAGAAGACTTCCGGGAAGTCCTGGCTGTGGATCGGCGCGGCGCGGGGCCCTTTGAGATGGGCTCTCAGGATGTGGAAGGCTTCGCCTCCGGCGCACAGTTTCGACCAGCGGAGTCTTTTCATGGCAATCTTTCTTTAGAGTAAATTTTTCTTTATCCATGAGAAGAAAAAAACCGGCGTTCCCGGTTATCTTCACCCGCATCATGAGTGCACCCGCCTACACCACCCCCCGCCTTGCCCCCGAACAGGTCGAACAGTTTAACCGCGAAGGATACCTCCTGCCAAAGGAACCGGTCTTTGCGCCTTCGGAGTTTGAGGCGCTCAAGGCGCACTTCGAGGAAAAGCTCGCCGCGCTGCCGCCGCACATTCGCCCGGAATCAATGGACGTCCCCCATTTTACCGATCCGGAACTCTTCCGCTGGGTGCTCTCCGACGCGGTGCTTGATCTCGTGGAGCCGATCACGGGGCCGGATATCGCCCTGTTTTCCACCCACTTCATCTGCAAACCGAAGGGCGACGGCCGCCGCGTCCCCTGGCATGAGGATTCCGCCTACTGGAAGAAGATGATCACCCCCGCGGAGGTCGTCACCGTCTGGCTGGCGATCGACCCGTCCACGCTGGAAAACGGCTGCATGAAGGTGATCCCCCGCACCCACAACGAAGGCAAGCGGGGCTTCTCCGATTACGTGGAGGTGGACCCTTCCCGGAACGTCTTCGCCACGGAGATCGACCCGCGCCAGCGCCGGGAGGAACTCGCCGTTCCGTGCATTCTGGAGGCGGGCCAGTGCAGCCTGCACGACGCACGCCTCATGCACGGCAGCGACCCGAATACCAGCAACATCCGCCGCTGCGGATACACGATGCGCTTCATGAGCACCCGCGTGAAGCTCAACCCCGAGGTGACCGATTACCATCATATCTACCTCGCGCGCGGCAGGGACATCGCGGGAAATCCATACGGAGACCCCTCCCGCGTTTACGACGAAAAGACGCGCTACCGGGAGGCCAACTCCCGGCGGATGCACTGATCCCGCGGTTCCTCAGGGGGAAGCCCCGGAAAAAAGGCGTGTCCTCTCCGGGGCGACCCGTTATGGAAAGAGCGTGCGAATCGACATTCTGACCCTCTTTCCCGCCATTTGCGAAGGCGCTCTTGGCGAAAGCATGATGAAACGCGCCCGGGAAAAGGGGCTCGTCACGCTGCGGGTCCACAACATCCGGGACTGGGCTCCCGGCAAGCACGCCGTAACGGACGACACTCCCTACGGCGGGGGTCAGGGGATGGTGATGAAGTGCGAGCCGATCGCCGCCGCCGTGGAGGCCCTGCGCACGCCGGAGAGCCGCGTCATCCTCCTCTCCCCGGGGGGGAGCCGGTTGACCCAGGCCCGGGCGATCGGTTACGCCGCCCAAAGCCACCTCATTTTCATCTGCGGCCACTACGAAGGGATCGACCAGCGGGTGATCGACCTGCTCGTCGATGACGAACTCTCCATCGGCGATTACGTGCTCACCAACGGAGCGGTCGCCGCGCTCGTGGTGGTGGACGCCGTGGTGCGGCTCATCCCGGGGGTTCTGGGGGACGCCGCCTCCGCCGCGGACGACTCCTTCTCCCACGGGCTGCTGGAGCACCCGCAATACACCCGCCCGGTGGAGTTCCGGGGGTTGCGCGTGCCCGATATTCTGCTGAGCGGCAATCACGCGGCGATCGCCCGCTGGCGACGCGAACAGGCGCTCGAAAAAACCCGCCGCCTGCGGCCCGACCTTCTCGATGCCGGTTCCTGAAAAATCGGGACAACCGGTCGGGGCGGCTCGTTCGAAGGGATGGAAGCGACGATTCGAGCGACCCCAAAGCGACCCTTGCCAGCGAAGAAGCGCTTCCTTATTTTCACCCAGCCAGCCCAGTCAGACCCGAAAACCGCGATGAAACCGCACCCCACCCTGACCAACCGCTACGCCACCGCGGAGGAGCGGCCCGCGTATGTCAAAGAACTCTTCGACGAAGGCGCGGCGCACTACGATCCGGTGGTCGGCTGGGGCTTTCTCGGCACGGGGAGCCTTTACCGTCGCACGGCCATGCGCCGCCATGGGCTGCGGCCCGGGATGCGGCTTCTCGATGTCGCCTCCGGCACGGGCCTGATGGCGATGGCCGCCCGCTCGATCCTCAAGGACGACGGGGCGATCACCTGCGTGGAGCCGAGCGACGGAATGATCGCGCAGGCCCGCAAAAAACTCGCGGCCCGCTTCGTCCAGAGCCGCGCGGAGTCGATGCCGCTGCCCGGGGGGGAGTTTGACTTCCTCACCGTCGGCTATGCGATGCGTCATTTCACGGATATGGAGGAGGTTTTCAGCGAATTTCACCGCGTGCTGCGCCCGGGCGGGCGCGTCCTGCTCCTGGAGGCGACGCGGCCCGAGGGGGCGATCGGCTCCTTTCTCTTCCGGCTTTACTTCGGACGCCTCTACCCGTTCCTCACGCGGTTGCTGACCGGCAGCCGGAAGGCGGAGGAAATGATGGTTTATTTCTGGGAAACGATGGACACGTGCGTACGCCCGGAGGCGGTGCTTGCGGCGCTGCGGGCCGCCGGGTTTACGGAGGTGCGGCGGGAGACCTCCCTGGGGGTCTTCAGCGAATACAGCGCGCGCAAACCGGTCTGAAAAAATCTCCCATTTCGTTTTCCATGAAGCTCCTTGCCCGCGGTCGCCCGCTTGATTTCACCCGCCTCGAACACCCGCTCCTCATGGGGATCGTCAACCGGTGCGTTGATTCGTTCTCCGGCGATGGCGTGACGGATCTCGACGCCGCGCTGGCTCATGCCCGCAGGCAGGTGGCCGATGGGGCGGAAATCATCGACATCGGCGCGGAGAGCGCCGGAACCCGCCGCAAGGTGATGAGCGAGGCGCAGGAGATCGAATCCCTGACCGGCTTTGTGGAACGGTTCACGGCGGAATCTCCGGATTGGGAGCGCCGGGAGGGGGCGATGGCCCCGCTCCTCTCGATCAACACCTGGCGACCCGCGGTGGCGCGGGAGGTGCTGGCGGTGGGGGGCGACCTGCTCAACGACATCGGCGCCCTGCCCGACGACCGCAACGCCCGCCTTTGCGCGGAGACCGGCGCGGCGCTGCTCATCATGCACAGCGTGGGAGAGCCGAAGGTGCCGCACACCCATGTCCGTTACGAGGCGATCATGACCACGATGGAGCGGTTCTTCGAAGAGAAGATCGCCCTGGCCCGGCGCGCCGGAGTCGCCCCGGAGGGGATCGTGCTCGATCCGGGGATCGATTTCGCCAAGCAGCGGGAGGACAACCTGCGCGTCTACCACGATCTGGAGCGGCTTCACCGTTTCGGTCGTCCGGTGCTGCTCCCCGTCTCCCGCAAGACGGTGATCGGCGAGGTGACCGGAGCCCCCGCCCCGGAGCGCGATCCGGGAACGGTGGCGTGCATCGTGAGCGGAATGCGCCGGGGCGCGCAGATTTTCCGCGTGCACAACGTCCGGGCCGCCTGGCAGACGGTCCGCACGCTCGGGGCGGCGCTCGGAAAGGTCGCCTGAAAGGCAGGATCGCCACGGGCTTACTCAATCACCAGCTTGCGCAGGAGCGCCACATCGCTGCTCCCCTTGAAAACAAGGCAGAGCGTCCGCAATCCCGAAGTCGGGATGATGGCGGCATCCTGTTGGGCAAAGGTGCTCCATCCTCCGGTGGATGCCGTGGTCAACGTCCCGAGAAGCGTCCCGGTGGGGCCCTCCAGGCGGATTTCGATACTCTGGCCCGCGCTGCCGGGATCAACCGCCAGTTCAAAACCGATTTTCTCCACCCCCGCTCCCAGCCAGACATCCTGATAGACCACCCAGTTATTGTGATCAAGGGAGGTGAGGAGATCGCCGTTGATGGTGGTGCCGCTCTCGACATCGGGCTCAACGGCGTCAAACGGGTAGCCCGCCTGCATGCCGACTTCCAGGTAATCAATATCCCCCACTCCGCTGCCTCCCCGGCAAACGAGGTAAAGATCGTGAATCCCGGAGACGGAGGAGAGCGCCATGTTCTGGATGCGGTGAAGATTGAAATTACCCGTTCCCATCGGCTGGAGGGTGCCGATGATCGGGCCCGTGAGGGAATCGATACGGGCTTCGATCAGCCGCCCGGCCTTGGCATTGGGCGTCCCCATCTTGAAGGCGATATTCGACCCGGCTATCCCGAAATCCACCGCGTCATAGCGTACCCAGTCGTTGGTATCGAGGGAGCCGATAAAGGTTCCGGAGGTTCCGATCACCACCCCGTGGGAAGCGGTAAACGATTCCGCCTCGATCCGCTCAAAGGCATCCCCTGCGGGCGGGCTGATCAGATCGAGATCAAAGGAATCGACATTGGCGACGGATGCGCCGCTGCGGAAAACAAAATAGAGATCCCGGACGCCGGAGGCTCCCGCGAGGTTGACCGGCTGATGCCGGTAGGCGCTCCAGTCTCCGGTGGAGGCGGTGGTCAGCGTGCCGATGAGCGGCCCGGACGGGCTGTCCATGTGAATGTCGATCGACTTGCCCGCGGAGCCCGGCGCGACGGAAAGGAGGATGGAGAGCCGCGTCGCCTCGATCCCGAGGTTGACGTACGGAATGCAAATCCAGTCGTTGTCATCACACGAAGTATAGCCCCTCGCATCCCCGCTGACACCGGAGACGGCCTTCGCGCTTTCGAACTCAATCGTCCGGCTCCAGGCGCTTCCCGCAAAGGCGTCCTCAAACTGGAACCAGTTGAAGTTTCCGACTCCGCTCCCTCCCTTGAAGACGAAGTAAACGTCCTCGATCCCGCTGGTCGGGCGGGTCAGGAGGGCGACCTGCTCCTCAAAGATCGTCCAGGAACCGGTGGACGCGGTGGTCAGCGTTCCCAGAAGCGGGCCGGTGTTGGAGCCGGTCCGGATTTCCACGGAGCGCCCTCCCGTCGGGGCCGAGAAGCGGGCGCGGAGCGCGCCAAAGCCGCCGCGCAGATCCACATTGGAAAACATGATCCAGTCATTGCTGTCACAGGAACCGGCGATCGAACCGTTGACGACGATCCGGTAATAACCGTCCGCATCGTAAGCCAGGAGGGACGGGCCCCGATCCGAGAGCGTCCGCACCGTCACCCGGCTGGTTCCGGCCGATTCACCGGCCCCGTTGCAGGCGCTCACCCGGTATTCGTAAAGCACCCCGCTCTCCGCCGTCGTATCCAGAAACGCGGTTGCGTCGGCTCCCAGCGTGGTGATCCGCGTCGGGGCTTCGACTCCCGGTTCGCGTCGGTAAACATGATAACCGGTTTCGTTGTCGGCCAGGTCCGCCCAGAGAAGCCGGTTCTGGTTGAGCCCGGACGGGGTCACCCGGAGGCGGGCGGGATTGGCGGGCGCCAGATCCGGAAATCCCGGCGATGTCAGTGAAGAGCCGGGAACCCAATACGCCGCGCCCGATTCGTAAGCGCCCACATCCGGAGCGGCGCCGGCATAGCCGTCGGTAATATCCGGGACCACGGCCCCCGCATCCACCGCGCCGACACCGGGGGAGAGCCGAAAATCGAAGTTCTTTTCGTCGAGAAAAGGAGAATCCGTGCCGTAGGCGATATTGTTGCTGACGGTCTGGCCCAGATCGGCACTGCGGCGGGTCAGGTTGTTGATGTTGGTAAAGTTCACCGAAGTGGCGGTGTGAACGGAGATCGAGGTAAAGAGGTTGACCAGCGTGTTGTTGATCACCTCCGTATTGATGGAGGGAGAATTGCAGAGGATGCCCGGGCCGCAGTTCCAGACCAGATTGTGATGCACCAGATAGTTCGCGCAGGAGCCGTCGAGATAAATGCCGACATCCCCCTCATGCACCCAGTTATGGGAAATCTCGGTGCCCTCTCCGTCATTGGCGAAGTCATAGGTGATGCCGTGATCGGTGAGCCAGCCCCGGCCGGACTGGGAAAGATCGTTCAGGGTAATGAGGCCCTCTTTGAGCTGCCGGTGAATGAGGATTCCCCGTCCGCTGGTGCGCAGCGTATTGTTGCGGATGACATGGCCGGTGCCGGTGACGCTGATGCACGCGCTATCCACGTGAGCCCAGTTGGTATTCTCGATCAAAGAGTTTTCCACCGTATTGTACGAACCCCAGATGGAAAGGCCGTCCCCCCACGATCCGGCAATGTAGCAACCGGTGACGCGATTGTTGCTTCCCGAGATTTCAATGCCCTTGTATTCCCAGTGATCGGGATTCGATCCCGGGTTGCGATTGAACCCCGCCCGGAAATACTGATAGGGAGCCACGAAGCGCGCGGTGCTGTCCGCGATCACACAATACTGGGCATCGCGGAGGTTGAGCCGGGCGGCCCGGAAGTGAAGTCCCTCGATTTCGATAAAATTTTTGCCTTCGAGATCAAACGCATGATTGCGCACCCGCGCTTCCACGAGGGAAGCGGAGGGATTGGAGCTTGCCGCGGTTCTCAAATAGAGGGTGCCGCTTTCGTAATGCCATTGATTGGCGGTGTAAAGCGCATGGAGCGAATCGGTGATGAACCCTTTCCCGTTGCCCCCGATGGTGGTCGTCCCCCAGGCGCCGGACTGGAGGGTGGCCGTGTAGGCATCGCCTCCGGAAGTGACAATCCGGGCGCAACTGGCAACCCATTTCGAGCCGCAGACGCCGATGACGGTCGCGCCGTTCCAGTACCCCGAAGGGAAGTTCATCCCGTAGAACTGCCCTCCGGGAACCCCGGCATTGGTCACCATGCTGATGTCCAGCATGCCGGAAAGCTCATAAATATTGGAGGATTCCTGTGGGTAACGCGCTTTCGGGACGCGCTTGCCATCCACGAAAACATCGGTGATCTCCGTTCCGCTGCCGATCTGGTAGATCGCCCCCGAATGGAGGCTCCAGCCGCCGGGGGAAAGGATGTCCAGACCGGTCACTTCCACGACTTCATCCTGATACCGGACAAAGCGGATGGGAGCCCCGCTGGTTCCGGAGTTCACCGGGGTCACGGTTTCCCGGTACACCCCCTCGCGAATATGACAGGTATCCCCCGCCGTCATGATGGAGGCGGCCTTCTGGATCGTCGCAAAAGCCTCTCCGGGAGAGGTTCCGGAGTGGGTGTCGTTCCCCGAAGGGCTGACGTAATAGTCGGTCGCGAAAAGGACCGTCGGCGCGGCGACCAGAAGAAAGAGAGACGCCGCCAGAAGACGACGGAGGCGGGAAGTCAACGCAAAGGCGCAAATATCCATAATTTGGGGGGAATCTGGGTTTATAAGCCATTATTTACTCAATAATGTCAATAGCTTATTTTTTACAAACCCGGACCATGGCGAGATAAAGAGATTGCGGCTTGAAGAGGACGCCGCTCCTGATACCCTTGACATGACGCCCGGTGGCTTTCCCGGCTTGTTTTTATGACTTCATCTCCTTTGGCCAAACGGCTGCTGGCCCTTCTTCAGGCGCCGGATTATCAACCCCTCGACAAAATCGCCCTCTCCAAAAAGCTGGGCCTCTCCGCCGATCAGCGCCCGGCACTGCGCGATCTTCTCCGCTCGCTGGAAAAGCGGGGGGAGATCGCCCGTGTCCGCAAGGACCGCTACGTGGTGCCCGAAGCGGCGGAACTCGTCACCGGGGTGATCCAGATCCACGCCAACGGGTGCGCCCATCTCCTGAGCCAGCGCCCGGACCAGCCCGATCTCTTCATCAGCGCGGAAAACACCTGGACGGCGATGCCGGGAGATACCGTGGTGGCCCGGCTCATTCACGACCCCGCCGCAGGCCGCCGCGCGGCCCGGGGGCAGAAACCGGCGCGCCGCGAAGGCCGCGTGATCCGCATTCTGGAACGGGCGCGGACGACGATCGTCGGCACGCTCCAGCGCAGCCACAAGTTTCACTACGTGGTGCCGGACGATCCCCGCTTCGTCCGCAACGTGTACGTCCGCGCCTCGCAGGCGCCGCTGCCCCGGCCCCCGCAGGTGGGGGAAAAGGTGGTGGTGCGGCTCGACGAATGGGAGATGCGCCACATCAACCCGGAAGGGGAAGTGATCGAGGCGCTCGGCCCGGCCACGGCTCCCGGCGTCGATATGCTCTCCATCGTACGCAAGTACGATTTTCCCGTGGAATTTCCCCAGGCCGTGATCAAGGAAGCGGAGGCGGTCCCCGAGAAGGTGCCGCCCGCGGAAATCCGGCGGCGCGAGGATCTGCGCGATGCCCTCATTTACACGATCGACCCGGATGACGCCCGCGATTTCGACGACGCCATCCAGGTGGAGGCGACCCCGGGCGGGTGGCGGCTCGGCGTGCATATCGCCGACGTCTCGCACTACGTCCGCTCCGGCTCCGCGCTCGATCGCGAAGCGTACCACCGGGGCAACAGCGTCTACCTGCCGGACCGCGTGATCCCGATGCTGCCGGAGCGGCTCAGCAACGGCATCTGCTCGCTCAAGCCGGCGGTGGAACGGCTCACCCGCAGCGTGTTCATCGAGTTTTCCCGCAACGGCAAGATGAAGTCCGCGCGCTTTTCCCGCAGCGTCATCCGGAGCCGGGCGCGACTGACCTACAAGCAGGCGTTCGCCATTCTCACCGGCGTCACTCCCGAACCGCTCCCGGCGACCGTGCCGGACCGGACGGAAACCATCCCGCCGGAGGTGAGCGGAAACCTGCGGGTCGCCTGGGAACTCGCCTCGCTGCTGCGGAAACGGCGGTTTGAAAACGGCTCGCTCGATCTGGAGTTTCCGGAGGTGAAAGTCTGGCTGGACAAGGAAGGGAAACCGGCGCGGCTCGAGAAGATCGAGAACGATATTTCCCACCAGTTGATCGAGGAATTCATGCTGGCGGCCAACGAGGCGGTGGCCCGGGAGACCCGGGACCGGAATTTCCCCTCCATCTACCGGGTGCACGAAGACCCGAAGGAGGAAAAGCTGCTGGAATTCCGCGATCTGGCCCGGCACTACGGGCACAAGGCGGGCGACCTGACGGTGCGTGCCGAGGCGCAGAAACTGCTCACCCGGCTCCGGGGGACACCGGAGGAGTACGCGCTCAAGATCGCCTTCCTCAAGAGCCTGCGGCGGGCGGCCTACGGGGTGGCGCCGCTCGGGCACTACGGGCTGGCGAAAGTGAACTACACCCATTTCACCAGCCCGATCCGCCGGTACGCGGATCTCGTCATCCACCGGGTGATCGGGCAGATCGGCGGCAAGCAACGGGTGGCCGCCGCCGGGCTGCCGGAAGTGGCCGCTCACATTTCGCAGACGGAACGCAACGCGGAGGAAGCCGAGCGCGAGGCGGTGAAGCTCAAGAAGATCGAGTTCTTCATCCTCGCCGCCGAACGGCAGGAGCGCTTCGAAGCGGTGATCACGGAAGTGCGCAACTTCGGGCTGGCCGTGGAACTGCCGGAGTTTCTCGTCACCGGGATGGTGCGGGTTTCGGCGCTTCAGGACGATTTTTACACGTACGATCCGGTGCGCTTCCGCTTTATCGGGCGCAAGAGCCGACGGACCTTCAGCGCCGGGGACCGGATCGAGGTCGGCGTGATGAATGTGGATATCTTCAAGCGGCAGATTGATTTCAAGCCGCTGGAGTCGGAAGGAAAGGCGGCCTCCCCCGCCCGGAACGGAACGCGCCGCAAGGAAAAAACCGGAGCGGACCGCGCGAAAAACAAGGAGAAGACGGCCAAATCCCGAAACAAGCCGGAGCGGGCCGCATCCACAGCGGCTACAGCGGCTACAGCGGCTACAGCGGCTACAGCGGCTACAGCGGCTCAGAAGGGCAAGGGCAAGCCTGCCGGGGGCCGCCGCAAAAGGGCGCGGTAGATCGGCAGCCCCTGACCACGGAAGTACCGTTCGAAATCGGTCTGCGGATAATCGGGCCCGGGGTTCCACCCCGGTTCCTCCGTCAGCACGGGATGAACGGAGAAAACCTCCCGCATTTGTTCGAAATACGGGAGATTGTCCGTGGAAATGCGCATCTCCCCTCCCGGGCAAAGAGCGATGGCGACGGCATCCAGGAACGCGGGCTGGAAGAGCCGGTTTCCCGCGTGCTTGCGCTTGGGCCACGGGTCGGGAAACATGAAATGGAGCACGCGGACACTCCCGGGCGGCAACAGATGGCGGACGAAGTAAGGGCTGTCGATCCGCATCAGGCGCAGATTGGTGAGGCCGAGGCGGGCGGCCTTCCGGGTGGTCTTGCGCACCCGCCCCTTGAGCCGTTCCACCCCGAGGAAACGGTGCTCCGGGTTGCGCCGCGCGGATTCCACGAGAAAGGTTCCGTCGCCCGAACCGAGGTCGATCTCCAGCGGGGCCTCCGGCTGATCGGGAAAAAGGGCGGCGAGATCGAGCGGCACGAAGTAATCCTCCGGGAGGTATTCGAGCGTTTCAGGCGGGTACGCAAAGACGGATTGCATTGCCGCGATGCTTGCCTCGCCCCGCCGGGTTCGGCAAGTTTTGTTTGCCGGTTACGGGCGGCTAGCGGATCGTCACCAGCGTGCCGACATCCGCCTCCCGGAAAAAGCGGATCGCCGCGTCCTTCGGCAGCCGGATGCAGCCATGGGAGGCCGGATAATCCGGGACCACCCCGGCGTGCATCCCGACGTCGCTGCAATTGAGCCGCATGAAGTAGGGCATCTTCACGTGGTAGATGTTCGATGTGCGCGTGCGGTGTTTGTCGGTGACGACGAAGCTCCCCGCCGGGGTCCGGTAGCCGGTGCGTCCCGTGGAGATGCGGGTGGAGAGGACGATCTTGTCATCTTTCCAGAGGTTGGCGCGCTGGTTGGCGAGCGAGATTTCGATGCGCACCCGCTGTTTTCCCGGGTCTTTGCCCAGAAGCACCTGCATGGTTTCGAGATGTTTGCCCCGGGCGGCGAGGCTCAGCGCGGCGATGCGCCATTTTTTCGTCGTCGCGCCCTTGCGCGCGCCGTGCTCAAGGAGCAGCCGGACGCAATCGAGCCGCCCCGTCCCGGCGGCGAGCATCAACGGGGTCATCCCTTCCTCCGTCCGGAGGTAATGCCGGGTCACTTTGGAATCGACCAGCCCCAGAAACGCCTCTTCCACGGGACTGCCGATCGGAGTGTTCGCGTCCGCCCCGCATTCGAGCAGGAGCCGGAGCACCTCCGGCTCACCCCAGGCGATGGCGTAGGCCAGAAGCGGCTGCCGGTGCCCCTCCGGTGTGGGCGGCTCCGGGTGAGCGGCCAGAAGCAGGCGGACAAGCGGCTCATCCTGCCGCCGCAAGGCATCGAAGAGGGCTTCCCGGGTTTCCCGCTGCCACGGACCGGGGCCGCGGGTGGCCAGCACGGTTTCAATCACGGTGAGTTCCCCGCTCTCCAGCGCGTGGGAAAGGAGATCGCGACGGCCTCCGCAGCACGGGCCGGTCTCGCGAACTCCCGCCGCGAGCAGGGAGGAGAGCATCTCCGCCTGCCGGGCGATCGCGGCGGCGTGCAACAGGTTGTGCCCGTGGGAATCGCTCCGGTGCAGGTCGCCGCCCGCTTCCGCCAGACGCCCGACCAGCGGTTGATCGCCCCGGGTGACGGCGGCGAGCAACGGGGTGACGCCCTCGGGATCGACGGCATTGGCATTCGCCCCGGCCCTCAGGAGCGCTTCGACGACTCCGGGCTCTTCCCCTTCCGCCGCGATCACCAGCAGCGGGCGGCCCCCGGCGTCGGTTGCCTCCGGCGACACTCCGGCCTTGAGAAAAAGCGCGATCATCGGCAGGGAGCCTTCGCGGACGGCCTCCGCCATCGCTTCGCCCGTCGGTTCGTGATTGAGGAGGCGCAGCGCGCGGATCGCCTTCTCCTTTTCCGGCAACGGCGTCGGCTTCGCAAAAGGGAGGCGGATGAATGGCCGGGAAGCGGCGACCGTGATGAGAGGCGGCCCGGCCTCCCGGCTTTCCTCCCAGACGAGAATGGCATGAGAAAACGCAATGGCCGCCGCGATGGCCGCCCCTCCGATCATCCAGCCCCGGTGTTCCTTTTTCATCACGTCTCGGGTTTCGGGAATTGGCCCGGGTCCGGCGGTGTTTCGGAAAGACGTTTGCGGGCTGAATGAACGATCGCTGAAACCCTGAGCCGCCGCCGCGCAATGCCCCGACCGCGCACGCACACCCCCTCCCCTTTTTTGCTTCCCGTGCCGGGCTCTTTTCCGGCACGCTCTCCCGCCGTGAAGCTCAACGCCCCGGCCAAGATCAACCTTTCGCTCTCCGTCCTCGGAAAACGCCCCGACGGGTTTCACGAGATCGAAACTGTCATGGCACGGCTTGACCTGGCCGACACGCTGACGCTGGAACGGGACGCCCCTTTCGGCTTTACCTGCACGGACGCGACCCTCCCGGACGATGACTCCAATCTCGTGGTGCGGGCGGCGAAGCTTTTTTTCGAAACGGCGGGGCTGCCACCCCGGGGGCGGGTGCATCTGGAAAAACGGATTCCCCACGGGGCCGGGCTTGGCGGGGGGAGCAGCGACGCGGCGGCGATCCTGCTCGGCCTCAATGAAGCCTTCGGCTCTCCGCTGACAGCGCAGGCGCTCCACGGGCTGGCGGCGGCGGTTGGTTCGGATGTTCCGTTTTTTCTGGCCCGGGGGGCGGCGATCTGCCGGGGGCGCGGGGAACGGGTGGAGCCGGTGGAACTGCGCGAGGCGCTCCCGCTCCTGCTGGTGAAACCCGGCTTCGGCGTGCCCACACCGTGGGCCTACCGCCGCTGGGCGCTCTCGCGCGAGCTTCCCGGGGTTCCATACGGGGCGCAAACCTTTCCCTGGGGCGTACTGGTGAACGATCTGGAGCGGCCGGTGTTTGAGAAATACCTCTTTCTGGCCACGCTCAAGCAGTGGCTTCTGGCCCAGCCGGAAAGCGCGGGAGCGTTGATGTCCGGCTCGGGGGCGACCTGTTTCGCCGTCTTGCGCCGGGCGGAGGAGGGGCCCGCGCTCGAAGCCCGGGTGCGCGAGAGCTTCGCCCCGGTCTGGACCGCCCTCTGCCACACCCGGCCGTGAAAGTGCTTCATTCCCGGGGCGGCTTGTGTTTGAAAAGGGGATGATTCCGGCTCCGATCTACGATCACCTGCTGCGCCCGCTCCTTTTTCGTTTCGACGCGGAAACGATCCACCATTTTGCCATGGGGTGCCTTCAGGGCCTGGCCCGGCTGCCGGTGAACCCGGAGCACGAGCCCGCGCTGGAACGGACGCTTTTCGGCCTGAAATTCCCGAACCCGGTGGGGCTTGCCGCCGGGTTTGATAAAAATGCGGTGGCGCTCCGGGCATGGCAGGCGCTCGGGTTCGGCTTTGTGGAGGCGGGGACGATCACCGCCCTCCCCCAGCCCGGCAACCCCCGCCCGCGTATTTTCCGCTATCCGGAAATCGGCGCGCTCATCAACCGGATGGGGTTCAACAACGACGGAGCCGAGGCGGTTGCGCAACGGCTCGGGAAGCTGCGGGCCTCCGGCGGCTGGCCGCGGGTGCCCGTGGGGATCAACCTCGGTAAATCGAAGGTGACGCCGCTGGAGCAATCGACGGAAGATTACCTCCGCTCCTTCGCCCGGCTGTTCCCGCTGGGCGATTATTTCGTGCTCAACGTCAGTTCGCCGAACACACCGGGCCTCCGCTCCCTGCAAGGGCGCGAACAGTTGGACGAACTGCTGGGAGCCATGGCCGGGGCCAACCGCGCCCGGGAGACGCCGAAGCCGCTGCTGCTCAAGATCGCGCCCGATCTGGAACTCACGCAGATCACCGAGATCATCGGGCTGGTGGAAGCCCACGGGCTGGCCGGAATCATCGCCACCAACACGACGCTCGACCACCGCGCCGTTCCTTCGGGGCGGGATGAAACGGGTGGGCTCAGCGGACGCCCCCTCCGGGAACACTCCACGGAGATCGTCCGCTTCATCACCCGGGAAACGAAGCTGCCGGTGATCGCCGTGGGCGGGATTTTCGACGCGGACGCCGCGATGGAAAAGTTCGATGCCGGGGCCTCGCTCGTCCAGATTTACACCGGGCTGATCTACCGCGGGCCGGTGCTGATCCGGGAGATCAACGACGCGCTGCTGCGACGCAGGGCGGGGTAAGGCGAGGCGGGGGAAATGGCGAAGGGGAATGGCGCGCTCTGGCCGCCTCCGTCAACCGATCTGCTCCCGGTACTCTTCCGCGCTCTTGAGATGGTCAAGTTCGGAGGCGTCTTCCACGGAAAGCGTGAAGAGCCACCCTTCGCCGAAGGCGTCGGTATTCACCAGCGCCGGTTCGGATTCGAGCACGGTGTTGACTTCCAGGATCGTCCCGCTCACCGGCGCGTAAATATCGCTGGCCGCCTTGACTGATTCCACCACGGCCACCGGCTGCCCGGCTTCCACCCGGTCGCCTACCTTGGGGAGTTCCACATAAACGACATCCGTGAGTTCCGCCTGGGCGTGGTCGGTGATGCCGACGCGGGCCTGGCCTTCTTCCTGGCGGATCCATTCGTGAGAAGTTGCGTATTTGAGTTCGTCAGGGACATTCATGAGGTTGATGGGTGAGAAAAAGGGCTCATCGGGTTCCCCTCCTTCACGCAAGGGGTGTCCGTGCTTGGGGATCAGCTTTTGCGGTGAAGCGGTTTGCGGTCGATCACCGCCGGAAAACGCCGCCCGCGGATGTCGATCTCGATCTCTTCGTTGATCCGGGCCCACTGGGCGGGGAGATAGGCCATGCCGATCCCGACGCCGAGCGTGGGCGAGAGGCTGCCGCTGGTGGTCTCCGCGATCGCCTCGCCATTCTTGTAAATCGCGTAGTGGGCGCGGGGAGGCGGGGTTTTTCCGAGCATCCGGAAGGGAACGAGGCGGTCTGCGATCCCCCCGGCCCGCTGGGCGACGAGCGCCTTCCGGCCGATGAAATCCGGTTTGTCCAGATCGACAAAAAAACCGAGCCCGGCTTCCAGCGGGGTCCGCTCCGGAGAGAGGTCCGAGCCGTTGAGCGGGTAGCACATCTCCAGCCGCAGGGTATCGCGCGCGCCGAGGCCGCACGGTTTGATGCCGAGATCGGCCCCGGCTTCCAGGATGGCGTTCCAGACGCTTGCGGCGCGGGTGGCGTCAAAGAAGAGTTCGAACCCGTCCTCCCCAGTGTATCCGGTGCGGGAAATGAGGAGCGGGATTCCCTTTTCCTCCACTTCGATGATCTCGTTGCGGGCGGGCCGGGAGTAGCGGCCATCGAAAAAGCGGTCAAAAAGCCGGGCGGCCCCCGGCCCCTGAACGGCCAGCCCGGCGTATTCCGCGCTTTTGTTTTCGAGGGTCACCCCTTCGGTAAGATGCGCCTGCATCCAGGCGAAATCCTCCCCGATCTTCGAGGCGTTGATGACGAGCAGGTATTCCCCGGCGGCGTACTGGTAGACGAGCAGATCGTCGATGATGCCGCCGCGTTCATTGAGAAGGAAAGTGTAGTGCGAATGCCCCGGCTGGAGGCGGCTGACGTTGTTGGTCAGCAGGGAATCGAGCCAGACCTGCGCGTTCGGGCCGGAAACGATCACTTCGCCCATGTGGGAGATGTCGAAAACCCCGAGCTGATTGCGCACCGCGTGGTGTTCCTCCATGATGCCGCTGTATTGAACCGGCATCAGCCAGCCGCCGAAATCGACCATCCGGGCTCCGGCCTTCACGTGCTCCCCGTAAAGAGGGGTCTTTTTCAGGGCGGGGGCGGAAATATCGTTGCCGGGTGTGCTCACGAAGCAGGGAGGCTAGGGAAGGAAAGCGGAAGTGTCAAAAACTTCGTAGTCTGCGGGCGGGCTTTTATGGCACGGTGGGCGGGTCATGACTTTTTTCGATCAACTCGAACGCCGTTTCGGGCGCTTTGCCATTCCGGGGCTGATGCGGATCATTGTGCTTTTTAACGCACTGGTCTTTATCCTCGGCAAGGCGAACCCGGCGCTCATCGGCGTGCTGGACCTGAGCGCCGACGGCCTGGCCCGCCATGAATACTGGCGGCTGATCACCTATATTTTCATCCCGAGGACGACGAGCACCCTGTTCATCCTCTTTGCCCTGATGTTTCTCTGGCACATCGGCGAAACGCTCGAAGAGGAGTGGGGGGCGTTCCGGCTCAACCTGTTTTATCTCCTCGGGATGCTCGGGACGACGGTCGCGGCGGTTCTTTTCGGCGTGGCGTATTCCAACCAGATGCTCAATCTCTCGCTGATCTTCGCCTACGCCTGGTTCCGGCCCAACGTCCTGCTCCTCTTTCCCCCGGTGCCGATGAAATGGCTGGCGTGGTTTCTGGCGGCCTATACGGCGTACCAGTTTCTCGGTGGCCCGTGGGCGGCCCGGGGGGCGATTCTGGCGTCGCTCATCAACTACCTGCTCTTCTTCGGGCCGGGTTTCTTCGCGCAGGCGCACCAGCGCCAGCGGGTGGCCGGGCGGCGGCGGCAGTTTCTTGAAAATTCGCTGCCGGAGGATGCGCCGATCCATCGCTGCACCGTGTGCGGGCGGACGGAACAGAGCGCGCCGGAACTCGAATTCCGCGTTTCCTCCCGCGACGGGGAAGAATATTGCCTGGAGCATTTGCCCAAAGCGCGTTAATGGCTCAGGATAACGGTGTCGTTTTGTTAAAAAGGCTAAAAGGGCCGGGAATGACCTCATGAGTTTCGTCATCATCATCATCGCTTCGTGTCTGCTGGGGGACCTGCTGATCTGGGCAGTGGGGGCAGCCAAACTGCGCCGCAGGCGGGCGAGTGGATGGTTCCGTATCGTTTTTCATCTTTTCATGCTGGCGGAAACGGTGGCGCTGGCGGGGATGGTCTTTGGCCGGAGCCGGGGTATCAACATCGACGACTACCTTCCGCAGTTTGCGCTGATCCTGATTTATATCTGGCACCTGCTGCTGCTTCCGGCGGCGCTGGCGCTAACCCTGGCGGGAGGGGTGATGCGGGTGTCGCGCAAGGCGGTGGCGTTGCTGCTGCGTCCGGCGGAACCGCCCACGATCTCGCCCCTGCTGATGCGGGGGCGGCCGATCAGCCGACGCGAGTTCTTCGGAACGGCGATGGTTCTGGCCGGCCCGCTGCTGACGCTCGGCCTCGGCACGGCGGGGGCCAACCAGCTCTCCCGCTTCCGCATCCGGCGGATGACCCTTCGGCTTCCGCAACTGCCGCGCGCGCTGGAGGGGCTGACGATCGTTCAGCTCACGGACACCCACGTGGGGCGTTTTACCCACGGCCCGGTGCTGGGGCGGATGGTGGAGGCGACAAATGAACTCAAGCCGGATCTGGTGGTTTTCACGGGAGATCTCCTCAACGATTCGCTGAACTGGCTGCCGGAAGCGGCGCGGATGCTGGAGGAAGTGGAAGCGCCGGTGATCCTTTGCGAGGGCAATCACGATCTCTTCATGGATGCGCCCCTGTTTCGCAAGACGATGAAGGAGACCCCCGGGGTGACGGCGCTTTTCAACGAAAGCGTGGTCCGGGAGATTCGGGGGGAGCCGGTGCAGTTCCTCGGCTTGCGCTGGGGCGGGCCTCCGGGATGGAAGGGGCCACGCCACGACGAACGGGGAATCGCGGCCTCCGTGGAGGAACTGCTGGCGCAGCGCGATCCGGTCGCCTTCCCGATCCTCCTTGCGCATCATCCCCATGCGTGGGATTACGCGCCGGGGATTCCGCTGACATTCGCGGGGCACACCCATGGCGGGCAGTTCATGCTGAATGAGCGGATGGGGGTGGGACCGGCGATGTTCCGGTACTGGTCGGGCCTTTACACGCGCCCCGTTGCGGCCCCGGCGGCGACCGAGCCGCCTGAGGAAGCGCTCATCGTTTCCAACGGCTCGGGGAACTGGTTTCCGCTGCGGATCGAAGCGCCGGCGGAGATCATCCACGTGACCCTGACCCGGTGAATCAACCGCCGAAGGCAAAAATCGCCCTTCGGGTGAAAAACAACCTTGATAAAGCGCACCAGGGTCTTTACCTTCCCTGCTCCGCTCGAAGAGCAAGGCCAATGTAGCTCAGTTGGTAGAGCAGCTGATTCGTAATCAGCAGGTCACGGGTTCGAGTCCCGTCATTGGCTCTCTGATAATCAACGACTTACGTTGATTTCGAAAGGGAGAACCGGAAGAGTGTCGTCAGATTTCGGCGATTTGTTCAACCGTCAACGGAAGGTCTTTCCAGACAACGACACCCCCTTTCAATCTGATCCGCGTGATCCATCAGTTCCCCCGGCTGGGCCATGGCAATGAGGGAGAGGTCCCGGGCCTCCTTCCCTGATCGCCCGGTATTGGCTGGGAGGCACGCCGCGTTCCTCCCGGAAAGTCCGACTGAAGGCGTATGGAGAGGCGAATCCGCATTGGTGGGCGATCTCCCCGATCCCGAGCGCGGTGGTATGCAGGAGGTGACAGGCGCGCTCGATGCGCAACTGTCGCAGATGCCGCCCCAGGCTTCCGCCCGTGATCTGGCGGAACCGGGCCCGGAGGTGACTCTCCGAATGACCCATGGCCCGGGCCAGTGTGCGGATATCGAGCGGCCGGCCCAGTCGGGGAATCAGTTGCCGGTTCAGCGTGCGCAGGAACTCCCGCTCCGCCACGGAAAGACCCGCATCAGGAGACCGCCCGGGCCCTCTCTCCGTCAATCGCGCCAGCAAAAGCCCCAGATGCGGCGGCAGCAACGGATGACGTTCCGGCTCGTTCCAGCAGGTCAGGCACTCCCGCAGTAGAAACCATTCGCCCTCGCCCAGCCGCCTCGCCCCACCCCCCGCAAGCCGTCTGTAAGCGGTTGCGGGGGCGTGGAATGTGATAAAAAGCCAACAAACCAAAGAGTCCGTGCATGGGTAGGAATGGAACGCAAACGGCTCCATCAACAACCCTTCACCGGGTCCGAGCCGGTGCAACCCTCCATCCACCGAGACCACGCCGCCCCCGCGCAGGGCGATGACCAGCACATGGCGGTCGTGATGGCTGCGGATGGGCCAGCCGCCGCTTAGCCGCGACGTCTCCCGACGGCAAAAGCAGATCACCGAAGAGGGAAAGAATCCCTGCGGATTTTCCACCCCTTGCGGCCAGCCGTCGGCGGGTAACAGCGACGCGGCAAGCGGCTCCAGCTCCTGACACCGGACGATCGGATTCATCGGTTTCGTTAAAGCTTCCATCGGTTGATCCATTGTCCGCCACAGGCAAATGCCCGAAGATCACCGGCATGTCTGTCTCCATTGGCCTTTTCGGTGCCGGCTGGCGCATGCGCAGCGTGCTTGGCAAAATCACCGCTCTCGATACGGGAATCCGCGTCGCTTCCGTGTACGATCCCCTCCCCGCTTCCCATGAGGCGATGCGCGAGCGGCTCGGGTACGATTATCACCAGGCCCTCACGGAGGAGGCGGTCATCGCCCATCCTGAAGTGGACTGGGTTTTCATCGGTTCGTGGAATGCCTTCCATGCCCGGCAGGCCGTCGCCGCTCTCGATGCGGGCAAGCACGTCTTCTGCGAAAAACCGCTGGCGATCTCGCTGGAGGAATGCCTTGCCATCCGCGATGCCGTGGACCGCTCGGGCAAGCAATTCGTCTTCGGCCTCGTCCTGCGCTATTCGCCACACTACCAGAGGCTTTACGAACTGGTCTCCTCCGGGGTGATCGGCCGGGTTCTCTCCTTTGAATTCAACGAAACCCTCGGTTTCCAGCATGGCGGCTACATTTTCGGCAACTGGCGGCGGCAGCGGGCGCAGGCCGGAACCCATCTGCTGGAGAAGTGCTGCCACGATCTCGACCTCGCCAACTGGCTCTCCGGATCGCTCCCGGTCAGGGCGGCGAGCTTCGGCGGGAGAGGATTTTTCCTTCCGGAAAACCGCACCCAGACCGAACGGATCGGCCTCGGCCCCAGAGAGCGCCAGCCGTTCCTCTCCCCGGACGATCCCGAGGCGGTCGATCCCTTCGGCGGCTCCGCGGATATTGTCGATCATCAGGTGGCGATCCTCGAATACGCCAACGGAATCCGCGCGACCTTTCATACGAATGTTTGCACGGCGATCACCGAGCGCCGTTTCTACCTCTGCGGCACCGAAGGCACGATCCGGGCCGATGCGGCTTCCGGCCTGATCGAATGCCGACGCACCGGCTGGGATAGCCCCACCGAGGTATACGATTCCCGCCACGCGGGCGGCCATGCCGGAGGGGACGAGGTGATGGCGGAGGCGCTCGTCGCCAGCATGAAGCGGGGCGCCTCGCCGCTTACCTCCGTAACCCATGGGCTGCACTCGGCTATCGCCGCCTTCGGGATCGATCAGGCGCTGGACGAAGGCTGCGTGATGGATCTCCGGCCACTCTGGCGTCGCGCCGGGATCGACCCGGATCACCCCTGAGCCCGATGACGCCGGGCTCTCCCGCCCGGCTGGTGTTCGTGGTATCGGTCTGATCATGGCGCCGCTCTTTCGTGATCCCGTCAACCGGTGGATTCAAGGCGCGAAGAGCCTCCGCGAAAGAATCCGCCAGCGGTAGAAGCGGCTCAGGTCGGGGAGATCATCAAGCTCTCCGGCCCGGGCCGCATAGTCCGGGATGTCGGCGCGGCTCGTATCAATGTAGCGTTCCATCGTGGTGGAGCCGCGCGTCTCGGCCAGCACGACATCGCTCCCCTCCCGCCAGTAACCGGCGGGAGTGGAAGAGACCTTCTGAAGCGCCTCGATGCGGTAGTAGATGGTGAAGGTGTTCGAGCGGGTGGTAAGCCGTGGATAAAGCGTGGTGTAGATCCGCTCGCGCAGGTTATCCCCGGTGAGCCGGTGCTTTTTCCAGAAGTCAGCCATGGAGCTGATTTTCGTGGCTGAAACGGGATGGATCGGCAGCGTGGCGATTTCCGATTCCGACCGGAAGAGATCACCGGCGGCAAACCGTTCCCGGAATGCGGCCAAGGTGGCCTCCGCGTCAATCGGCAGGCGGAATGTGGCATTCGTGAGCGTGGCTTTGTAGGAGGCGGCGGCGGTATCGGGGATGGCCGCCAGTTTTTCGTTGCGCAGTAAGGCGTGGATGCCGGTGGCCCGTTCCAGATAGGTGAAGGGAAGGATCTGGAAGTTGAGGTTGATCTTTCCCGCCGTGGAAAACGGATCGCTGATGGCGTACGGTTCCACGACGGGCATCCAGAAGAGATCAAGCAGGAGATGATCGCCCGGCGGCGTGGCCTGCCCGAAGTGCCCCGGCTGGGGTCGGAAAAGAAGCGTGCGCCACGGCACCCCCGCCCGAACACCGCTCGGGAGCGAGCCGAACATGCCGGGCGAAGGAACCTGGCGATTGGGAGAAAAGAAGGTGACGCCGGGCGGTGTCTGGTACTCCGTCCGGTAAAAATAGGGAATGCCGGTGCCGTCTCCTCCCCGGTAGATATTGCCTTCATCCGGTTTGTTGATGAAAGGACCGTCGGGAAAAAGGGAGACGCCGGTGTCAAAATCGCCGGTGGCTTCCGGGGTGGCAGTGGCATCGGCGGCGATATCCGGCAGGTAATTGTTATGAATGGAAAGGTCGGCAAAATAACGCCCGCCCCGGTCGAAGATCGGAAAGAGATTGGATTGATCGCCACTGAAGTTTGAGGCGCTCATCCGGAGGCTCTCATGGTAATGGCGGTGCGGTTGAAACACATCCGCTGCGATGGTCGGCGAGGCGGCGAGCAGCCGGTAATCCCCATGCTTGGGCAGGAGCGTGCGGACGACATCGCAGTCTCCCCGCAGAAAGACGCCCTGGGCCGGGTTGGTGTAGGAGCCCGGACCCCAGTTCGCGATGGAAAGCCGCCCGACGGGATTGCCGGACTCGAACGGCCCTCCTGTCACCCCTGCACGGCGGAACCCCCACCAGAGCTTGCGCGAGGTCCAGGCGAAGCGTTCGCGCTCCGCCGGGGCTCCCAAGCCGTAAGCGGCGACCGTGGGAATGGGAAAATCCCCCGGAGGAAACGTGGCGGTGATCTGCTGAATCCGCGTGGTTTCATCCGGGGGGACCGTGGAGGGGGAGTGAATCTCGATCGTCAGCGTCCCGCCGGAAAACGCGAGGGTCTCGCCGGCAGGGGGCGCCTTGATCTTCACGGGAACGCCGATGAAAGGATAGTGCGGGTAGGTGGCGGCATCCGGGTCCGCCGGGATGAAGCCCCGCGCGGGTGAGCCTTTCCCGAGCACGCAATAACGCCAGTCGCAGAAACCGCCGGCGCTTCGGCCCGCGGCGATGGTGCCGGGATCGAGCGTGTAGGAAACGCTCTCCTCAGCCAACCCGGGGAAGAGTTCCTGTGTGACCCCGTCCCGTGTGATCCGGAAGGTGTCGAGACCTTTGATGACAACGCGCATATCCGGTGCCATAAGGGTAAAGCCGTGCATGGATGAGAAAAACTCCATGAGAAAAATGGCCTGGATGTATTTCTCTCCCGGGTCCAGCGGCGTGCCGCCCAGTACGGCGTTCGCCTCGGGTCCGGTGATCTGATTGCTGCCGTACGATTCATCCTCCGGCGTGGACGGATCATCCGCCGTGGCATTGCAGATCAGGCCGAGACCGAGTTCGCTGATGGTGAAGGCCCGGCCAAACCCCTGGGTGCCGTTGACCGGGTGGCGCGCGGGCGTCACCCACCCGTGGCCTGGTCCCGCGCCGCCGCCCGATGAACGGGGAGCCGTGTAGGCGGCATTGGCCGGGAGGAGATCGTCGTAAAGATTGGTGGAGCGGATGTAATCGAAAATTTCGGTAAGGATTTGATTGCGATCCGAACCGTACTTGGTCAGGAAATCATTTCCGAAGCCGGGAATCCCGCGCGAGGTCAACGCCTGAAGGTAGGCATAGAGCTGGCCATTGCGTTCCAGCGCAAGATCATGCACCGGGCTCAGCGCATCTTCCCGCTGGAAATAATAGGGAGCCGCTTGAATGGCGGCGCAGTGCGCGATCAAACGGTCGAACACCGTGGTCCGGGCGGGAGGCGCCTGATGGAAAACGGGCCAGATCGACACCCGGGGCAGGTTGAAGAGATTGAGTTCGGGGGCGCGACTGTGCGCGCTGAGGAAAAAGCGGGCTCTCTCCAGCGATTCCCGTCCCAGTGCGGGATTCGCGCTCCGGTCCGGGGCGAGAATGAGTTCATCCACGCTGGCGTAGAGGCGATCCGTATCCGGCGCAAGGCTGCCGGGAGCCACCGCCGTCCCGCCCTCCGAGCCGCCGCCCACGATACGCGGCGCGATCCGGTAGAGATCCGCGCCGGAGAGACCGGGAAACACTGCCGCGAGATCGACTGTGGCCGGATGGCCCGGATAACGCTGGAATTCGTTGCGGGCCGGTTGAAAGTTGCCAAACGCCTCTTCCTGCGACGTCCGGGCCCGGGGGGTGTCCCAGTAAACACCGCCCGCCGCGGTGTTGACATTCACACGGGAGGTTTCGTCATCGGTCCAGAAAGCGATCCTGCCGATCACCGGGTTCGCATCCGGCGCGTTCGGATGACCTGCGCTGTAGCGCTCCCCGGGGATTTCAATGGCCCCGGCTGCCTCATCATACCCGGCGGGAACGAGCGTTCCATCCCTCAGGAGATAGAGCCAGCGGACGGGCATCGGCGCGGGACGATCCACCGTCGCCCCGGGTGCGGGATGGAGGGTAAAGCCCTCGGCATCGGCGTCGGGCTGAAGGATCGGATAGTTCAGCCTCCCCGAAGCGTCCTCCGCCGGAGCGTTCAGGTCGGTCCAGATGGCGGGCCGTGTGGCCCAGTCCGCGGGTGGCAAATCTTCCTCCGGCACCACCTCTGTCGCCACCATCCCCGGAGCGGAGTAGAGTTTGTAAGCGGCCAATAGGGAGCCCTCCGAATCGTAGGCGCGGACCATTCCCGGCTGGCTGGCCCAGGAAGTGCCGATGCCGCGGGAGGTGGCCAGCGCGATCTGGCCCTGTACCAGAGCGCTCACCGTATCGGCCAGTTGCGCGGCCGATAGCTGGGAATACGCCGCGGAAGAGGCGCTCCGCTCCGTGGCGGTGCGTTGCAGGAAGCCCAGCGCAAGGCCGATCAGGATGACCAGCAGCCCCAGGATCAGGATGAGGACAAAGGCGCCGTGTTTGGGCGGACGATATTTCATGGGCGGAAAATGACGGCCCGCGCGGTCAGCGGGCCGAGTTGGATCACCAGACTATTGCGGGGCGAGGACGCCGGATCATGGCGGGAGTGAAAGATAATGTAGGGCGGGGTGCCGGTACCCCGCCCGAGTCCTCCATTGGGCCGGATGCGGAAACCCCGGTATTCCACGGAACCGTACGGCGGCACCGGAAGCGTGCCGGAAAGAGCGTTTCCATCCAGCAAAGTGGAAAACGCGGCGCTGCACAGGATACCGGGGGAAAAATGCTGTACCTGCCCCACCCGCCGCAACTCCCTGCCGTTCGCCCCCTGCATCACGTGCACGCGAACGAGCGCCGTCCACCCGGCCGTTTCATCGTCAAGGGAAAGGAAAAGGAGTTGCACCTCGCGGTTGAAAGTGAGCGCCTCCTGCCGGGCGAGGGCGATCTGATCCGCCACCATGGCCCCGGTGTGAACGAGATCGGACTCGGTTTTCAGGTCGCGAAATGCGGGCAGCGCGAACCCAAGGATCAGCAGGACGATCGCCATCACCGTCAGCATCTCCAGAAGCGTGAACCCCTTCTCCCCTGCCCTGCAAGCGGTATTCATGGCTGCCAGCGTGCCTCCCCGATCATCACGGCGGATTCAAACACCCAGAACTCCAGCCCGGCCTCGCGCAACGCCTCCCGGACAGCCGCCAGGTCTTCCGCGTACCGGTGCGACTGCCGGAAACGCTCCCTGAAGGCTTCCGCGATCACCGCCGGAGGCTCAGGTCCGCTTTCCAGCCGCCGGGCGCTCTCCTCACTGAGCGCGATCAGGGTCACCTCCACGATGGGTGGGAGCTGATGCGAGCTTTCCGGCTGGGCGCCGATGAAGGGGGCGCGGGTATCGCGGGTGTAATCCGCCGAGAGATCGACCCCGTCCGCTCCCCCGGAGGAACGGGGACGCACAATCAGGGCGATAACGTTGTCCGCCACCACTTCGGAATAACCGGCGGCGTCTGCCAGCCACGCATTCCCTCCCCCATAGACCCGGTTGGCTTCGGCGGGAAAAACCGTCTCCCGCAGCCGGTAACGGCGGGAAGCCGGAGTGTTGATCAAATCAGGGCGCGGAGCCGTTCCATATTCCACATAATAGCCGACGGCATTGAGCAGCCCCTCCAGCCCCTCGTAGTGCGCGTGATCCGCGACGACCCCCGCCGGGGCCTGAAAGAAGATCGCCTGCCCTGTGCCGGAAGTTCCCGGAAGGGGGTCGCTTCCCGCCGGGCCGAGGATGAAATGAAGGTCCGAATGGCGATCGTACCGGGTGGGGGCGACCGGGTCGTCATAATCGAGATAAGGCTGAAGCGTCGCCTGCCCGAGATGACGGGTAAGCCGTTCGAAGGCCGTTCGCGCCTCCTGCCAGGCGTCGATCCGGTGCGAGGTCCGCTGCCACATGCGCGTGGCCTGCGAGATGACGGAGGAAGTCAGCACGGTGATGACGACCACCACCGTCAACGAAACCAGCATCTCCACAAGGCTGAACGCCGCGGCTCCCGGTGAAGGCTCCCGATCGGAGAATGTCGGCCCCATGCCTACCCTTCGGGGTTGGAGATCAGCATCGGATGACGCCGTGTGAACGCCGCCTTCCCTCCCTCAAGAGCCGTGATACTCATCTCGACGATGCGAAGGCGCTCCCCAAGGCGCTCCGCTTCCAGATCGGAGCCCGGGTAGAGCGCCTCCCGCTCCGCGAATGAGACCTCGTACCGCGCCTGGCCCCGCCCTGCGACGGGGAGGCCCTCCGCGTCGAAGTAGAACATGCGTTCAAGCAGCCCGCTCCGATCGGAGAAGGACCGGCTGGCGGCGCGAGAGGAGAGCCGCTGGAGGATCTCCCGCTCCACCAGCGCATCCGAGGAAGCCCGCAGGCTCTCAAGCCCTGTCTGGAAAAGGCCGATCGTCGCCAGCATCCCGAAGGCGATCAAGGCGAGCCCGAGCGTGACTTCCAGCAGGTTGAAGCCACCGGGGCACCGCGCCTTGCGGCCGGGTTGGCGGTTGAGAGGCCGGGGGTATGGCATCGGTCACGGTTTTCCGGGCGGGCCGAGGGGTTACCGGATGCGTGCCCGCTTGAGATACCAGCCCGCACCCAGCGTAAAGAGGGAGAGGGAGATCATGGCGGACGGTTCCGGAACCACCGTGGCGTTGATATTGGTGTAGCGGATATCCGCCACCGGGGCGACCCCGTAGTCCGAACTGAAAACGAGCTGGGCGTAATCCGGGATGTTCGAGAGCGTGCCGGTAAAGCTGAACGAATCAATCCGAGGATACGGCGTGGTGTAGCTATGGATCGGCGCGCCGTCGAGCCCGTCGAGCGAAACGGTGTACCGCCCCTGTTCCAGTCCCGTTCCGGGAAGCGTGATCGTCACGCGATACCATTCCCCGGGGGTGATGAGCACGTTCTCCTGTGCATTGCCGTTCCCGGTGCCCCAGGTCTGGAGCGCGGAAGCGCTGCCGCCCGGCGGCTTGCTCGCCTGAAGCGCCAGAACCCTGGTGCCGCTCCCGGTAAGCACGCGGAACAACCCGCTGGAATAGAGGCTCTGGTTGTTCCCATCCATCACGTTGAGCGCGCGAAAATCATAAACAATCGTCAGGCCCTCCGAGCCGGTGTACGCTTCGGAGAAGCTCACCGCCGCGGAGGCGACTTCGGTCGCGCTGTCGTCCTTGAGGTGAAGGCTGCGCGTATTCCCGCTTCCCGGAGGCGCTTCGTCGAGGGTGACAATACTGGTGCCGGAGGGGGCGCTGATGACCCATCCGGTCGGGAAGTCGTTGAAGTCTCCGTCATTGAAGAGGACCGTCTGGGCGTTGGCAGCCTTCGGATTCCCCATCAGAAGCGTGGCCGCAAGGAGGGGGAACGTGAGGTGACGAATCAGTTTTTGCAGGGGGGCTTGGTCGGTGGTTTGCATGGGTTTTATGGGATGGAATGGGGGTGGCCCGGGTCCGCCTTGAGCAGACGCTGCCACTCGAAATAGAGGTAGGGTTCAGCCTGAAACGTGGGAGCCAGCTCGTGGTAGAGCCTGCGGTGACCCAGGTGGTTCGGGTGCACCGGGTCCGCCATCAGGTAGACGAGATCGCCCCGGAAGGGATGACGGGTGGAAGCGGCCCACGACGCATAATGATCGACCACCATCCCCCCGGCTTCCGCCGCCGCCTGCCTCACAGCTTCGGCATAGGTTCCGGGTTCCCGCGCGATCAATGTCCCGCCCGGGCGGTATTCCGGAAGCTCGGTGCCGCTGGCCAGGTTGATGAGCGGTATCGGCGTCCGCCAGACCAGGAGCGCCTCGTGACGCGCGCGGATGGCTTCCGCCAGTTTCAGGAGATGGCTTCGGAAGGTTTCCGCATCGTATTCCCTGGAATCATTGGTGCCGTAACCGATGATCACCACGTCGGGGCGGTGCCGGTGCACCCGGTCCTCCAGTGTATCGAGGGCATTCCGGACAGTGTCGCCGCTTTTCCCGCTGTTGATGAGGGTAAAACCGCTCGGAAAGGTGGTCTTGCCCGCCAGCCCGAGAGCCAGAAGCCCCGTCCAGTTCAGGCTGCCGAGGGTGGTGTGATTGACTTCGGTGATCGAATCCCCGAGTGCGACGAGCGTGGCGCGCCGGTCTCTGAGATGGGCAAAATGGGAAGCAGGGGCATTCATCGTCATGGGGAGGGCCGCACCAGCCGGTAAGGAATCTCCACGCAGGATTGGGTGGCATCGCCAAGGAACAGGCTGCCCACCTGGCGGAAGAACGTCTCCACACAGCTCTGGCAGGAGTTCTCGATATAGGTGACGGGAAGAGGGCACAGGAAGGGGACTTCCGCGTTGCGGTGGAAGATCACGTTGATTTCATCCGGGATGCGCCATTCGGACATGGAGATGCCGAGCATCGCGCCGCGGGCAATCCCATCCGGGTAGACGATCAGCCCATCGGGGCGTTCCCCGCATTCACGCAGCTTGAGAATGGCGTTGTAGCCGTATTCGTCCATCGGCTGCGGGTGCCGCCACGGGGCGAACATCGACTGCTGCGGAGTGGCGATTCCGGCCTCCGCGGCCATCTTTTCGAAAAGGCGGATGTGCCCCTCATCATGAAGCGCGCTCAGGAGGAGCGCCGACCGGCAGCCATTCTCCTTGAGATGGGCAAGGGCAAGCCGGAAAAACTGCTGGTTGCTGAAAACGGCCCGGTGATTGAGGCATTGGCTGAATCCGGTGACCGGCACGGGCAGTTCATTGAGCCATCCGGCATTGTACTCCCCCGCGCTCAGGGCGATGATGGCCTGAACCTCCTCCCGCTGAACGGATCGCGCCAGGGATGCCAGCGGGGTGTTGGAACGGTTTCCCTTGCGCGTTTCGAACCAGATGGTGGTCTGGATGTTTCGCTCCGTGAGGTGTTTCTCCAGTAGCAGAAAGACCTCGCGGATGAAGAGAAACTCGGAGGTGGACTCCCAAAGCTGGTTGGGGGCGAGAATGCCGATGCGCGAAAGCCGGTCATCGGGGAAGCGCACAAATGTTCCCTTCCGGTTCTTTCGGACCAGCAACCCCTCCCGGGTCAGCGTGGCAAGGGCGGTATGCACCGCTGAGACATAGGTATTCCACTGGGTGGCAAGCTGGGCCGTGGTCGGCAGGCGGGTGCCCGGCGGCAGTTCGCCGCTGAGAATTTTCTCCCGCAGACGTGCGGCCAGCACTTTGGCGACGGATTGCTTCCTCGGCAGGGAGATGCTGAGGATATCCGGGGGAAGCGGGGTGGGAGTGTCTCCGTAGTTCATGGCGCGATCTTCGGCTGATCCGCCCCGGAAGCGGAAGTGATTTTCTCTCCGGCGAGATTGAGGAGCCTTCTGGCGCTGCGGTGCGCGAGAAGCAGATAGTTCGGGTCTTTCCAGAGCTTGCCCACAATCTCCCGGTCACGACTCTCATTTCCGGTGAGGAGGAGGTCCGGCAACAGGACGACGAGGGCGTCCGGGTTGAGGCGCTTTTCCAGGGGCGTCATGACGCCGAACCAGTTCCACCCCTGCATCTGGCGGACGGTGGTATCCTGCGGATGTTCGATGAAGAAGAAGCAATCAGGGAAATCGCTCCGCAGCATTTCAATAACGAACTGCGGTGTGTAGTCGGCAAAAACATCCATGTAGAACCAGCGGCATTTTTCTCCGAACCGCTCGCGGTTCCAGGCGATGCGCTGCTTGAGAAGCTGGTACTGCCAGTCGGCGGACCAGTCAAAGGTGCGGAAGGTGTGCGCCCACGGCGGGCCATAGTAAAAATCTTCACGCACGAGGAAGCCGAATTCCTCCCCGGCATCCGCAAGGGTCTTCGCCCAGATGTCGATGACGGCGCGCTGGACGGAGGTGATCTTCACCTGCACCCGCAGTTTCGCGCCCGCCAGCTTCGGGTCATTCACATACGGCGTGGCTTCCAGCGTGGTCGTATCACCGGGCTGGCGCCCGATCAACTGGCGGTGCGGGTATTCGAGCCGGAGCTTGAGCACCACCTTGTCCCGGAGGCGGTCCCCCGGGCCGAGGCGGGCGGCCTGGCGGACGTACTCCTGCGCGCCTTCGCGGAGGTGTTCCTTAGTGAAAACCAGCTCCTGCCGGTTGTCGAGGTGCCGTTCGATGTGAAAGAGGCGGCTCTTGTCCGCCGCATGGAGAAGGACCTCTTCCTTTTCCAGAAGCAGATTGCCCTTCGCGTCTTCCACGCGGATGTCGGCCTTCACCCAGTCCCACGGGCGGACCGGCCCCTCCACTTCGGAAAGCTCCTCCATATCCGGGTGGAAGAGGTGGGTGTCCGGCACATAGTCATTCTGGCCGCCGCGGCTGGCCTTCCCGGAAGTGTCCGCGCCTTCATCAAACGAGGTGCGCCATAGGATCATGGCAGCGGCGCGGGTCTCCTTGAGTTCCCGGACGTTCTTCTCCGCCCATTGGCGAATCCAGCGAACGGGCCGCCCGGTGTGGGCATCGGTAAATCCGCCGGTGATCCGGGCCACCTCCTCTTCCTTCATGGAGGAATTGATGCGCTGGGGCCACTCGTAGGCATCTTCCTTCCAGCCCGGGGCGTTCATGAGATACCCTTGCGGATTCTCCGGGGTGATGTACTCCGGCGAGGACATCATATAGTTTGCCAGCAGGATGTTGTTGCGGCCAGTTGGCATGGCAGGCGCGGGAACGATCGGGACACGGCGGTCGAGTTCCTCCAGATAATCTTTCCAGAGATCCTCCGCATCCACGAGCCGCAGGTACGGCCTGCCCCCGAGGTCCTTCGGCCTGGAGAAGCGGAAACGGTAGCGTTTGGAAAAGTGGGAAAGATAGAAGTTTTCCATGGAGGCGATGTGCGCCCAGCCGGACTGGATCGCCGCCGCCGTGGCTTTGCGCTCCGGGTTGGGCCGGAGTTCCAGCTCCCCGTAGGTTGGCCGCCAGACCTCGTGCGCCCCGAGGAGCGTGGCGCCCATCGCGAGCTTCGCATCCTGAAGCACCACGGCGGGGACCAGCATGCTCGGTCCGTCGGGATAGTTGAGGCGAATGACATCCGGGGCGGGATGGGCCATCTCCCCGGTGAGCGGATCGCGCTTCCGCTCCCGGGAGCGGACGTTCCCCGTATCCCCCTTGGGCTGGTCGAGGTTGAGATCGAAAAGCCGCAGATTGAAGTGGTGCAGCCAGTAGCCCGGGTCCGTGCGGATCTCCAGCGTTACGTCAAACCCGTTCTCCTCCACCGGCTCGAAACGCGCCTCCCAGAAGGTTCCCGCCTGCGGAAATTCTTCCCGGAAGATGGCGACACCTTCCTCCAGCCGGGCGGTCCGCCTGGGGTTCCCCAGAAAGACCGGCTGCCGCTTCTTGTTGTTTACCACAAGGTTCACCCCCTGCGCCGCCGTCAGCATGACGGTGTCGTATTCCCGGGTGACCGGGTTGAACACCTTGCGCTGGCCCCCGCCCACCGCTTGAAGCCGGGGCGCGGAGGGAAGCACCACCGGCTCGCCATCCCAGAGGATTTGCAGTTCCTGCCGGTCATTGAGGTCCATGCGGATGGCGGCATGGCTCCCGGTGCAGAGGAGGGAGAGGCTCAGGCAGGTGAGCCAGAGACGGATCGGAGAGAAGGGGCGGGCAATCATATCAGGGATAGGTATAGAGTCGGGCCTGGAGGGCGGTCGGTTTTTCAGCAAGGCGCAGAACGTATTCATCGCCGTTGAGTCTGCGGCGCGGATGCCAGACGCCACGCTCGAAGCACCCTTCCTCCACGCTGAGAAAATCGCAGTGACGCGCGTGTCCGGTACGCGGGGTAAAGTTGATGTCGATGCCGCCAAAGCCCGCCACAATGAAGTGATCGGGCTGCGGAGCGAGCAGAAGCGCGGCGGCGGTGGCCTCGCCGGGGCGGCGGGGGTGGTGGTAGTGAACGCTCAGATGATAATTGCCCAGCGTGAGCGTTTCCGTCCCGGTATCGCGCTGGAGAATGGCGCAGAGGCGCTCGCTCCCCTGATGCTCCAGAATGAGCGGGGCCATCTCCCGCAGAAGGCGGCAGGTCGCCGCATAGAGGGGAGACTCCATGCTTTCGATGCCGAAGGGAGCGAACCCGATGGCGTGATACCCGCCGATGGCGCAGAGGAGGTTTGCCGCGGCATCCCCGTCGCGCTTTGCCTCCGGGATGAAAAAGGCGCGCCCGGGCCGCCGGTATTCCCGGCAAACCGCCGCAAAGTCGTCCAGATAGATATCGGGAGAAAGAAAGGCGATGTCGGGCGCCGCCCATTCCCAGAGGGCCTGAACGCGGGAGGTCGGGCCGCCGCTCGGATAAACTCCCGGGCGATCCCCGGGAGCGTGGACGATCCAGGCATTGGCGAAGCAGGGGAGCGCGTACCGGCTGCGCCCGGCGGCCGCCACCCGCTGGATATACCCGGCGGTGTGCCATGCCATGAAAACCTCGTCCGCCGCGTCGCCGAAGACCTCCGGCCAGTTCCCCTCCCTCCGCGCTCCGGCGCGTTCCCAGTCCGCCCGCAAATCGGGATGCAGAAGGTGCGGCGAATCGAGGAGGGCGGCGAGTTCCTTCGGGATGGCGGCATGGTAAGCGGCTTCCGCCGCCGGGGAATGATCCCGGTTCCCCCTTAAAAGCCCGGCCTCATTTTCCACCTGAACGAGCACGACGGTGCGGTCGGAGGCATCCGTCCCGGCCAGATGCTGCATGAACCGGGCGAAAGCGCGCGCGTCGGCCTCCCGGGCCGCATCGCAGAACGGGGAAAGGGTGCGGGTCGTGATGCCGGGCCCGCTTTCGCAGCGAAAGAAGCGCTCCCCGTCAAGCTTCACCCATGCCGGGGTGTAGGTGGAGGCTCCGTTCTTCCAGGTGCCGAACCAGAGCAGCACCAGCCGCAGGCCGCGCTGCCGGGCATCCGCCAGAAGGTCGTCCACCAGATCGAAACAGAACTCCCCCTCCCGCGGCTCGACCAGTTCCCAGTAAACGGGGGCCAGAACGGTGTTGCACCCCATCTCCGCCACCCGCTCCCAGACATGGGCACGCATGTAGGAGGTGGAGGAAGCGCTGGAGTTGTGCAACTCGCCCCCGAGGATCAGGTACGGAGCGCCGTCCACCTGAAGCTGGACGGCGGAACCTTTGGGGCAAAGTGCGGGAGGCGGGAAAGCGGACATGGTGGATGCCGGCTGTTTTAGGAAAATCGAATTTAACGGTCAACAAAATATTCTGATTTATAATCTTTATTTCCGATATATTCGTTATCACCCCGTCATCGCCCGTCCGCGAAGTTCTGATGAGGTCATCGGGGCGCGCCGATAGCGGCAGGGCCGGTTCCGGGCCGTTGCCTGAAATACCGCTCCCGATCCCCCCTGGAGCGGGTTTGGAGCCTCCTTTTGCAGATGGAATCCGGGACAGCCCACGGCTCCCGGACGAGGAGGATACCGGGCGCAAGGAGCGCCGGGATCGGGATCAGGCGGGGGTTTCCCAGAGAATCCGCGTCACCCAGACGCTGCCGTCCGAGCCGTAGCGCTCGCATCCCCGGGGTTGCATCCATTCCGCATCGGTCACCCAGGTTTCGTGCGGGCTCACCTCCGTCACCGCGAAGTTCCCGAGCCGGGCTCCGCGGTTGGGCATCAGGATGCGTTCGCTCTCCCGGATGACCCGGAGCGTGGCCGGGTCCACCTGCGCCATGAAGAGCGGCGCACGGTTGCGAAACACGTGGTCGTTCTCCGCACCCCGGCGGGTGTAGGCGAGAAAAAGCGCGTCACGATGGGTGATCCAGTGCTGCTGGGTGTTGTAGTTGCCGAGATCGCTCCCGTCATCCCAGCACCACGGCACCGGTTCATCATAGTGGAGCCCGTCGTCGGACACCGCCACGTAGCCGCGCTGGTCGTTGCGGATCGTCAGGTAAAAACGCCCGTTGAAATGCGTTATCGAAGGTTCGCAAAACCCGCGATCCACCGGGATCGTCAGTTCGGACCCGTGATCCCGGTATTCGAGCCGGTCTCCCACCACGGCGCAACGGAGCACCGTGCTCGCATAGGTTTTCATCCCGCCGCCGCGAAAATAGATCGGCAGGAGGATGTCGCCCCCCGGCAGGTCGTAGCGCTGGGTGGCTCCGGCCCCCGAACTGGCAAAGCGCGGGTTTTCCGGCATCGCCAGCTTTTGCAGCGGCCCCCAGCATTCGGCGGCCGAATCGTAAAAAGCATAGGTGGTGACACGCCGATCGCCGGTGACCAGTTCGTGTCCCCGGTAACACGCCAGATGCCCGGTGCCGAGCAATTGCCCGGAGGCGGCGTGCCAGCGCGGGGAAAAATCGCACGGAGCCATCACGCTGCCATCCTCCAGCGTCTGCCGCCCGAGCGTCGGCACCGGGACCGGAGTTTCCCAATGCGCCCCGAGATCGCGCGTGCGCATCATGTGCAGCCCGGAAAAGACGTCGGAAGACTCCAGCGCCACCGTCTGGAGCGTCATCACCACGATCGGGTGCGGCCCCGGGTTTCCCGGAACGCCCGGGGGAATCGCCCCCGCGCGGGGAAGCGCCCAGGAGTGTTCCGGGGTAAAAAGACGGGTGGGCGAGGTCAGTTCGATCCGGCAATCGGGGGCGATCATGCCCCATGTAATAGTAAAGCGGGCTGGACGGCGCGAGGAAAATCAGGGGTGCCTATATCACACCCCGATTTGCCACGCTCATCACAACTTCTATTGCAAATCGCCATCAAACGGACACAATAGGGCGCTGCATCTAACGCCTGTCCGCGTCACGCCAGATGCTTGTCGCTTCACTCCGGCAACCTAGGGCGTGTTAAGGTAACGGCTTTATGAGGACAAGAGATGGATTTTTGAGCCAAAAATGGCGTGATGAGGTCCGGCGAATCGAGATTCGTCGGATCGAAGAGCGACATTTTGGGCCAAAAAGACGCTCTTTGTCCCATGAATGCGTTTACCTTAACACGCCCTAACCAAAGGCTCACCATGAAAACATCAACACTCATGACATTGATGCGGTGTGTGACGGCCTGTTTTTCGATCTTGCTGGGTGCGTCGATCGGGCTCCCCCGCCTGAAAGCGGAGGAATACACGAATATCGACGGTGGGTATACCGCGCTCTGGACATGGACCCATTCTTATTGGAGTGTGACGAATTCCGAAGGGGAGGCCGTGGATTGGGTGAATTGGGTGAATGGCCCGGAAAACAATGCCGTGTTTCCCACGTCGTCAGAAGTGGCCCAAATCGGCTTTTGGGGGGATCCCATCGTCGCGGGCGATGTTCTGCTCCAACAAAACAAGTCGACGATCGAGCTTCTTCCATACCCCTTGTTCGGTGTTTTCACGGGAGATTCTTTTACGTTTCAAAGTCTGGATAGCTCCTCAAGCTCGCTACGGATCAACAATCTGATCCTGAACGCCGAGGGGCCGCTGCTGGCCTACACGGATGTAACGTTCCACGGCGACGCCGTGTTCAACGCGAACGCGAAGAATGCGGTGTTCCATTACCCAAACTTCTATCGCGGGAACCTGCATTTTTTCGACGATAGCGTGATGAACACAAACGCCCCCGAAGTGATCTCCAACGTGGTGGGAAATGAAAATCTCTCTTTGGTATTTAACGACAACAGTACCTTGAACGTGAATGCGGCCCGCCTTTTTGAGGATGCGTGGAGTAACCATGCGGTGTATGTCACCGACACCGGCACCTTGAATGTGAATGCCGCTGATGGTTTGCATTACGGCTCATTTCTCTTGCAATCCCAAAGCGTGCTCAACGCCCATGCCGAAGATGCGCTCAGCGGCGGCGGCGACGGTCATGTCATACTGTACGACAACAGCGTGCTGAATGCTCATGTGAAGCACGCCTTGTCCGGCGGATATCTGGACCTTCGTGGAAATGCCGTGCTCAATGTCCTGGCGGAGGATGCGATTGCTTCGGAAGTGGACATCGCTTTTTCCGAAAACGGGGGCATCCGGCTGAACGGCCACGGCGCTTCGGTGGGGCGAATCTTCTCCAGCGCCCCCGGCAGTTTCATTGAAAACGCTCACACGGATGATGCCGTCCTGACGGCCCGCCAGACGGCAAATTCCACCTTTCACGGCACCCTCCGGGACGGAACCGGCGGCGGGGCGCTGGGGCTGGCAAAAGAGGGGGAGGGCACCTTCACCCTCACGGGAAACAACACCTACTCCGGTGGCACCCGCATCTTCGCGGGGGTGCTGGAAGCCGCGCACGACAACGCGCTCGGCACCGGAGCCGTCAGGATCGAAGGAGGAGCGCTGGAAGTGGGGCACGGCGTTTCGATATCCAATCCCATCTTCCTTGCCGGGGGGCGTTACATCCGCACGGTCAGCGGCGATCTGACCGATGCCATCGTCGTTTCCAGCGGGTTTGAAACAGCTCCCGTCACCTCGGCCCGGCTTCTGGCGGGAACGACGGACGTCCAGCTCACGCTCTCCAGTGCGTTTATGAGCGGCTCCGATGCTTTCAATGACGCCATCCGCGTCGGCAATGTTTTCACGCTTGAGGGCACCGGATCGACCCTCTTCGTCCTTCAACTCTCGCTGGCAGCCTCCCGGCCCGGCGCCGTGCTCGGGTGGTTGGACGGAGACGGCCTGTGGGTCAACGCGGTCGAGGGAAACACAGGAAACAGCGCCGACTTTGAAATGCGGGGGTATCTTGGATCCTATGCGCAATTCACCCGGGAATACGATGACCTGACACTTTCGGATTATCTCGGAGCCTACGGTTATGATCCGGAAACCGGCGCGGTTTGGGCGGTGCTCAATCATAACAGCAGCTTTGCCATGATCATCCCTGAACCTGCCACCACCGTCTTGTTGATCGGAGGGGGCATGCTCATCTCCGCTTTTGCACGGAGGCGATCCCATATGCCGAAGGCGCCGCACCCAACCCCGGATTTCCGGGAACGTCCGGAGGAATCACCCCCGCGCGGGGAAGCGCCCAGGAGTGTTCCGGGGTAACAAGGCGGGTGCGCGAGGTCAGTTCGATCCGGCAACCGGGGGCGATCCTGCCCCCAGGTAATCGTAAACAGGGCTGGACGGTGCGAGTATAACCCGTTTACCGTTCACGCCCTATGAAGAGCAAGAGCCTGCTGCTGAAGCTGGGAAGTTGCCTCGTGCGGCTGATCTACCGCATCCGCGTTTCCGGGCTGGAACATCTCCCCGAGGGTGGCGCTCTGCTGCTTCCCAATCATGTGACGTGGGTGGACGCCGTGCTGCTCCAGACCATCTCCCCCCGCCCCATCCGCTTTCTCATTTACGAACCGATCTACCGGCGGCGGTGGCTCAACCCGATCTTCCGGCTCATGAAGGCGATCCCGGTCACCGCCCGCCGGTCGCGCGACGCCATCCGGGAGGCCGCCGAGCAGGTGCGCCAGGGAGAGATCGTCTGCATTTTCCCCGAAGGAGAGCTTTCGCGAAACGGTTCGCTGCTCAAGCTGCGGCGCGGGTACGAACTGATCGCGCAGGCGGCGGGCGCGTCCGTCGTCCCGGTATGGCTCGACCAGCTCTGGGGCTCCATCTTCTCCTTTCAGGGCAAGCGCTTTTTCACCAAGCTGCCCCGACGCATCCCCTACCCGGTCACCATCGCCTTCGGCAAACCGCTCCCCGCCGATCAATGCGATACGGCGGCCCTGCGCGAGCGACTCCTCCTGCTGGGGGAAGCCGCCTTCCAGCAGCGGCCGATCCTCGAAGGGCATCTCGCCATGGCGTGCCTGCGCGGGCTCCGGCACCGGCAGTTCGACCCGGTCGTCATCGACGGGATGGATCATTCGCAAATGACCCGGGGAACCCTTCTCGCCGCGGGGATCACCCTGGCCCGTTACCTGAAGGCCCACTGTTCACATGAACGCATCGCCATCGTCCTGCCTCCGGGACGCGGGGCCGTGGTGGCCAATCTCGCGGTGGCGCTCGCGGGCAAAGTCCCCGTCAACCTGAATTTCACCGCCGGTCAGGGCGCCGTGGAAGCCGCCATCCGGATCGGGAAGCTCAAGGATGTCATCACCGCCGGGGCGATGCTCAAAAAAGTGGGCGATCTCCCCCTTCCCGAAAACGTCATCCGGCTCGAAGAGATTCTTCCCCCGCTCAAAAAGAAGATCGCCCTCTGGCGGGCGGCCGTACTGGTCACCCCGTGGTGGATTCTCGCGCCGTGGCTGCGCATTCCCGCCCGCGGGGACCGGCGGGAAGCCGTCGTCCTCTTTACCAGCGGCTCTTCCGGCGAACCCAAAGGGGTGGTTTTAAGCCATCGCAACGTGCTTGGGAATATCTCGCAGTTCAGCCAGATGCTCGACCTCAAGCGCAACGACGGGCTGCTTGCCTCGCTCCCGTTCTTCCATTCCTTCGGCTGCACCGTAACCCTCTGGTTCCCGTTGATCGAATCCGTGCGGATGGTGACGTACCCCACCCCGCTCGACGTGGAGAAAAACGCGCAGCTCATCGACCAGTACAAGGTTTCCCTGCTCGTGGCCACGCCGACCTTCCTGCGCGGCTACCTGCGCAAGGCGACCCGGGAGCAGCTCGCCTCCCTTTCCCTGCTGGTAACGGGAGCGGAGAAGCTGCCACGCGATCTCGCGACGGTTTTCGAGGAAAAATTCGGTCATCCCGTGCTGGAAGGCTACGGGCTCACGGAAACCTCCCCGGTCGTGAGCGTGAACCTCCCCGAGCCGCCGCTCCGTTTCCCGGGCGATACCGTGCAACCCTCCGCGCGGTCCGGGTCCGTCGGCAAGCTCGCCCCCGGCATCGCGGCACAGATCCGCGACCCGGATACGGGAGCCCCCCTCTCCCTGCATGAAACGGGGATGCTCTGGCTGCGGGGGCCGAACATTTTCGAGGGCTATCTCGACGACCCGGAACGGACCGCCGAGGTGATCCGGGAAGGGTGGTTCCGCACGGGCGATCTTGCCCGCTTCGACGAAGACGGGTTTCTCTACATCGAGGGCCGGGTCTCCCGGTTCTCCAAGATCGGCGGAGAGATGGTGCCGCACGAAACCCTTGAAAACAAAATCGCCGGGGTGACCGGGCTGGCCGGGGAAGACGAACGGGTGCTCTGCGTCGTCGGCATCCCGGACGAGGCCAAGGGGGAAGCCCTCGTCCTGCTCGCCACGCGGGAGATTGATCTTCCCGCGGTGCGGAGCCGGTTGCTGGCGGAGGGGGTTCCGGCGCTCTGGATCCCGAAAATCGTCCGGTCGATCCCGGCCATTCCGGTGCTCGGAAGCGGCAAGCTCGACTTGCGAGCCTGCCGCGATGCGGCGCTTGAAGGGCGCGGCTAGAAGGTGCGGCTAAGGAGAGCCGTTATTCCGTTTCCGGCGCTTCCACGGTGTCGAAAAATTCGACCTTGCCGGTCTCCAGCGAGTATTCCGCGCCGACAACCTGCAACCCTTCGTGGCGGATCAGGTTTTCGAGAATCGGCGATCCGTACCGGAGATGACTCACGGAGACGCCGACATTCGAGCGCACGGAATGGCGGATGAGGGTGTCCATGTCATTGCGCAGTTCCGTGCGCAGGAGACCCTCCACCGACGGGCGGACGCGATCGACGATGGAGCGGAGATTGCGCGACTGGTTCTCCGCGGGCTGGAGGAGTTCCTCGATCGTGGCGCGAATCGCCCCGCATTGGGAATGGCCGAGCACCACCACCAGCCGCACGCCAAACCGCGCGGCGGCAAACTCCACGCTCCCGATCTGGGAAGGGGAGACGATGTTCCCCGCCACCCGGATCACAAAGAGATCCCCGAGGCCCTGATCGAAAACAATTTCCGCGGGCACCCGGGCGTCCGAGCAGCCGAGGATGATGGCAAAGGGGGTCTGTTTCTCCCCGAGGGTGAACCGCTTGGGTTCGCTGACGATGGTGTTATCCCCCCGGGTGCTGGAAACAAAACGGCTGTTTCCTTCCCGGAGGCGTTCGAGTGCTTCGTGTGCTTTGAGCATAAAGGGATGAACGGGAGGAACCGCTGGCGGCTATTCTCCGCAGGGAAAGAACGGTTTGGCAATCCTTTCCCGAAAAAAAAACTCCCGAGGGGAAAAACCCGCCTCGGGAGGTGATTTGTTTTCGGGTGATTTTTTATTTCAGAAAATAACGCTTGGAGCGGAACTGGCCGGTCGTCTTGAATTCCTTTGCGTTGTTCTTGAGGTAAAGAACCACGGTGTTGTAGTTGAGGTCCGCGATATCCGAGATCTCCTTCTGGCTGAGCCCCTCGGGAGCTTCCGAGAGCGCCTTGAGGATGCGCCCGCGGACTTCCTCGGAACTGGTGCGGCGACGCCGACCGGAGGCGGGGGCGGAAGAAGGGGTCGGCCTGCCCGTGATATCGGCGATCTGCGCCTCAATCTCGGTCACTTTCTGCCGGGCGTCCCGAAGCTGCTCCTGAAGCTCCGTCAACTGGCTGGAGCGCAGTTCGCGGATGCGTGCTTCGAGTTCCTGAATCTGTGATTGTACATCGGTTTCCATAAGCAGAGGGAACTAACATAACGGATTTGTTTATGTCAACATCCTCAATGCGCTATTGGTTTTATTTTTCCCGCTCTCCCGCCGCCCTGCCATGCCGCCATCCGCGTCTTTGGCTCCGAAACCAGCAATTGTATGAAAGCGTGCAAAATGGCAACAGTGATGGTGGTGGCTCTCGGGGGGGTTCTGCTCCTCCCGGCAGGGGCGGCCAGGGACGGAGGAAGGGTCACGCGGGTGGAGAGAGGCGGCACCATCGCCCGGGAGCGCCCGGCGATCCCATCCCGGGAAATCCGGCGGCGTGCGCCGGTGACCGCTTCCCGGGGAGTTCATTCAAGGGCTTATCGCGCTTCCCGCGCGGACCGGTATCGTTACACGACCCGGAATGATTCGCGCCGGGTTGCCTACCGGTGGGCTCCGCGTTATCCCCGGTATCCGGCACGGGTTTATCCCCGCACCGCCTGGTATGGAGATCCCTATTATAATTACTACCAGCGCCAGCGCTACGCCCGGGTGCGCTACGCCAGCCCGTACTATACAAGCTATTATTACAATACCGCACCGGTTTATCAGGGAGCTTACTATACGGTCTATGGCGACCCGGTGGCGGTGCGTGTCGCGGAGGGGGATCTCCCCCCGGTGGCCGGTTCGCTGGAGGTGGCGCTTCAGCTTGCATTGCGCCGTCTCGGTTTTTACCGGGGGCCGATCGATGGCATCATCGGTACCTGGACCTGGCGGGCGATCCGCGCCTATCGCCGGAGTGTCGGTCTGCCGGTCGTGAGTCAGGTGGACGCCGCGCTTCTGCGCTCCCTGGGCTTCGGCTACTGAAAACGAGCGCCCGCTCCCGCGCGGCCAGTTCGCGCCAGCGGCCCGCCTCCCACCGGAGCGGGTCCAGCGCGAAGCGCCCGATGCGCACCCGGATGAGCCGCAGCGTGGGATGGCCGATGGCGGCGGTCATCCGGCGAACCTGGCGGTTGCGCCCCTCGGTGAGGACGAGTTCCAGCCAGCAGTCGGGAACGTTCTTGCGAAAGCGGATCGGCGGTTCGCGGGGCGGGGGTGGTGCCGCCGGTGAAATCCCGCGGACACGGCAGGGAAGCGTCCGGTGGCCCCCGCCGATCGTCACCCCTCCACGCAACCGGTCGAGCGCGGCGGCGTCCGGGATGCGTTCCACCTGCACGTGATACGTCCGTTCGTGCCGGTGGCGGGGGTGAAGCAGGCGGGCATTGAGTTCCGGCTCGTCGCTCAGGAGGAGCAGCCCCTCGCTATCCGCGTCCAGCCGCCCGATCGGGTAGACGCCCGGGGGAAACCCGAAAGCCTCCAGCGTGGCATGGGCGGAGCCGTCGGGGGTGAACTGTGAGAGCACTCCGTACGGTTTGTGAAAGGCGATCAGCATGGCGCGCCGGACCATTTTACCGGGAGGGGCGATCCCCCGGCAAGCGGCAATCCCAAACACCCCGCGGGCAAGGGGAAGCAAGACGCTTCGGGCCCGAGGTGCGACGCTCCCGCCGGAAAACGCCAATTGAGAGCGTTCCCATCATCCCACCTCATGGTTATGCAATCCGATACTCCCCTCGCCCGTCAACTCGCCAGCCGCTGCGGCAACGGCGCCATCCGGCTGGAAGGCAACTGGAAAAAAATCCTCAAGGCGATGCCGCAGCTCGGGCCGGTGCGTTGCCACACCCGCAACCGCGCCATCCTTCACGACCGTTTCGGCCCCTACCGATGGGTCCGCTTCATTTTCAATGCCGGGCAGACCGGCGGCCCGGAAGTGGACCTGCGCCTTTTCATGCAAAACTGGCGCCACGGCTTCGCGCTGGTGGAGGAAAAGGAGGGCGCGCCGGAGCGGAGCCTCCATTTCCTCGATAAATACGGCGACGCCATTCACTCCATTTATCTGCTCGAAGAAAGCAGTCCGGAAGGGTTCGACGCCATTGTCAACCGATACCGGAGCCCCGATCAGGAGCCGGACCAGCCGCTGGAACTCCGCAAGCCCAAGCCGGAGAAGCCGGATGACGAAGTGGATGTGGAAGGCTTCCGCACGCGCTGGCGCAAAATGTGGGATACCCATCAGTTCTTCGGCCTGCACCGGAAGTTTGGCTTGAGCCGCCTTCAGGCACTGCGGCTCGCCCCGCCGGAACTCGTCCGCCCGCTGCCCCGGACGGTGGGACGCTCGCTTTTCGAGGATGGCGCCCGGCTCGACGTCGGTTTCATGACCTTTTCGGGAAACCGCGGATGCCTTCAGATTCACAACGGCAAGGCGACCCGCTTTTCCAATGGCGGGGAGTGGTTCCACGTCCGCGAGGCCGATTTCCATCTCCACATTCACGAGCCCTCCGTGGCATACGCCTGGGAGGTCAAAAAGCCGACGCTTTTCGGCAATGTCACCTCCGTGGAACTCTTCGACGGCGACGGGGAAAACGTGGCGGTCTTTTACGGCAAACGCGGGCGGCTGGAAAAGGAACACGCGGACTGGCGCGGCCTTGTCGGGCAGCTTCCCGGCCTTCATTCCTGATCCCCCCTCCCCCATGCCGATCACCTCCGATCTCCTCAAACGCTCCTGGCAACGCCTTCTGGCAGAGCAACCGGGCCTGCGGATGCGCGAAGCGGCGTGCGAACTCGGGGTCAGCGAACTCGAACTGCTCGCCGTCCGGGATGACCTCCACGCGGTGCGCCTGGCGGGGCCATGGCCGGATCTGCTCCGGGAGTTTCCCGGCCTCGGGCGGGTGATGTGCATCACCCGCAACGACGCGGGGGCGCACGAGCGTTTCGGGACCTTTGAGCAGGTGGCGTTTTACGACGGCATCGGCGTGGTGCTCGGCAGCGAGATCGACCTGCGGCTTTTCATGGCACACTGGCGCCATGGCTACGCCGTCACGGAATCGACCCGGGGAGGCATCCGCCACAGCTTCCGCTTCTTCGACGCGTACGGCGTGGCGATTCATCAGGTGACGCTTCAGGAACGGGAGCGGGAGCCGGTTTTCATGGAACTCCGCGAACGGTTCCGGGCCGCGGACCCGGCCCCGCCCGCCGTGGCGCCCCTGCCTCCTTCGCCGGTCGATCCGCCGGATGAAACGATCGACATCGCCGGGTTCCGGGCGGCGTGGCTTGCGCTGGAGGACACGGCTTACTTCGCCGACCTGCTGCAACGCTTCGGCCTGCGGCGCGAACACGGGCTGCGCCTCGCGCCGCCCGGACACGCCTGGCGCACCCCGGTGGAGCGGCTGCGGCGGGTGCTTGAGAGCGTCCGGGCCACCCGCAGCCGGGTCATGATCTTCCTGCGCTCGCCCGGTTGCCTGCAAATCCATACCGGCACGATCCGCAAACTGCGGATGTTCGGGCCGCGGCGGCTCAATATTCTCGATCCGGAGTTCAACCTCCACCTCAACCTGAGCCTCATCCACTCCCTCTGGGTGGTGCGCAAGCCGACGCTTGACGGCATGATCACCTCGCTGGAGCTTTTCGATGTGGAGGGGAACAACCTCGCCCTTCTCTTCGGGAAACGCGGCTACGGCCAGCCCGAAGACCCGAACTGGCGCGATCTCCTGCTGCGAAACCCTGTTTGACGCAGCGCCTTCCGCGGCTTAGAAGAGGAGTGGCGCTTCCGGGGCTCACCGATCAGCGCGGCCGCGGGATTTCTCCCGCGACCGCGCCTCCCTTGAAACGCCGGATGGCCGGTATCCCGGTGGGCGACAATCCCCCTTCTGGACATAGAGGGTTCAAGTCTGCCGGGGTACCGCTATCCTGTCGCGTTTTTGCTCACGAGTGGTTGCCTTCGATCGGTAATGGTTTCTTTTCCCGCCCCTTATCCTGCATGTTTCATGAAGCTCGTAGCGAAAGCGAACCAAAGGCTGGAAATGCAAGGCGGGCGCCGGTTTGGAAGGGTGAGTGCATCCGTAGATGCTCGATCCCTTTCAAAACAAGCCCAACGCCGCAGTTCCGGTCTTGGGGGCGATTGCAGTAGAGTGCTCATGAATCATGCAGGTTATGCCTTCGCCGCCGGTTCCTGCGTTGCCGGAACGGCTCCCGCCACCTTCGCCTCGCCTTCCTGCGCCTCCCGGACGGCATGCGGGACGACTTTCCAGAACTTCGGGGCGTAATCCGGCCAGCGGGCGAGGATTTCCCGGGCCAGCCCGCTGTCGGTGGCCTCCAGATGCTGGTAGATCAACGGCTGAAGCTGGGCGATCCCCGCTTCGTCGAGCCGTTCCAGGCCGACAAGCTCCCCGTTGCACCGGCGGCTGAAACTGTCGTCGCAGTCGAGCACGTAGGCGACGCCCCCGGTCATCCCGGCGGCGAAGTTCTTGCCCGTCGGCCCGAGGACAACGACGACGCCGTTGGTCATGTATTCGCACCCGTGATCGCCGATCCCCTCCACCACGGCGGTTGCCCCGGAGTTGCGGACGGCAAAGCGTTCCCCGGCCCGGCCCGCCGCGTAGAGGTGGCCGCCCGTCGCCCCGTAGAGGACGGTGTTGCCGATGATCGCGTTCTCCCGGGCCACGAAGGCGCGGCGCGCCGGCGGGCGGACGGCGATCGACCCGCCGCTCATCCCCTTGCCGACATAGTCGTTGGATTCCCCCTCCAGGACCATCCGCACCCCGGTGCTCAGGAACGCGCCGAAGCTCTGCCCGGCGCTGCCGGTGAAGCGAAGCTCCAGCGTCCCTTCGGGAAGGCCGCCATGGCCCCACTGGTAGCCGATCTCGCCGGAGACCCGGCAGCCGACCGAGCGGTTCATGTTGTTGATCTCGTAAGAGAGCACCGTGGGCCGCCGCCCGGAGATGGCGTCCTTGGCGTCCTGGAGGATCACGTCATCGAGCGGATCGTCCACCGGGGCGTCGTTGCGCCGCCGGGTGTTGTGCCGGGGGCTTTCGTCCGCCGGGGCGATATTGGCAAGCAGCCGGGAGAGGTCGAGGGTGTTCGCCTTCGGGTGCCCCTCCACATGCCGCTGCCGGACAAACTCGGTGCGCCCGACGAGTTCCTCGATGCTGCGCACCCCCAGGGCGGCGAGCGTGGCCCGGACTTCCTCCGCCACGGCGGTAAAGAAGTTGATGACATGCTCGGGCCGCCCCTTGAACTTCGCCCGGTAGCGGTCGTCCTGCGTGGCGATGCCGACGGGGCAGTTGTTGAGGTGGCACTGGCGGACGTAAACGCAGCCCGCGGCGATCAGGGCGATGGTGCCGAAGTTGTATTCCTCCGCGCCGAGGATGGTGGCGTGGATGATGTCGAGCCCGTTGCGCAGCCCGCCATCCGTCCGGAGCGTCACCCGGTTGCGCAGCCCGTTCATGACGAGCACCTGCTGCGCCTCCGCGATGCCGAGTTCCCACGCGCTTCCCGCGTTCTTGACCGAACTCAGCGGAGAAGCGCCGGTGCCGCCGTCGTGACCGCTGATCAGGATGATATCCGCGTGCGCCTTGGCCACCCCGGCGGCGATCGTGCCGACCCCGGCTTCCGCCACCAGCTTCACGCAGATGCGGGCGCGGGGGTTCACTTCCTTGAGGTCGTGGATGAGCTGGGCGAGATCCTCGATGGAATAGATGTCGTGATGCGGCGGCGGGGAGATGAGCATCACCCCCGGCACCGTGTGCCGGAGCCGCGCGATCAGTTCGCTCACCTTGAAGCCGGGAAGCTGACCGCCCTCGCCGGGCTTGGAGCCCTGCGCCATCTTGATCTCGATCTCCTTCGCGCTGGCAAGGTAGGCGGCGTGAACGCCGAACCGCGCGGAGGCGACCTGCTTGATGGCGCTGTTGGCCAGGTCGCCGTTCTCCCGCCGGGTGAACCGCTCGGGGTCTTCGCCCCCTTCGCCGGAGTTCGACTTTCCGCCGATCCGGTTCATGGCGATCGCCAGGCATTCGTGCGCCTCCGGGCTGAGCGCCCCGAGGGACATTCCCGCCGTGGTGAAGCGCCGCCGGATTTCTTCGATCGGCTCCACTTCCTCCAGCGGCACGGGGCCATCGGGCGAGGGAACCAGTTCGAAGAGGTCGCGCAGGGCGATCGGCCGGTTCTGCCGGAGCGCGGCGAGGTAGGCCTCGTAATCCTCCGGCTTGTTGCCGCGCACGAAGGTGTGGAAATTCTTGATGAGCGGCGGGGTGACGGCGTGGGTCTCGCCATCGCGCCGGAACCGGTAGTACCCGGCGTCCGCGAGGAGCGGCGTCCCGTCCTTGTCGAGCGGGACGGGGCTGCCGTACGCCTTCCCGTGCCGTTGGAGGCTCTCCCGGGCGATTTCGGGGAAGCCGATACCGCCGACCTTGGAAGGCGTCCCGGTGAACGCCCGCCCGATCACCGCCTCGCCCACGCCGATCGCCTCGAAAATCTGCGCCCCGTGGTAGGAACTCAGGACGGAGATCCCCATCTTCGACATGATCTTGAGCAGGCCGCCTTCCAGCGCCTTGCGCAGGTTTTTCACGGCGTCGACGTAGCCGATCCCCTCAAGCTGGCGCTTCGCCTCGGGCTTGAGCCGGTCCTTTTCCAGCAGTTCGCGGCAGGTTTCAAAGGCAAGGTAGGGACAGACGGCGCTCGCCCCGTAGCCGATGAGGCAGGCGATCTGGTGCACGTCGCGCGCTTCGGAGACGTCGCAGATCAGGCTCGCCTTCATCCGCAGCCCCGCCCGGATGAGCCGGTGATGCACCGCCCCGGTGGCGAGCAGCATCGGCACGCCGACGTTCTCATGGTCGATCCCCCGGTCCGTCAGAACCACCAGCCGCGCCCCGTTGCGCACCGCCTCCTCCGCCCGGGCTCCGATCGCCTCCAGCGCCGGTTCCAGCCCCGCCTCCCCTTCGGCCACGGGCCAGAGGGTCGGGATCACTTCCAGCGGATACCCTTCCACGCCTTCCAGCGCGGCGAGTTCGTTCTCCAGAAGGATCGGCGAACGCGCGAGGATCAGGTCCGCGTGCTCCGGGGTTTCCCCCAGCAGGTTGCGCCGCCAGCCGAGACCGGTCGTCAGCGACATGACGAGCTTTTCGCGGATCGGGTCGATCGGCGGGTTCGTCACCTGCGCGAACAATTGCTTGAAATAGGTGTAGAGAAGCCGGGGCTGCTCGGAGAGGACCGCCAGCGGCGTGTCGTCCCCCATGGAACCGACCCCCTCGGCGGCCTTCGCCACCATGGGCCGCAGGATCATGTCGAGTTCCTCGCTCGAATACCCGGCGGCGATCTGCTTCTGGGTGAGCGTCAGGATGTCGAGTTCCCCCTCCGGCTCCGTCAGCGGCCTGGTGACGAGCGATTCCAGCGGCTTGAGGTGATCGCGCACCCACTGGCCGTACGGCCGCGCCGCGGCGAGCCGGGCCATGATCGCGTCGTCCCGCAGCAGGAGGCCGTTGAGGGTATCCACGGCGATCATCTCGCCGGGGGCCAGCCGCCCCTTTTCGATCACGTGCTCGTCGTCAAACTCGATCGTGCCGACTTCCGAGCCGAGGGAGAAAATCCCGTCGTCGGTCAGCTTGTAGCGCGCGGGGCGCAGGCCGTTGCGGTCAAGGCACGCGCCGACGGTCTGCCCGTCGCTGAAGACGAGGGCGGCGGGACCATCCCACGGTTCGTTAAACGCCTGATGATACTGGTGGAAATCCTGTAACTCCTGCGACATCGCGTGATCCGCCCGCCAGGCGGGGGGGACGAGCATCGTCATGGCATGGAGGATGTTCCGCCCGCTCATCACGAGGGCTTCCAGCGCGTTGTCGAGTTCGGCGGAGTCCGAGCCGCCGGGCTGGATGATCGGCTTGAGCGACTCGATCTTCTCGCCCCAGACCTCCGAGGCGAGTTCCGCCTCCCGGGCGCGCATCCAGTTGACGTTCCCGCGCCGGGTGTTGATCTCCCCGTTGTGCGCGAGCATCCGGAACGGCTGGCCGAGGGGCCAGGTGGGGAAGGTGTTCGTGCTGTAGCGCGAGTGATAGACACAGAGGGCGGTGTCGTACTCCGGCCTCGCCAGATCGCGGTAAAATTTCTCCAGCGACGGGGAGACCAGCAACCCCTTGTAGATGATCATCCGGTGGGAGAAGGAGGGGATGTAAAAATGGCGGATTTCATGCCGGGCCGCCCGCTTCTCCACCTCGTTGCGGACGAGGAAGAGCCGCCGTTCGTACTCGTCGCTGCTGATCCCGGCGGGGGCGCCGACGAGAACCTGCTCGATCCGCGGCATGGTCAACTGCGCCTTTTCACCCAGGACGTTCAGGTTGATCGGCACCTCGCGCCACCCGAAGAGGAAAAGGCCGTGCTTGCGGATGACCTCCTCGGTGATCGCCTTCGCCCATGCCTGGGCGTAGGCGTTGTCGTGCGGGAGGAAGAGGAACCCGACACCGAGGTCCGCCTCGTGGTAAAGCGTGTGCCCGAGCCGGGCCACCTCGGGGGCAAGAATCCGGTACGGGATCTGGGTGAGCACCCCGGCGCCGTCGCCCGTCTTCGCATCGGCGTCCACCGCGCCACGGTGGGCGAGGTTGCGCAGGGCCGTGAGCCCATGGTCGAGCACCGTGTGAGAACGTTTCCCATGAATGGAGGCCACGAAGCCGACGCCACAGGCGTCGTGCTCATACTGCGGGCTGTAGAGGCTCCGGTGATGGGAGGTCTTCTCAAGGATCACGTGATTCATGGGACTGGTGTGAGTGAGGGTAAGGCGCTTGAAAGCGCGGGCTTCTTTTCGCAGGCGCGGTTGCCATCGCGGCAAGGCGCGTTGTCGGGTTTACGGGATTTGAAAAACAGATTCAAGACATTTTCTTTTTAAAAAAGTCCAGTTTTGATACTTTTAAAGAATTAACTGACCCGATTAAATCCTTTCCCTTGAAAGACTGTCCTGAAAACACACCCCATTCTTTCTTCGGATGAACCGGCCCCGATGGTTTGGCGTGACTGTCGCGGAAAATCCCCTACCCTCCCGGAGATACAGCCATGAGACTACTTGACGAACAGGAGCGGCTCATCGCCCGCGCCCTCATCCGGGACCCCCGTGAAAGTGACAACGGCATCGGCGAACTGACCGGCGTGAACGTCCGCACCGTCAACCGCAAGCGGCAGCGGATGGAGCAGGAAGGGATTTTAAGCTTTTTCACCCATATCGACCTGACGGCGTCGGGCACCGGCCAGTACAACACCCGCCACGTCTACATCATCAAATTCCGCCTCGGCATCACGCTGCGGAAGATTCAGGAGGATATCGCGCGGGAACCGGCGGTGCGCTCGATCTTCACGGAGTTCATTTTCGAAAGCCACCTGGCGGAGATCGACGGGAAGGTGGCGCTCATTCTTTTCGTGGACGGGGAGAGCGATACGGACATCGTGGTGACCATGCACCAGAAGATGATCCCGAGCCTCCTGCGCAACCACGGGGAAAACTCGATCGAGGAGGTCTCGACGATGCGGATCATCGCCGCGAACCGGATGTTGCGCAACTACATCACCGGCATCAACATCGACAACGGCTACCTCTCCAAGGAGTGGCCCGACGAGGCGATCTACGTCGGCAAGGCTCCCAACGAGAGCGCCCACCCGGAGGCGCCCGAGCCCTCCGCCCGCATCGGGCTGGAGACGCTCAAGGGCCGGTGATGAAGCCGCCGCGGGAACCGGCCAGGGACGCCGCGCGGGGTGAGCGGAACTTGCTTTTCGCTCCCGGGCCGGGCATAAAGGCGGCCTTCTTTTTCGCAAATTCATGCCACTGAGCCAGATCCGCCAGAAAATTGACGAAGTTGACGCCCGCCTGCTGGCGTTGCTTAACGAACGCGCCGCCCTGGTCCACGAGGTCGGGGAGATCAAACGGCGCGAAGGCACCTCCATCTTTGCCCCGGACCGGGAGGAGCGCCTGCTCCGCTCGCTCTCGGAACGCAACCGGGCGCTGGGCGGCACCTTTCCGGAGAAGGCGTTGCGGGCGGTTTACCGGGAGATCATGTCCGCCTCCTACGCGCTGGAGCGGGGCCTCGCCATCGCCTACCTCGGCCCGGCGGGCACGTACACCCATGAAGCCGCCCGCCTGAAGTTCGGGGCGAGTGTGGAGTACGAGCCCCGCACGAGCATCCCGGAGGTTTTCAGCGCGGTGGCCCGGGGCAAGGCGGATTTCGGCGTGGTGCCGATCGAGAATTCCACGGAGGGAGCCGTGACGCACACGCTCGACGAGTTCATGGAGAGCGACCTCAAAATTTGCGCGCAGATTCTCCTGCGGATCAACCAGAACCTGCTCTCCCATATTCCGCGCGAAGCCATCCGGCGCATCTACTCCCACCCGCAGTCGCTCGCGCAGTGCCGCCAGTGGCTGCGCCGGAATTTTCCCGAAGCGGAAACCGTGGAAGCGGCCAGCAACACGCGAGCCGCCCAGCTTGCCGCCAAGGAGGAGGGAAGCGCCGCGATCGCCGGGCGGATGGCCGCGGAGCTTTATGGCCTGCCGATCCTCGAAAGCTCCATTCAGGATTACGCGGACAACACCACCCGCTTTCTCGTGATCGGCCGCTACGAATGCCCCCCGAGCGGGAATGACCGGACCTCCGTCATGTTCTCCGTGCACGACCAGAGCGGCGCGCTTTTCACCGCGCTCGAACCGTTCAAGGAACTCGGCATCTCGATGAGCAAGATCGAGAGCCGCCCCTCCAAGCGCAAAGCGTGGGAGTATTTCTTTTTCGTCGATCTCGAAGGGCACGCGGACGATCCCGTGCTGGCCGAGGCGCTCACCCGGCTCGCCGATCGCAGCACGTTCCTCAAGCGGCTCGGAAGCTATCCGAAAACCGCCTGAACGTCATTTTTCATGGAATCCCAAATCGTCCCCTACGGTGGCTGGCAGAATAATCTGCGGCTGCACAACGCCCACGCGGAACTGATCATCACCCTCGATGTCGGCCCCCGGATCATCTCCTACCGGACGCCCGACGGCCCGAACGTGTTCAAGAATTACGAAGCCGGGATGGGGGGGAGCAACGAGCCGGAGTGGCAGATCCGGGGAGGGCATCGGCTCTGGGTCGCACCCGAGGGGGAAGCGAGCTACGCGCCCGATAATCACCCGGTCCCCTACGAGGTGATCCCCGGGGGGGTCCGCCTGCGCCCCAAGCTGGCGGGTTCACCCCCGATCGGCCGGGAACTGACGGTGACGCTGGCGGAAGATTCCAGCCGTGTCACCCTTCATCATCGCCTGACCAACCTCGGGAATGAGCCGGTGGAGATGGCCAGCTGGGCGCTTTCCGTGATGGCGCCGGGCGGGCTGGAGATCATCCCCCAGCCGCCGCTGGGCGAGCATCCGCGCGACCTCCTGCCGACCCGCGTCCTGGTCCCCTGGCCGTACACCGATCTCGGCGATCCGCGCTGGAACTTCGGGACGCGCTTCATCACCCTGCAACAACAGGCCGGGGGCCGCCCGACCAAGCTCGGCATCGCCCATCGCGAAGGGTGGGTCTCCTACCTCAACGGCGGCACGCTCTTCACCAAGACCTTCGCGTACGAGGAGGGGGCGATCTACCCGGATTTCGGCTCGAACTTCGAGACCTATACCGACACCGATATGCTGGAGATCGAATCGCTGAGCCCCCTGCGCCGTCTGGCCCCCGGGGAATCGGTGAGCCATGGGGAGACCTGGAGCCTGCGCGAAGAGGTTCCCGCACCCGGGCGGGACGATCCGGATGCCTGGATTGCCCGGTTTATCTCCTTGCCCTGAAGGACCGGTTTCCCGCAAAATCAACGAGCCACGCCGGACCCCGCACCCATCTTCCATGAGATACCTCGCCTTTCTCCTCCTTATCGTCGGAATGCTCGCAGGCTGCCAGACCCCGGGGGATCGGGGTCCGACCGCCGCCCAGCGCCTCCAGACGATGGAATCCATCCGCAATGAGCCGCCGGGCGACTACTTTGTGGGACGGCGTTACTTCAAGCAGGATTACAAATTCTGGGGCTACGTGCGTCGGCCCCGGGAACCGTGGAGCACGGCGCGGCTGGTGATCATCAACGAAAACAAGGCAGCGGCCCCAGACCGTGCCGCCGGAGCGCTTGGCTCGGATAACGGGGTGGAATACCGGCTCAACGGATATTTCTCCGGAGATAACGTCTACGAGCCACCCAGCAACGCGGTTTATCCCGAATTCGTTTTAACCGGCTACGAGATCATCTCCCGCAATCCGCTGCCGATCTTCAGCAATCAGGAAGCGGCGCTGGACCCGCAGCGGCGGGTGATCCTGCTGCCGCATTGATCGTGGCCTCCTCCGAGCAAGGTTATTTTTCAGCAACCCTCATCATTCCCATGAAAATCTACGCGATCGCCCTCCTCCTCTGCACCATGCTTTTCACGGGGTGCGACACCCTCATCGTTGACGATGGCCCGTACTACAACCGTGGCTACGGCTATTACGGAAGCGATGGCCGCTACTACCGCTCCAATCATTATTATCAGGAGAAGCACTACCACCATCATCACTCCAGCAAGCCGAAGAAGGTCGTCGTCAAGGAGGTCAATCACTACCACCCGACCCGGCGGGACCGGGTGGAACGTCGCATCGAACGCCGCGTGGAACGGCGGGAACACCGCCGCGACCGCCGTTACGAACGCCGCGACAACGTGAAGAAGAGCCTTGACTCGTTCGTGAAGGAAGCCAAACGCTCCAGTTCCAAGGACAAGAAGAAACGGCATTAGGTTGTGTTTACGAATTGAGAAAGATGGATGAAAAGATGTGTTTTGAGACCAAAATCGGGCTTCTGAGGAAGGCCGAATCGAGATTCGGACGCCTGAAGAAACCGACTTTTGGGCCAAAAGGCGGCTTTCAGCCGCTTTCGGAAAATTCGTAAACACAACCTGGGGAGACTGGAGAAACAGACCGGCTTTCGGCTCCAAAGCGGGCCGCCTTCGTTTCCTTCGTCCGCCTTTCCCGCTCTCTCTGGTTGGTAACGAAGAAACGCCCCTGAATATGAACGGTAAAGTCAAATACGGCATGCTCGGCCTCGGAGGATTCGGGCGTTACCGCCGCAAGAAACTCCGCCAGAGCGGCGGCTTTGAACTCGTAGCGGGCATGGACATCAACCCGCAGGCGTTCGCCGAGGCCGAAAAGGAGGAAGGCCGCGCCATCAGGCGGTATGCGGACGTGGAAGAGCTCGTGGCCGACCCGGAGGTGGAGGCCGTGGTCATATCCACCCCGGCGGCCCTGCATGTACCGCAGGCGATGGTCGCCGCCAGGGCGGGCAAGGCGGTCTACTGCGAAAAACCGCTGGGGCACGACCTGGCCGCCTGCCGGGAGCTGGTGGAATATTGCGAAGCGCGGCAGATCCCGCACGGGCACGGCTTCGGCGCCCGTTACAGTGCTCTCTGGCAGGAGGTGAAGCGGATCGTTGATTCCGGCAAGCTCGGCCGCATCGTCAGCCTTTCAGCCGCCACCATGCATACCGGCGGCCTCAAACACCCGGAAGACAACTGGCGCTTCGTGGCCAGCCAGAACCCCGGGGGCCCCCTCTTCCAGTGTGGCATCCACAAGATCGACACCCTGCGCTTCCTCTTTGGGGAAGGCCGGTGGCATTCGGGCCTCGTCAACCGGCGGGTCACCCCGGCGCAGACAGACGATGTTTACGTCCTGCTGGGAACCTTCGGAGGGATTCCGACCACCCTCCATTCCCACTACGTTGCCTCCTATCGGCACACGCTGGAGGTTTATGGCACGGCGGGCGACCTCTTCATCTCCGAGCATCCGACCCGGCTTGAATACAAGGCGACAGACCTTGAAGCGGGATACGAACCGATTGAGGATCTCACGGCGCACATCCCGGCGAGCAACAGCGAGATTGAATCGCTGCTCGATTTCGCCGCCGCCGTTCGCGAACGCCGTCAGCCGACGATGAGCGGGCGGGAAGGGCTGATCAGCCTGGAACTGGTGTTCGAGGCCGAGCGGGTGGCAACGGACATCGACACCCTCTGCCACGGAACGCGCTCCGTCGCCAGCTCCATCGGTTAGCCGATTAAAAAAACGCCTGATCCCCGGGGAGCGATCGGTTCCCGGCGGTCGCCCGGTTCATGACATGACAGATATTCCCCTCATATCTTATTTGTGACGGCCTCGGCATTCCGTAAGAATTTCGAAACAACCAGGCATCTGCAAAGCATAAACATCACCAGACTGTTGTCCGGGTAGGTATTTTGGAAGGATGCCATTCATTAATGAAAGCCGACAGGGCGAGTTCCCAAAGATTGTGATAATTAACGCAATCCCACATACCACCTCTCCATGGTGGTGAGGATAGCTACTTTGCGGTATTGATCGCCATCTGATGGCCATCTAATGGTCAGTTATCGGAATAGGCCGTGGCACTCATACGCCTCAGAAGACCGTTGCTCTGTACCCGGCTGGATCGCATCCAGATATCATGACTTCTCCCGGATTCCAGCAGCAATAACGCCAAATATAACAATAAAAGCAGAAACATATATCCAATCGTTCTCTGATCCGATAAATCTGGATAGAAACACACCAAGAAAGGAACCAAGAGAAATTGCCATCAGCCAAACAATTAAATTCATGATAGTGATTTACGCTCGCGCTCCCTCCATACTAATTTTCCACTTGATTCCCAGCATATTTAACTGAACTCGATACATCAACCATTCTAGCTGCATATCCCGTAAGCTCTATAATCGTAGACGGATAAGCACCTAATATAAAATCATTTAATTCAAATTCACCCTCTTTTTTTGTTCAGGGAGATGGTAATCAGTCCCAAGATTTAGGCAACAGCCCGTCAAGGATCGACTCTGCGTTCACTACCAAACAGGAATTCCTCCCACCTGCGTTTCAAATTATGACGATCCTCATAAAACAATTTACCCCCCTCATCGAATTCAACGCGCATTTGAAACCAATGGTTTCCCTCGCCGGACATAGAAAAAGGAAAATCCGGCGTTCCTGAGAATTGCATCACAAGTATCACATGTATGGCTGCGTACTTATTCGGATTTTCCATCAATTGAATCAAGCGTTTTAATAACAGAGTGGATTTTTTTGAGCAGGAAATCAAAACTTTCGATTGACCACGGATATTTTGCACTGTAATTCCCATAAAACCAGCACCCCACACAATATCATCGTTAGATACTAAATCTAAATTATCCCTTTCACACTCTGGTGCACACGATGCAATAAAGAAAGCAATTAGACAAACAAACCAATTAAAACATTTTCCATTTTTCCACTCTAGTGTCATAAATCTTTATGGGCTTAACCGATATTGCGGCTCCGAAATAAATCTCCATCCGATATTTTATTACGCGGGTGTATTTTTCGGAGTCGATCTCGATTTCTCGCGTTGATGCAAAAGATACTGAACCTGTTATACCATTCAAAGTTGCTTTGGTCCTTTCTCCATATTCGATCTCAGTTCTTTCTCCACATAAAAACTTACTTTTCCATTGGATTGCCTCATAATGAGCCTCTTCATATTTGGTCATGTTATGTTTTACTCTATGCCAACGCTCAACAACCGAGGATGTCTTCCCCGTTGGTGTCCTGTCATTCCACGCGGATCACCCGGTCCGGCAGGGTGGTGCCGCTTCCGTTGGGGGTGACTTCGATCTCGTAGCTCGAACCGCTCAGGATCGTGACGCTGGCGGTCACTTCTGCTGGTTTCCTGAGAATGCGCTTTGAATTTTTCATTCAATTCTTCGTGGTCGAGTTATACGCCAAACGTCATTAGTTCGGGTCTGTCAAGTTTCAGAAATCGACCTTACGTTGGGAGACGCCCCTTCCGCGCCCGACTAACCTCTTACTTTGATCCTTCATAGCTTCGCATTACAATTGTACATAGAAGACTTGTCAGAACCGCGCTTCCTCCTAAAATAATTAAGCAACCGGCATCCTCAATTTCAAAACGTCTAATAAAGAGACCAACCCCTTCTGCAATAAGCATTGCGCCGGCCAAAGAAGCGAATTGCGCCGGCGAATCGCTATAAATTGGCGGCTTATACATTGATGGCCACGCGCATCCGTTTTTTAAAAACAACCAACAAAACACGTAGATACCTAGGGCCGCGAAAGCTCCAAACAACAACAATATTGACCATCCAAATAAACAAAATGGACTTATCTCGGTCTGCTCAGTTAATCCTACATAAAACGCATGAATTAACAATATCACATTAAGTGGAATCCAAATATTAAACTTAAGCATCACCAATCGAAAATCGTTTTGGCCGCATTGATCGTAAGTGTAGTCCACAGTAGGTGGTGTCTTCCCGTTGGGCTTGGGTTCTGCGGCCCAAGATGTCGTAGGTATAGGTATGGCTGGTGAAAACGACTGCGTTTTTGTCAGTGTTGACGATGCTCGTGAGGCGTCCGTGACCGTCGAAAGTTTTGGTTGCCGTCAGGATCAGGTTGCTGTTCTTCTTTGCCATTGTGGTGGCAATGGTGGCCAGTGGCTCGTTCCCAACCGTAAGTCCATTCGTAATCGCTTTGGGTGAGGGTTTCGAGGCGACCTGTGGTGCTGGAGTGGGTGTAGGTCAGAGTGTCGGGCCGGAGCGTCGCGGCTAATGACGCCCGACGGTTGAGGGTGTCGTTACCCCGGGTGACTTGTCAAGTTTCAAGGCCTGCCTCCTCCACTCTGCTGAGAATCCCAAAATAAAACGAGCTAAATATAAAACCTCTGGTAAGTTACAAATAAATATAAAATCACCCATGCAAGCTCCATTAATGCACCACCCATGGCAACAAATGAAAATGAAACAATTATCTCAACCCGACTCTTCCTCACAATATAAATATAAACCATTAAAAATATGGCAGGAATAACAATTGAGAGCGCATATCCTTTTATAAAAAACGCTCCAATTGGAGATAGGCTTTCTCTGTGCTCTTGAATAAATACCGATCGAGTGTTTTCTAAATATCCAATTAAAAAAACGCAGCCAGAAACAATGAAATTAGTCAACAACGCAAATCCACAGCATATCCGACAACAAGCGAAATTCATAAATCATCGCATTTAATGTTTTCATTCCAACCCGAATAATCTGGCTGAACCAGCCAATCAAAAAAACCTCCTTGTACTTGATATGAAATACTTACGGCAGTGCAGCAATTGGATTTATTTTCACAAATTGATTTTGCCTTTTTTTGGGCTCGCTTTTTGGCGGAAATCATTGCTTCGTGAAAATCCCCATTCGGTCCGGTTGTTTTGGTATCATTTCCCATATCAGGATCGGGTAATTGATTTTCAGAAGGTATGGTGGAATTGGTAGTTCCGGGGAAACAACCCACAAATTCGCCCCCTGAGCATCCACTGGAAAAATTAAACTCGTGAGGAATGGAGGAGTGCCCATGACCATATAGTATTACAATTTCGCATTTCTTAACGTCGATAACCTCAATTTTAGCACTGCCTGATGAATCCTTAACCTTTTTTCGCTTTTTCTTACTTAGACCCGTAAAATCTATAAAATTAATGGAATCGCCATCAGTAGCTCCATAGAGATTCAATCCTCCATTTTCCTTTAATGGGTCTCTGCCAATCCAACGCTCTAACCTGTGACTATAAAAACGATATCCGTAATACGATAGACCGGTGTTCGAAATGTGAATTTTGCTACTCCACTGAAATGGGTGCTCAAGCAGTTGTTCGTCGCTGGCTAAAAGAAGCTGCCCAAACGGTCCATACTCGTATTTCCCGATTAGTTCAGAGTCCTCGTCTCCAAGAGCTATCACGTTTCCATTCCCGTCGTACATCGGAAGTGCACCCGCTGAATCGGCATGACTCAACAGAAGACCTGTCACACCACCTGCACTTTCGAATGTATTGCTGAGATCATAACCCCACGTGAAGCGTTTGCTGGCGGTGGTCAGGGTGTCATCGGTGATGACGAGGAGATTCCACCCATCGTAGAGGTAGCGTTCGCGACTCGGGCTGTCCCATCCACTGGTGCCTGTGTTCCAGTTGGCAGTATCCTGCCAAATCCGTTTGGCATCGGTATCGTAACCGAAGGTGAGTTTCTTGCCGATCAGGGCTTCGTTCCCGGTTTTGGGAATGATCGCGATGAGGCGATTTTCGGCGTCCCAGGTGTAGGTCCATTTTCCATCGGCGGTCAGATTGCCATCATCGTCATAAGTGAAGGCTTCTTCCTCCGGTGGGACGATTTTACTCTTAGTGGCGGTGGAGACGACGTCTTCGCCGTTGGGACCTGCGCCGGGGTTAACGGCGTGGATGTTTGCGGTGATTTTGGTGGTGCCGGTCGAGTTGTCTCCGCTGGCGGTGCCTGCGAAGTATTCGCCGAGGCGGGTGGTGGGTTGCTCATTAACGGTGACGATGGAGGCAGTGATTGCGGTCCCGGTCACATTGATGATGATCTGATTCTCCTTAGTGTCATTCAGGCCTGGTTCCTTCGCTACGCATTCCCTCATTTTCTACGTGTCACGATTAACCCTCCGCTTGGACTTTCGATAATATGATAAACTTTCTTATCATACAATATGGACATCAATTCCGACCAATTAGTATCATGGAATTTTATATTGATCCCCCCCGGAGGATAAGCCTCAATCTTATCTGTAGATCCGCTAAATTTAGAAATCAATCGATGCAACTCATAATAACTAGCCCCTTTTGATTCAAACAAAATTATTTTCTCTCCTTCGTATTCAACATAGATACTCGCGGCTCTCAAAACAGAGCAAAATAGAAACAAAAGGAACAAAAGTGAGACGAAAGTGTTTTTCATTTTATTAAATCAAAAATCATTATTTCACCATACCATAATGATCGAGCTTGCCAGGGGTTCTCTTGATTTGTAGAAATTCTCGCACTGATTTGACTCATTCAAGGGACGTAAGGCACTCAATCCTGCGACGCGGGTGTTGTAGTAGATTCAATTGTTGTTGATTGCATTTTATCATCTTCCGACCGAATCGAGGTTTCAGTTGAACCCTTCCGTTGCATTTCCCTACATTTAACGACAATCCCCCCGTTTAAACCTTTGGTTATGCGATACCGCTTATCATCAAACAAAAAAAGCATTAATTCAGACCACCAAGTATCATGAATTTTCACCGTGATTCCTTCTACAGGAGAAGATGCTATTCTATCCTCAGAACCAGTAAAGCTGGAAATAAATTTATGCAAATCACGATAACTAGCATCCTTTGATTCAAATAATATTACCTTATCCCCCTCATACTCCACATAAACACTACCTCCATGCAAGAAGGAACAAAAACCCATCATTAGAAACAAAACCACTGCAAAAGTTTTTTTTATTTTGTAGGACAACATATAATCCTTTTATTAGTACGGAGATCATTAAAGGCAATGGCCTCACTATTTTTATATGGAGTTATTCGAATTGAACCAACCCCATAAGAAAATTCATAATCAATATTTCCAATGACCTGAAACTTAGCATATACATCCCAACATGAAAACCCTGCCTGCTCCGCTTTGCTTTTTTCCATTACAATCTGAAATTTAGATGTTTCATATGCATAATCAACCGATATCTGCGGACCAAGCTTAGCGTATTTTTTAAGGTTACGAGGTAATACCATACCCGCTATGGTTGAACTATTTACATTATGTGTACCCGTTCTTTTTGGTGATTGCACATCAAAGCTACTTTTCGGAGGTGCACCCGTCGACTTGGAACAACAAGTTATCGTAATCGCCAAATCGTACTTAATTGGAAAGGGAAATTTGAGTGACGATGCCGCAATCATCGAACTTCCCGAAAAATCGAATGTTTTAGATGAAAGTCCTAAATGATCAATATTTTTTACAGAATCATTGAAAACATACAAATACAAATTTACTCCACCCTGTTCTTCAGATGGATCTCTATTAAGCCATCTACCTAAAGAAGAATGGCAAAATCGATACCCATAATACACCAAACTCGAATTACTTATTGTATATTTCGTACTCCACTGAAATGGATGTTCCATTAATCCAGGTGCACTAACCATCAACAATTGACCAAAAGGTCCGTATTCATATTTCCCTGTTAAGCTGGCATTGTCATCAATCAGAGCTATAACATTTCCATTTCCGTCATATATCGGAAAGGCGTCTTCCGCGTTCGCGTAACTTAGAAGAAGTCCACCGACACCCCCAACTCCCTCTTGCATATTGCTAAGATCATAGCCCCAAGTAAAACGTTTGCTGGCGGTGGTGAGGGCGTCATCAGCAATGACAAGAAGATTCCAACCATCGTAAAGATAACGCTCTCGACTTGGGGCGTCCCATGAAGCGGTGCCTGCGTTCCAGTTGGCAATATCTTGCCAGATGCGTTTGGCATCGGTGTCATAGCTGAAGGTAAGTTTCTTGCCAATGAGGGCTTCATCACCACTCTTTGGCGTGATTGCGACGAGGCGGTTTTCGGCGTCCCAAGTGTATATCCATTTTCCATCGGCGGTGAGGTTGCCGTCGTCGTCGTAGGTGAAGGCTTCCTCTTCGGGTGGGACGATTTCACTCTTGGTAGCGGTGGAAACGACGTCTTCACCGTTAGGACCTGCGCCGGGGTTAACGGCGTGGATATTTGCGGTGATTTCAGTGGCCGAGGTGGAGTTATCGCCGCTCGCGGTGCCTGCGAAGTATTCGCCCAAACGGGTGGTGGGTTGTTCGTTGACAGTGACGATGGAAGCCGTTGTGGCGGTTCCGGTTACGTCGATAACACCCTGATTCTCCTTGCTGGTGTATTGGTTGAGGAGGTTGGGCGTGTAGGATTCGGCTCGACCGTTGGTGTTGGTTTCTGTCCGGTTGCCGATGGAATCGAAGGTGTAGCCGAATTGGTAGCCGGGGATGGGGGTGCTGTCGGAGCGTTTTTTGACTCCACTGGTGACTTGGCCGTATTGGTCGTAGGTGTAGTCCCAATAAGTGGTGTCTTCCCGTTGGGCTTGAGTGCGCCGACCGAGGGCGTCGTAGGTGTAGGTGTGGCTGGTGAAGACGGCTGCGTTTTTGTCGGTGTTGACGATGCTCGTGAGGCGTCCGTGACCGTCGAAGGTTTTGGTTGCCGTTAAGATCAGGTTGCTGTTCTTCTTCGCG
>Ga0206106_100098_pt1 | contig 160846 bp, 142 predicted proteins | sample 1B1ome_FD_148677 | JGI IMG/M metagenome (GOLD analysis project Ga0206106, IMG submission 148677) | Enriched microbial communities from leaf-cutter ant dump, University of Wisconsin, Madison, United States - 1B110A | ecosystem: Environmental > Terrestrial > Nest > Insects nest > Nest dump...
CCGAACATCTCCTGCGTTCGAAAACTACTTCCGGGCGCAGGAGATGTTCGGTATGCCGCGCAAGGGGCAGATCGACTACTCGGTGGACCTGGAGCTTGACCTCGCCACCGTCCGCCCCGGCGTGGCCGGGCCGAAACGTCCGCAGGACCGGATCAACCTGGACGAACTCAAGGAGACCTTCTGCGGCATTCTTGAAAAACCGGTTTCCGACGGCGGCTACGGCAAGCCGGTGCTCGACCACCGCTACCGCGTCCCCGTGGAACTCAACGGCATCAAGCCCGATGACGCCCCCGGGCTGGAATCGACCGATTCCCGGGAGAACCACCCGCAGGAAGGCGAGGAAGGCAACAAGGTGGAGATGGTGACCAACCGGCCCACGGCGGCGCCCGTGGAGGACTTTCCCAAGAACCCGTTTGAAAAGGGCCGCACGGAGATCGGCAACGGCAGCGTGCTCATCGCCGCGATCACCAGTTGCACGAACACGAGCAACCCGAGCGTGATGATCGCCGCGGGGCTGCTGGCCAGGCGGGCGGTGGAACGCGGCCTGAAGGTGGACCCGGCGGTCAAGACCTCGCTGGCCCCCGGCTCCCGGGTGGTGAGCGATTACCTCGCCCGCACCGGCCTCCAGCCCTACCTCGACGCCCTCGGCTTCCAGGTCGTCGGCTTCGGCTGCACCACCTGCATCGGAAACTCCGGCCCGCTGCACCCGCGCATTGAGGAGGCGATCACCAAACACGATCTCGTGACCGCTTCCGTCCTCTCCGGCAACCGGAACTTCGAGGCGCGCGTGCACCAGAGCATCAAGGCGAATTTCCTGATGTCGCCGCCGCTCGTGGTGGCGTTCGCGCTGGCCGGGCGCATCGACATCAACCTGACCGAAGAACCGCTGGCCACCGACAAGGACGGGCAGCCGGTCTACCTGCGCGATCTCTGGCCGACGCTGGAGGAGGTGCAGGCGCAGATCAAGGCGGCGCTCGCCCCGGAAATTTTCCGCAAGCTCTACACCGACTTCGCCGAGCAGAACCCGAAGTGGAACGAGATTCCCGCCACCGTGGGCGACATCTACGAGTGGGAGGAAGCGAGCAACTACATCCAGCACCCGCCCTTCTTCGAGGAGTTCGGGATGGAAGCGGGGACGATCCGCGAAATCCGTGGCGCGCGGCCGCTCGGCATCTTCGGCGATTCCGTGACGACCGACCATATCTCCCCCGCCGGGGCGATCAAGCCGACCTCGCCCGCGGGCCGTTACCTCATCTCGCGCGGGGTGGAAGTGGTCGATTTCAACTCCTACGGCAGCCGCCGGGGCAACGACCGGGTGATGACCCGGGGCACCTTCGCCAACGTCCGCATCAAGAACCTGATGGTGCCCGGTGTGGAAGGCGGGGTGACCAGGCATTACCCGCAGGGCGAGGAGCTTTCCATCTACGACGCCTCCGTCCGCTACCAGGCGGAGGGGACGCCGCTCGTCATCATCGCCGGGCAGGAATACGGCACCGGCTCCAGCCGCGACTGGGCGGCGAAGGGAACCCGTCTGCTCGGGGTGAAGGCCGTCGTCGCCGCGAGCTACGAGCGCATTCACCGCTCCAACCTGGTCGGCATGGGGGTGCTTCCGCTTCAGTTTGAGGAAGGGACCAACGCGGAAACGCTCGGGCTCGATGGCTCGGAGGTTTTCGACATCCTCGGCCTGAGCGATGAGGTGCACCCGCGCGACAAGGCGACACTGGTGATCCGCCGCGCCGACGGCTCCACGCGGGAAGTCCCGGTGATCATCCGGATCGACACCCCGATCGAGATCGACTACTACCGGCACGGAGGCATCCTCCCCTACGTCCTGCGCGAGATCGTGACGCAGGCGGGGTAGGGCGGTTTCTTTTCCGGGGTCGTACCGGTTGCCCGAAAAGGTCAACCAAGGTGTCATCTGAGGCGTCATTATAAACCGTCAAAACGAACTAAAGTAAGGATTGACCTTTCATCGTCTGCATCTAGATTGCGATGTATGAAATACCGGACAACCCATCCGTGGATTACCTTTCAGTTGACGGTGCCCCAACATTCCGGGCTTTGGTTGCGGCTAGGTGAGCTTGCCTCGAAGTGTGAACACCTGTGCGGAGCCCCGCTGGCACCCTGGATCGAGAGTGAACTCAACCAGATCTATCTGGCCAAGGGGGTCATGGCCACGACGGCCATTGAAGGCAACACCCTGACGGAGGATCAGGTATTACAGCAGGTCAAAGGCGAGTTGAATCTCCCGCCTTCCCAGCAATATCTTCAGAGAGAGGTTCAGAATATTATTGAAGCCTGCAATGAAGAAGTGCGGGAGCATCTGGAATCGCACGAGGAAACGCCCCTGCTCGACGAGGCGCGCATCAGGCGATACAATCGGCAAGTCCTCAACGGGCTGGACCTTAACGAAGATGTGGTCCCCGGCGAATATCGTTACCACAATGTGGTGGTCGGGAATGTTTATCGGGGAGCGCCTGCGGAAGATTGCCCTTATTTGATGGATCGCCTCTGCCAGTGGCTTAACAGCAGCGACTTTGCCACGCCGGAGAATGAACCCGATTTCCGGCTTCCCATCACGATCATCAAAGCCATTGTGGCGCATATCTACCTGGCATGGATTCATCCCTTCGGTGACGGCAATGGGCGTACAGCGCGTCTTCTGGAGTTCCATATTCTCTATTCAGCGGGCATCCCCCTGCCGGCGGCCCATCTCTTGAGCGATCACTACAATTTGACACGCACCCGCTATTATCAGCAACTTGACCGCGCCAGCAAAAGCGACGGCGACATCATCCCGTTCCTGATGTACGCCATCGAAGGGTTTCTGGACGGAATCCGCTCCCAGATCAGCCGGATTCGTCAGTTCCACCTCCGGATCGCGTGGGAGCACTTTGCAACCGAACGCCTTGGTGAAGAGAAGCCGTCGCCAGCTCGGGAACGTCGGCGGAACCTGATTTTTTCATTGGGCCGCACCCATCATAATCAGTGGGTTCCCACCGCCGCCATTGAGGAACTCAACCGGGAACTGGCTCTTGCCTATGTCCATGCCGGGGACCGGATGCTATCAAGGGATCTGAATGCCCTTAAAAAGCTCGGGCTACTGGAGCGTCAGCACGGTAAGGTAAGAGCCATGGTGGAGCAGATCGAAGCCTTTCTGCCCCGTCAGGTGAAACAACCCAACTGATCTCATTCCTGCGTACCCTCGTCACTTCCCGGCAGCCTTGCGCCCCTTCCCTTTCGCCGCCCCTCCGGCCCGGGGGGCTTTCGGCTCCCGGGGCGGAAACTCGAAGCCGACTTTCCCCTTCTCCAGCTTCAGGTAGGCGTCGAAGGGACGGTTCGTCTTGGAAGAGATGAACCGGGTAATCAGGTCGGTCTTGCCGGTCTCGATCAGCTTGCGGGCCTGCTCCGGGGAGATGTCGCGCTTGAGGATCTGGGTGCCCATCCGGAAGGTGCACTCCTTGGCCGGGGTCCGTTCGCAGGTATACGCCGTCGCCAGCGCCCGCACCGGGGCCTTGTGGCAGACGGGGCATTCGCCCACCACCGGGCAGGCGGCGAGATTTTCCGGCAACGTCTCCTCCTCCTTTTTCTCAAACTCGAACTTCGGTTTGTGCTCGTCGTCGAGGTGAAGGGTGGCGGCAAAGGGGCGGCCCATCTTGGAGCGGAACCCTTCGAGCGGGCCGATCTGCCGCTCCCGCAGGAGGGTCCGCACCTCCTCCGGCGCGAACTCCCGGCCCGCAAGGGTTTTCCAGAAGACGAAATCGCACCCGGGGCAGCGGTACGTCCGGTAATCCTGCCGCAGCGGATGCGTGCCGCACTTGGGGCAGGTGGCGTCGAGATCGTCAAACGCCCCTTCGGGCGGCTCCGCCCCGTGACGGATTTTCTCCACGATCTGCACGGTGAGATCGCGAATCTGGTTCATGAAGACTTCGCGGGGAAGCTGCCCCTGCTCCATCTGCTTGAGCTTGAACTCCCATTCACCGGTCATCTCGGGCCGGGTAAGGGTATCGACACCGATCCCCCGCAGCCCGGTGATGAGCGAGATCCCCTTCTGCGTGGCGATCAGTTCGCGCCCCTGCCGGGCGATGTATTCCTGAAGGACGAGCCCTTCGATGATCGCCGCGCGCGTGGCCGGGGTGCCGAGGCCGCGCGCGCTCATCGCCTCGCGCAGTTCCTCGTCGTCCACGAGTTTTCCCGCCCCTTCCATGGCGGAAAGGAGGGTCGCCTCGTTGAACCGGGCGGGCGGCTTGGTCTGGCTCTCGCGCACTTCCACGCTCTCCGTCCGCGCCTTTTCCCCCGGGGTGACGGCGACGATGGCAGCCGATTCCTCCGCGGCTTCCTTTCCGTAAACGGCCATCCAGCCGGGGTCCTTGATGATTTTTCCCTCCGTCTTGAACGGCTCCTCCTCCACCCGGGTGATCCGTGTGGTCACCTCAAACTGGGCCGCCGGGTAAAAAACCGCGATGAAACGCTGCGCCACCAGCCGGAAAAGGCGCATCTCGTATTCGTCGAGGTTCTTCGGCACCACGCCGGTCGGGATGATGGCGTTGTGGTCGGTCACCTTGGCGCTGTTGAAGACGCGCCGGTTCGGGCGCACCCAGCCGTTTTCCAGCGCCTTCCGGGCAAACGGGGCGAGGTTTGTCTCCGGAAAGCGGCCCATCACGTCGCGCACGGTGGCGAGGTTGTCGTCCGGGAGGTAGCGCGAATCGGTTCGCGGGTAGGTGAGCACCTTGTGCTTCTCGTAGAGCGCCTGCGCGAGTTGCAGGGTGCGGCGGGCGCTCAGGCCGAACTTGCTGTTGGCCTCGCGCTGGAGGGTCGTCAGGTCGTAAAGGAGCGGCGGCGCCTGGCTGGCGGCTTTCTTCTCTTCGGTGACGATCCCCGGCTTCCCCTCGCATTTTTCGCGGATCGCCTCGGCCTTCCCCCGCTCCCAGATCCGCTCGGCCCGGGCGTCTTCGTCCGCGCCTTTTTTAAAAGTTTCATCAAACCACCGTCCCGGATACTCGCCGGAGGCGACACGGAAGCCGCCGTGCACTTCGTAGTAGGTGCGCGGCTTGAAGGCGCGGATTTTCTCCTCCCGCTCCACCAGCACAGCCAGCGTCGGCGTCTGGACCCGCCCCGCCGTGGTGAGGCGGAAGCCGCCCTGCTTGGAGTTGAACCAGGTCATGCTCCGGGTGGCGTTGATGCCGACGAGCCAGTCGCTCTCCGAGCGGCAGACGGCGGCGTCGGCCAGCGGCAGCATCTCCTCGTCGCTCCGGAGGTGGCGGAAGGCGCTCCGGATGGCGTCCGGGGTCATCGACTGAAGCCAGAGCCGCTCCACCGGCTTTTTCACCTTCGCCATCTTGACGAGGTTGCGGAAAATCAGCTCCCCCTCCCGCCCGGCGTCGCAGGCGTTGATGATGCCATCCACATCCGGGCGCTTCATGAGCTTGCGCAGGAGCTTGAAGCGCGTTTCCGCCTTGGAATCGGTCGGGCTCAGGGTGAATTCCCGGGGAAGGATCGGCAGGTTCTTGATGTCCCATTTCCCGCGCTTGGGCTCCAGCCCGTCCGGAACGCCCAGTTCGAGAAGGTGGCCCACGGCGGAGGCGATCACAAACTGTTCATTCTCGTAAAAATCCCCTTCCCGTTTGCACTTGCCCAGGGCTCGGGCCAGATCTCCGGCGACGCTTGGTTTTTCGGCAATGACCAGTTTTTTTCCCATGATTTACGATAGCTTGACGTAGTATTGACCCGGAAGCTGCTTTACAAGGCGTTTAAATTCAAGGGCGAGCAAGGTAGAGGAGACGACCGCCGGTGGCAATCGGCTTTTCTCCGCGATGCGATCCACCTTTGTCTCATTTTCGTCAATCGCTTCGTAAACGGCCCGCTCGGCATCGTTGAGCGGAAGCTCCCGGCCCGGGTCGGTTTCCGGGGGCGGTTCGCCCATAAAACGCATCTCTTCGAGAATATCGCTTGCGCCGGTCACGAGCCGGGCTCCCTGCTGGATGAGGCGGTTGGACCCGGCGGAAGTCGGCCGGTCGATCTGCCCCGGGACGACGTAGAGCGTCCGCCCCTGATCGGCGGCCTGCCCGGCGGTGATGAGCGCCCCGCTCCGCAGCCCGGCTTCCACGACGAGGAGTCCTTCGCTCCAGCCGCTCACGATCCGGTTGCGCTGCGGGAAGGTCTGCGCCCCGGGCGGGGTGAGCATCGGGAATTCCGAGACCACGGCTCCCTGCCCGGCGATCCGTTCCGCCAGTTCGCGGTTTTCCGGCGGGTAAAGGGAGAGCAGGCCGGAGCCGAGGACGGCGACCGTCCGCCCCTTGGCGGCCAGCGCCCCCATGTGCGCGGCGGTGTCGATGCCCCGCGCCAGCCCGCTCACCACGGTCAGCCCGGCGTAGGCAAGCTGGTAGGCGAGTTTCCGGGTGCTTTCCACCCCGTAATGGGTCGTCTTGCGGGAACCGACGATGCTGATGGCCCGGTGATCCGCTTCGCTCAGGCGGCCCCAGACGTAAAGGACGATCGGCGCGTTGTGGATTTCCCGCAGCAGCGGCGGGTAAAGCGGATCGCGGGCGGTCACGATCTCCGCGCCGAAATCCGCCGCCCGCCCGAGTTCCGAGGGGAGGTCCACGCTCGTCTCCCACTGGGAGACGCAGCCCGCCACCTCTTCGCCGATCCCGGGGACGGCGCAAAGCTCCGCCCGTTTGGCCCGGAGCACCGCTTCGGCGGAGCCGAACGCCTCCAGCAGACGATGGACGCGCACCGGCCCGAGCTTCGGGATCAGGTTGAGGGCGACACAGGCTTCCTTTTCGTTCATGGGTGCCGGACGCTAGCACGCCAGGCAAGCGGAGGACCAGCCTTGAAATATCGTTCCAGGTTGTGTTTACGAATTGAGAAAGGCGGCTTTCAGCCGCTTCCGGCAAATTCGTAAACACAACCTACGCCTGCGGCGGTTCCTGCACGCAGAGCGCCGCTTCCTTCGCCCAGGCCAGGACATCGGGGCGATCGAGCTTCGAGCGGATCTCCACCGGCTGCTTCGTATCGGCGGAACGCTGGAGCGCTTCCATGATCTCGACGACATGGGCGGCGTGCTCGGCGGAACCTTGGTGCGGGCGGTTCTCCCGGATGGCGAGCGCGAGTTCGGCCAGCCCGAGCGCCCGGTCCATGGTCCCCTGCGGCTCCCGCAGCAGCGGCACGGGATGGGCTCCCCCGCCGTACGGGATGTAGTGGCAGATGGCGTCGAAATTATGGTAATCGTTGACGAGGAAGGAGCCTTCGTCGCCGTGAAACTCGAACCCGCGCAGGTGCCGCAGCAGGGGCGGCATCGGCACGTAGTAGTTCGTGGTGATCCGGGCGACCACGCCGCTCTCAAATTCCATCACGCCGGTGGTGAAGTCCGGCGCGGTGACGGGGAAGGCGTTCCCGTCCTTGCCGGTGCGCGGGTTCTTGAGGATGGCGGAATAACCCCAGACGCTCCGGACCGGCCCGAGCAGGAAGGTCAGCGCCGTGATCGCGTAGACGCCGACATCGAGGAGCGGGCCGACGGTGTAATACGGGGCCGGGGTGCTGATCCAGCGTTCGATCTGCCCCCAGTTCACCTCCGCGTATACGAGCCGGAGCGTGCCCAGCGGGTTCCCTTCGCGCAGGAAGCGGGCGGCGGTCTGGATTCCCTCGCCCATGAAGGTGATCGGGGCCGCCGCCAGCCGCCGGTTGTTCTCCCGGGCGATCCGGATGAGTTCCACCGCCTTTTCGTAGCTGAGCGCCATCGGCTTTTCGCTGAAGACATGCTTGCCGGCGCGGAGCGCGCGGGCGTTGAGGTCGAAGTGGGCATGGTGCACCGTCAGGTTGAGGATGACATCCACCTCCTCATCCGCCAGCGCCGCCTCGAAATCGGCGTAGGCGGTGCCGCCGTGCGCTTCACAGAAGGCGACCGCCCGCCGGGGATCGAGGTCGCACGCTCCGGCGATCCGGAGCAGCTCCGGGTATCGCTTGATATGATTGGCGTATTGGGTGCAGATGTGGCCGCAGCCGACCACGGCGATGGCGAGGGGTTTGCTCATGATGGGGCAGGAGGATACCCGATCGCCCGGGGGCGCTTCTTCCGAAGGCTTGATGTTTTCTTGCGGTTTTTTGATATCGTGAAATAATCGGGGGCGCGATGCGCAACACCATCAGAGGCCCCTACCACGCGGCCCGCAGCCGCTTTCAGGGGCCGGAGGCTTACCCCTTCCACGATCACGACTTCGGCGAACTCTTCTGGATCGAGGAAGGAGCCTTCACCCACTGCGTGAACGATTCGCGCGTGGAAGTGCGCGCCGGGGATTGCGTCTTCATCCGCCCGTGGGATTACCACGCCTTCACCACGCCGGGGCGGGAGCGGTTCGAGATCGTCAACATCTGCTTCCCGTGGCCGGCTTATCAGGGGATTCGCGAACGGCATTTCGCCGGGGAAGACCTCTACGGGGAGAAAGCGCCCCTGCCCCGCACGATCCGGCTGCTGCCCGGGCAGATGGAATGGGCGCGGGGGGCGTTCGTCTCCCTGCTCAAGGGGACGCTGCCGACGCTTCAGATCGAGCGCTTCCTCATCAACGTGATCGCGGAGTTCATCCCGCCGCGCACGGACGAGCGCCCCTCCACGCAGCCGCCCCTGCCGCCGTGGATGGAGGAGGCGATGCGGGCCATCCGGCGGCCCGAGGCGCTGCGCAAGGGGGTGCCGGAGTTTTACCGTCTCTGCGGACGCTGCCCGGAGCATGTCTCGCGGGAATTCCACCGGCAGACGGGGATCACCGCCGTCCAGTGGATCAACCGGCTGCGGATGGAACACGCGGCGGCGCTGCTGGCGGCCACGCCGCAGGAGATCGTGGAGGTCGGGCTCGACTGCGGGTTCGAGAGCCTCTCCCACTTCTACGCCTGCTTCCGCAAGGCGTACGGGCTGGCCCCCTCCGCCTACCGGCGCAAGGCGCAGAGCCGGCTCTACCCGGAATCGGAGGATTTCACTGGCCGCCCCGTCCCGGCCCCCGGCAGGATGCGGCATGAAGATTGAGTATCCGCAGAATCCCGACACCCCCGTCTCCCACCTCCCTTTCAGCCCGGTCGTCCGCTACGGCGATCTTCTTTTCGTCTCCGGGCAGGCTTCCGTGGATGCCACGGGCAGGGTCGTTCCCGACACGTTCGAGGGGGAGATGCGCCGGTCGCTCGACCATCTCAAAAAAGTCCTCGAAGACGCCGGGAGCGATCTGCGCCACGTCGTGCAGGTGCGCAGCTACCTGCGCGACCCGGAGGACGGCCCCCGCTATCAGGAAATCTACCGGGAATACTTCCAGCCCCCCTACCCGGCGCGCACGACGGTGACGAACTGCCTGCCCCCCACCCTCCGGTTCGAGGTGGAATGCGTGGCGGTTGTCCGCAGGGAAAAGGGAACGGTTTTTGAGGAGGCGGGAGGGTTGCCAGAGGCGTTGCCCCGGGTATAAAAGGAAAGACGATGCCCCCGAAACGCTGCCGCCTCGACACGCTCGAACACAAGTCCGTCTCCGCCGAAGAATACAAGCTCCGGCTCAAGGAATATTCCCTGCGGCTGCTCAACAGCCAGCTCCGGCTCGCGGAAAAGCGCCACAACGTGGTCATCATGTTCGAGGGGGCGGATGCCGCGGGCAAGGGCGGGGCGATCAAACGGCTCGTGGAACGGCTCGATCCCCGGCTCATCCGCGTCTACTCCATCGGCAAGCCGACCCCGCAGGAATACGCGCACCACTACATGCGCCGTTTCTGGCTGCGGCTGCCGCCCTACGGGCAGATCGCCATTTTCGACCGTTCGTGGTACGGGCGGGTGCTGGTGGAGCGGGTGGAAAAATTCGCCGCGGAGGCGGAGTGGAAACGGGCGTACGACGAGATCAACGAGTTTGAGCGGATGCTCATCCGCGACGGCACGCTGCTCATCAAATTTTACCTCCATATCTCCAAGGAGGAACAGCTTGAGCGGTTCCGCCGCCGGGAGGCCGACCCGTACAAGCACTGGAAGATCACCGAAGAAGACTGGCGCAACCGCCGCCACTGGGTTCAGTATGTGGAAGCGGCGGAGGACGCCTTCGAGCGGACTTCCACCCGGGAGGCTCCCTGGCATATCATCGGAGCCAACTACAAATGGCACGCCCGCCTTCAGGTGCTCAAAACCGTGGCGGACAAAATCGAAAAACTCATCGAGACGAAACCCAAATGAGCCGATTGACCTCCACCCTGCGGCTGGCCGTGGCGCTGGCGCTTCTTTTCACGGGAGCGGGCTGCGAAGCGATGTTCCAGCGGGGCTCCGAACGCAAGCGCAAGGAGGCGCAGGCGATGCTGGACCTCAAGGAATACCAGGCGGCGGTGCTCCTCTTCGAAGCGTCGCTGGACGGGACGCCGGAGAGCGCGCCGACGCATTACCGGCTCGGGATGATCTACGACGACCTTCTCAAGGAGCCGTTCGGGGCGGTCCACCATTTCCAGCGTTACCTGGAGCTGGCACCCGATGGCCGCCACGCGGAGGAGGCCCGCAATTTCATCCGCGAAGACCAGTTCAAGGTGCTGGCGGCGCACGGTCACGGGGCCACCGTGCCGCAGCACGAGGCGGTGCGGCTCAAGAACGAAAACCTCGCGCTCAACAAGCAGGTGCTCGAACTGCGCAAGGAACTCGACGCCGCCCACAAGGCGCGGGTGGAGGCGCTCAAGGTCGCCGGGCTGAAGGCGGACGACGGGCAGATCCAGAAGCCGCTCATCCCCGGGGTACGCACCTACACCGTGCAGCGGGGGGACACGCTCGGCTCCATTTCGCGCAAGTATTACAAGACGCCGGAACGGTGGCGCGACATTCAGGATGTCAACTTCAACACCCAGCGCGGCGCGGCGCGGCTCAAGCCGGGGATGGTCCTGATGATTCCGTGACCACCGCGGCCCGCCCCCGGAACGTTCTCTTTTTGAAAGCCGGGCCTTCGGGCGGGTCAGAAAAACGCTCCGAAGGCCGGGCACATTCCGGAGGCCCCCAAGGCCCCCAACCCGCCCATGTCTGAAATCCGCCTCGGCACCTCGGCCTGGAGTTACGTTGACTGGAAAGGGGTGCTCTATCCCGGGACGCTGCCGCAGACGCAATGGCTCGCCTGGTACGCCCGGTTTTTCAACGCGGTGGAGGTCGATTCCACCTTCTACCACGCCCCCTCCCCCCGGGTGACGGCTCATTGGCTCGATTCAACGCCGGAGAGCTTCCGCTTCACCGTCAAGCTCTCGCGCGTGATCACCCACGAGCATCGCCTGCGCGATTGCGGGGCGCCGCTCACGCAATTCCTCGCCGGGCTGGAGCCGCTGCGGCCCAAGCTCGGGAGCGTGCTCGTCCAGCTTCCGCCGACGTTTCACCCGGCGCATGACGACGACGCCCTGCGCCGTTTTGTCCGCGCCCTGCCGCGCGAATGGCCCTTTGCCATCGAGTTCCGCGACACCGCCTGGCATCACCGGCCCCGGGTGGTCGGCTGGCTGCGCGAGGCCGGGGTCTGCTGGGCGTGGACCGATACGGAGCCGTACTCCCACGAGGCGGAAGGGGCGTTCGAATGGCTCCCGCAGACGGCGGATTTCCTCTACATCCGGCTGCTGGGCGACCTGGGCACGAAATTCCACCGCGACGGCACGCGCCGGATCGAACGGTACGATCACCTTTTCTGGAAGCGGAACCGCGCCGTGCGCAACTGGGCGGCCCGCGTGCGGCACTATCTGGGCGAATGCCGCGCCATCCACCTCTTCGCGGCGAACCACTTCGAGGGATGCTCGCCGATGACCGCCGTCCGGCTGGCGCGCGGGCTCGGGCTGCCGAACCGGCTGCCGGACCTCGAAACCGCGCCGGAACCACCCGACCAGCTCACTCTTTTCTGACCTCCGGCACGGCGCGCCCCCATCCCGCCGTGTGGAAGGAACTGCTCCCGGAGCCGCTCCGGCGGAGTTGAAGGACGGAATGGAAGGAGCCGCTTGCATCGACATCGTTGACGGAAAAATCGAAGCCGAAGGGCGCGGCGATCACGCCGCCGGGGAAATGCCGCGCGGGCAGGCGGAATTCCATCTCGTACCCGCCGGGAACCATCCGTGCGACGGCCTGCGCCCCCTCCGCGAGCGCGGCATCGCCGTTGCCGGTTTCCACCGGTTGCCCCGGGCGGCTGCGGGCTCCCGGCATGAACTGGACGACGTGCCGGGTGCGGGCGTTGTAGGCGGTGGGAGCGGAAGCGTCCGGGCGCAGGTCGAGAAATATCTCCACCCCGTCGCGGTTGACGATCCCGTCCCCCGGTTCGTGGCGGATCACCGCATCGCGCACGCGCACGACGAGGTAAAACGCTTCGTCGTCGTACCCGAGCCAGAGGTCCGCCTCCGGGGCGGGGTGTTCCCCGGAAGGGATGCCCAGGAGGAGATGCTCCGCCGCCCGCAGCCGGAGCGAGGGCGTGGCCGCGGCCCATTCCTCCGGATTCCCGTCGAGCGTGGGTGGCGAGGCAAGGCGGGGCACGGCGATTTCTTCCGGGCGAAACGCGCGGGAACGCACCCGGAGCGGCGTGGAAAGCGGCAGCGTAAAGGCGACCGGCTCCGGGAGCGGCTTCCGCCCGCGCGTCAGCCGGATATCCGGGAGCGTCAGTTCCACCGACCCCTCCGCCGGCGGGCAACCGATGGCGTCGAGAAGGGCGGTGGCGAAGATCGCGCAGCCGAGCGGGTTCGGGTGGACTCCATCCGGGGCGTACGCCACCCCGGCGGGGAGATGCGGGCGGATGTCGCGCATTGTTTCGTAAACCGGCACGTAAAGCAGCCCCCGCTCCCGGGCCAGCGCCCGAAGGCCCACCGTGTACGCCTCCAGCCGCGGGTTCGGCGTGTCGCGATCGGGGTAGACGGGTGAGACGATCGCCGGCCGGGCTCCGGTTTCGCGGGTGATCGCATCGAGCAGTTCGCGGTAATCCCGCAGGAAATCGGCCGGCTCCACCTTCCCCGCGTCGTTGATGCCGAAGTTGACAAACACCCAGTCAGGCCGCCACGGCACGATCTCCGGGACGACCCTCCCGAGGCTGCCCCGGGCCGTGTCACCGTGCCGGCCCCGGGCGGTAAAGACGAGTTTCCGGCCCGGGCTCCGTTCCTCCAGCCATTGCTTCGCGAGCCGCCCGTATTCGCCGCTGAAGGTGATGCTGTCCCCGAAAAAGAGCACCCGCGACCCCGGTGAAATCGCATCGGGAGCCCCGGCGGCCCCGGCGGGAACCACCCACCCCCCTCCGGATAGAAACCAAAGGAGAAAGGCGAAAAGCGGAGGCAGCGCTCTCAAACGCATTTTGGATCGCGGGAAGGGAATCATTCCCCGGTGGATTCCGCGTTGTAAAACTTTTTGCCGATCTCGATCTTTTCCCGGCCCTTGGAAACGCGCCACTGGTTCGTATCCCGCAGGGAGTAGACGCAGCCGCAGTATTCCTGCTGGTAGAACTCCTCCGCCTTGGAAATATCGAGCATCCGCTGGGCTCCCCCTTTCTTGCGCCAGTTGAATTCCCAGTAGCGCATCCCCGGGTAGCGGCTCGCCGCCCGGACGCCGCATTCGTTGATCTGGGCGAGGTTTTTCCAGCGGGAGATGCCCAGGCAACTCGTGATGACGGGAAAATCATGCTCGTGCGCGTAGAGAGCCGTCCGCTCAAAGCGCATGTCGAAGCAGGCCGTGCAGCGCGCGCCCCGTTCCGGCTCCCATTCGAGCCCCTTGATCCGGCGGAACCATTGGTCGAGATCGTAATCCGCATCCACGAAGGCGATCCCGTGCTTTTCGGCGAAGCGGATGTTCTCCGCCTTGCGCAGTTCGTACTCCTTTCGCGGGTGAATGTTCGGGTTGTAGAAATAGATGGCGAAATCAACGCCCGAGGCGGCGATGGCCTCCATCACCTCCCCGGAGCACGGGGCGCAGCACGAATGCAGGAGAACCCGCGCTCCCTCGATGGGAGGGGTCAGTTTTTCGCGATCGGCGAACTGGAGTTCCATTCCTCTCTTTTCGGGCAAAGCAGCCGGTTCGTCAATCGGGGGATTCCCGGGAGAGGACACCGCCCGCCCCGCGCTCAGCAGGCTGTCAGGCGAGGCCGGTCGTCCCCTCGAACACGAAATCCGCCGGGCCGGTCAGCCGGACATGGGTGAACACCCCGTCGCTCCCCTCGAAATCAACCCGCAGCGTCTCTCCCCCGCGGACGCGGACGGAGATCGGCCCCTGCGCCCCGGCGATCTGGTGAAAGACGAGGGCGGAGGCGACCACCCCGGTGCCGCACGCGAGCGTCTCGTCCTCCACGCCGCGTTCGTAGGTGCGGATGTCGATGGAGGAATGACCGGTGGGGCGGATGAAATTCACATTCGTCCCCTTGGGGGCGAAGGTTTCGTGATGGCGGATGGCAGCGCCGAGGGTCGTCACCGGCAGGGTGTCGAGGTCTTCGGCAAAGATGACGGCATGGGGGACGCCGGTATTGAGGAAATGCGCCGTCCGTTCGCCGCCGGGCAGGGCGAGCGGGATGTTGAGCCGCTGGTGATGGGGATCGCTCATGCCGATCGTCACGAGTTCGCCCGCCTCGCCCGAGAACGTGGCGGAGATCACCCCGGCGATGGTTTCAAAGCGGAGTTCCCCCTTGCGGCCCGCAAGGCGTCCGGCATAGCGGGCGAAACAGCGCGCGCCGTTGCCGCACATCTCGGCTTCCCCGCCGTCGCTGTTGTAATAGCGCATCCGGAAGTCGGCTCCCTCACGGGCCGGTTCCACGGCGATCAGGCCATCGGCGCCGATCCCCCGGTGCCGGTCGCAGAGCCGGGCGATGACGGCGCGCTCCAGGGGCGGCAACCCCTTGCGGTTGTCGATCATGACAAAATCGTTCCCGGCCCCGTTCATCTTGGTGAAGTGCAGCATGGAATCGGGTTTAACAGATTTGAGCGGAGGATCAATTTCGCGCTTTGGAAAAATGAGCAACGCCCGCGCGCAAAAAATCAGTTTTTCATTGAAGTGGCCCCGCTTCCGGTTAGGGTGAACCTCCCGCATGAACCGCCCTTTTGCCACCGCCGCCCGCGTTCTCTGCGCCGGGGTGGCCATCGGTTTCGCTTCCGGGGCTTAGCGCCCCCCGACGCTCTCCCTTTCCCCGAAGCATCCGGCTCCGGGGTTTCACCCGTCTTTTCCCATGGATTTTGCCCCGCTCATCGCACGAAAAAAGGACCGCTTCCGCGAACTCGAAGCCGAGATCGCCGAGGGTAGCCTCTTCAATCACCCGAACCAGGCCCGGGAGGTGATGCGCGAGCACGCCCACCTCAAGGAACTGCTCGCCCTGGAGGAAGCCCTCCGGAAAACCGCCGCCACGCTTGCCGAAAATCAGGAACTCGCCCACGGCGACGACGCGGAACTGGCCGAGATGGCCGCCGCCGAGATTCCCGAACTGGAGAAAAAGCTCGAAGCGCTCACGGTGGAAATCCAGATCGCCCTGCTGCCGCCGGAGCCGGGGGAAAACCGTGACGCCATCGTGGAAATCCGCGCGGGAACGGGCGGGACGGAAGCGGCCCTCTTCGCCGCCGATCTCTTCCGGATGTACGACCGGTACGCGGAAGCCAACGGGCTGCGCATCGAGACGCTCGAAACGAGCCCGGCGGACCTCGGCGGCTTCCGGGAGATCATTTTCCGCACCTCCGGCAACGAAGTCTTCCGCAAGCTCCGGTATGAGAGCGGCGTGCACCGGGTCCAGCGCGTTCCGGCCACGGAGGCGCAGGGGCGCATCCACACCAGCACCGCCACCGTCGCCGTCCTGCCGGAAGCCGAGGAAGTCGATTTCGAACTCAAGCCGGATGAACTCCGCATCGAGGTCTGCCGCGCGGGCGGCCCCGGCGGGCAGGGGGTGAACACGACGGATTCCGCCGTGCAGGTGATGCACCTTCCCACGGGAACCATCGTCCGGTGTCAGGACGGGCGCAGCCAGCAGAAGAACAAGGAAAAGGCGCTCAACATCCTCCGTTCCCGTCTGCTGGAGCGCAAACAGCAGGAGGAGGCGGAGAAATATTCCGCCCATCGCCGCAGCCTGATCGGCGGCGGGGGGCGCGAGGAAAAGGTGCGCACCTACAACTACCCGCAGAACCGCGTCACCGATCACCGGATCGGCCTCACCCTCTACAACCTCGACCAGTTCATGGAAGGGGAGATCGGCGAGATGGTGGGGGCGCTCCAGGCCGCCGACGTGGCCGAACGGCTCAAGGCCGCCGGGCTCGGTGCGTGACGCCCGGCCCCGGCCCGCCCCGGTATCGGAGGGTGCCAACGGTCCCGGATCGACCGGGCCGCTTCATCACGGTCGCAGACTTGTGGGTGGCGTCGTTGTCCAGGACCGGATGCGCTTCCCTGCCCGCCGCGATCTCCCCCACAACATCGGTTTCAACGCTTCCCGGAAAGGCGGGCAGCTCCTTGGCCCGATGCCTGGAAGGGCACTTCCCCGGAACTTCTCCGGTCCTCACATCCAGAGCGGCGAATAATGAAGTGGCTTGTTTTATGAGTCTGCCTCTGGTACCTCTTCGGTCCATCATAAGGAGCCTCTCCATCGCGTAAAAAACCATTGAACCAAACCGGAATGAAGGCGCAAAGTTTAGCAGATATTCCCTCTCTCAAGGACAAAAGACAAAAGACGTTCAGCCTGATCCTTATTTTTGTGGTCGGTGTCCTGATCGTCGGATTATCGAGCCTGCTCACGGGATTTTTCAGAACCCTGCTGACTTCGATCGGAAGTGTGGTCATTGGTTTTGGGCTGACCTCCGTCATATCGCTCATCTTCTCCCCGGCTCCCTTTGAAGGGGTGTTGAACATGATCAACGAACTTCTGGCTCTGCCGTGGCGCTCCAAAGAAGAGGATCTGATCCGGCTGAGAAAAAGGTTCTTCGGTTATCTTTATACGTTTAGAGACGGAAAAGGAATTTGGCTCTATCGGGAATTTGATTTCGGGAATTTTGAAATCCCAAGCTACCTTCATGCTTTAATTCAATACCCGTCTCTGGGGTCCACCATCGCAAGATATAAATATTACGGCATGCCGGTCGGCAACCGGTTGTTACTGATCGGCATCAATGCGATGCTCAAAAACGAACCCGCGGTGATCCAGATCATCCCCAACTGCGGGCAAAGCGGAATCTATGCGGGGTTGGCATTTCTGGAGACGATTGCGGGCAAAAACATTCTCACCCCGACGATTATTTCACACCAGAAGCTGCTCAATATTGAAACCCCCGGCCCGATCGACCCGGCGATCTCCGAACCCTTGAACGAAATTTGGGCCAGGGAGTTCAAAAACGAGATTCATATTCCGAAAGCAAAATTGAATCAGGGCGTATTCACGAATTGAAAAAAAGGGGATGATCCGGGCCAGACGGCGGTTGTTGCGCTGGTTTGGATCGTCACCCCACCGGCCCCGATACGCGACCTTACCCCCGCGCCGCCGCTTCCGCCCCGAGCGCCGCCGCGCCGATCGCTCCGGCGTCGCTTCCGAGCCGGGCGGGGACGATGGCAAGCTGTTCGTGGTAGAGCGCCATGGTTCGCTCCCGGATCGTCCGCCCGATGGGATCGAAAAGCCACGCCCCCGCTTTCGCCACCCCGCCGCCGATGACGATGCATTCCGGGTTGAGCAGCCAGATCACGTTTACCAGCGCCGCGCCGATCTCGCTCCCGATGGTTTCCCAGACCTCCCGGGCCACCGCATCCCCTGCCGCCGCCGCTTCGGAGAGCTGCCGGGGGGTGCATTCCTCCGCGCTCTTTTCCGCCCCGGCCTGCCGGTAGCGTTCGCTGGCCCGCTGGGCGATCTCCCGGTTGCCGACCGATTTTTCCAGCGCGCCGAGGTTGCCATAGACGCCGGAGGTCGCCGCGCCGTAGACATCAATGCTCGTCTGGCCGAGTTCCCCCGCGCCGTTGAACGCGCCCCGGTAGAGTTTTCCATCCAGGATCAACCCGCCGCCGACGCCCGTGCCGAGCGTGATGCAGATCACGTGCCGCCACGCGCTCGCCGCCCCGTGCCGCCATTCGCCGTAGGCCATCGCCTTCGCGTCGTTCTCCAGCGTCACCGGCAGGCCGGTCCGTTCCCGGAGGATTTCCCGCAGCGGGAAGTTCTCCCAGCCCGGGACGTTGGAGAGCCCGTGGATCACCCCGGCTTCCGCGTCGATCATCCCCGGCAGGCCGATGCCGATCCCGGCCACCGCCGGGTGCCGCTCCCGGAGCCGGGCGATCTCTTCGGCCAGCCGTTCCGTAATGACGCCCGGCGACCCGAGCCGCTGGGTATCCAGGACGTTTCCGCGTTCCAGAATCTCCGCGCCGCGAATGACGGCGGGCTTGATTCCGGTTCCTCCGAAGTCGATTCCAAGGGCGATGGGCTGGCTCATAGATGGGAAGCAGGTTGTAACCCAACGGGGCAAAGCTGCAACCCCCTTTTCAGGATGGCGGGAAATTCCGCCCGGCGATCACCCGCAACCCTTCGAGCGTCAGGTTCGGGTGCACGGCGGCGATCTCGGGAAGCTCCCCGGCGATCAGTTCCGCGTAGCCGCCGGTGGCGACCACATGGGGCGCGGAGCCGAGTTCCCGGCGCAGTTCGCCGAGAATCCCGCGCACCAGCCCCCGGTAACCGTACACGGCCCCGGCCAGCATCGCGTCGCGGGTGGAGCGGCCGATGACGCCGGTCGGCTCGCTCAGGTCGATCCGGGGCAGGAGGGCGGTGCGCTGGTGAAGGTAGTGGGTCATCGCCTCCAGCCCGGGGGCGATCACCCCGCCGCGATAAACCGGGGCGGAGGGAGGCCCCGCGAGAATGTCAAAGGTGAGCGCCGTGCCGAAATCGACCACCACCGCCGGGGCGCCGTAGAAAAGCGCCGCCCCCGCCGCGTTGGCGAGCCGGTCCGCCCCGATCCCGGCGGGGTTCGGGTAGTCGATGGTGACGCCAAGGTCCGCCTCGTGGTTCACCCGCAGCAGCCGCGCCGCGCCGCCCGAGAGCGCCGCGTAATCGCGCACCGCCTTCTCCGCCCGGGGGACCACGCTGGAGAGGACGATCCCCCGGTAGCGGCGGCCCGTCCCGGCGGCCCGGCGCAGCGCCGCCACGGTGAGCCGGGGCGTGGCGATGCGGCGGACCCGCCCGGCCAGCGCTCCGGCATGGGCCGGGACCAGCTTCGTGTAGGAGTTGCTGATATCGATGAGCAGGAATTCCGGTGAACCGCGCATACACCCCCAGCGTAACGGGAAGCCCCTCCCGGCGAACAGCGAAACCTTCGGGTAAAAACCGGCCCGGCCCGGGGCGGATCGGGCATCCGGTTTTCCCCGGTTGAGGGCTTGCACGCTGGCCGATGTATGGCCATAATGATCTCATCCCCCTTCCCGGCCATCCCAAGAACCCACGAGATCACGCGAGCCCCCCATGTCCGTTCCCGCCATTTCGATCCGCAACCTGACGAAAGTCTACCCGATCCCCTTCCGGCGCGAACGGGTCGTCGCCGTGCGCGATCTCTCGCTCGACGTGGAGCCGGGCCAGGTCTACGGCCTTCTCGGCCCGAACGGCTCCGGCAAAAGCACGACGATGAAGATCATCCTCGGGCTCGTTCCGGCCACTTCCGGGAGCACGGAAATCTTCGGCCGCGATTCCACGCTGGTGGAAAGCCGGGAGGAGGTCGGCTTCCTGCCGGAAAACCCGTATTTCTACAAATACCTGACCGGGCTGGAGACGCTCCGCTTCTACGGGAAGCTCTGCGGCATCCGGGGGGCGGCGCTGCGCGATCGCGCGCGCGATCTCCTCAAGCTCGTCGGGCTGGAAAACGCGGCGGACCGCCGGCTCGGCGGCTACTCCAAGGGGATGCTCCAGCGCATCGGGCTCGCGCAGGCGCTCATCCAGGAGCCGCGCCTGCTCGTGCTCGACGAACCGACGGCAGGGGTGGACCCGGCGGGCTCTCGCGAAATCCGCGACCTGATCCTCGATTTCAAATCCCGCGGCATCACCATCCTCCTCTGCTCCCACCTGCTCGGGCAGGTGCAGGAGATCTGCGACCGCATCGGCATCCTCCACCGCGGCAGCCTGATGAGGGAAGGACCGCTCGATGAGCTGATCTCGGTAAAAAACCAGACGCAGATCGTCGTCGAAAACGCCTCGCCCGAACTCCTCGCCCGGCTGGAGGCCGACATCGCCGCCGGGGGCGCCCGGTTGGTGGAAAAAACCCAGCCGCAGACCACGCTCGAACGCTTTTTCCTGGAGGTGACCCAGTGAGCCAATCCCCCGCTTCGCCGACCGTCCCCGCCCCCTCGCTCCACCCGCCCCACCGGGTCTTTTCCCCGGCGCGGATCGCCGCCATCGCCTCGAACACCCTGCTGGAACTCGTCCGGCTCAAGGTTTTTTATTTCCTGCTCATCTTCGCGCTCGTGCTCATCGGCAGCTCGGCGTTCATGATCAAGTTCAGCTTTCAGGAGCAGTTCCAGATGCTCAAGGATGTCTCGCTCGGGGCGATGTCGATCTTCACCTGGCTGCTCGCCGTGCTGGCGACGGCCATGCTCCTGCCCAAGGATATCGAGGACCGCACCCTGTACACGATTCTCGCCAAGCCGGTCCCCCGGTTTGAATACCTGATCGGCAAGCTGCTCGGCGTGCTCGTCCTGCTCGCCATCTCCACCCTCATCATGGCGGGGCTTTTCGCCGTGGTCCTCTACGCGCGGCAGGAGATCGTGATCGCCGAGGCGCTCGGGAGCGGCCTCCCCGCCGAACAGGCGGCGGCCACCATCGCGGAGGTGAAGGCGTCCACCTTCAGCTGGTCGCTCGTCCCGGGGATCATCTCCATCTACCTGAAGGCGGCGCTCTGCGCGGCGCTCACCCTGCTCATCTCCACCTTCGCCTCGTCGTGGATTTTCACCATCGTCACCTCCGTGGCGATCTACATCATCGGCCATATCCAGGCCGTCGCCCGGGATTACTGGCTGGCGGGCAAAGCCGGGACGGTGGTGACGAAAGTCTTCCTCGGGCTGGTCTCCCTCCTCTTTCCGGACCTGCAGCTTTTCAATCTCGTGGATGACATCGTGGCGGGGAACACCATCGCCATGCTCCTTTTCCTCAAAACGGCGGCGCTCGGGGTGGTCTATATCCTTGTCTACCTCTTTCTGGCCTACTTCATTTTTCTCAAAAAGGAGCTTTGATGAAACGGATCGCGCTGGCCCTCCTTGGTTTGCTCCTTTTCGGAGCCGCCCGGCTTCCGTTCGAGCAGGCGCTCGACGAGGAGCACCGCGCCTCCTTCTTCCGGGGGGCCGCGCTCGATCTCTCCCTGCGCGAACAGATCGGCCAGGGGGGCTTCATCGCGGCGCTCAGCGGGTTCCGCTCGCTGGTGGCCGATCTCCTCTGGATCCAGGCAAACACCGCGTGGCAGAACACCGAGTGGGGGCGGATGGTCGCCTACTTCGACGCCGTGACGACGCTCCAGCCGCGTTCCCTCCTCTTCTGGGACATGGCCGCCTGGCACATGGCCTGGAACGCGAGCGTCGCCGCCCGCAACAACCCGAAACAGCCGCGCGAGGCGCTCCGGATCAAGGCGGAGCGGGAATACTTCCAGATCGGGCGCGACTATCTGGAACGCGGCATCCGCAACAACCCGGACCGCTACCTCCTCTACGACCGGCTCGGGATGCTGCTCAAGGAAAAATTCCGCGACTACCCCGGCGCTTCCGAAGCGTACCGGCGGGCCTCGGAATTCCCCGACGCCCCGGGGTACGCCAAGCGCTTTGCCGCCTATTATCTGGCGGAGGTGCCGGGCCGCGAACGGGAGGCATACGACCTGCTTGTAAAGCTCTACCATATGGGCCCCCAGGAGCGCCTTCCCACCCTTCTTTCCAAAATTGCGACGCTTCAGGAGAAATTGAATATTCCTGAAAATCAAAGGATTTACATTGATCCCAAAGATCGCGAATAATCCCCCACCTTTGCCCACCTGCCAGACCTCATGCGATTTGCGATTTTTGGAGATATTCATGCCAACCTCGAAGCCCTCACGGCCGTTCTGGCCGATGCCAGGGAAGCGGGCTGCACTCATCACGTCTGTATCGGGGATATCGTCGGCTACAACGCGAATCCGCACGAATGCGTGGAACTGATCCGGGGGCTTGGCTGCCCCGTCGTGAAAGGGAACCACGACGAACAGGCGTACATGTGCGACGATCTCGATAACTTCAACCCGCTGGCGGAAGTCGCCATCCGCTGGACGCGCGACAACCTCACCGACGACGACAAACGGTGGCTCCAGGGGCTGCGGCTCGTGCGGCAGGTACGCGATTTCTCCATCGTCCACGCCACGCTCGACACCCCGCACCAGTGGGGCTACGTCTTCAACCAGCTCGACGCCGCCGCGAGCTTCAACTACCAGTACACCAACGTCTGCTTCTACGGCCACACGCACGCCCCCCGGGCCTACGTGCGCGACGGCTCCGTCCGCTCCGTTCCGCTGGATATCCTGCACATCCAGCCGGGGAAGAAATATTTCATCAACGTCGGCAGCGTCGGCCAGCCCCGGGACGGCGACTGGCACGCCGCCTACTGCATCTACCACGCGGACAAAAACTACGTGGAACTGCGCCGGATCGAGTACGACATCTACACGGCGCAGGACAAGGTGGTGGAAGCCGGGCTGCCGCAACGGCTGGCGGACCGCCTCGCGCTGGGGAACTGACCGGTTCCCGCGGCACGGAGCGTTGCGATGTTTTGAACATTCTCGTTCTCAAACCGAGTTCGCTGGGGGACGTGGTCCACACCCTCCCGGCGGTGGCCCGGGTGCGCCGGGCCTTTCCGCAGGCCCGCCTGCGCTGGCTGGTGAACCCGGAGTGGGCCCCGCTGCTCGAAGGGAACCCGCACGTGGACGAGGTAATCCTTTTTCCCCGCCGGGAACTCGGCGGCATCACCCGGCTGGGCCGCCAGATCCGCTGGCTGCGCGATCTGCGGGCCCGTTACCGGAGCGAGCGGGTGCTCGATTTCCAGGGATTGCTCCGCTCCGCCATCATCGGGCGGGCCTGCCGGGGCGGAATGCTCGCGGGCCTCTCCGACGCCCGGGAGGGAGCGCGCTTTTTCTATGACCGGCGCGCGGAAGTCGGCGGCATCCCCCATGCCGTGGACCGTTATCTGGCGCTCGCGCGGGAAGCGGGGGCGGAGGGGGACGGCCCGCTGGAATGGCCTCTGCCGGAGGGGAACGCCCCGGGGCGTTTCCGTACGCAGGGGTACGTGCTCCTGCACCCGTTCTCCCGGGGCGCGGGCAAATCGCTCACGCCGCAGGAGGTCACCCTCTTTTGCCGGAGCCTCCGCTGCCCGGTCGTCCTCGCCGGGCGCTCGGAAACGACGACGGGGGCGTGGGACGCCTTCGATCATGTCGATAACTGGCTCAACCAGACGAGCCTCCCGGAACTGATCTGGCTCCTGCGCCACGCCCGGTTCGTGGTGAGCGTGGACAGCGGGCCGATGCACATCGCCGCCGCGCTGGGCCGCCCGCTGCTCTCCATCCACACCTGGAGCGATCCGGCGCGCGTCGGCCCGTACGATCCCGCCGCGTGGATTCTGCGCGAGCGGCTCCTTTTCCGGCAGGGCGGCGGGATCGCCAAGCCGCGGGCCGCGCCCGATTTCGAGGCGGTGGCCGCTTTCGTGGCCGAAGAGATGGGGTAACCCGCGCGCCGCTACGCGCCCGCCTTCGCCGAGCGGGCCGCCAGCATCACGCCCGCGCAGAGCCCGGCCAGAAGCCCGAGCGCGAAGCGCACGGAGGTGGCCTCCGCCACGAACCCGATCACCCCCGGCCCGAGCAGGAAGCCGGTGTAGCCGGCCGTCGCCACCGCCGCGATGCCGAGCGCGGAAGGGACGCCCGGGTGACGCGCCGCCCGGCTGATCACCGTCGGGAAAAGCGTGGAGAGCCCGAGCCCGAGCAGGGCAAACCCCGGCACCGCCCCCGCCGGAACGGGAGCGAGCAGCGCCACGGCCAGCCCCGCGAGCGCCAGCACCCCGCCCAGGCGGATCAGCTTCGGCGCGGGCAGGTGGAGCCGGTCGCCACAGAGCCGCCCCGCCGCCATGCAGAGGGAGAAGAAGGCAAACCCGGCGGCGGCCACGGCGGGTCCGGCCCCGAGCGTTTCCCGCAGGTAAAGGCCGCTCCAGTCCGCCACCGCCCCCTCCATCAGAAAGACGCTGAAGGCGATGAAGGCAAGGCCGTAGAGCGCCCGGGGCGGGCGGACAAACGTCGGGGGGCGTTCCTCCCCGGCCTCCGCCGCTGCTCCGGGCCGGAGCCCGGAAAAAAAGAACGCCTTGAAGAGCAGCGCCCCCGCCGCGACGCTCAGAAAATGGACCGGAAGGCTCACCCCGTGCTCGGCCAGCGCCCCGCCCATCGCGGCCCCGGTCAGCCCGCCGATGCTCCAGAGCCCGTGCAGCGAGGAGAAAATCCGGCGGCCCAGCGCCTCTTCCAGCTCGATCCCGTTCGTGTTCATGGCGATGTCGAGCATCCCGTTGCAACCGCCCAGCAACACCACGCCGAGCACCAGAACGGCCACGTTGGGCGCAAGCGCGGGAATCGCCAGCGAAAGGCAGAACCCGCTGGCCGAGAGCATGACCACGCGGCGGCTGCTCACGCGGGTCAGGAGCCAGCCGGTGGCCGTCATCGCCGCCAGCGCCCCGAGCCCGAGGCACAGGAGCACCAGCCCGATCGCCGCCTCGCTCAGCGCAAACTCCTCTTTGATCGCGGGAATCCGCGTCACCCAGTTGCCGAAAACGGTGCCGTTCATCCAGAAAACGGCGGAGAGCGCCAGCCGCGGCCCCGGCTGCCAGGGTAAGCCTTTCATGGCCGCTTTTAACGCGCGGGCGGTTCCTGCGGTCGCGCGGACGCTCCCTGCGGTTTTTTGGCGAGCGGTTTGCCCGCGGCCAGCAGGGCGTCGATCTCCCGCCGGGTAAGCACCCGCCAGCCACCGGGCGGGAGGCTGCCGAGCTTGAGCGGCCCGATCCGCGTGCGCACGAGCTTCACCACTTCGTAGCCGACTTCGTAGAGCATGTGGCGGATCTGCCGCTTGAGCCCCTGCCGCAGCGTCACCTTGAGCTTGTTGGCGGCGAGCCGGTGGACCGACTCCATCCGGGCAAACCCTTCGGGGGTGTTCACCCCGTGCAGGAGTTTGGCGCGGAGGCCGAAATCAAACGCCTTGTCCACCACCACATGGTATTCCTTCTCCACCTTGTAGCGCGGGTGGGTGAGCTGGAGGGAGAGGTCGCCGTCGTTGGTGAGGATGAGCAGCCCCTCGCTCTCCCGGTCGAGCCGCCCGACGTGAAAGAGCCGGGGAAACTGCGAGGGGAGGAGGTCGAAAATCGTCCGCCGCCCATGCGTGTCGGAGGCGGTGCTCAGGTAGCCGGGCGGCTTGTGGAGGATCAGCGTGGCGGACTGCGCCGTCTGCACCACGCGGTTGCCGACCTTCACGACATCCTCCGGGCCGACCTGCGTGGCCAGTTCAGTGCAGACGGCCCCGTTGAGCGTCACTTCGCCCGCCAGCACGAGGGCTTCGCAACGGCGGCGGGAGCCCAGCCCGGCGGCGGCCAGATATCGGTTGATTCGCATGGTGCCCGCAGCTTCGACGCTAACCGGGCCGTTGTCGAGGCAACAGCGGAGGGAAATCGCCCGGGTTGGGTTTGACCCCCCGGGGGAAAACGGTATTTTCATCAGACTCTTTTTCACCCTGATGTCGAAGCTGGAGATTCCCCGCAAAGCCGTTTACCGCCTTTCGCTCTATTACCGGGCGCTGCAATGCCTGCGCGCCAACGGGGTGGAGACCGTCTCCTCGGAGGCGCTGGCCAAGGCGGCGGGGGTGAAGCCGACACAGCTTCGCAAGGATCTGACCCACTTCGGCCACCTCGGCACGCGCGGCATCGGCTACAACGTGGCGTTGCTGACGGAAAAGATGACGGAGGTGCTCGGCACGGCGCGGCTCCAGCCGGTGATCCTCGTCGGCGTCGGCCACCTCGGCGCGGCGCTGGTACGCTACCGGGGGTTCCAGAAGGAGGGGTTCGAGGTGCTCGCCGGGTTTGATCAGGAGCCGGACCGGCTCCGCGCGGCGGATCTCGGCATGAAAGTCTACCCGATGGAGGCGCTCGTCCCCTTCGTGCGGGAGCGACAGGTGAAAATGGCGATTCTCACCGTCCCCGCCCGGGTCGCGCAGGAGGTGACCAACCGGCTGGTGATCACCGGCATCCAGGCGATTCTCAATTTTGCGCCGACGATTCTGGAAGTCCCCGACGGGGTGATCGTCAACAACGTCGATCTCGCCATCGAACTCGAAAACCTGAGCTACTTCATCCGATGAGCGTCCCGCTGGCCGCCCCCTGCTTCGATCTCCGGCGCACGCTGGAATGCGGGCAGGTCTTTCACTGGACGCCCACGGGCGAGGCGGGAGCGTACCGGGGGGTGATCGGCTCGACGCCGGTGAGCGTCCGGCAGGAAGGGGAAACGCTCCATGTTCCCCGGGGGCGGGAGGCGCTCTGCCGCCATTATTTCGCCCTCGATCACCCGCTGGAGGCGATCTACGCCACCTTTCCCACAGACCCCGCCATGCGCGAGGCGCTCGCCTTCTGCCACGGGATGCGCATCCTCCGGCAGCCGCTCTGGGAATGCCTGGCGACGTTCATCACCTCCGCGATGAAACAGGTCAGGCACATCGCCGCCATCTCCCACACCCTGCGGGAACGGTACGGGCGGCGCGTGGCCGGGGGGTTGCGGGCCTACCCGGGCCCGCGGCGGCTCGCCCGGTGCACGGAGGCGGAACTTCGCGAATGCGGGCTCGGCTTCCGCGCGGGCAAGCTGCTCGCCACCGCCCGGATGGTGGCGGCGGGGGAGGTCGATCTGGAGGCGATCCGTTCCCTGCCCGATGCCGAAGCGCTCGCGGAACTCTGCCGCCTGCCGGGGGTGGGGGCGAAGATCGCCAACTGCGTGCTCCTCTTCGCCTATGAACGGGTGCGGGCCTTCCCGATCGACGTCTGGATCGCCCGCGCCGTGCGCCATCACTACGCCCGGCCACAGGCGACGCTCCCGGAGCTGGCCGCCTTCTGCGCGGACTACTTCGGCCCGTACGGCGGCTACGCCCAGCAATACCTCTTCCACCACGCCCGGAACCGCCCCCGGAGTTTCTGGCAGGACCAACCCTGATCGCTCCATGCACATCGACGCCGTTCTCTCGCCCCCCGAAATCGACCTCCTCCCCCAACGCGACCTCTCGGAGACGCTCTGCGTCGTCTTCGATGTCCTGCGCGCCACCTCCTCCATCCTCACCGGGCTGGCCCACGGGGTGGAGGAGATCCGCCCCGTGCTGACGATCGGGGAGGCGCTGGCCGTCCGTGCCCAATGGCCGGGGGCGGTGCTCGGCGGCGAACGCCATGGGGAACGGATTGACGGGTTTGACCTCGGCAACTCCCCGCTGGAATACCGGCGGGGCGATCTGCGCCGGATCATCACCACGACCACCAACGGGACCGTCGCGCTGCGGGCGTGCGCCGGGGCGCGGGAAGTGCTCGCCGGGGCGCTGCTCAACCTCGGCGCGCTGGAGGCGTACCTGCGCGCCGCCGCCCCCGCCCCCGCCCCCGCCCGGGTGCTGCTGGTGGCCGCGGGAACGTTCCGCGACCTGGCGCTCGAAGACGTGCTCGCCGCCGGGATGCTCGCCGCCGCCTTTCCGCACGCAACGCTCACCGACGCCGCGCAGACGGCGCTCGCGCTCTACCGGTGCCACGCGGGCGACCTTCCCGGGGCGCTGCGGCTCGCCACCAACGGAGCCGTGCTCGCCTCCCGGGGGCGGGGCGCGGAAATCGACTGGTGCGCCTCGCTCTCCCGACTGCCGGTGGTGGGGCGGATGGAGGCGGGGGTGATCCGCGCGGTTCCGTCCGGAACGCCAATCAGCGGTTAAAGAGCGTCCCGAGGTTCCAGCCCCCCTCCTGCGCTTTCTGTTGCTGCACCTTCAGCCGGCCCAGCAACGATTGCAGGGAGAGGTAAATCTTGTGCCACTGGCTCTCCACGGCGGTGATCTGGCTGCCCCGCGCGGCGAGCGAACGGATGGAGGGAACGCTGTTGATCACGTTGAGCACCTCCTCCTTGCGCGGCGCGCCGGATTCCACGGTGGCGAGGATCACCTCCAGCCCCTGCGTGATGAGGCTCTTGACCTCCAGAAACCGGGCCTCGTCCTCATCCCCGTACTGGCTGCCGCCATCGTGGGCCAGGTTGATGTAGTGGTTGAACTGCTTCCAGCATTCGATGTAGGTTTCCAGATAGAGGATGAAGTCGTCGAGGTCAGGAGTGCCCATGGCCGGAAGCGAGGTGAGGGTCGGCGGCTGCCTTCCCGGGTTGATGAAGATAAGCGCCCCGCCGCGCAATTCAATGGCGGTGATCCGCTGGTCCCCGTAGCGGGTGACCAGTTCGGTGAGCGGGGTCTGGATGCGGCGGGCGGCAGCAAAGGCGTGCAGGGCGGTGCGCCCGATCTGCGTGAGCAGGGCCGGGGCAAGCTGGCTGGAAAGGGTGGTGGCCACGATCTTTCCCGCGCGGTTGACGGCCAGTGAACCGGTAAGCGGCCCTTCCACGGCGGCTTCCGGGGCGGATTTGGAAAAAAGGTTCAGGAATCCCATTGAGTCAGAATCTGTTTGAGCGTCGTCTCCACTTCGCCGGGCTTGAGGGTGCGCTCCAGCCCGATGACCGATGTTTTTTCCTCATCGGGCACGACGGAAATATGGCGCTGCGGCCCGTAGCCGGTGAGGCGTTCGGGCGCGCCGAGCCCGAGGAGCCTCCCGAGCGCCCCGTACTCCTCCAGCAGCCGCTGGGCCCACGTGGAGACCCCCTCGGCGTCGTCGCAGGACCAATGCTCCACCTGTCCGGAGGCGTTGTCCTGGGAGAGGAGAAACTCGATCCCGTGTGTGCGCCCGAGCTTCGAGAGCCGGGAGGGGGGCGCGGCCCCTTCCGCCGGTTCGGCGGCGGCTTCAGCTTCATCGAGCGCCTGCGCGGTATCGAGCAGGAGCGCCTGCGAAGGGGTGCGGATGGAGCGGGCGCGGGTGGTGTCCGCGGGAAGCAGGTCGAAACTGCCGACATTCCACGACATGATCTCCCTGAACGCCGCCTCCGCCCTGGAAGTGGCCGTCGCCGCGTCGATGATCTCGCCGTCGAGGAACCAGATGTAGCCGATGTTCCGGTCGCTCGCGATTTTCAGGACGGCGGAGTTCCGCGTCAGGCATTCCATCTGCACGATATCGACGAGCGCCTTGTGCTCCACCACGCCGCGGAAGCCCCCCTGCCGGTTCTGGATCTCCAGCATCGACTCGATGCACTCGAAAAAAAGCTGTGTCTCCTTGGGCGTGCGCGGTTTTTCCACAAAGAGGTCGATCCCCATGGCGTAGGCCCGGCTGCGCATCTGCTCGTCCACCGCGCCGGTCATCACCACGATCCGCTGCGCGGGCAGCCGCCGCCGGACGATCGCGAGCACCTGAAAGCCGTCCATCCCGGGCATTCGCAGGTCCGTAAGCAAAAGTGAGAAGGAATCGCTCTCAAGCAGCCCGAGCGCGCGGGAGCCGGAGGTGGCGGTGAGGATTTCCGGCTTGCTCGGCAGGGTGGAGAGCATCTGCTGGCAGACATCCAGAAAGTCCTGGTCGTCGTCAAGAATCAGCACTTTGGGGCGTGATGGCATGGCGGGGCGGGAGCTTCGTTCCCCCGGATCGGAGGGAAAACCGTTTGCGGACAGTGCTTACTTTGCCTTTGCTGCTTGCGGATTCAAGCAATTGCGTTCAGAAAAAAAGGGGGTGAAGGGTTGGCGCGAAAGTTGCATTGAAAGTTCATAACGCATTTCCTGTTCCCGATGCTCGGATTTATCAAAGACCTCTTCGGCAAACGGGCGGAGGCTCCCCGGCCCTCCGCTCCTGCTCCCGCTCCCGCCGCTCCTTCCCCGGCCCCCCCTCCCGGGCAGCCGCCCGCCGCCCGCCCGGGACCGCTCCCGGCACGGCCCAAGGGAAAGGTGGAGCGCATCCTCCTCTCCCTCCGGGCGATCACGGACCACTTTCCGGAGGAACTCCGGCCCCTGCTGGCGCAACCGCCGGGGGAGGGGGTGATCATCGCCCTTCCCGCGGAACCGATCCTCCAGCAGCTTCCCACCGGGCAGGTGAGCGTGACGCTGGGCGACCTGCGCCGCGTGGCCCCCTTCAACGTTTTTGTTCCGGATACGAGCCGGGATGAGGAGCGGGTGCCGCTCCCCCTAAGCGAACTGCTCGCCCATCTCGACCCCTCCTCCCTCAAACGGCAGGACCAGCGGCGCGTGGAGCTTCCCTCCCGGATCGACAGCGTCTTTGTCAAACGCGGGGAGGGCGATCCCTCCCGGGTCACTTCCCTGGAGCCGGGCGCGCTGGAGCCGGGGGCCGCGCCCGCCCCGGCTCCGCCGGGATCGCCGCGCCCGGCTGCCGCCACGCCGCCCCCGCCCGCTCCGACAGCTCCCGCCGCCCCTGCGCCCCCGCGTTCCGATTCCATCCCGGCCCCGGCGGAAATGTCCGCGCCGCCCACGCCCACGCCTGCACCGGAAGCCCCGGAGCCGGTCCGGCGGGCTCCCGGCCTGGCGGCTCCCGCGGAGTTGAGCGCCCTCTTTGAAACGGCGAAACCGGCGGCTCCCGCACCGGAAGCGTCGGCTCCTCCCCCCGTTTCGCCCGCGCCCACCCCCTCCCCGGCTCCCCGCCCCGTGCGCGATGCCGAGCCGAAACCGGCGGCCCGCCCTCCCAAGAGCATCAACCTTTTCACGCCGCCCAAGCCGGAAGCCTTCCGCAAGACCTCGCCGATCCCGGTTCCGGCCTCCGAGGCCCCGGCGGCAGCGGCCCCTGCAATCCCCGTGGTCGCCCTGGGCCGCGGGCCGATCATCGACGCCCCGCCGCCCCGGCCCCCTACCCCGCCCCCGGTAGCGAAAACCGTTCCCCCGGCCTCCGCTCTGGGGGTTCCCAAGGCGGCCATTCCGGCCCCCGCCCCGATCTCCGCTCCGGTGCCCAAGGTTCCAGCCGCTCCAGCCGCTCCAGCCGCCGCCCCTTCCGGAGCGGCCACCATCGCGCTGCCGCTGGCGGAAGTGAGCGAAGCGTGGCCGGAGGCGATCCGCGAGGAGATCGCGGGAGCCGCGCCGGGAAGCGTCATCGAATACCCGGCGGCGGACCTTGGAACCGCCCTGCGGGCGGGGAAGGTGGCCCAGCCGTGGCATTGCCTGCGGGAGATGATCCGCCCGCCGTTGCTCGCCGCGGGCGAATCCCTTTACGCGGAAGCGCTGCTGGAGCTTCCGCTCCGGGTCGTCGCCCCCCGCTTCATGGCCGCCGGAGCGGCTCCGGGGGGAGCCGGAGGGGCGGGTCGCAAACGGGTCGCCATCGACGACTCGATCCCCTCGCCCTTCGCCGCCGCGGCCCCGCCGCCCGCCCCGGCTCCCGCCGCCGCCGGAACCTCCGCCAAGGAAAGCGGGGCGCTGGGGCTCGATGGCCGCCTCCCCTCCCAACTCGTGGAGCGGGCCTGCTCCCTTTCCGGCGTGGCGGGAGCCGTCATCGCCCTTCAGGAAGGGCTGGTGGTCGCCGCGAAGGTGCCCCCGGAGTTTGCGCAGGAGAGCGTGGCCGCGTTTCTCCCGCAGCTTTTCAGCCGTCTGGAGGAATCGATGGAGCGGATGAAGATCGGCGAACTCCAGAACCTGATGTTTACGGCGGGGGACCGCCCGTGGCAGATCTGGAAGGCGGGGAACGTCTTCTTCGCCGCCATGGGCCGCCCGAATGAACTGCTCCCCGGAGCGCAACTCAAAGTCATCGCCGCGCAGCTTGCCCGGCATACCCAACGATAACGCACCATGGCGCTCATCAATCAGGCCACCAAGGAACTGCACGTTAAAATTGTTTATTACGGCCCGGCCAAATCGGGCAAGACCACCAATCTGGAACAGGTCCACGCCCATGTGGAAACCGCCCGGCCCGAGGAGAAGGGGAAGCTCGTCTCGCTGGCCACCAGCGCGGACCGGACCCTCTTCTTCGACTTCTTCCCGCTGGAAGCCGCCGTCATCAAAGGGTACACCACGAAGTTCCAGCTCTTCACCGTGCCCGGGCAGGTGATCTACAACACCACGCGCCAGCTCGTCCTGCGCGGCGTGGACGGGATTGTCTTCGTGGCCGATTCCCAGTACGATAAGATGCAGGAGAATGTGGAAAGCTTCCAGAACATGGAAGAGAACCTCAAATCGCTGAACCTGAAGCTGGATGACATCCCCTACGTGATCCAATACAACAAGCGCGATCTCGACAACATCGCGGAGGTCGGGTTTCTCGACTACCTCCTCAACAATCGCGACGTGGAGGTCCCTGCCTACGAAGCCTCGGCGACGAAGGTGGAGGGGGTCTTCGAAACGCTCAACGGGATCACCCGGCTGCTGCTTCAGAAATTCATCACCCAGGGAGCCGCCGCGCGCGCATAACCTCCATGATCCCCCAGCTCAACGAAGAAGACCTGGCCGTGTTCGACGCCGTTTTGCGCGATCTGGTGGCCAAGAGCGAAGCGAGCATCGCGCTCATTGTGGAACGGGCGGGCTACCTCATCCACCAGCACGGGCAGTTGGAAGGGTTTGACGCCACGCAGGTCGCCACGCTCGCCTCGAACGCCTTCGCCGCCACGGAGTTCATGGCGAACCTGATTCAGGAGCCCGATTTCTCCGGCATGTACCAGCAAGGGAGCACGATCAGCACCGTCACGCTCAACATCAACCCGTCGTGCCTCCTCTTCGTCGCCTTCGGGGCGCAACTCAGCGTCGGGGCGATCAAGTATTTCTGCGGCGAGGCGGTCCGGCAACTCGCCGCCCAGTTCCTGGTGGCCGAAAAGCGCGCTCCGGGCAAGGGGATCGACCTCGCCGATCTCAACACGGAAAGCTTCCAGAAGGTGTTCCAGCGCGATCCTTCCGCTTAAGGGAGGTACGCGGGAAGAACCCGGGGCCGTCCGCCCGGAAAAGGCGGCCCGGCGGGCGCGGAATCAGTGATCAGTCCAGACTCCGGACGACCTTCGACTTGTCCACGCGATCGTTCTTGTACCGGCCTTCGGAGACGGCCACGGCTCCCGTGTCGAACGTCGCATCCGGATCGGCGGTTTTGACATGGTCCGCGTCCAGCGTGATCTCCCCGTCGTAATCGTAGTCGATATAGATCGTGTAGGCGATGCCCCACGGGTCATACCAGGTGCCGCTGGTGTCCACGCCGGAGGGCGGGCCGTCCGAGCGATCCGCGCTGAAGGTTCCCGTCGTCTTCTTCTCCTTGATTTCCAGATAACGGATGCCCCGGCTGTTGGCGGCGGAAGGAGCCGGTTCCCCGCCTTCCCCGGAGTAACTCTCCTTGGCGCGCAGGATGTTGATCACCGTGGAATTGTCGGCCACCTTTTCGGCGTCGCTCGTGCTGTTGGGCGATTTCGGGTATTTCCCGTAATCGGTGTAAAAATTCTTGATCCCCGTGACGATCTGCACACAGTCGTTCATCGCAGAAACCTTGCGGGCCGAGTTCCGGACGCCCGACATCGCCGGGAAAAGCATTCCGGCCAGAATGGCGATGATGGCGATGACCACCAGAAGCTCGACCAGCGTAAAGGCCGAACGGCACGATGGTTTCAGCGGGGAGAAACGTATTTTCATGGGGAATCCTCCAAAGATAAACCATTGACCCTGTGCTGACAACCGTATTTTGTGACTCTACCGATGACCCCTTTTCCGGTTGAAGAACCGCTGCAAACCCGAGACGGCCTCACTCTTTTTTTCCGTTGGGCTTCCCCACCGCCGGAGGCACCCCCCAACGGGGCGCTCGTGCTGATCACCCACGGGTTCGGCGAACACTCCGCCCGCTACTGGCATGTGCGCGACGCGCTGCTGGCCCGGGGCTTCACCGTCGCCGCCTACGACCTGCGCGGCCATGGCCGGTCTACGGGCCGCCGGGGGGACGCGCCCGCGTTCGCCGCGTTTCTCGAAGACATGGCCCTCGTCCTGCGGCACGCCCGGCACCACCCCTCCCTTCCCGAAGGGGGGGCGCGGCGGGTCTTCCTCTTCGGTCACAGCCTGGGCGGGCTGCTCACCCTCCGCTTTCTGGAGGAGAACGGCACGGCGGTGGACGGGGCGGTGGTCGCCTCGCCCTGGATTCGCCTTGCCTTCGAGCCGCCATGGTGGAAACGCGCCGTGGCCCGGCTCGCCCTGAGGCTCTGCCCCGGGATACGGATGGTCACCGGGATGAACCCGGCGCGCCTCTCCCGCGATCAGGCGTTCCTGGCCGCGATGCCGGACCTCCATCTCTCCCATCACACCCTCTCCGCGCGCCTCTACCATGAAATCCTCCTTGCCTGTGGGGAGGCCCGCAGCCGGGCCGGGGCGATCACCGTCCCGCTGCTCCTCCTGCACGGGCAGAAAGACCCGGTCACCTCCTGGCGCGCCACCTCGGCGTTATTCGAGACGCTGCCCGGACCGGACAAAATCCTCAAGCTCTACCCGGATACCCTGCACGAAACGCACAACGATCTGGAGCGCGAACAGGTGCTCGCCGATGTCACCGCCTGGCTCGCGGGCCATTGCTGAAGCCGTGAAGCCGCCGGATCGCTACTTCCCGAACCTTTCCCGGAGCGCATCCGCCCACGGTTCGTCCGGCGCGTCCACCAGCAGGACGGCATTCTTCTCCGGCAGCCGCACCAGACGCAGCACCCGCCCCGCCCCGCTCTCGAACGGGGTCACGCCGTCGTTGGCCGCCAGCGGCTTCGCCCGGTAGCGCCGCGCCCACATCTCCGTGGCCGCCGCGACGAACGCCTCCCGCGCCTCGGGGGTCCGCCAGAGGGTGCGCCAGGCGAGCGCCGCCCCCTCCCCGCCGGTGCGAAACACCCGGTAACGGTCCCCGCGCCACCCGGCGGCGATCTCCGCCGCGCCGGCCTCGCTCCCCCAGTCGCTCAGGAGGATGCGCGTGCCGAGTTCCCCGAGCACGTTATCGGCCACCGGCGCGGTCCCGAGCACCTCCCCCGACGGCCATTCCACGGGGATCGGGCGCTCCCCCGCGAAATACCGCTCCGGGTGGAGAATCTGGGTGGTCGATTCCGGGACATCCCGGTAGACCTCGTCCAGCGATCCTTCGGACTCCAGCACCGTCATGCAGAATTTGAGCCCCTCGGTGTAGGGGAAAAGGAGCGTCTCGCGCAGCAGCCGGGGCGCGGCCTGAAGCTCCTCAATGCTCTGGGTAAAGAGCGAGGCGAACGTCTGCCCGAGCCCCCTGGCGGAAATATTTTCCAGCATGTACTGGTTCATGACCGCCGTGGCATCCCCTTCGACGACGGCGGCGGCGGCGATCGCCCGGTCATCGTTGGTTTTAAGCTCCAGCGGCAGCGCCCGGAGGTTGTAATGCTGGTCCTGAAGGGCGTGCACCAGTTCGTGGGCGAGGATGACGCGGTTGTTGAGGCTCTCCAGCCGGGCGTCCTCGAACATGAAGAGCTTGCCCGCGTGCTGATCGTAGAACGCGGCGATCTGTTCGCCGAGCAGGTTGACATACGCCGCCTTGAGATCGTACCCCTCCGGCAGCAGCCCGAGGGCGATGTAGGCCCGCCGTATCGCCTCGAATTCGTCGTCCGTGTATTGCTCGGCGATCTTGCGCAACACCACCTCCTTCACCTCGGAGCGGTGGAGCGTGTTGTAATCGACCGGTTTCCGGAAGGAGAGCCCCCGGAGGCGGGCGGCGGCTTCCTCGATCTCCCGGCGGACGGCGGTCTCCTGAGCCTCGCGCCCGGCTTTCTCGTGTCCGTCCAGGACGGAGCGCAGCCGCTCGTTCTCGTTTTCCAGCAACGCCAGCCGCTTGCGCTCGAAGGCCGCCTGCGCCTGCTCCCGGCCACGTTCGGCGGATTCCAGCCAGGCCCATCCCCCGGCGACCACCGTGGTGATGGCGAAAAAGAGGGTGAAAAAGATCGGTTTGCCCATGGTTCTCGGCTTCATCGGCTGGAGCGGACTTCCACCGCAGGCCCTTTCTGCACCGGCACGGCACGGCGCACCGGCATTTCCCCGGTCTGCACGGAGCCGGTTTGCACCGCCCGCGTCTCCACGGTGCCGGTCGGGACCGCCCGGGCCGGAACCGCCGCCGCTGTCGCCCGGCGGGCCGGGGCCCGGCGGCGGGAGGCGGTCTCGGCGACCTGCGTGCGGCCCTGCGCGTCCACCACTTCCGTGCGGGCGATCGCCCCCTGCGGGTTGTAATGGAAAATCAGCTTTTCGATAAACTGCCCGTCCATGGTGAAGCGGTGCTCCTCCTTGATCCGGTCAAAGGCGACATCCTGCCGGTAAGTCGCCTTGTAGAGGGGATTCCCCTTGAGATCGTAGACGACGCTCCCCACCGGCTGGTGGTTTTCATTGAGGGTATAGGAGACGTGCCGCAGCAACCGGTTGCTGGCGCTGTAGGTTTTTTCGTCCATCGTCAGCGCCTCGAAGTCCGTGGTCGCGCTGGTGTGCGAACCGTCCGGGTGAACCAGGGTGCGGGTCCGCACGCTGGAGGCTTCCTGCGCGTGCAGGAGCGGTCCGCAGAGCAGGAGCGCGAGGAAAAGGAGGCGTTTCATGAGGCGAGGGCGGCGGGCGGTTGGGTTTGGAACTGGAGGTCGTAGAGGTGCCGGTAGTGGCCCTGTTTTTCGAAAAGTTCGGCATGGGTGCCGGTCTCGATGATGCAGCCCCCCTGCATCGCCACGATCTGGTCCGCCTTGAGGATGGTGGAGAGCCGGTGGGCGATGGCGATGACGGTGCGCCCCGTCGCCAACTGGTCAAGGGCGGACTGAATCTGCCGTTCGGATTCGCTGTCGAGCGCGCTCGTCGCCTCGTCGAGCAGGAGGATCGGCGCGTTGCGAAGCAGCGCCCGGGCGATGGCGATCCGCTGCTGCTGGCCGCCGGAGAGGTTGCATCCCTTGTCCCCCACGATCGTTTCGTAACCCTGCGCCTGCTCGCAGATGAAGTCGTGCGCGTACGCCTGCCGTGCGGCTTCGTAGACCTCCTCGTCCGTGGCGTCGAGCCGTCCGTAGCGGATGTTTTCGAGGATGGTCGTGTGGAAAAGGAAGGTATCCTGCGAGACGATGGCGATCTGCCGACGCAGCGAATGCTGGGTGACGCTGCGGATATCGTGGCCGTCGATGAGGATCTGCCCCTCCTGCGGATCGTAGAAGCGGAGCAGCAGGGCGAGCATCGTGCTCTTGCCCGAGCCGCTCGCCCCCACGAGGGCGTAGCTCTTGCCGGGCCGGATATGGAGGTTGATCCCCCGCACCGCCGGGGGGCGGTTCGTCCGGTAGCGGAAGGTGAGGTCGCGAATGGTGATCTCCCCGCGCGCGGGCGGCAGGGCGGGGGCGTCCGGGGCGTCCTGCACGCTCGGCTCCAGGTGCATCAGCTCGAAAATCCGTTCCGTGGCGGAGAGCGCCTTCTGGATGGTGACGTGAATCTTGCTCAGTTTCTTGACCGGATCGTACAGCATGAAGAGGCCGCCAAGCAGCCCGATGAAGGTGGAGGCGGAGATGCCGCGCATCCAGACGTAAAAAAGCGCCAGCCCGACCCCTACCGCCGAGATCGCCTCGATGAGCGGGCCGACGATCTCCATCGCCTTGCGCACGCGGATCGCGCGGCTGAACTGCTCCTTGCTCGCCTCCTGAAAATCGCGGATCTCGAACGGCTCGCGCCCGAGCGCCTTCACCACGCGGATGCCCGTGAGCGCCTCGTGGATCACCGTCATGATCGCCCCGACCCCCTCTTCCTCCGCCGCCCCGGAACGGCGGACTTTCCGGCCAAAGACCACGATCGGCACGAGGCAGACGGGAAAGAGGATGAAGCTCACCAGCGTGAACTGCCAGTCCATGAAAAGCAGGACCACGACGGCGGTGATGATGGTGATCGGCTGAGTCACGATGTCGCAGCTCACCTGCGTGAGCGCCCCTTGCGCCACCTTGGCGTCGTTCACCACCCGGGCGATCAGTTTCCCGGTCTGCGCCTTGTTGAAGAAATCAATCGACTGGTTCACCACCCGGCCAAAAAGCTGGTTGCGCAGGTTGTGGAGGATGCGCAGGCTCACCCACGCCATGCAGTAGGCGTTGAGGTAGGCGAGCACGCTGCGGGTGATCATCACGGCGGGGATGAGCGCGCACGTCCAGATCACGGCGTCCATCCCGGCCCCGCCGGTGACGGCCTGCTCCGCGTGCCCCCCCAGAATATCCTTCATCCCCGGCGCGTGCTGGCCGTTGGGGAGCACCTGCGAGGTGACATGCTTGATGACCCAGGCGAGCAGCCCGCTGATGATCCCGAACCCGGCCCCGCAGAGCAGCCCCGCGATGAAGCGCCCTTTATAGGGCAAAACATAGGGGAAAAGCGCCTTGTACGGCCCCCACGTCGCCCGCACCTGATCCATGAACGACGGTTTTTTCGTTTCAGGAGACGAGGCGGCGGCGGGATCGGACATGAGAAAAAAAGAGGCGGTGCGCCCCCCGCGTCCGGGCGGGCGCGGGTCGGGTCAGCATCCCCTTATAGCACCGATCACGACCGGCGTCGATAAATCGCTCACGGGCCGCCGGGGGAACCGGGGGCCGAACTCGCAGACCGGCCCCGGGCATCCCGCCAGCAGCGTCACCGCCCGGGGGTGGCGCGCCCGCCAGTGGAACGGGTTGGTGAGGCCGAAGAGGGAAACCTGCCGCACGCCGAAGGCCGCGCCGAAGTGGACGGGAGAGGAATCCATGCTCAGGAGCAGGTCGCTCCCCCCGATCACCGCCGCGAGCCCGAGGAGGTCCATTTTCCCGGAAAGATCGTGCACGGGGGTGCGCATCCGCGCGAAGATCGCCTCCAGATGCTGGCGTTCGTACGCCTGATGGGTGCCGGTGACCACGCACGGGAGGCCGTATTCCTCCTGGCAGAAGTCGATCACCTCCGCCCACCGCTCCGGCAGCCAGTATTTCTCCGCCCGGGCCGTGCCGGGATGGATCACGGCGTACGGCCCGGCGACCCCGTGCGCTTCCCGCAGGCGGGCGGCGGCTTCGCGGGCGGGGCCGGGGAGCCGGAGCGTCACCGGCGGCGGCTCGGGCTCCCGGATGTCGAGCACGGAGAGGAGGTCGAGGTAATGATCCACGGTGTGGTTCTCCCGCACGCTGGAATCGACCAGTTCGTTGTAAAACAGGGGGCGGAACCCCGAGCGCTGCACCCAGCGGAAGGTGATCCGGCGGCCCGCTTTCGAGAGAAGCGAGAAAAAGGCGGAGCGGTCGTTGCCGGTGAAGTCGAGGCAGAGGTCGAAATTCGAGACGGCCAGCTTTCCCCAGAGCCGGGCGTTGCTCCCGCGGCGTTTGAAGACGATCACTTCATCCGCCTCCGGCAGGGCGGGGGCGAGCGCGCCGCACGGTTCGGCGATGCAGAGGGTGATCCGCGCATCGGGAAAACGGCGGCGCAACGCCAGCAGCACGGGAGTGGTCAGGATCAGGTCGCCGATCCGTTTGAGCTGAAGGACAAGGATTTTCATCGTGGCCGGGCGAGACGGTACGCCGCAAGGAGCCGCTGGCGGAAATGGTCCCAGGTGTAGTGTTCGACCACCCGCCGCCGCCCCGCCGCTCCCATCTCCGCCATTTGCGCCGGGTGATCATAGAGGTGCCGGATCGCGTCGGCAAGCGCGTCGGTGTCGTCGGCGGGAATGACGAGGCCGTTCTCCCCGTGCACCACGACGTCGCCCGCCTCCCGGGTGGTGATCTGCGGCAGCCCGCAGGCGGCGGCTTCGTAGGTGGTCTTCGCGCTCCCTTCGCAGGAGGAGGGGAGGATATGGAGGCTCGCCTGCCGGTAGAGTTCCTCGGGCCGGGAGACGAACCCGGCGACCCGGACATCCGGCCCGCCCCACTGCGCGAGCGCCGGGCGGATTTCCTCGTGCACGGAGCCGACCAGGAGCAGTTCCGCATCCCGCAGGTTGAGCCGCCGCCACGCTTCCAGCAGCCGGTGCACCCCCTTGCGCCGGATGAGCGCGCCGACAAAGACGACCCGGAAACAGGGCGGGGGCGGCCCCGGGGTGAAGCGTTCCACGTCCACCCCGCGCTCCAGCTTGAAGAGGCGGCTGCGGGGAATCCCGGCGGTCTCGAAGGTTTCGATCGCCTTTTCCGAGAGGACCAGGAGCAGGCTCGCGAGATCGTATTCCTCCAGCACGCGCTGGCGGTTGACGAGCAGGCGGTCGAGCCAGCGGCGGGGCAGGGGGGCCGCCAGCGCCCGTTTTTCCCCCGCCGTCATCCACGGCTTGGGCACCCCCTTGTTCCGGTGCCAGGTCGGGATTTCCAGCAGGCTCGGAACCCCCCGGCGGCGGGCTTCCCGCAGGGTGAGCAGCGCGTCGCCCGACCAGCCGTGAAAGAAATCGTACCCGCCGTGGACGAGTTCCCGGGCGGCCACCCAGTCCACGTACTGCCGCTTCGCCCCGTAGTAGTGGGCAGACCCGAGAAAGGAGAGCAGCCGCACCGGATGCCACCGTAGGGTTCTCACTGATTGAGCGGGAATCGTCGCTTGGCAGTTGTCGTAACCGATCGCCTGGGCCAGAATACCGGCACGATGAATGCCCGTGAGCGACTCATACGCGACGCTGGAGAGGCCGCTGCCGCCGATCCGCGCGGAGGTGGCGTAGAGGACCCGGGCGGGCAGGCCGGTCTCAGGTGGCTGGGGCTGGGGCTGAACTTGCGACAAGGTTAGAACCTTTATGCTCCCTTCCCCATGTTTTCAAGCGCTGCCATGACTTCCGCCTTCCCCTCCCCCCTCTCCGGGCGGGGACGGCTGCGGATCGCCTTCGCCCGCCGCGGCTATTCCGGCACGGGCGGGGCGGAAGCCTACCTCAAACGGTTCGCCGCCGCGCTCTGCGGGGAGGGGCACGAGGCGATCCTCTACGCCTCCGAGGCGTGGCCGCAGTACGCGTGGACCGGCACGGAGGTGAAAATCCTCCCGGGCTCCACCCCGCGCCGGTTCGCGGATGCGCTGCGCACGGCGGCGGAGTGCGACTGCCTTTTTTCCATGGAGCGGGTCTGGCATTGCGACGTTTACCGGGCGGGCGACGGGGTTCACCGCGTCTGGCTGGAACGCCGCCGCGGGGCGGAGCCGTTCTGGAAATCGTGGGGCCGCGTGTTCAACGGGAAACACCGGGAGCTTCTCGCGCTGGAGGAGCGGCTCTTTTCGCCGGAAGGGGCCGGGGTCGTCATTGCCAATTCCCGCATGGTGAAGGAGGAGATCATCCGCCATTACGGCTACCCGCGGGAGCGCATCCATGTCATTTACAACGGCGTCCCGGCGCGCGCCCCGCTCTGCGAGGGCGAACGGGCCCGGCGGCGGAAGGAACTCGGCATCGCGGAGACCACCTGCGTGATCCTCTTCGCCGGGAGCGGCTGGGAACGCAAGGGGCTCGCCCACGCCATCCGCGCGCTGGGGGAGGCGCGCCTGCGCGACGCGCTCCTGCTGGTGGCCGGGCGCGGCAATCCCCGGCGGATGCCCGCTTCCCCGCGGGTCCGCTACCTCGGGCCGGTGGAGGGGATGGCCGCCTGCTACGGGCTGGCGGACGCCTTCATCCTGCCGACGCTCTACGATCCCTTCTCCAACGCCTCGCTCGAAGCGATGGCGGCGGGGCTGCCGGTGATCACCACGCGTTTCAACGGATTCGCGGAGATCATCACGCCGGGGGTGGAAGGGGAGGTGGTGGACGATCCCGCGGACACCCCCGCGCTGGCCCGGGCGCTCCGGGCGTGGGGGGAACGCGAGCGGTGTGAAGCGATCCGGGCGCAGCTTCAGGAACGCGCCCGCCCCTTGAGCATCGGCGAGAACCTGCGCCGCACGCTCGCGGTGATCACCGGGGAGCAGCCCCCGGCTTGATCCTGAGCCGGGAGGGCGCTCCCCTCACTCGCGGAAGCGGAGGGAGCTGAAATCCGAAAGGTTGTTGTTGTAGCCGCCGGAGCCGGCGTTGAGCTTCTGATTCTCCCGCCCGCCGGTTTTGGCACTCCCCCGGGCGGCGGTACGGTGCCGGGTAAGCTGAAGGCCCCAGCGGTCGCCCCCGGCGCTTTTCTTCTGATAAGCGAGATCCGAATACGGGATGAAAATTTCGCAGCTCCAGAACCCGTCCCCGAGGAAGGAAGCGGTTTTCACCCCGTTCAAATCCACCGCCATATCGCCGTTGCGCAAGTCCTGAATCGTCCCGAGGCTCGTCGCGATGATCTGAAAAAGCCCGCCGGCCTCCCCCTCCCCGATGGAAAGGAACACTTCCACACAGTCATCGTGCCAGGTCATCGGATGATCCCGCGCGTTGGCTTCGGTTTTCAAAGCCCGGGCATCCGGCTCGACCATGTGGAAACCGAAGCTCACCCCGTCCATCGTCCAGACGGAAGAGACCCGCGTGGGGTAAACCGGCGCCTCGTCCGTGTCCCCCTTCCCCTTTTTCCGCAGTTCCACCGGGGTGGCGGCCTTCCATACGGCGTCATCGAGACGGCCGTCGATCACCGGGTTTTCCATCACCTTCATCGTCGTCATCTCCTGAAGCCCCCTGCCGTCCACCACCCGCGCGAATTCCGCTTCAAAAGGTCCGAACGGTTTCTCCAGATACGCGAGACGCCGGAGGGAGAGTTCGTCCCCGGCGGCTTCCTCCCTGGCCCGGGCGAAGAGCTTCCGGAACGCCTCCAGCGTTTCCCGGGGGTAGCTCACCGAATAGATCGCCTGCGCCGTGAGGGTGCCCTGCGGCCAGCGGCTCTCCTCCCAGCCCCTGATCTGGAGATCAAGGATTTTTTTCGCGCTCGGAGCCGCCGCCCCGAACATCCGCCGGCAAAAGGCGTCCTTCGCCGCTTCCACCGGAAAATCGGGATTCCAGAGCACCTTGAGCCAGGTATGAAGCGAGAAGGCAAAGCGCAACCATTCGTCCGTATCCGTCCCGTTGATGAAAGTGCCCCGCGTCTTGTCGCGGTTGGCCTGATAAAACGCCTGAATGACATTCGGGTATTGAAACGGGGCCAGCGTCCGGTCGGCGGGCCAGCAACTGTAATGCCAGTTGATGATCGGATGGCCGGAGATTTCGATCCAGGCGTCGATATTGGCCTGTTCCGCCTCGCGCACGGAGGGCTCCTTGTAACAGGCCAGCCCGGGCATCCCGCAGAGCTGGATGTAAACGTTGCCCGGGAAACGGTATCCCTTGGGCGCGAGCGTGTAATTCTTGTACGGCAGGAAGATGACCTTCATCTCCGGGTGGCGTTCCCGGAGGGCCGTCCCCAGACGTTTCACGAAGTCCGCCATGATCCGCGACGCCTGCCCATAGCGCCCGCCCTCGTCATCCCAGAGGGCGCGCGCCTCCGGGCTGTAGGAATTGAAGGCGAAATCCGCCGGGGAAACCGTGACGGCTTTCCCCTTGATGAAGCTTTTCGGGGTGCCGTTTTCGACGTAATCGGCGATCTCCTCAAGGTAAGTGCGCAGCGTGAGCGGGTGGGCGTAGTCGAGCATGGAGAAATTGCGCGTCCCGTCCCGGTCGAGTTGAAACATCTCCGGGCGCTCCTTCCGGTACGTCTCATTTTCCCCCCATCTGGCGGGCTGGTGGACGGCGATCTGGACCGGCCACGAACTTCCCGCGCGCAAGGTCCGGGTCAGTCCGGCCACGCGGTGGCGTCCGTAGCTCCCGAGGTGGTTGAAAGGCGGGTAGTATCTGCGCTCGCGAAAGCGCGGGGCATCCGTCAGGAAAACCGGCGGCACCGGGAGGGTGGGCCGGGATTCGATGGAGCGCCCGTCAAGCTCCGTCGGCCAGTACCACCGGACGCCGAGGTAACGCTCCATGAACTCCGCCACTCCCCAGGCCGTTCCGCTGGAGCAGGCCCCCTTTACCCCGTCGATCGCCTCCTCATCGTGGCCGACGATAAAGATCGCCCCGGGAGCCGTCTTGATCGCGAACCCTTCCACCGGCATGGCCTTCCCCACCAGCCCCTGCTCCGCCGCCGCCGCGCTCTCGCCGATGTGAATGAGCACGCCCTGATGCGTCGCCGCCGCCTCGGGCCGGATCTGCGGGAGTTCCGCCCCGGTGGTCGCCAGAAAGACCTCGCGAAGCTCTTTCACCATCGGGGCCAGATCCCGCGTGCCCCTGGAATGGACCACCACGGCGGCATGGCCAATGCCCTCCGTGGCCAGCACCACCGGGGCGTGATCCGGGGCGGGCTGAAACCGGACCGGGGAGAGATCGGGAGCATCCGCCCACGCCGTGGCGATCAGGGCGAGAAATCCCATCAGGGAACGAAAGGGAATCATCATGACAAGGGGGAACGGGATTACACCGTAACAGTGTTAACACTCGCCGGACAAGAAAAAGCGTTCCTTCTTTTCCGGGAGCGGCTTCCCGCTCTGCCCGGCCAATGCGTGGACAGCGCCTGATTCCGCAGCGGAGACTTTCCACCGCGGGCAATGCGCGCCGGCCCCGCAAAAATCAATCCCCTTCCGGAGCGGACGGGAGAGGCGGGAGAGGCGGCTTTGGGGTTTCCGCCGGTTTGGCGGGGCCGGTCGGCTCCGGCGGCTTTCCGGGCTTCGGGCTCAGGTCGTAGTACGATCCCGGGGCGGCCTTGAGGAAAAGACGTTCGCTCAGTTCCCCCTTGGAGAGGAGGCGGTAGAGGGGGATGCGCCCGCTCTCGTCCGTGCCGCTGCGGATCATCTTCCAGTCGTCCTCCCGGCGAAGGTCTTCATCCGGCTCGCGGATGTAGAGCGGCACCCCCTCGCGGGTCAGCACCGGGCGGGTCGGGTCCGGCGGCCACGGCTCGGGAAGCACCACGGGCACCCCCGCCGCCGTCTCGCTCCGGAGCGTTTCAAGCTGCGGACGGTTCGCCGTATCCCGCGCGGTCATCAGCGCCACCACGGCATACCCCGCCAGCAGGGCCGCTCCCAGAAGAAACGCGGCGTTGCGGAAAGGAAACGGTTCGCGGCGGGTCATGAGCTGAAATTTGCCAAACCCGCCGTGTGCCGCGTCATGATTTTTTCTCCTTCGCGTCCTCCTTGAGCCGTTTTTCGAGCGCTTCCATCACCTTCGCCGGGCCGACATAGGTTTCCCCCTCGTAGCTGTGATGGAGCACCGTTCCGTTCTCATCCACCACCACCAGACACGGAATCCCCTTGCCCGCATATCGCTTGAAGCCGTCCTTTTTTGCGTAATCGACGGCGGGCCACGGCATCCGCGCCTTCTTCATGTAAAGCTCCATCTCCTCGGCGGATTTGTCGCTGCTGACAAAGATGATTTCAAATTCCGGGTGCTTCTTCCGGTTCTTCTTGTACCAGCTCACCAGCTTCGGCGTGAAAGCCATGCACGGGCCGCACCAGCTCGCCGAATAGTAATAGGCATAATACTTGACGCCCTTGAGCGGGTTTTCCCCCTCCTCCAGAGGCCGCACCTTTCCGGACCGGTACTCCACCAGGTTCCCCTTGAGGGAATCGCCGATCGGTCCGGAAGCGGCGGATTCCGCCCGCAATCCCGTCGTGACGCTCAAAAGGAGTGCCGCCAGCCCGCAGAGGAAGAGTGATTTCATAAAGGAAAGGTTAAAAAAGCTTCCTCCAGAAAAGCAGAAAGCGGGCGGGGAAACAAGCGAAAGGCGGAGAAGGCCTCCCTCCTCCGCCGCCTGCCGTTTCAGGCCACCGGGACGCTCCCGGCGCCGCCCCGGATGGCGATCGCAAACGCGACCCACCAGAGCCCCCGGAAGATCAGCCCGACGCCGACGCACAGCCCGAGAAACCAGAGCGCGGAAACCGGCCATGACGCGATGAGCATCAGCCCGATAAGGAAATCGACCACGCCGCTGATCACGGCCCATGGGCCGTTGGGAAGCTTCATGATGATCCCGGAAAAGGCGCGGACCGGTCCGCCCACCAGAAAAAGGATCGCCAGAACCAGCGTGATCGCCCCCGCGCCGGAGGCGGGAAACGCCAGCAGGAGCGAACCGCACACGATGTCGAGCACCCCGGTGAAAAGGTGCATCCAGAACCCGCCGTAGTGCCCGTGCCGAAAGGCGTTGGTGATCTCGAACGCGCCGCCGATCAGGAGCAGACACGCCAGAAAGACCACCGTCGTGAGCGTGGCGGCAAAGGCCGTCGTGGCGGCCAGCAATCCCAATACAAAAAGCGCCACGCCAAGGGCGAGCACCCATCCCCAGTTCTGCCGGATCTCGCTGAGCCCCGGCAGAGTCATCCCTGTTAATGCCATAGAATCCGTCTCCTCTCCAAAAGGGATAACGGAAATCGGCGGCAGGGAGGCCGTGAAGGCGGGCGGGCTTACTCGAACTCTCCGCGCCAGAGGGACGCCCGGTCGGCGAGCCGGTCGTCGTTCCCGCCCTGCGCCTGGTGGTCTTCGTCGAGTTGCAGGAACCCCTGCTGGTGAACCATCCGCAGCCGGGTGGCGGGTTCGCGCCTGCCGATGAAACGCCGGATCGCCCGCTGCACCCGCCGGTTGGCGTCGGAGGCGGGCAGGAGCCGGTAGCTCTCCCAGAGGGCCGGGCGGTTGCTGATGGCGTGGGGCACGAAGACGTTGGCGAGCATGTCCGTCACCCGCGAGGGGCCCACCAGCGCCATGCGCGAGGCGGAGCGCCGGGAGGTGAGCGTGTAGTGATGATCCCAGTACGGATGGCGGAGCTGGCGGAAAAAGCCGTACATCGTCCGCGGATCGCAGGCGGCGGCCAGGCTGTGGATGATCGGCCAGTGGCTCACCAGAATCGTGAGCGCGGCCAGACGCCGCTGCGGATGATTGACCGGGCGGGTTCCCCCGGCCTGCCAGAGATCGACCGGCAGCGCCAGCCATTCCAGCCCGGAGCGGAAGGGCCACCACGCTTCCCAAAGCTCGCGCAGGTAGGAGCGGGTATCGCCGGGAAGGGCGGCAAGTTCCGTCGCGTTCATGAAGCCGCTGCCGGCGAAGAGGATCGGCTCGATCGCTTCCGGGCGGGTGCGGAGTTCCTCCAGCGTGAAGCGCTGGGCAAGCAGCCGGAAGGGGATCCGGTTCGAGCGGTAGCCGAGCGTCTCCGCCAGCGCCTGGTAAAGCGCCTCGTGCGGCCCGAACCGCTCCACCCCTTCACGCAGCCGGGCCAGTTTCCGGCAGAGGCGGTACTGCGCGGCGGATTCCAGAAGACTCAGGAGCCGGGGCTCCTCCATCGTCTCCAGCGGCGGCGGGCTCCCGGGAGCGCAGAGCGCCGGTTCTCCCGAGAATGCGAAGCGGGCCGCGGAGAGGGCCACCTGCCGCACCTCCCGCCCCGATCGCGTCAGGCTGGGCGGCGGCGGGGGATCGCCCGGCTCGCCGGGAAAAAGGTGGAGGATCACCGATTCGTACTCCGGAGCGTCCGCCGCCGCTTTGAGCCAGTCGAGCGGCGAGGCGTTGAGTTCGATCGCCCCGCGCACGGGCGGCGCTCCCGCAATCGCCACGGCGGCGTTGATGAACCGGGGGCCCTCCTCGCGGTTCCAGCGTCCGAAGTCGATAATCGTGACCGGCTCGCCCCGGGTGGTCCGGAATTCCCGGCCAAGCTCCCCGGCGAACCAGCGCACCTCCCATTCCGCCTCCGGAACGGTGCGCGGGGCCACCAGCCCGGGCGCGTGCGCGTCTTCGCGGATTCGGGTTTCGCCCTGTTGCCACCAGTGAAGGTAGCGGCTGGCGGGGGAGTCTGGCTGGCTAAGTGGATTCAAACGGACAATCAGCGCGGGGACAATCAGCGCGCGGCAGGCGGTTGGGACGATTTTTTCCGAGGGGTTCCGGAAGCGGATTGCGCCGGTTTCCCGGCGGGCTTGGCGGATTTGGCGGGTTTGGGCGGCGGGTCGAGCCGCAGGAGCATCCGGCGCAGCACGGCGGCGGAGGGGGTCTCCGGGTGGGCGGCGATCTGTTCGCGGGTCAGCGTGATGGCGGCCTTGCGCTCGCCCCCGTTGGCCAGCAGCCCGATCGCGTGCAGGGCGCAGCGGTTGCGGTCCTCCCCGTCGGTGTAGTAGCCGCGCGCCTTTTCCAGCGAACGCAGGGCGGCTCCCGGCTGCTTCGAGGTGGCCTGGAGCGTGGCGAGCCCTTCGAAGATCACGCCGCTCCGGAGCTTCTCCCCCTGCGCGCTCAGGGCGGCCGCTCCCGCTTCCGGCCCCTTGGCGAACCAGAGCCGGGCCCCTTCCCGGTAGGCGGCGAAGGGCACGGCGCCGCGGGCCTCCGGTTTCCGTCCATTCCCCTTGAAGGGACGGTAGAGGGGATCGCCGATGAAGGTCGTCATCCACGAAAGCACCGGCTGGGCGGCGTAGGCGGCCTCCGCGAAGGTTCCCCCGGCGCGCAGGCGTTCCTCGAAGACGGAAAGGTCCGGGGTGAATTGCAGGTAGGGCTCGTACACATTGCCGATCGTGACGGCGGCCCCGCGCTCCAGGAGCGAGAGGCACCACGATTTCCCCGGTTCGCGCAGGGTCTGCGCGCTGAAGGAATAGAGATGGACGCCCACGCCGCCCCGCTCGAAGCGGAATCCCTTATCCAGAAAAGGACCGGCGACGGCTCCGGAATACCAGCCGTAATAGAACGCCGCGTGACGCATCGGGTAGTGATTGGGAAAAAGGTGGCCGGTATCCTCATGAATACACGGAATCCCGGCGTGGGTCATGTTCCGGACGATCCGGCGCATCCATTGATCCCCGAGGAGGTACCCGCCCTGGCGGATATTGCGTGAATCAATGTAGGCGAAGCCCCAGAGGCCGCTCTTTTCCGTTTCCACGGCGTCGTCGATCATCCGCTGCACCGTGTTCGGCGTGGCGGCGTCGAGCCGGCAGACGAGCAGGAGACCGGGGATCGGGTTTTCGGCCAGCGGCGTCAGGCTGCCGCGAAAGGGATTGTCGATCGGGCCGCTGATCTGCCGCCCCGCCAGCCCGAGCCGGGCCAGCTCGGAATCGACCGAGGCGTTGTTGTGGCGCAGGCGCCCGGGCAGTTCGCCGGAGCGGTTCCCCTTGTACGGCTGCCCCTCGGGCGCGATCTTCAGGGGGACGCCCCGCATGAGCGCCACATAGCGGATGGCGCTCCCGTCCACCTTCAGCGTCTCATCGCCCGTGCGCGAAATCTTCCACCAGCCCCGGTCCACCAGTGTCTGGCGCAGGGGCCCGGCGATTTTTTCGTCGTATTGCGCCCGGGTGATCGTCTCCTCCCGCGGAAGGCTCAGGCCGATCATCTGCGTAAAGGGAACGCCGCGGCGGGCGGCGTAGCTGGCGGCCAGGTTGACGGAGGCCGGATCGTCCTCGTTATAGACGATGAGCGTGGCGGCGGCGTCCGGGCTCGTCTCCGGCTTTGCCCCGGCGGCCACTCCGGCAAAGAGCGCGAACCAGAGGGCGAGGCAGAACCGGATTTGTTTCATGGAGGGGCGGGAAGAGAGCGGACGGTCTTTCAGAGACGGAGGCCATCATAAGCAATTCTGACGCCAGAAGGAAGCCCGGCTTCGGTTTCTTCGTGCCCCATTTCGTGGCAGAGGTGGGTGAGCCAGGTGGCTTCGGGCCCGATCCGGGCGGCGAGGGCGAGCGCTTCCTCCACGTTCATGTGCGTGGGATGGGGGCGGTGGCGCAGGGCGTCGACGATGAGCACGCGCACCCCGCGCACCCGTTCCACCACGCTCTCGCCCACGCGCTTGCAATCGCTCAGGTAGGCGACCAGCGGCACCCCTTCGCGCTCGAAAAGATAGCCGTAGGCCTCCGCGCGCCCGTGCTCCATCGGCAGCGGGGTGATCGTCGTCCCGCCGATCCGGAACGGGCCGCAGAGAACGTGCGGCTCCGGGTGCACGTAGCCCGGAAACGCGTTTTCCCCGTTGAAGGCGAAGGCGAAGACCCGCTGGATGTCGGCCATCGTCTCTTCCCCGGCATACACCGGCAGCCAGCGCACGGGAAAGCAGAAGGCGCGCAGGTCGTCAAAGCCCATGATGTGATCGGTGTGCGAATGGGTGTAGAGGACGGCGTCCACCCGCCGCACCGACTCCCGCAGGCACTGGGAGCGGAAATCCGGCCCGGTGTCGATCACCCACGCCGCTTCCGGGCTTTCCATGTAGAGGGAAGCGCGGGTGCGGGTGTCGCGGGGATCGCGGGAGGTGCAGACGGCGCAATCGCAGCCGATGACGGGAATGCCCTGGGAGGTGCCGGTGCCGAGGAAGGTGAGGGTCAGAGGGTTCACAAAAAAGAAACAGAGCGCCGATTTGAGTCGTTGTCTTGGCCGCTTCCAGTCTACATACTCCCGGCGTGCCCGCAACGCTCACTTCCCTCCGCATTCGCAATCTCGCCCTGGTGGATGAACTCGAATGGTCGCTGCACGACGGGTTCGTGGCGATCACCGGGGAGACCGGCTCCGGCAAGTCGATCATCATCGGCGCGCTCAAGCTCATCCTCGGCGAACGGGCCGAGAAGACCCTCATCCGCACCGGCGCGGAAAGCTGCACGGTGGAGGCCCTCTTCACCCTCGGGCCGGAGGCGGACCCGGCCCCCCTCAACCAATGGCTGGAGGCGCAGGGGGTGGAGCCGTGCGAGGAGGGGGAACTGATCATCAAGCGCACTTTCTCGCACTCCGGGGCGAACCGGCAGTTCATCAACTCCAGCCCGACCACCCGCGCCGTGCTCAAGGAACTGGGCGATTCGCTCATCGACCTCCACGGGCCGCACGATCACCAGTCGCTCTTTTCCGGGGAAAAACAGCTCGCCCTGCTCGACGCCTTCGCGGGCGCGCTCCCGCAGCGGCAACAGTACGAGGCGCACTACCGCCGGTGGCTCGATCTGCGGGCGGAACACGAGGCGCTCACCTCCGGGGAGGCCGCGCTGGAGCGCGAACTCGACCTGCTGCGCCATCAGGTGGCGGAGATCGAGGCCGCCGCGCTCATGGACGGGGAGGAGGAGGCGCTTCTGGCCCGCTATCAGGTGGCCGGCAACGGGCAGCGGCTCGTCGAACTCGCCACGCGGATCGCCCTGCGGCTCTCCGAAGGGGAGGAGGCGCTCCTGCCCGGGCTTGAGGAACTCACCCGCTCCTTCCGCGAACTCGAAAAGCTCGACCCGGCGGTCGCCGCGCTCACCGGACGCTACGAAGCCGCCGTGAGCGAGCTTGAAGACCTCGCCCACTCCCTCCGGCAGTACGCGGAGGGGATCGACCTCGACGCCGGGGCGCTCGCCACGCTGGAGGAACGGATCAACACCTTCGAGACGCTCAAGCGCAAGTACGGCCCCGGTTTCAACGACGTGATCGCCTTCGGACAGGAGGCGGCCCGGCGGCTGCACCGGATCGAGACCCGGGGGGAGGAGTGCGAGCGTCTGGCCGCCGCCATCGCGCAGGAGGAAAGCGCCCTGCGCAAGGCGGGGGAAGCCCTCGGGGCGAAACGGAACCGGGCCGCGCCGAAGCTAAGCGCGGATGTCGGGCGGCAACTCGGCGATCTCGGGTTCAGGAAGAGCGAATTTGCGATCGTTCTCACCAAAAATGAGAATCCCGGACCTCATGGTCTCGAATTTGCCGAATTTCTTTTTTCACCCAATCCGGGCGAACCGGCCAAGCCGCTCAAGGCGGTCGCCTCCAGCGGGGAAATCTCGCGCGTGATGCTCGCGCTCAAGTCGTCGCTGGCCGGGCAGGACGAAGTGGCCCTGCTGGTCTTCGACGAAATCGACGCGAACGTGGGGGGCGAGATCGCCCACACCGTCGGCGCGAAAATGCGCGAGCTGGGGCGGCGACATCAGGTGCTCTGCATCACGCACCTGCCGCAGGTGGCGGCGTCGGCGGCCTCCCAGTTCGTCGTTCACAAGGCGTTTGAAGAAGAACGGACCGTCTCGCGTCTCATGGAAGTCACCGGCGGGGAACGCGAAGAGGAGATCGCCCGGATGCTCGGGGGCCGGAGTGATTCCGCCCTGGCCCATGCGCGGGAGCTTCTCGGGCAGAAGTAAACCGGCGTGAACCGGGCCACCCGGCGTCGCCAGCCTGAAACCTGCTGCCCCGTTTCCCCGTCGGGCCGATTGCGATGAAGATCCTCCTGCTTAACGAAGTGGCCGCCTTTACCGGCGGCGAGATGAACTACTACGTCACCGACGTGGCCTCCCGGCTCGCCGCGACGGGCGACACGGTGGCGCTCGTGCATGGCCGCTTCCCGCGCTCCGAATACCGGGGGACGGGGTATCTCTTCGATCACCTGCGGAAAATGGGCGCCTCGCAGGAGGAGGTGCGCGTGCGGCTGGAGGCGATCCTGGACGATTTCGGCCCGGAGGTGATCCAGATTCACGGCGTGGCGAACCTTGGCCTCGACCGGTGGCTGGCCCGACGGGCGCCGACGCTGCGCTGGGTTCACAACCACCGCTTCTACTGCTCGGGCGGGCGGATGACGTGGGCGTGGCCCCGGCGCGTCTGCGAACGGGCGCACGGGCCGGGCTGCCTCGCCGCGCACGCCACAAGGGGGTGCGGCTCGCCCAACCCGGTGGACAACCTCGTGCGTTACCGGCAGGTGTCGCATTCGCTGGCCCACCTGCGCACCCTGCCGGGGCTTCAGGTGGCGAGCCGGATGATGGCCGACAACCTGATCCGCAACGGAATCGCCCCGGAACGGGTCCGGCACATCCCCCTCTACGCCCCGGAGGCGGCGGCCCCGGCCCGGCCCCCGGAGCGCCCCTTCATCCTCCACGCCGGGGGGCTGGTGCGGCAGAAAGGGGTCTGGCTGATGCTCCGGCTCCTCCAGCGGCTCGATCCCTCCCTCGATATTGTCTTCGCCGGGGGCGGCGGCCCGCTGGAGACGCCGTTGCGCGAGGCCGTCGCGCGACAGGGCCTCAGCAAGCGGGTGCGGATCATGGGCGAAGTCACCCTTTCCCAATGGAGCCGGCTTTTTTCCCAGGCGTCGCTCGTGGCCGTCCCCTCCCTCTGGAACGAGCCGCTCGGGCTGGCGGGGCTCTACGCCATGGCCCACGGCAAACCGGTCGTCGCCTTCCGGTGCGCCGGGATCAACGAATGGCTGGAGGATGGCCAAACCGGGATCGCCGTCCCTTTCGGCGACCAGGCGGCGTTCATCGAGGCGGTCGCCCGGCTGCTCGAATGCCCCGGGCAACGGGAGACCCTCGGCGCGCGGGCGCTCGAACACTGGAAGAGCCGTTTCCGGCCCGAACACCATCTCGAACGCCTGCGGGAATGCTACCGGGCGGCCATCGCAAAGGGAAGCGAGGCGGCCTGATGGCGGTGAAACCGCCCTGATCCTCCCTTTTTGATCCTTTTGTGAGCAAAACAGGCTGGCTTTTGGGTCGGGAACAGCTTTTGCTCACACAAGATAGATTGAATCCCGTTTCTCCCCAAAACAACGCTTCCTTTCCCGTGAAAACGCTTCAGACACTGGTTGTGGACGGCGATCCGGCCCGGCGCGAAGCCCTCCTGGCGACCCTGAGGCAGACCGGATTGACCGCCACCGGTTTCGCTTCCGGCGAAGAGACGCTCGAAGTCTTTGAACCGGGGCGCTGCCACCTGATCCTGATCGACGCGGACCTCCCGGGGATGGACGCGTACGATACCGCCACCGCCATCCGCAACCGGGAGGCGCATTCGGGTGAATCGTTCTTCCCCGTCCATCTCGCCGCCGCCTTCCCGCACCTGAGCATGGAAGTGCGGCGGCAGGCGTTCGCCTTTGACATCAACCACTGCCTGCCGCGGCCCGTGCGCCCGGGGGTGCTGCGGCAGATCCTCCGGCACGTCGCCCGGTTCCGCGATCACCTGCGCGTGCCCCACCGGCATGCCGGCCCCTCGCTCGACGGGGAGATGCTCAATGCGCTGCTCGAAGACGGGGGAGAGAGGGAACCGGGGACGTTCGTGGCGCTCGTCGATCTTTTTCTCACCAACATCCCCCCGCTGCTGCGCCATTTCAACGACGCCATCCAGGAATCCGACCCGCGCTCCATCCGCCTCATCAGCCGCCGCCTCCAGGGGTCGTGCCTGAGCGTCGGGGCGCACGGCATCATCCACCTGTGCGAGGAGATTCTCGGTGCGGTGCGCCGCCAGCATTCCCCGGAGGGGTTCCGCTTCCTGCTCAACGAAGAGTTCACCCGGGTGGTCAGCCGCCTGCACCATCTGCGCGAGCAGGAGGTCGGGGCGCTCGGGCTGGAGCGCAGCCGGTGATCCCTCCCCGGGCGACGGATGCCGGTTTTTCCCGTTTCCAAAAAGCTCCCCGCTTGACCTCCCCCCCGCTCCTGCCGTATCGCTTGGATATCCGCAAACCGAGAGAAAGAACGCCGATGTGATTTCCCGACCGGTTCGCGACCCATCAGCCCTTTAATCCCTTTAATCCCTTATCCATTTTCCTATGACCGCCGCCAACGCTCCCACCCGCAAGATCAGCCTCAACGATCTCGGCCTGCGCTACCTCCGCAACATTCAGCATCTCAGCGACCTGACCGCCTACGGCTGGGCCGGGGCGCGGACCGTGAGCGAGCAGGGGTATGACGAAGTGGCGCGCGGCGTGCCCGGCCTGCCCTCCACGCAGTTCCGGCTGCCGTTCGAGGTGGTCAAGCAGGAGTCCGACCGGGCGTGGCTCAAGTACACCCTGAGCGAACTCATCGGGCTGATTTTTGTCTACCTCGACGATCTCCGGAAAGTCTCCGGGCTGGTCTTCTTCAACGCCGCCAAGGCCCGGGGCGACGGCGATCTCGCCACCCTCGCCGCGGAACTCAACAAGGCGCCCGAAGACGTGGACCTCCCCTCCCGGCTCAAGGACCTCAAGGAACGCTTCGGCATCACCACGGAACTCGAGCCCCATCTCGTGAGCCTGACCCGCTTCGCCCGGCTCCTGATCCAGAACGGCGGAGTGGTCCCCAAGGGGGAATCGCTGCGCCTGCGGGTGCGCAAGCTCGTCCCGCCGGCCTCCGCCGACGCCAAGCCGACCCTTCAGGACTGGGAGATCTGCTGGAAATCGGAGGATCGCGTGGCTCTGGGCCGGAACGATCACGCCGCGATTTTTACCACCGTCTCGCTCTTCATCAGCGCCACCCTGGGCGCCGTTCAGGAACTGGCCAAGCGCCAGGGTCTTGGGGATGAAGAGCCTGCTGCTCAATGATCAACAAGCCAGCGCCTCCCCCCCCGGACCTTCCGCCGCCGAGCTTTATGAACCCGCTCGAAAAGCGGATTCAGTACAAGTTCCGCAACTCCTTGTACTTGGCCGAGGCACTGACGCACCCCAGTCTGGGACACGAGACCCAGCGCCACCATTTTGACAACCAGCGGCTGGAGTTCCTCGGCGACGCGGTGCTCCAGCTTGTCTTCACCCAGCACCTTTTCGAACGTTTCCCGACCTTTTCCGAGGGGCAGTTGACGAAGATGCGCTCCCGGCTCGTCTCGCGGGAGGGGCTCAAGGTCCACGCGATCGCCATCGGCCTGGGCGAGTACCTGATGATGGGCCGGGGCGAGGAATCGAGCGGGGGCCGGGTGCGCGCCTCCGCGCTGGCGGACGCCTTCGAGGCGCTCATCGGGGCGATGTACCTCGACAGCGACCTCGACAATGTGCGGCGCTTCGTCCTGCGCGAAGCGGAGCCCGACATCCAGAACCTCCTTCACGAGCCCGTTCATGTGAACCCGAAGGGGCGGCTTCAGGAAATCCTTCAGGCGCTCTCCCCGCACAGCCCGGTCTACTCCATCCTGAGCCAGTCCGGCCCGGAGCATCAGAAGCGGTTTGAATCGACCGTCCACTGGAGCGGCATGGAACTCGGGCGCGGCAGCGGCAAGAGCAAGAAGGAGGCCGAAGCGGACGCCGCCATCAACGCCCTCAATGCCGCCCTCTGGGAGAACGCGGAAATCCAAAACGAAGCGGGGAGCAACCGCGCCTGCTGAACAAAAAGGAAGGGGCCGCGGGATTATCCTCCTGATCTCGAACGGTACTCTTCGAGCGAACTCCAGGCTCCCGCAAAGCGGACCCCCTCCATGTCGGGCTGTTCCCAGTCCGCCAGCAGCCGGGTGCGCAGGGCGGCGACGATCGCCGCCGTTCCCGGTTCCCCGGCCCGGTTGCGCGTTTCCTGCGGATCGTTTTCCAGATCGTAAAGCTGGGCGGGGCGGCCCGTCGATTCGATGTACTTCCAACGCCCCTCGCGGATCATCCGCTCCGGGTATCCCCAGTCGTAAAACTCCGCCATTGCGGCCGTTCCCGCCGTATCGGTCTCGCCGACCAGCGAGCTCCCCTCCAGCGTTCCGGGGACGGCCACACCGGTCACCTCGCCCATGGTCGGGAAGAGATCGAGCAGCCGCGCGGTATCCGTACGGAGCGTGCCGCCCTCGAAGCATCCCGGCTTGCGCAGGATCAGGGGAACGCGCACCGATCCCTCGAAAAAATTGTGCTTCTGCACCATCCCGTGCTCAAAGAGCATCTCCCCATGGTCGCTGGCGTAGATGACGAGCGTGTCACCGGAGCGCCCGCCCGCCTCCAGCTTTGCGAGTACCCGGCCCACCTGCCCGTCCATGTAGCTGACGTTGGCGTAGTAGGCGGCGATGGCGTTGCGAATCTCCCCTTCGGTAAAACAGGTCCGCTGCCGGGTGCTCGCGAACCATTCCTGCGGCATGTCTTCACGCGTTTCGTTCAGGGTGGAGGGCAGTTCCACGGCAGCCGGGTCATACCGGTCGTGAAAACGTTTCGGCGCATACCAGTCCGTATGCGGCTTTTCCAGACCGACCCAGAGGAAAAAGGGACGTTCGTCGCCCCGGTCCAGAAAATCGAGCGCCCGCTCCACCACGAGGTGATCAAACAACGCTTCATCGGGCAGGTCGATCGGCTGGTGGGACGGATTGTAAACGTCCTGGTAGCGTTCGAGATCGTTGTCGATATAGCGCGCGTACTTTTTCACCGTCTCCCGGCCGACTTCCCGGATGTAATCCTCGAAGTGATAGGTATAGAAGCGCATCCCGCGCTCTTCAAAGCCGAGATCGCGTTCGCGGGTCTCGCCCAGAACGTGCATTTTGCCGAAGCCCCCGGTCCGGTATCCGGCCTCCCGGAAAACCGAGGCCATCGTCGGCAGGTCGGCCAGCGGGAAGCTCCCGTGCGTGAACGCCCGGCAGGTGTGCGGGTAGAGCCCCGTGAGGATGGAGGAACGCGAGGGCCCGCAGAGCGGCGACTGGCAGTACGCCGTCTCAAAGCGGCACCCCTCCGCCGCCAGGCGGTCGAGATGGGGCGTCTGCACGAGGCGATGACCGGCGCACCCCATCGCGTCCGAGCGGTGCTGGTCGGAAAGAATGAGCAGGATATTGGGGCGTTGCATGGCTGCGCTCCGCAGTAGAGGATGAAAGCTCTTCCGGAGTCAAATGCCGGGACGTTCCATGCACCAGTGTGCACGTTTTCGGCGCGGTGTTCAGGCCATCCCTTCCGCCAGCGCCCGCCGCCGGAAGGCCCGGGGCGACTCTCCCCGGTGCGCGCGGAACCAGCTTGAGAAGCGGGAAAGATGGGAAAACCCAAGCTCATACGCCAGCGCCTTGATGGCGCATTGCGGCTGGTGGAGCCGGGCGCACGCTTCACCCAGACGCCGCGCCTCCCAATACTGCCGGGGGGTCGCGCCGAGTTCCCTCCGCCAGAGCCGGTCGAGCTGGCTCGGGCTCACCCCCCCGGCGGCAGCCAACGCCTCGCGGGAATACCCTCCGCCAGGCGGCAGCGCATGGAGCGCGAGACGGCTCGCGCGCACCCGTTCGTCCCGGATGACCGGCGGCCCGAAGCGGAGCCCCGCCGGGAGAATCCGTTCAAAGAGCCGCCGGGCGAACCCCGCCACGCTTTCGCGCAGTTCCAGCGCTTCGGGCAGAGAAAGGGGCCGCCCCGCGAGATGATGGCGCTCCCGCCCGGCCAGCCCGCGCAACGCCGCCACCCGGGTGAGCCGGGCCGCGCGGCGGGCCAGCGCCCGGTCCTCCGGCAGCACCACCGCCCCCGGGCCGCTCCAGAGCGCCCCCTGCTCCGGAGCCGCGATTTCCAGATGGATGGAAAGAATCCGCGCAGAATCATCAAATCCCTGCCACCGCTCCATCGGGCGGCAGATCATCCACTGGCCCGGCTCCGCCCGGTAACGTTCCCCGGCGGATTCCACCTCCGCACTCCCCCGGCGCAGGTGCCACGCCGTCAGGTTCAGGCCCGCGACCCGCGCTCTCCGGCCCATCGGCTCCCCTTCGTAACACCAGTGAAGGGCCAGCCGCAGGTCCGACCATGAAACCGGTTCCTCCGGAGCGGGAGAGGAAGGCAACGGAGCGCTCATGCGCAAAAACGTAAACTTTTTCCCCAGATGCGTAAAGCACGGCGGTTTGCCCGGGAGCTTCTTTTCGCGTTTGATTGCCTCCATGAACTCCGCCCCGATCCCGGCCCCCGCCCCGCCGCTCCGGCGTCCCCGGCTCGGCTACCCGATCTTCGACATCGAGCAGCACGTGCAGGCGCGCAGCCGCAAGGAGGTGGCCCGGCGGCTCCCGCTCCGTTACCGCGAACGGTTTCTGGCCGGGTACGTGGGCGATATCCGGCCCAATCTCGACCAGCGCGGCGGCGGCAACCGGGGGGATATCGACCGCTCCGGCGGGCTCCCGGATGGCGGATGCCCGGAAGTGATCCGCCGGGAGATCCTCGACCCCTACGACGTGGAATGGGCGATCGGCACCGGCACCTTTTACAACCTCAACATCATGCCGGACGCCGACTACGCCGCCGCGATCGCCAGCGCGGTCAACGACTGGATGCTGGAGGATTTCGTGCACGAAGACCCGCGCTTCCTCGGCTCCATCGCCCTCTCCATGCAGGACGCGGACCTCGCCGTGCGCGAGATCGAGCGGTGCGCGGACCGGCCCCGCGCGGTCGGGATCATCATCTCCACCGCCAGCCGGATGCCGCTCGGCAACCGCGCCTTTCACCGCATCTACGAAGCCGCGCAGGCGCACGGGCTGCCGGTGGCGGCGCACACCACGGTGGAGGGGCGCGGCACCTCCGGCCCGCCGGGGAGCGCCGGGTATCCTTCCCGTTACCTGGAGTTTCACACGAATCTCGCCGCCAGCGCCATCACGCACGCGGCGAGCCTCGTCTGCGAAGGGGTCTTCGCCCGTTTCCCGAACCTGCGGGTCGTGCTGCTCGAAGGGGGGATCAGTTGGGTGCTCCCGCTCATGTGGAAGCTCGACGCGGAGTGGCGGCGGCTCCGCTCCGAACTGCCGCAGCTCAAGGAACGCCCGAGCGATTACCTGCGCCGCCAGCTTTTTTACACCACCCAGCCGATCGAGGAACCGCGTTCGCCGCGCCATCTGCTGGAGACTTACGAGGCGATCGGCGGGCGCACCCAGATCATGTTCTCCAGTGATTACCCGCACTGGGATTTCGACGATCCGTTCAAAATCCTGCCCGGTTCCACGGCGGCGGCCCTCAAGCGCCGCATCCTGTGGGAAAACGCGCTCGCCCTCTACGGCCCGCGCCTGCCCGGGCGTCCTCCTTTTTTCAGCCATGATCCCCTCTCCTGACGCCCTCTGTGCCGGGCCGGTGGCCGACCTGCCGCCGGGAGCCTGCCGCATCCTCCGCACCGGGGCGACCTCCATCGGCCTCTACAACGTGGAGGGGCGCTACTACGCGATCCGCAACCATTGCCCGCACGAAGGGGCGGAGCTTTGCCGCGGCGTCCGCACCGGCACGAACCTCCCGACCGAACAGTGCGGCGAATACCGGTGGGGGCGGGACGGGATGATCCTCCGCTGCCCCTGGCACGCCTGGGAGTTTGATCTGGAGAACGGCCGCTCCCTCTTCAGCGAAAAAGTGCGGGTGCGCACCTACCCCGTCCGCGTGCACGACGGGCAGCTCTGGATCGAAACCAAATCATGAACCTCATCGACAGCGACGTTCACGTCTACTGGAAGGCCCCCGGGGAGATCGCCCGTTACCTGGATGAAACCTGGCGGCACCGCTGGCATCACGGCGGAGGGCACACGGCGAGCGGCCTGCGCCTCTGCCCGAAGTATTACGATCCGGACGTGGGAGCGGGGTACGGTCCCGCCCGCGCCGTGACCGATGCGGAGACGCTCGAAGCCGGGTGGCGCGCGCCGCACCGGTTCGACGCCGTGATCCTGAGCGTCTACGACGCGCCGCTTCTCTCCACCTTCGGCGATGTCGATTACCCCGTGGCGGTCGCCACCGCCGTCAACCGGTGGCTGGAAGAGGCGTTCCTTTCCCGCAATCCCCGCTTCCACGGCAGCATCACCGTGGCGACGCAAGACCCGGCGGCGGCGGCCCGGGAGATCCGCCGCGCGGCGCAAAACCCGCAGATGGTGCAGGTGGTCCTTCCCGCCGGAACCCGGCTTCCGTACGGGCACCGGGTTTACCACCCGATCTTCGAGGCGGCGGCGGAGTGCGGTCTCGCCGTGGCCATCGCCGCAGGCACCGAGGGGCTCGGGACGAGCCATCCCCCGACGCCCGACGGCTGGCCGGGCACCATGGCGGAAATGACCGTGGCGGTGGCGACCAACTACCTCTGCCAGATCACCAGCCTGATCACCGAGGGGGTCTTCGCCCGCTGGCCGCAACTCCGGATCATCGGGCAGGAAACCGGCGTGGCGTGGCTGCCGCCTTACGTCTGGCGGTTTGAGAAAAACTTCAAGGCGCTCCGCTCCGAATGCCCCTGGGTGCGCGACCTGCCGGGGGAGATGGTGAGCCGCCATTTCCGCTTCACCTCGCAGGGGGCGGGCCCGGCGGAGCCGCCGGAAGCGCTCTGGCGGCTGCTCGACTCCGTGCCCGATGCCCGCTCCCTCCTGCTCTACTCCGGCAACCACCCCCGGCACGACTGCGAACCGCCGGAGAGTTCCTTTGCGCTCACCACCTGCCCGGAAGCGTGGCGCGGCGCGATCGCGGCGGAAAACGCGCTGGCGACGTTTCCGCGACTGGTCAAAGGGAGCTGAAAGAGGCGAACGCGCTCACCCCCGCGGGAAGTAAAGGATGCGCCCGCAGTGTTCGCAGTGGGTCACGGAATGACCCGCCTTCACGGTGAGGGTGACCTGCGTGGTCACCGTCATGTGGCAGCCGGTGCAGACATCGCCCTCAAGGGCGACCACGGCATTCCCGTCCTTCGAGGCGAAGAGCCGGTCGTAGACGTTGAGCAGGTCCGCATCCACGCCGACGATGAGCCGGGCGCGTTCCTCCTGCACTTCCTTGAGGTTTCCGCCCAGCGCGGTCACCTTGGCCTCCAGCGCCTCGATCTGCCGGGCCGTCCCCTGCCGGGCTTCGTTCGCCCGGGCCTGCGCCCCGGCGAGCTTCGGCCCCATGGCGTCGATCTTCTCCATCACCTCCAGCTCCTGATCCTCGATCTCGACGATCTCCTTTTCGAAGTGGGCGATCTCGTTGGTCAGCGCCTGGTACTCCTCGTTCTTGCGCGTCTGCATCTGCTGCGTGCGGAACCGGCCGATCTGCTCCCGCTTTCCGTTCGCGTTCCCCTGAAGCGTCTTTTTCTGAACCTCCAGCTTCTGAATTTCCGCCTTGAGGGTTTCCACCTCGCTGTTGGCGGCGGCGAGCCGGGTTTCCAGAGCCTTGCGTTCCAGCGGCGCGTTCCCGAGTTCGTGACGAAGAAGACGAATCCGGCGGTCCCGGTCCTGAATCACCAGAAGCTGTTCGATGGCCTGGAGCATGGATCACCGTAGGCAGGTTCGCGGGAAAGCGTCAATGCCCATTGGCGGACGAGTTACCGCACTTCCATCCGCCGCAGACGCCAGGCGCAGACACCGAGCGCCACCAGCATCCACCCCCCGCACAGGAGGGCGAGGTGCAGCCCCGGGTGCGCGAGCCACCAGCGGCCCAGCGGCGGGATGTGCGTCACCTCCAGCGGGACGGAATCGAGCGAAAAGAGCGCCCCGATGCGGAAGGCGTCCAGCGGGTTGAACATCAGGAGCAGGAGCCAGAGCGTGGGGGTTTCGCGCAGGTACCCCATCTGCGCGAGCCCGAGCGCGAGCAGATCGCCCCCCGCCAGCAGGGCGAACCAGGCGCAGAGGACGGCGAGGTGCGCCCGCACCCGGTCCGGCGTGGCCAGCCCGAAGGCGATCCCGACCGCCAGAAACACCCCGGAGAGCGCGGCGGCGCTCCCCCCCAGGAAACCGAGGGCCGCCGGGGAAGCGCCCGCCACCAGCGCCGGGGCGATGAGCAGGGCGCACCCGAGGCTCATGAGTACCCAGAGCGCCGCCCAGCGCCCGAGCAGCATCACGTTCCGGCTCACCGGCTGGCTGAGAAGAAAGGCGCGCTCCTCCAGATCGCTCTGGGCGCTGCCGACACCGATGAGCAGGGCAAAGAGCGGCACCAGATAAAGCACGGCCTGCACGAGGAAAAACGGCGCGGCGGCTCCCGCGTAATCCCCGGCCAGCGGAGCGAGGCCCGCGAGCAGCAGCGCGATCCCGAGCAGGTGCACGAAGCGGTTGAGAAGCGCCGTCTGCCATTCGCGCGCGAACATCACCCGCCATTGCGTGAAGGTGCGGCTGGCAGGCGGCAACAGGGCGGCGGGGGCGAGTTTGAGGAGCAAGGTGCGGTCCATGGAAAGGGTTTGATAAACTGCTCTAATAGACCGAATCGCGCAACCGTTGCGGGTTGATTTCCACGACATGACCCCCGGGCTTCACCCAGAGCGCCCGGTGCGCCACCCCTTCCCACTCGGCGAGCAGGTGGGTGGCGACGAGGACGGTTTTCCCCTGCGCCGCCTCCGTTCGCAGCTCTTCCTTGAGCCGTTGCCGCCAGTGCGGGTCGAGGCTCAGGCCCGGTTCGTCGAGGAGCAGCACGGGGGCGTCCGGCAGCCAGAGCACCGCCAGCCCGAGCCGCTGGCGCAGCCCGCCCGAAAGCGCGCCGCTCCGTTTCCCGGCCTCCGCCTCCAGCCCGACGAGCCGCAGCATCTGCCGCACCCGGCCCGGGATGTCGGCCACCCCGCGCAGCCCGGCGTAAAAGGCGAGCACCGCCTCGCACCGCATCCACGGGTGAAAGGCGACCTGCTGGGGAAGGTAGCTCAGGTGTTCGCGCGCGGTGTTCTCGGCGATGTCGTAACCGGCGATGGCGATCTCCCCCGCGTCCGGGCGGGCCAGCCCGGCGAGCAGCCGCAGGGTCGTGCTTTTGCCGATCCCGTTGGGCCCGAGCATCAGCGTCACCTCGCCGGGGCGGGCGTCAAAGGAAAGGTTTTCGAGCACCGGCTGGCCGGGCGCGTAGGCTTTGGAAAGATGGCGGGCGCGGATCACGGGAACTGGGCGGGGGAAAGCGGGGCGGGGTCTTCGATGGCGGGCACGCGGGGCAGCCGCGCGTGATGCTGGGCGAAGCGGACGAGGTGCAGCCCCGGGCTGCCGGAAAGGAAGGCGACGAGCGGGAAGGGGCGGCGCAGCCGTCCCAGCAGATCGGTTTCGCGGTGGGGAAGATCGCCCCGGCCATCGCCGTTGAAGTCGATCACGGCCACGCCCCAGTCGTTGCCCACGCCGTCCACGGCCCACCGGTTGCGGCCCACGCCGCCGTCGATCTCCACCGGGTGCAGGTTCGCCGTGAACCGGTTGCGCGTAAAGCGGTTGTCATCCGAGCTGCCGGTGAGCCGCACGCCGATGGTGCTCCGGCGCACGGTGTTGCCCACAAAGGTGTTCGTGTTGCTGAGTTCCAGATAAATGCCGACACTGTTGCCTTCGAGCCGGTTTTCGATCACCCGCGCCTGATCGAGCGCCAGCATCAGGAGCCCGTAGGCGCGGTGGCCGGCGTTCGCCCGCACCACGTTGCGCCGCAGCAGGAGATTGCGCGAATACATCATGACGATCCCCGCGGCGTTTTTCTCAAAGCGGTTGTTCTCCAGCCGGTTGCCGTCCGAGTACATGGCGTGAAAGCCGAAGCGGACGCCGCTCACCCGGTTCCCCTCGATCCGGGAATCGCGCAGGAAGGAAAGGTAGATGCCGTCGCGTGTGCCGCGGATCGTGTTGCCGCGGAGGGTGATCCCTTCACTGTTCCAGAGATGGATTCCGTTCCCGCGGCGGTTGATGTCGAGCGAACAGTTTTCCGGGCCGCCCGCCTCGAACCGGATCTCTCCCGGGGCCGGGGCGATCTCCTCCTTGCCTTCGATCGTGTTCCCTTCGGCCCGGCCCCCGCGCACTTTCTTGAAGTAAATGCCGTGAAGCGATTCGCGGATCGTATTGCCGCGCACCGTGGCATCGTCGGCGGCCAAGAAGACCCCGGCGTCATCCTCGCCGAGCTTCAGGCCGGAGCCGGAGATGACGAGCCCCTCCACCGTCACCCCGGCGGCGCGGATCACGATCACGCTCCCGTGCCCGTTGCCCCGAACCTCCGCGCCCGGCTCGCCCCGGAGCGTCAGCGCCTTGCCGATCACCACCGGGCCGGGGTGCACCCCCGCGGGAAGGGTGACGACGCTCCCGGGAGCCGCCGCGTCGATCCGCTCCTGCACCCCCGCCGACGCCGTCACCGGCGGAAGCAGGAACAGGAGCAGAAGCAGGAAGGGGCCCGGAAGGAGCGCGGCTTTCATGCGACGACCTCCCTGCGCGAAAACCAGATGGCCAGCAGGAGCGCCACGCCGTAGCCGCCGAGCAGGAAGGAACCGGCCTGCGGCAGGCTCGTCTGCGTGAAATTGGCGATCTGCTGGGTGCCGATCACGATCGGCATGAACGGCTCGATGGTGATGGCCGCCTTCGGGTCGAGCGTGTGGCCGTAGTCATAGAGCCGGTAGACGAACGAGGCCATGGAAAACGCGCCGAAGTAGACAAAGAGCGCGAGCAGATCGACGACATAGCGCATCATGCCGAAGACGGCGGCCCGCAGCGTGTAGAGCAGGAAGAAGCCGAGCGCGAAGGGAATCCATTTCATCTCCAGGAAATCGGATTCGTGCAGCGGTTTCATCCCGATATAGTGATTGAGCTGGTTGATCTCGTGCAGGTCCTGCCCGTTGTGGCCCGCGGCGATCTGCCAGGCGTAGAGATCGAGGTTGAGCCCTTCGCTGTATTGCGGGGCGAGCAGATGAATCCTCCAGAGTGGAAAAAAGAGCGCCGCGATCAGGCAGAGCGCCCCGGCCAGCAGCCAGAGCCGCGAAGCGAGGTTGAGGGGCCGCGCCAGAAAGCGGAATTCCTTTTTGAGAAAAGCGTTCATGAATCAGGAAAGGTCACGGAAAACTCACACCCCCCGGAGAGGCCGCCCCGTCTTGCGGGCGGCGTTCCGGGGGGTGTGAAGGTGCATCCGTGCTTGCTCTTATGGTTTGACCGAAATGTATCCCTGCATTTCCTGGTGAAGGGCGGAGCAGAAGTTCGTGCAGTAGAAGGGGAAGACCCCCGGCTTGGTGAGCTTCACCCGGACGGTGCGGGTTTCGCCCGGGTCCAGGATCACGTTGAGATTGTGCTCGGAGATGGCGAAGCCGTGGATCATGTCGGAAGTCTGCTCCACGTTGGTGACGTGGACGACGAGTTCATCCCCCACCTTCGCCTCGATCTTGTCCGGCACGAAGCGGCTGCGCACGGCGATCAGCTTCACCTCCACCTTCCCGTCTTCGGGATGGGTCGCGACGGCTTCATCCATGCTCCAGACCGCGCCCGGGTGGTGGTTCTCCTCCTTCGGGTAGACTTCGATCGGTTCGATCTTGTCCGCCTTGAGGATCTGGGCGAAGTGCGGCTCCGGTTCGGTGAAGGTTTCGTAGCGCATCACCATCTTCTGCCCTTCGATGTCGATCAGCTGGCTGCTCTCCGGCTGGGCCGGGCCGACGCCGATGTGCCGCCCCTTGGACATCTTGTTCATCGCCACGAGCCATTTGCCGTAGGGGCTGCGGGTGTCGCTGCCGCCGATGACCAGGTGGCCGATGGCGAAGTGAACGGGGATCTTGTCGATCACCACGCGGTTGAGGTCCTGCTTCTCCTCATCCGTCCAGGGCGGGAGCTTCCAGCTCGCCACCGCGGAGTCGATGTAGAGCGAGGTGTACCCGCGCCCCTTGCCATCGAATTGAGTATGGAGCGGGCCGATGCCCACGGGCACCTCTCCTTCTACGATTGCCTCGTATTGAAGCACCGGCACGCCCCGAAATTCCCCTTCGAACTTTTTGGCCTCGATGGCGGCGAGCACCTTCTCGAAGTCGAAGACGGTGGTGACCGGCTGGAGCTTGCCCGAGGCGCAGATCCAGCGGCCCGTCGGGTCCGTGTCGATGCCGTGCGGCGACTTCGCCACGCCCACCCAGTAGAGGATGCCCGGCACCTTCGCCGGGTCGAGCACCGGCACGCCATCCATCATCTCCGCCTTCCCCTCGGCGACCGCCTTTTCCGCCGCGCGCCAGTTGACGAAGGCGGCATAGTCCCGGTCCCGCTGGGAGGCGTTGACCTCCATCAGGTCATGCGCCATTTCGCTGTTGTAGCTGGTCCAGAAGGCCCAGCCGCTGCTCGGCCCCTTGCCCGTGGAGCCGAGGTCGAAGTTGATCGGCGGGGTGAGGATCTGCCAGCCCACGGACATCTCCCCGCTCTCCTTGTCCACCTTCACGCCGCTCACCATCCCGGCGAAGCTCTTCTCATAGTCGGCGATCTCCGCGAAGGTTCCCTTGGGCAGCGGGACCGAGAAGCGGGTGGCCACGAGGATGTATTCTGTGTTCTCCGTCACGAACGAGGAGCCGTGGTTGCCGCTGGAGTTCGGGATCGGCCCGAGGATCTGCTTCGTCTTGAAATCGCGCAGGGAGATGCGAGCGATCCGGTTGTTCGCGTTGTCGTTGCAGAAAAGCCAGCGCCCGTCGTAGACGCCGTCGGTCTGCGAAAGCCCGGGGTGATGCACGTCCCCCCAGGTGAAGTCGCCGAGCATCGCCTTCGTCTCGTCGTCAAACCCGTAGCCGGTCCCCGGGTAGGGAGAGAAGACCGGGATGGTGGTGATATGACGCATGGAAGGGATGCCCGCCACGAAGATCTGGCCGGAATGCCCGCCGGAGTAGAAGAGGTAATACTCATCCTTCTGCCCTGGCGGCACGTAGGTGGCCACCGCGTTTTCCGTGGTGTCGGGAGTGGCGTCGGTCTGTGCGGAGCGATGGCAGGCCGCGGCGCCGAGCAGCGCTCCGCAGGTTAACAGAGTAAAAAGCGGTTTCATAAAAGTGCGTTTTTCTTAGGGTGTGACCACGATTTTGCCTTTCATCCCGAGGGCGGCGTGAGGATCGCAGACGTAGTTGTAGTCCCCGATCGGGTAGCGGGAGTTGAACTCGATGTCGTAGCTCTGGCCGGGGGCCTGCAACATGACGCCGAGAAGCTTTCCGTCCTTCTCCAGAAGAACCTTGGCGGCTGCGGGGATGTTCTGGCCGCCGAAATTGACGTTGTGCGGGCCGCCATCGACCATGACGAAGTGGACCTTGTCCCCCTTCTTGATCATGAGCTGGGCCGGTTCGTAAAAGTACCCCTTGGCGGTGCCGCGCATCTTGACTTCATGGACGGTGCCGGTGAACGGGGCCGGGGTGGCGGCGGCGCCGCCGCCATCGGGGGATTTGGCGCAGCCGCCCAGGGCGAGAAGCAGGGCGGCAGCCGGAAGGCCGATGAGGCGGGCGAGGGTACGATGGGATAAGGCGTGTGTTTTCATTTTGCTTATTCTTCAACAGGCCCGGGGGAATTGTTTTGATCCGGGTCAAGCCCGGGGGCGGTGGAACCCGCGGCGAGCGCGGGGGATTCCAACTGGTGAATGGCGTCGATCACTTCATCCACCTCCCACGCGTTGCCGCGCCAGATCCGGGCGATGGTGCCGTCCGGGCGCACCAGCGCGGTGCAGAGTCCGTGGGTATAGCTTCCGCCTTCCGCCTGAATGTAGACGGAGAAGGCTTTGGTGAGGGTTCCGGTCTGGTCGGTCGCCCCCCCGGCGTGGAGCCAGAGGGCCGGGTCCGCCCCGTAATGATCAGCGTAGCGGGTGAGTTGCCCGGGGGTGTCCTCGGGATCGAATGAGATGCTCAGGAGCCGGACACGCTCGCGCGCGGCGTCCCCGGCCAGCCGTTTCTGGACTTCCGCGAAGTTCTGCTGCATGAGCGGGCAGAAATTCGGCAGCGGGCAGCGGGCGAAGATAAAGGTGAGCAGCGTGCTCTTCCCGGCGAGGTCTTCCCGGGTGAGCGGGCGGTTGTTCTGGTCGGTGAGGCGGAAGTCCGGGAGCCGGTCCCCCTCCCGCAGGCGCGGGACGCGGTTGCCCGTGGCCGCCACCGGCTCGCGCCCGGGAAGATCGAGCGCGCTCGCGTCGGCGGGGCGCAGGTGGGTGATCCACGCATCTCTCTCGGTGACGATGAAGCGGAAGGCGATCCCGTCGCCCACCTTGAAGCCGCGCAGTTCATCGCGGTTGCGGACGGTGAAGGGCATCGTCATCGCCGGCATGAACCCGGGGATCGCCTCGTGCTCGATGGTCACCTCGTCATTCCCGGCGGAGAGCCCCTGCACCACGCCGCGCACTTCGTAGCGTTGCTTGGCCGATCCGGCCTCCGGGTCCGGCGAACAGCCGACGATCGTCCCCAGCAGGAGAGCCAGGGCAACCGGTCGGTGGAAGGAGAAGCGGTTCATGCCCCCACTCTGCACCGGAGCGGGCGGGGGAGGCTTTGACTCAAGTCAAGGATCGCGCCTCTTCTTCCTCAAGCCGGGTGACGGCGGCGGTATCGCGCACCAGCGATTTCATGGTGACCAGCCAGATCACCCCGGCCAGCAGCATCACCGCGGAGACGGTCAGGAAACTCGCGTTCCAGTTGTAGCGATCCCGGATCCAGCCGATGAGCGGCGGCGAGATCGCATCGCCCAGCGCGTGGATGACCAGAATGTTGAGCGCGAACGCAGAGGCCCGGATGGAGGGCGGGGTGACATTCGCGATCGCGGTATTGGAAGGGCCGACGTTGAGGAAAAGGAAAAACATCGCCACGAAGATCGGCACCCACGCCCACGGAAACGGGATGTAGAGCATCGCCACCGTCGCGGGAAAGGCGAGGAGCATCCCGCAACCCGAGACGAGGAAGTACGACCCGGGGAAGCGGTCCCGGAGCTTGTCGCCGAGCAGGCCGCCGGAGGCCGTGGCCAGCAGCCCCGCCACCACGAGGATGCCGCCGAAGACCATCGAAGCGTGCGCGAGCGGGATGCCGCGGGCCTCATGAATGTAGGTGGGCGCCCAGACGGAGAGGCCGCCGATGGCGAAGGTGAGCGCCGTCTGCGCGAGGATGTTGGAGACGAGGGAGGGGATTTTGACGAGTTGCCGGTAATCCTCCACGGTGGCCGGTTTTTTCTTCTGCGCCGTGGGGATCAGGTCGCGCGGTTCACGCATGAAAAAGCAGAACGCCGCGAGGATGAGCCCCGGGATGGTGACAAGGTAGAAGGCCCAGCGCCAGCCGAGCGGGGTGGTGAGCATCGCCCCGCCGTAGAAATAGCCGAGCGCGCTTCCCACCGGGATCGCCACATAGAACCAGGCGAGCTTGCGCCCCCGGCTTTCCACCGGGTAGAGATCGCTGATGAGCGTGGGGGCCGCGGGGCCGTACCCGGCCTCCCCGATGCCGAGGAAAATCCGGGTGAGCAGCAGCGAGACGAACCCGACCGCCAGCCCGGACGCGCCGCACGCCACGCTCCAGAAGGCGACGCTCAGGCCGATGATCGTCCAGCGCGAATGCCGGTCCGCAAGCCAGCCGAAGAGCGGGGCGGTGAGCATGTAGCTGAGCAGGAACGCCGTGGTGAGCCACCCGGCCTTCGTATTGGCCAGCGGATCGCCCGGCAGGAACTCCTCTTTGATGACCGGGATGATGGTGGCGAGAATGTACCGGTCAAGGTAACAGAAGAGGTTGATGACGATGAGGAGAAGGAGGGAACGCCGGGCGAGCGTGCCGATGGCCGGGGCCTGCATGCCGCCATGGGAAAGATTTCACCCCGGTATTGCAAGCTGTTTTTCGGAGGCGGCCCGCCTTCCACCCGGCTTTCACGCCTCCCCCGGCTGCCGGTCCAGATCGCTCCAGCGGCGGGGCGTGTGCCGCATCCGTTCCTTGAAGAACCGGTTGAAGTACGAGGGCGACATCCCAATGGCCGCCGCGACGGCTTCCACCGTGTAGTTCCGCCGCAGCAGTTCCCGGGCGCGTTCGAGCCGGAGATCGTTGACGTAATCGCGCGGGGTCCGGCCGGTGTGTTTGAGGAAAAGGCGATGGAGAAAATACGGGCTGTACCCGGCGAGCGCGGCGAGGGTTTCGAGCCGCAGGTCGTCCCCGGGATGCGCGCGGATGTGCTCTTCCACCGAGGCGATGATCGCCCGGTGACGCCCGCCGCGCGGGGCGGGGGCGGCGGTGGCGAGGAGTTCGAACAGCGTGGCGCTCAGCAGGCTCTTGAGGAGCGCCCAGGCGATCCGGTCCTCCGGCGCGGCCACGCAATGATCCCAGACTTCCATGATCCGCCGGGCGCTGCCGGGCGGGGCGCTCCCGTCGAGCACTTCGCGGCGGCAGCGCCCCTCCCCGTCGCGCTCGTGCGTGTGATAGCGGACCCGGTCGCGATCGGTGAAATGAAGCCAGAGCGCCCGGAAATTGCGCATGTAGGGAGCCCGCTGCCAGCCCCGCGTTTCGTGATGGTCGAAGAGCAGCACGGTGCCGGGGGTGATCCGGTAGACCTTGCCGTTGAAGCCGTAAACGCTCTCCCCGCTCAACATCAGGCGCACTTCGCGGTGGGCCGGGCGGCAGGCGGCGGGTTTCGTCTCCCGCATCCGGCGTTCATGCTCCGGGTGACGGCACGGGCGCACCCGCTCCCCGCCGATGGAGGCGATCCAGCGCCAGCGCCGGGTATCGTGCAGCCGGTCGGCTTCCTGCGGCGAAAGCAGCCGGGGGAGCGCGAGGGGCGGGCCGTCCTGCGGCGGCGGCGGGTCCGGGGCGGGGGAGGCGTTCATCAGGCAGGGAAGCGTAACGGGATCACCCCCCGGCAACGAATCACAAAAACGCGGCGCAGTGCAAGATTGGTCAGAAAGTGCGCAAGCCTCCCCATTCACGGCAACCGGGAAACGGGGGTAAGAATCATGCCATGGAAACCCCTTCGCCCGCCCTTTTTCACGCCGGGTTCGCCCGGACCGACATCACGCCGCCCGTCGGCACGCCGATCGCCGGTTATTTCCACGAACGGATCGGCACCCGCGTGCGCGACCCGCTCTTCGCGCGCGCCATGGCGCTCACCAACGAGGCGGGGGAGAGCCTCCTGCTCATCGGGCTCGACCTGATCTGTGTGGACCACCACTTCGCCGATGCCGCCAAGGCGCGGATCGGGGAAGCGATCGGGGTGCCGCCGGGGCGCGTCCTCATCTCCGCCACGCACACCCATACGGGGCCGGAGGTGCGCGAGTTCGGCGCGAAAGTCCCCGTCAACCGCGAATGGGTGCGGGAACTGGTGGGGCGGATCGTGGAAACCGCCCGCGCCGCCTGGGGAAACCGGCGCGAGGCGTACCTGCGCCATGGCGGGATCGCGGGCGAGGGGTACATCTTCAACCGCCTGTACCGGAGCCGCGACGGCACGGAGACGCTCGGGCGCAAGCCCGATTCCGTCGGCCCCGCCGGGCCGGTGGACGAGGAACTCGGCGTGCTCGGCGCTTACGCCGCGCAGACGGGCGAACTGCTCGGGTGCGTGGTGAATGTCGGCATCCATGTGAACGTGATCGGCGGCGGCACCGCCGATTTCATCTCCGCGGACTGGCCGGGGGAGATCGCCCGGGCGATCTCCGGGGTGTACGGGCCGGAGGTGGTGGCCCTCTTCCTGCAAGGGGCGTGCGGCGACACGGAACAGAAACCGTATTACCCGAAGTTCAACCCGACCACGGGGGAACGCAAGGCGCTCTCCATGGGCCGGGGGCTGGCCGGGGGGGCCATCTTCGCGCTGGAGCGGGAGGAGCCGATGACGGACGCCACGCTCGCCGGGGAGATTCGCATCCTGGAGGTTCCGTGGTACACACGCACGCCGGAACTGATGGAGGAGGTGCGCCGGCTCAAGGAAAGGCCGGATCCGGGCGCGCCGGAACGCTACCAGATCAAGGCGATCGAGGAATGGCCCTACGACGGGCAGATCGCCCGGCTCCCCCTTCAGGCGTTGCGGATCGGCACGCTGAGCCTCTTTGCGGTCCCGGCGCAGATCTTCGTGCCGATCGCCCTGGAGATCAAGCACTGGAGCCCGGCCCGGCAGACGATGGTGGTGGAACTGGCCAACGCCCGGATGGCCAGCTACATCCCGACGGCCAATCAGGCGGAGCGCGGCGCTTACGGCACGCGGCCGATCGTCTCGCGATGGCTCGATGTGGACGCGGGCCGCCGGATCGCCGACGCCGCCTTCCATCTGCTGCGGGAGATTCAGGGCCGGGCGGATGACGTGATGGAAGGGTGAAGGCCGGGCGATGTGGGAATCCCTCCGGCTCCTTTCCCTCGACATCGGGTTGCCGATCGCCGTCGGCTACCTGCTGCGCAAGGGCACGCTGCGACACCGGGCCGTGTGGACGCGCGTGTTTGACCGGCTCATCGACCTCAACGTCCTGCTGCTGGTGAGCGCGCTGAGCCTGCTCACCTTCTGGAGCCTGAAGCTGGAGGCGACGCTGCTGCTGCTGCCGCTGCTGGCCGGGGCGGTCAACCAGTGCAGCGGCGCGGTCGGGTTCCGCCGGGCGGCGCGGCTCTACGCGGACGCGCCCGGGAGCCGCGGAGCCTACGGGATGGCTTGCCTGCTCTCCAACCGGAACACGGCGGGGGCGATCGCCGTCTTTATCCTCTTTGGCGAAGGCGGGTACGCGCTCTCCCGGCTCTTCACCTGCCTGAACTGGGTCTACGTTTTTCTCGCCTATCCGGTGGCGGCGGCGTATTCGCCCCGGGCCCGGGCGGGCGCGGTGCCGGGCAACCGCCTCCTCGCTATCGGCCGGGGGCTCTTTCACTGGCGGCAGATCGGCCTGCTGGCGATGGCCGCCGGGGTGGCGCTCCAATGGCACGGGGTGGATCGGCCCGAGGCGTGCGCGGCGTGGACGCCGTGGCTGGTGCGGCTGAGCGCGTGGGGGTTTCTCCTGCCGGTCGGCTACGATCTGGAGATCCGCCGCGTCCGCTCGGTGCGGCACGACTGGCTCTTTCTCTCCATGGTGAAATTCATCGTCGCCCCGGCGGCGGGCGCGGCGCTGGCGTGGGCCTGCGGGTTTCGCGGCTGGCAGCTTTACACGCTCGTCACACTGAGCGCCTCGCCGGTGGCGATTCAGGCCGTGGCGATCACCCGGATGTTTTCGCTCGATCTGCCGCTGGTCATGGGAGCCTTTCTCATCACCCAGAGCCTCTTTCTCTTTCTGATCCTGCCGCTGCTCTCGGCACTTTTCAGCCCGATCGCCTCCATTCCATGAAACCACCGATCCCCTTCCACCGTCTTTCCCCGCCTGATGCCCACTATTTCCACGGGTTCTACAATCTCCAGCCGTGGAGCCCCGGGGGCGACCGCTTTCTCTGCCACCGCGTGCCGTTTGCGGACCGGATGCCGACCGGCGCCGAAAGCGCGGAGATCGGCTGGCTCGATTTTCCCGGCGGGCGCTTCCACCCGCTGGCGGAAACGCGGGCATGGAATTTCCAGCTCGGCTCCATGCTCCAGTGGGTGGATGCCGGGCGCGTCATCTACAACACCCGGAGCGGGGGGCGCTTCCATGCCCGGGTCCATTCGATCGCGGATGGAACGCACCGCGATCTCCCGGCCACGTTCTTTGCCCTCAGCCCATCGGGAGACGAAGCACTCGGCTTCGACATGAGCCGGGGCGCGGTGGTGAACCCCGGCTACAGCTACCACGGAGCGCCCCCGCCCTTGCCCACATCCACCCATGCCGCCCCGGAGGACGACGGCCTCCTGCTGATGGAAACCGGCACGGGCCGTTCCCGGCTGCTCATCGCCTGCCGCGAACTCGCCTCGCGCTTCGCGGGCCCGGCGTGGCGCGGGGAGCCGGTTTTCCTCGGGCGGCTGCTCTGGAGCCCGGCGGGGCGCGGCGCGTTGTTCTCCTTCCGCTTCTGGAGCCGGGAAGGAAACGCGCGGCGGACGGCGCTCCTCCACTGGACGCGCGAAGGAAACACGTTCCGCGAAGTGACCCCGATGGGGTGGCACCCGGCGCACTTCGACTGGTGCGGCGAGGAGCATTTCACGCTCTGGTGCACGCCGGAGGGGAAAGCGCGGCAGTTTCATACCTTCGCGCTCGCGAGCGCCCCGCGTGAACCGGTGCCGGTGGCGACGGGAAAGCTCACGGCGGACGGGCATATCGCCTGGTGCCGGGGCGGGCGGGCCATTCTCTGCGATACCTTTCGCCAGCCCGACGGCTGCCAGCATCTTTTCCTGTACGAACCGGCGGGCGACCGGCTCACCCGGCTGGCGCGTTTCCCCGCCGCCCCCGGCCCGACGGACCTCCGGTGCGACCTGCACCCGTGCCTTTCCCGGGACGAGGCGTGGGTGTCGCTCGACACGTTTCACGAGCCGTTCCGGGGCGTGATGGTCGCGCCGATGGCGTGAAGGGAAACCGGGGCTACGCGGGCCAGAAATACCAGATCAGCACGCCGCCCACCAGAATCCGGTAAAGGGCGAACCCTTCAAACGTGTGGCTTTGCACGAAGCGGATGAGCCACTTCACCACGATGAAGGAGACGATGGCCGAGACGACCGTGCCCAGGAGCAGCAGCCCCCAATCCTCCTGCGGGCCGTTCGCCTTGCGCAGTTCGCCGAAGATTTCCAGCCCCCCGGCGGCGAGCAGCGTCGGGATGCCGAGCAGGAAGGAAAACTCCGTGGCCCGGGAACGGTTGAGCCCGAGGATGAGCGCGAGCACGATCGTCGTCCCCGAACGGGAGGCCCCCGGGAAAACGGCGGCGACGAGTTGCGCCAGCCCGACGCCGATGGCGATCGTCCAGGTGATGTCGTCGGAGAGGTTGCGTGTGCGCACCCACCGCTCCACGGCCAGGATCACGATGCCGCCCAGAAAAACGGCCCAGGCGACCGGCGCGGCTTCCTCGGGAAGCTCCAGCCCCATCTTTTTGAGCGCCAGCCCGCCGATGCCGGTGATGACGAAGGCGGCGGTCAGCTTTGCGAAGAGATCGCGGTTCGCCGGGTTGTCGAGATGGAAGAGCAGTTCGCGCAGGCGGCGGGCGAAGAGCGGAATGAGCGCGAGCGCCGCCCCGCACTGGATGACGATGTTAAAAAGCTCGCTGCGGCGCGGAATCCACTCCTGGGCCAGAAGGAGGTGGCCGGTGGAAGAAACCGGAATGAATTCCGTCAGCCCCTCGATAATCCCGAGGATAATGACCGCGAGCCATGGGGCCATCGTAAGGTGTCAGGCAGTAAAAAAAAGAAGCGGGGGTTTCCCGCTTGCGGCCAAAGGATCAGATGGCGTTGTCGCCGCGTTCCTCCGTTCGGATCCGGATGGCTTCCTCGATGGGAAGGACGAAAACCTTTCCGTCGCCGATTTTACCGGTTTTGGCGGCCTGCACGATGACATCGACGGCTTTCTCCAGACGGTCTTCGCTGACGACAATCTCGAACTTCACCTTCGGCAGGAAATCGACGGTGTACTCGCTGCCGCGGTAGATTTCGGTATGGCCCTTCTGGCGTCCGAAACCTTTCACCTCGGTGACGGTCATCCCTTCGATCCCGATCTCGGCAAGGGCCTCCTTCACGTCTTCCATCTTGAATGGCTTAATGATCGCCTCGATTTTTTTCATGTCTCCTTCTTGCTTAAGGCGCATCCCGGAAAATGGCAAGCACTGGCTGGGAAAAAACCGGCGAGGGCATCGGTGGAACCCCCGCCCGGGGCCGCGGCGGGGATGAGCGGGGTGGCCGCGTCGCCCGGCAGCCACGCCCGGGAGCCGTCCGGCAGCAGGATGTAGAGCCAGCCGCCGCGTTGGAGCAACAGCCGCACGTGGCTCCCTTCCGGCAGACCGGCGACCCGCTTCGAGTTATCGACCGGGGCGAGCCGGGCGGCGGCCTGTTTGCGGGTGACGATCCAGAGATCGGGCCGGGTGGCCTGCCAGCCGACGGCTGCCGCCGACCAGAGAAAAAGCGCGAGCAGCCCGGCTCCCGCCGCCCGGCGGCGCAGGCGAAGGGCGAACACCCCCGCCCAGAAGGTGACGGCGGCGATCCAGAGCGCCCGCTGCCGCGTCCCCGTCTGCGGGAGGAGCAGCGCCCGTTCCCAGAACGGGCGGCGGGGAAGCAGCGCCCCGGTCTCCTGCCGCACCCGGGCGAGGTTGGCCGTCGCCTCCGGGTGGCCGGGGGCCAGGGCGAGCGCCCGTTCGTAGCCGAGGATCGCCTTCCCCTTCTCCCCGAGGCGGTAATCGGCGTTGCCGAGGTTGTAGAAAAGGTTCGCGCTCCGGGGGCCGCTCTCCGCCTGCCGGTGCCACTGCTCCCGGGCGGCGGCGAAGTCGCCCTCGTCATAGGCTTTCACGGCGGTTTCAAATGACGTTTCGCCCCGGGCGGCGGAAAGCAGGCCCGCAGCAAGGAAGAACCCGAGGAAAAGGGAGAGGAGTTTCATGCTTTGGCGGAAAAGGTGGCGAGGGCTTCGAGCAGGGTCTTGCGCCGCTGGTCCGGGAAAGCGCCCCCGGCCTCTTCGGCCCCGGCGTAGTGAAACCGGTCGTGCGCGGCGAAGGCGTCGCGGATTTCCGAGCAGACCTCGGCGGGGGCGGTGAACTCCCGGCAGAGCGTCTCGGCATCGAGCGTCTCCGGCTCGCGGTTCACGCCCCGGGCGGCCAGCCGGAGGGCCCCCTCCAGCCGGAAGGCGCGGATGGCGGCGTCGAGGAACTCCCGCTCCGGGCCGTTGCGCCGGAGGGTGCGCCCGGCTTCGGCGCGGGCTTCGCGCAGGGCGGCGATCCGGCGGCCCTGCTTGTCGTTGAGCCGCCGCACGTGCCGCTGCCAGCCGACGAGCCCGAGAAACGCGGCCAGCGCGATCGCCTGCGCTCCCCAGAAGAGCGGACGCCGCCAGAGCGGGGCGAACGTGGCGCGGGAGGTGCCGAAATCGTGCCGGATGTAGAGAATGTCGCCGCCCGAGGTGGCAGAACCTGCCGGGGTCGCGCCCGCGGCATCCGCGGCGGGCGCGGAAGCCCCCGGGGAGGCTCCGGCCTGCGGCGGGGCCGTGGGCGAGGGGGCCGCGCCCCCTTCCACGACGATCGGGATCGGCTTGCCCGTAAGCGTCACGTATTTTTCCGTGGAGGGGTCGAAGTACGAAAACCCGACCTTCGGGAGTTCCGTCTGCGGGCTCTCCGGGATGAGGGCGAACTCGAAGCGCTTCGTGCCGGAGACCTCCGCTTCATCCTGCTTTTCAAACTGGGTGCCCGGCGGGTAGCTGCGCCAGCCGGTGCCGGTTTCCAGATGGGGCGGCCCCATCCGGTCGAAGCTGCCGATGCCCGCGATCTCCACGGTGAGCGTCACCGGATCGCCGAGCTTCACCCGCCCGGGGGCGGCCCGGCTCTCCAGCGTGAACTGGCCGATCGCGCCGGAGAAATGGGCGGGGCGGCCCTCCTTGGGCAGCGGCTTGACCTCCAGTTCCACCGGTTCCGTCCGGACGGTGACGATCTCGCGTTTCACCGAGCCGAAGAAGTTGAAGAAATCGTCGTCAAAAGGATCGGGAAACCCGCGGGGACGGGCGCGGCGCGAGCCGGGGCTGCGGATTTCGGCGATGAGGCTGATCTCGCTCGGGGCGACGGTGATGGTGCCGACCTTGGCGGCGGTGAGCGCGGTTTTGAAAATGTAGAGATTGTAATGGCGGCCATCCCGCGTCACCTGCGAGACGCTCTCCTGCTGGGCGAGCTTCTGCATGGTGAAGCCGTCGCCGCTCATCGGCGCAAGCTGCCGGAGATTCCAGCCGACATCCTCGGCGAGATAGAGGCGCAGTTCCGCCGGGAGCGGTTCGCCGAGGTAAACGGTCGATTTCGGGAAGACCCATTCGGCAAAGGCGTTGCGGGCCGCCGTGGTGCGGCTGCCCGAGGCGCTCACCTTGAGCGTGACCGGCCTGGTGGTGAGCAGGCGGCTGCCGACGCGGATGCTCTGGGAGGGGATGGTGAGCGTCCCCGCGCGCTGGGGGACGAGGTGATAGCGGTGGATCACCTGCTGGGTGATCGTCGTGTTGTGGCTCTCGAACTTCCGGATCGGTCCCTGGTACTCGATGTAAGCGCCGGGGAGGTCGATCGCGGGCGGTTCGCCGGTGTTGCTCGCTCCGGTGACGGTCAGGTCCAGTTCCACCGATTCCCCGACCGAGGCGGAAGCCGGGTTGAGCGTCAGCGCGGCGCCCGGATCGTCCGCGCGGGCCACCCCCGCGCCCAGAGAGAAGATCGCGAGCAGCAACGCAAAAAAGAGCCGTGGATAGTCGTCCATTACCAATCTTTGAAGCCGGAGGAGCGGCCTTTTTGTTTTCGGTTAAAGGGTTGGTCGTCCTCGCCCGCGAGAGCATCGAGGACGGCTTTGGCCTGTTCCTCGGACATCTCGCCCGGGGGCGTCTCCTTTTCTTCTACGCCAGCCGGAGGGGGCGTTCCACCCGAATTTTGGTCGTCGGCCCGGATGTCGCCGGAGAGATCGTGCGGTTCGGGGGTCGGGGACGGGGTGGGTGAAGGCTGGCCCTCGCCCTCCGGACGGGACGGGGATTGCGAGGGCGGGGTGTTCCCGGACTGGTCGTCCTTGGATTGATCGTCCTTGGATTGGTCGTCCTTGGATTGGTCGTCCTTGGATTGGTCGTCCTTGGATTGGTCGTCCTTGGATTGGTCGTCCTTGGATTGGTCGTCCTTGGACTGGTCATCCTTGGATTGGTCGTCCTTGGATTGGTCGTCCTTGGACTGGTCGTCCTTGGACTGGTCATCCTTGGACTGGTCGTCCTTGGGTTGGTCGTCCTTGGATTGGTCATCCTTGGACTGGTCGTCCTTGGATTGGTCATCCTTGGATTGGTCGTCCTTGGACTGGTCGTCCTTGGATTGATCGTCCTTGGATTGTTGATTCTGATCCTGCTGCTGATCCTGTTGCTGGTCTTTCTGCTGATCCTGGGGTTGATCCTGCGGCGGCGGGGTTGGAGTCGGCGTGGGGGTCGGGGGCGGCTCCAGTTTCCGGCGGGCCAGTTCCCGGTTCGCCTTGGCGTTCTCGTTATCGGGGTCGATCTTCAGCGCCTCGTCGAAATGCTCGATGGCGTTCTTGAGGTCGGTCTTGTCGTCCTTGCGGGCGAGGGCCCGCCGCAACAGCGTGGTGGCCAGGTTGTATTCCGCCTTGGCGCGCAACTCCGGGTCGCCGGTCGTCAACGCCGCGGAAAAGGCTTCCACCGCCGCATCGTAATCCCCCGTGGCGTAGTCGAGCGCTCCCTTGTTGAAGTGCCATTGGGGCGATCCCGGCTGCCGTTCCAGCCCTTTCTCCACGGCTTCCCGCGCTTCCTTGTACTGTTCGTTCCGGTAGAGTTCCCCCACCGTCTGCGCCCGCCCCGGCCCGGCCAGGGCGAGGAGGCACACGGCGGCGGCGGTCCCCGCCAGCCGTCCGTTGCGGCCCCCGTTGCGCCGCCGTTCGCTCATGAGCATGGCGGCCATCATCAGCACGATCCCCGCGCCGAGCGGCCACTGGTAGCGTTCCACCGGGTGCAGCGCCATCCGCTCCTCCCCCTCCGTCTCCTTCAGGTGCGAGATTCCGTCGCTCACGATCTGCCGCATCTGCGCCGGGGCGTTCCCGAGATGCAGGTAGAAGCCGCCCGCCGCCTGCGCGATCTCCCGGAGCCGGGCTTCGTCGAGCCGCGATTTCACGAAGTTGCCCTGCGGATCGCGTACGAAGGCGGTTTCGCCCCGTTCCCCGGGGATCGGGATGAGCGTCCCGTCCGCCGAACCGACGCCGATGGTGAAAATCCGCATCGCATCCGCCGCCGCCCGGGCGGCCTCCGGCCCGTTGCCGTCGAGTTCCTCCCCGTCGGTGAAGAGGATAAGCGAGCGGGTGTCCCCCTCCCCCTTGCCGAACGCTTCCCGGGCCACGCGGATCACGTCGCTGATATTCGTCCCGCCCAGCGGGATGATGTCCGGGGAAAGCTCGCGCAGGGAGGTGAGCACGGCGTTTTCATCCACCGTCAGCGGAGCCTGTAGAAAGGCCGATCCGGCGAAGGCGATGAGCCCGACCCGTTCGCCCCCGAGCAGGCCGATCAGGTCGTGCGCGGCCAGTTTCGCGCGGGTGAGCCGGTCCGGGGCAACGTCATTGGCCAGCATGGAACGCGAGACATCGACGGCGATGAGCACGTCGCGCCCCTTGCGCCGGACTTCCTCAAACGTGTAACCGTAGCGCGGCCTGGCCAGCGTGAGGCCGAAGGCCGCCAGCGCCGCCAGGAAAAGGAAAAAGCGCAACCGCCGCCGCCCCGGGTGAATGCTCGCCGCCAGCACGCCCTGAAGCCGCGTGGCCACCAGCCGCCGGAGGGCGGCCGCCCGCCGCCCTTCCGCCCGCAGGAAGAGGGCGAAGAGCAGCGGCACGAGGGCAAGGCTCCAGAGCCAGAGCGGCGCGCCGAAGGAGAACTCGCCGAGGTTCATGGCAGCTTCCTCCAGAGGGTCAGGGAAAGCGTCTGGTGGAGCAGTAGCAGGGCCGCGCCCGCCGCCACGAACCACGGGAAGAGATCCCGGTATTGGCTCATCTTTTTCACTTCGAAGGTGGTTTTCTCAAGCTGATCGATGGCGTCGTAGATTTTCTCCAGCGACTGCGTGTCGGTGGCCCGGTAGAAGACGCCCTGGCCGATGGTGGAGACCTCCTTGAGCGCCTCTTCGTTAAAGGGAATGTTCACCATCTCGTAGGAAGGGCGACCGAAAAGATCGGTGCCGGTGGGGAAGGGCACCTCCCCCGTGGTGCCGATGCCGATGGCGTAAATCTTCACGCCGATGGCCCGGGCCGCCTCCGCCGCGGTGTTCGGGGTGACCCGGCCCATGTTGTTGTCGCCGTCGGTGAGCAGGATCAGGATGCGGCTCTTGGCCCCCTCGCTGCCGCGCAGCCGGTTCGCCCCCGAGGCGATGGCGGAGCCGATGGCGGTCCCGTCCTCCACCAGCCCGATCTGCACGCGCTCCATGTTCCTGAGCAGCCAGCCGTGGTCGAGGGTGAGCGGGCTCACCAGATAGGGCCGCCCGGAGAAGGCGACGATGCCGATCCGGTCATTGGGGCGTTTGCGGATGAATTCCTCGGTCACTTTCCGCATCACCTCAAGCCGGTTGGCCCGCTGGCTTCCGATCCGGAAATCCTCGGCCAGCATGGAGCGCGAGACGTCGAGCACGAGCATGATGTCGATGCCGCTCGCCTCTGTCTGCGTCAAGGTCTTCCCCATCTGCGGGCGGGCCAGCCCGGCGAGCAGGAGGGCCAGCGCCAGGTAAAGCAGCCCGGTGAGGAAATTGCCCGAGCGGCTGGTCGCCTCCCGCCCGAGGGTGCGCAGCCGCGCCGTGGAAGGGAAAAGGACCGTGGGCGCGCCGCCGTAGTACCCCTTGAGAAGGGAGAGCACCGGGATGAGCAGCAACCCGAGCAGCAGCCACGGGTTGGCGAAGGAGATGCCGAAGGCTTCAAAGGGATTCATGCGCCCCCCCTTTCACAAACCGCAGCGCCTGCTCAAGGAGTTGCTCGCAATCGTCCGCCGTGGCGTCGATCCGCGCGAACTTGATGAGGTCCGCCTTTTCCAGAAAGAGGCCCAGCAGCGCCTTTTCGCCCTCGGAAAAGCGGGAGGAACGGGCCGCTTCCGCGAGAAATTCCGGGGAAGTCCGCGCCACGGCGCTCACGCCATATTCCTCCGTCACGTAACGGCGCAGCACGTCGGAGACTTCCACGCTGAACGGGTACGGCTCCGCGGAGGCGGCCTTTTCGCGCAGGCGGGCGAGCGCCCCCTGCGCCACTTCGCGCGGGGTCGGCGCGGGCGGGGCGGGGCGGTTGCGCCAGTACCGCACGGCGAACCAGACGATCCCCCCAAGCAACAGAAGCGCGAGCGCTCCCGCCGTGAGCACCATCCAGAGCGGGTAGGGGAAAACCTCCACGGGCGGGGCGATCGGGCGCACCTCCTCCTCCGGCGTGGGCGAGGGTGGCAGCGGGAGCTGGGCCAGTGCCGCGCCCCCGCTCCAGAGCAGCAGGAACGCCGCCCGCCGCCAGTGGAGCGCCCGGTGCCGCCGCCTCATCGCTGCCTCCTTTCCCGCACGGCGAAGAAGCTCCGGAGCGCCGGGAGGTAATCCTCGTTGGTCACCAGCGGGATGGAGTCGATCCGCTTGCGGCGCAGGAGGTGTTCGAGATTGTGCCACCATTTTTCCGCCAGGTGCGCGTAGGCGGCGCGGACGGTGGCGCTGCCGGTGTCGATCTCGATCAGCTCGCCCGTCTCGGCATCCTCGAAATGGACGAGGCCGACATCGGGGAGCGTCTCTTCCACCGGGTCGAACACCGGCACGGCGATCAGGTCGTGCCGCCGGGCGGTGATCGCCAGTTCGCGCTCGAACGGCTCCGCCTCGAAATCCGAGATGAGGAAGACGACCGCCTTGCGGGTGAGCACCCGGTTGATCATGCGGAGCGCCTCCGCGGGGGCGGTCCCTTTCCCCCTGGGTTCGAAAAAAAGGATCTCCCGGATGATCCGCAGGGCGTGCGTGCGCCCCTTGCGCGGCGGGATGTAAAGCTCCACGTGATCGGAAAAAAGGAGCAGCCCCACCTTGTCGTTGTTGCGGATGGCGCTGAAGGCGAGCACGCACGCCACCTCCGCCGCCAGCTCGCGCTTGGAAAGCTCCACGCTCCCGAACGCCCCGGAGGCGCTGACATCGACCACCAGGAGGACGGTAAGCTCCCGTTCCTCCGTGAATTTCTTGACGAAGGGGACGCCGAGCCGGGCGGTCACGTTCCAGTCGATGGAGCGGACTTCATCCCCCGGCTGGTATTCGCGGACTTCCTCGAAATTCATCCCCCGGCCCTTGAAGACGCTCCGGTACTGCCCGGCAAAGGAGGCGTCCACGAGACTGCGGGTCTTGAGTTCGAGGCGGCGGATTTTGGAAAGGATGCGTTGGGCGTCCTGCATGGAGCCAAAGGTAGGTTACGGCACGGCGATCCCAGCGAAAATCCGCTCGATGATCGTCTCGCTGGTCACTTCCTCGGCCTCCGCCTCGTAGCTCACGCCGATGCGGTGGCGCAGCACGTTGAGGCCGACGCTCTTGACATCCTGCGGGGTCACGTAGCCGCGCCCCTGCAGGAAGGCGCGCGCGCGGGAGGCGAGGGTGAGGGCGATGGTGGCGCGGGGGGAGCCGCCGTAGCGGATCATCCCTTCGAGCGGGATTTTCGCCGCCGCCGGGTCGCGCGTGGCCCAGACGAGATCGACGATGTAGTCCTTCACCCGGTCGTCCACGTAGATGGAGTTGACCACCTGCCGGGCGCGGATGATCGATTCCGGCTCCACGAGCGCATCGACGTCGAGCTTCGGCTCGGAGGTTCCCATCAGGTCGAGAATCTGCCGCTCCTCCGCCCGGCTCGGGTAGCCGACCCGCAGCTTGAGCATGAAGCGGTCGAGCTGCGCTTCGGGAAGCTGGTAGGTTCCCTCCTGCTCCAGCGGGTTCTGCGTGGCGAGGACGAGGAACGGGTCCGGCAGGCGGTAGGTGGTGTCGCCGATGGTGACCTGCCGCTCCTGCATCGCTTCGAGCAGGGCGCTCTGCACCTTGGCCGGGGCGCGGTTGATCTCGTCGGCGAGGATCAGGTTGGAAAAGAGCGGCCCCTGCTTGACGGAAAAATCGCCGGAGCGCGGGTTGTAGACGAGCGTGCCGACGAGGTCGGCGGGAAGGAGGTCCGGGGTGAACTGGATGCGGGCGAAGCCGGTGCGGATGGCCGTGGCGAGCGTCTTGACGGTGAGCGTCTTGGCCAGCCCGGGCACCCCTTCAAGCAGGACGTGGCCGTTGGTGAGCAGGCCGATGAGCAGCCCTTCCACCAGATCGTGCTGGCCGACCACCACCCGGGCCATCTCCGTCTGCAACGGGGCGACCCACTGCCCGGCCTGCCGGACTTCCGCCGTGATTTCTTCTGTCGTTTTGGTCATGTTTGAAAATGAAAAGGAGCATTGCCGGGCCGACGCCGATCCGCAAGCCCGGAGCGTAACGGGTTTAAAAGACAAGATTCATGGCCCGGCGTTCGATGTTCGCTTTGGAAAACCGGGGCGATCACGGGGAAAGCCGGCGGAGTTCCTGCGGGCTGTGCCCGGTTTTCCGGCGAATCCAGCGGCAGAAATGGGCGCTGTCCACAAAACCGAACGCCGCCGCCACCTCCTTGATGAGCAACGGCTCCTCCGCGAGGACGCGGCACGCCTCGGTGACGAGCAGGCGATCCCGATAGGCGGGCAGGCTGACGCCGAGGCGGCTGCGGGCGAGCCGTTCGAGCTGGGAGCGGCCCAGCCCCGTCTGCCGCTGCCAGCGCTCGTAGGGGAGCGGCCCCGCCCGGGGGGCTTCGTGCAGGGTGTGCAGGACGGTCTCCAGCCGCCGGTCTCCCTGCCTGCGCGGGGGAAGGCGGCCCCCGCCGTGCCGGGCGGCGTAGCCCAGGAGGAGTTCCGCAAACCGGATCAGGTCCGCCCGGAAACGGAGCCCCTCGGGCAGGCTCGGCTCGTAGGCGGCCAGGGAGCGATGTCCCCCCTCTTTCCCCGTGGCCTCGCAGATCGCCTCGGCCAGCGGACGCAGCGGCGGCAGCGCCTCCGCCGGGGCCACCAGCAGCCGGGGGATTTCGAGCGCGGGCACCCCCGCCGCCCAGCCGCACTGGAAATTGATGGAGAGGATGCGGCTCCCCTTGCGGAAATGCTGGACGCGCCGCATTCCCGCCGGGATGAGCACCCAGAAACCGGAGCCGATCCGCCGCTCCCCTCCGGCCACCGTCAGTTTCACTTCCCCTTCGAGCATCCACCACCAGGTGTAGAACGGGTGCGTCACCGTCACCGGCCCGGCCCCCTGGGAAACCTCCCCCCGGTAGGCCATGAGCGGGGCGATCTGGAGAAGGCGGATCTCCTGCCATGGAAAGCGGGTGGTGGTCCAGGAATCCGGCATCAGGAAGGAGGAATGAACGAAATGTACCGTAAAAAGCGAAATCAAACAACGATTTACCGGGGAATTTTCCGCGGGATGATGGAAATATCCTGTTACCCAAGCTCATGAAAATCAAAGCCCCTCTGCTCCATTCCGTGGACGTGGTCGTTTTCGGCGCCACGACCGCCGCCGTCACTGCCGCCCTGGCCGCCCGTGAGGCGGGAGCCAGCGTTCTGCTCATCAGCGACCGGCCTTTCTTCGGCGAAGAATCGGCCGCCACCCTCGCCTTTATCGGCGCGCCGCTTCCCGCGGATGCCCTCCTGCGCCCGATCTGGGAGGAGGCGCTCGCGCCCGCGGGATTCCGCGCGGGAGCGATCAAGCACGGGCTGGAGAAAGCGCTCCTTGCCCGCGACATCCCGTTTCTCTTCATGGCGCGGCCCGTGGCGCTGCTCCCCGGGGAGGAGGGGCGGCCCGCCGGGCTGCTTTTCGCGGCGCGCACGTCGCTCTACGCCGTGGTGGCGCGGAGTTTCGTGGACGCCTCGCGCACGGGTCTTCTGGCGATCCTCGCCGGGCAGGCTCCCGCGGCGCTCACCGGAGCCGCCTTCAACGTCCTGGCCACCGGGACGAGCGAGGAAAAGCCGCTGGAAGGGGCCGCTCCCTTCGGGGAGGCCTTCGCGATCGCCAACACCGGTTCCCATCACCCGAAGAAGGGCGAGATCCCGCCGATCAGCGTGCGCGCGCACCGCTTCCGCCACGAAGGCCCGGCCCCGGAGGCGACCCTCCCGGCGCTGGCCGCCTTTGAACACCGGGTGCGCGCCTCGGTGCTCGACGCCGCGATCCTCCATAACGCCGAGGCGCTGGAACTCGAAACCGCGCCCGCTTCCGCCGCCGCCCTGCCGGAAAACCTCGTGAGCGTGGCGGGCATCGCTCCGCAGCCCGATCTGCACGCCTCGCTCGGGCGGGAGGCGGGGAACCGCGCCGCCGCGCTGGCCCGGACGCTTCCGGCCGCCCGGCTTCAGGCCGCCGCCGGGGGCGGGAACGCGGAAGGGCGCTTCGGCTTCGCCCCGGCGTTTCACCGGCAGGCGCACGGCTGGGTGGAAACCGAACTCCCGGCGCTGCCGGTGGTGGGGCGTTTCGACGTGGTGGTGGCCGGGGGCGGAACGGCGGGGGCTCCCGCCGGGATCGCCGCCGCCCGGGCCGGGGCGAGCACCGTCGTGCTCGAAACGCAGGGCGACCTCGGCGGGGTCGGCACGCTCGGCACGATCGCCTGTTACTACTTCGGCAATCTGGTCGGCTTCACCCACGAGATTGATTCCGCGCTCGCCCACCTCGACCCCGGGCAGCGCAAGGGCCGCTGGAATCCCGCGCTCAAGAGCGCCTGGTACGGGCGCGCCCTGCGTGACGCCGGGGGGCAGGCGTGGTTCGGCAGCTTCGCCTTCGGCGTACGCAAGGAGGGGAGCCGGGTGGACGGCATCCTCGTCTCCACCCCCTTCGGCAGCGGGTTGATCGAAGCCGGGGCGGTGATCGACGCCTCCGGCAGCGCGGACGTGGCGGCGGCGGCGGGCGCCCGCTGCCGGGTGATCGGCGGCAACCACGTTGCCACGCAGGGGGCCGGGCTTTCCCCGCGTCGCCCGGGCGATCACTACGTCAACTCGGATTTCACCTTCATCGACGACAACGACGTGGCCGGGGTCACCCACGCCTTCGTGCAGGCCCGGGCGCGGTTTTCGACCGATTTCGACACGATCCCCTTTGTCAACACGCGGGAACGGCGCCAGATCGTGGGCGAGGTGGAGCTTTCCCCGCTCGATTTCCTGACCCGGCGGCAGTTCCCGGACACGATCACGACGGCGATCAGCAACTTCGACACGCACGGCTACACGATCCACCCGGTCTTCACCGTCACCCCGCCCGATCACGATGCGCTCGCGGCCAACGTCCCGTACCGCTGCCTGCTGCCGCAGGGGGTGGAAGGGGTGCTGGTGACGGGCCTCGGGATGAGCGCCCACCGCGACGCGATCCCGGTGGTCCGGATGCAGGGGGACGTGCAGAACCAGGGGTACGCCGCCGGGTACGCCGCCTTCCTCGCCGCCAGCCGGGATGGCGACCTGCGCACCGTGCCGATGGAGACGCTCCAGCGCCACCTGCTGGCCAAGGGGGTTCTCGCGCCGGAAGTGGTCGGGTGCGCCGAGCGCCCCCCTTTCAGCGCGGAGGCGATCCGCGAAGCCGCGCGGCACACACCCGCGGATTTCTACCACACCGCGCTCCTGATGGAGCACCCGCGCGAGAGCATCGTGGCGCTGCGCGAAGTGCTCGCCGCGCCGTGCAACGACCTCCAGCGCGAGGAGACGGCGCTCATCCTCGGCCTGCTCGGGGACGAAACGGCGGCCCCGGCGCTGGCGGAGATCGTCGCCGCGCGGGAGTGGGACGCCGGGTGGAACTACCGGGGCATGGGCCAGTTCGGGATGAGTTGCAGCCGGGTGGACGCGCTGGTGATCGCCCTCGGGATGACCGGCTCGCCGCTCGGGGTGGAGCCGGTGCTCGCAAAGATCGAAGCGCTCGGGCCGGACTCGGAGTTTTCCCACTGCCGGGCCGTGGCCGTGGCGGCGACGCACCTCAACACCCCCGCGCTCGCGGAGGCGCTGGCCGCCCTGCTCGCCAAGCCGACCTATCAGGGCCACGCCGTGACGCGCACCGCCGAGGCGATCGCCCAGGAGCCGCCCGTAAACCCGGGGGCCAGGCGGGACGACAACTTCCTGCGCACGGAGAACACCCCGCGCACCCTCTCGCTGCGCGAGCTGCATCTCGCCAAGGCGCTCTACCTGTGCGGTGACCGCGACGGGCTGGGCCGGGCGATTCTGGAACGCTACCGCAACGACGTCCGCGGCCTCTACGCCCGCCATGCCCGGGCGATTCTGGAGGCGGAAGACCTCGGCGCGCTTCGCCGCGAGACGATCTGAGCCCCGCCTGACTTCCCGCCCCCGGGGTCTCTCCGCAACCGGAGAGACCCCGGTTCTGTTTCCGGAATGCGGTTGAACCCGCCGGAAAAAAATTTTAGAAAGGGGGCTGCGGCTTCCGGGATCATTCCTTTCATTCCCGCCCGGGGCCGTTCCGTTCATGCACGATTCCCGCCGCCTTGTCATTCTGGGAGACCCCCACATCTGCCCCGCCGAATTCCCGCTCTGGGAGAACGAAATCATCCCCGACATCAACGCCCTCCGGCCCGACCGGGTCGTCATTCTGGGCGACCTGAGCGGCTGGCCGGACACCGGTTCCACCCGGGCGACCGGGGAGGCGGTGCGGCGGCTTTCCGCGCTGGAGGCTCCTTGGGGGACGATCATCGGCAATCACGATCTCGAAAACAACGAATTCGCCAGCGATGAAGCGGCGGTGGCGATGATGCTGCGCGCCGCCGGGCGGGAACGGCCCGGCTGGGTGGTGGAAGAGGAGGCGTTCGCCGTGATCGGGCTCGACAACACCTTCTGGCGGCGCAACGCCGTCAGCAGCAACGAGATCGTCATCAGCGGGGAACAGATCGACTGGTGGCGGGCCACGCTGGAGCGGCTCGGGGAGAAACCGGTGATCATGGCGTGCCACGCGCCGCTGATCGGCAGCGGCGTGCAACTCCTGCCGGAACTCCACGCCTGGGGCGGCAACGCCTACGCGAGCCAGAACGACCTGCCGGGACGCCTCCTGCGCGTCGTGTACGAGCATCCGAACATCCTTTTCTGGTTCTCCGGACATATTCATCTCGGCCAGCATTACCGGGACGCGCTCACCCGCCGCCTCGGCGTCTGCTTCGCGCATACGGGGACGGCCTCGCCGGGCAGTTCGCGCGACGGCTACCGGCACAGCCGGGTGCTCGATTTCGGCCCGTGGGGCTACCGGATCGGCACCTACGACCATTGCCTGCGCGCCATGGAGCCGGAACTGGAAGTCTCCGGGGCCCGCCCGCTTCCCGCGCTCGTGCGGGAGCGCCGCCGGATTCTCGGCAAACGGTACGTGCCGCGCGATCCCGCCACGATGGAGCAACCCGCGCCCGCGCTCGCCCGCGAGGGCTTCCGGTTTTTCTGGATCAGCGACACGCACTCCACCGCGCCGCTCCTCCCGCTGCAACAGCGGGTGGCCCGCTGGGCCTCGCGCGAGGCGCTCTCGCTGATGCCCGATGCCGTGATCCTCGGCGGGGACATCACCCACCAGGCCGATCCCACGCAGGCGGCGGCGTTTCTGGCCGCGTTTCTCACCCCCGGCATCCCGCGCCATTTCATCCGGGGCAACAACGAAGGCGCAGGCGTCGGCCCGCTCCCGGGAACGACCTCCGTCACCCTCTGCGAGCGGCTCGCGGAAGCGGGACAGGTCTGGCTTCTTTCCGCCGCGGATCCCGACGAAGCGGGGCGGGCGCTGGACCGCTACCTCAACGAGCGGGACGCCACGAAGCCGTCTCTGGTTTTCTGCCATTTCCCGCCCGAAGAGACCGGGGAAGCGCGGCTGCGGGCGCTGGAGGGGAGCCCGGCCCCGGTCCATTGGGTGTGCGGGCACTTGCACGAGGCGCTGGAGTCGGTCACGGGGAGCCTGCGCCGCACGGTGAGCGCCGGGGCGGACCCGGTGAAGGCCCGGGGCTCGCTTCCCGAGGCCATGGTGATCGACTGGGACGGGGAGAACGCCCTGATCCGGCGAATCCCCGTGGCGGAGCGATTCATCAACCCGCCGCGTGAACCGGTCCATTTCCCCGGCCTGGCGGCTTACGACAGCGGGGAAAACCTGCTGCGGCTGGCTCTCGGACACCGCATTCGCGCCATTCAGTTCCGGCACGGGCGGGTGGGCGGGCCGCCTTCGGAGACGGATCAGGCGCTGGTCCGGCAATACCGGTGCGAAGTGCCCGGCGGGTTCCTTTCCCTTCATCTCCCCGCTTTTTCACACCCCGCCCAGGGATTGAACCGGGATGAGCAGAGCGCCTCGCTGGAGTACGCCCGCGCCCTGCGGCTGGATGATCTCACGATCCATCTCCCGGAGGTGAGCGCGGATCAGCTCTTCGACCCCGGGGGGCGGCTGCTGGAGACGCCGTGGGCGCGGCACTGCCTGGAAACCTACACGTGGCTGGCGGCGCTCGCGCTGGAGAACGGCGCACAGATCAGCTTCGAGAACGTTTACAACAAACGGGTGAACCCGCCGGGGAAGGAGCTGCTCGGTACGCAGCCGTGGCACCTGCTCCGCTTTGTGGAGGCGGTGCGCGAACGGCTGGCGGCCCGGGGCATCGGCCCGGTGGAACGGGTCGGCATCATCTTCGATGCCGGGCACGCCTTTGCCGATGTCCAGATGGCCAAGCGCCACGGGATCGGAGACTGGCTCATGCGCGTCGGTCCGTACCTGCAACTCGCGCACATTCATCAGGTGGTGAAAGCCAATCACCAGCCGATCACCCACCCGTGCGGCCCGTATATCAACTTCATCGGGCTGATCGCCGCCTTCCGGGACGCGGCTCCCAGGCCGTTTCCGCTGCTGGTGGAGGTGCGGGAACCCGCCGTGGCGCTCGCGAGCTACCAATGCCTGCTCGGCACGGGGCTGCTCTACGCATAGAAAACCGCGAGCCAGAGGGTCGGTTCATCCGGGGCGGTCGAGGCGACGCGGTGTCTGGCGTGCGCCGGGATGTTGAGGTACTCCCCGGCGGCCAGGGCGTGCGTCGCGCCATGCTCAAACTCCAGGGTGGCCCCGCCCCGGAGGACGATCACCCATTCGTTTTCATCCTGATCGTACCAGCCGCTTTCCGGCGACCGGTGCCCCGGGGGAGAGACGATCCGCTCGATCCGGACGGAGGAAGAGCGGACGAGGTCTTCAAAGACTTCCGCCTCCAGCGCCGCGGGCAGGGGGTGGAAGAGGTTTCCGGCGCTCATGGGTTTGGATTTGGGTCGGCTTTTTCAGGAGATCATGACGCCGCGGCCTTTTTCCCGGCGAGGACGACATGGATCATCCCATCCTGCACTTCCACCGGGAATTTCTCAAGGTTCTCGCTCTCCGGCGGGCTGACTTCCACGGTGAATTTCTTGAGCCGGGTCTCCGGGTCCACGAGGTGTTCCCCGGTTTCGAGGTCAAACTCCCAGCCGTGCCAGGGGCAGCGCAGGATGCACCCTTCCCGCCCGTACTCGTATTCGTAGACGCCGGAGGGGAGGGAGGTTCCGCTCACCCGGCCCAGACAGACGGGGGCTCCCGCATGGGGGCAGATGTTGCGGTAGGCGTGGTAAGCGCCGTGGACGTTGAAGACGCCGATCTCGATTTTGCCGATGGTGACGATCTTGCGGCTTCCGGGAGGAAGTTCGGCGGCGGGGCAGACGGGATGCGAGGCCATGGATGAAGGGGAAGTCATTTTTCAGGAAAGGGCGGGGGTGGCGGCGGGCGCGGGCGCTTTCAGGCCGTAGAGTTCCGAGGCGTTGCGCCAGAAGAGGCGTTCCTTCCACTCACGCGAAAGCGGCGGGAGCGCCATGCGCGGGTTGTCGAAATCCCAGTGCGGGTAATCGCTGGAAAAGAGGATCATGTGCGGCGCGCCGATCATCTCGAAAATCTGCTGGATATGGCGCGGGTCTTCGGGTTCCTCGATCGGCTGGGTGGTCACGTAAAGGTGCTTGCGGATGATGTGGCTGGGGAGTTCGGAGAGCCACGGGGTCTGCGAGCGGAGCGCCTTGTAGTTCTTGTCCATGCGCCACATCAGATGGGGGAGCCAGGCGATCCCCCCCTCGATGGCGATGAATTTGAGCGTCGGGAACTTCGTAAAGACCCCTTCGCACACCAGCGAGTTGATGTTGGCCATGTAGTTGATGGGCAGGATGTTGTGCCATTCCATGTACCGGGTGGGCCGCCCGGCGGGGGTGACGTTCGGGGCGGTGCCCGCGCCTTCGCTTCCCGGGTGAACGGCGACGGGCAGGCCGGCCTCCGCCGCCGCTTCGTAGATCGGGTGGAAAAACCGCTGGCCGAAGAGGCGGTTCGTGCCGCTCGCCATCAGCACCTGCGAGACCTGCGGACGCCCGGCCCATTTGCGGATCTCCCCGGCGGCGTAAAGCGGGTCGGAGTGATTGATGATGATGGAGCCGCGGAAGCGCGGCGAAAAGGCGAGCCACTTGGCGGCGGTCCATTCGTTGAGGGCGCTTGAAAGGGCGTTGGCGTAGTCCGGGTCCGGGTGGAGGGAGAGGGAGAGCATCCCCGCACCGGTCAGCACGGCGTAGTCGATGCCGTAGCGATCGAGATGGTCTTTAATCATGAAGGCCGGGCTGGTTCCCGCGCCGCCGCCCTCGTCCGTCCGGGCGTCCTGACGGCTCACCCCGACCGGCGAGGTGTAACCGGCGCCGGGGATGGAAAGGCCGTGGCGGCGGACATGCTCCGCCCAGTAGCGCGGCAGGTAGGGAATCAGCTCCTTGGCGTCTTCCAGGCCGTTGTGAACGTCGGCGTCGATCAGGGAGAGTCCGGAGGGATCGGGTGAATCGGTCATGGCATTACCGTGCCGGAATTCGCTACCCGTGTCATCAGCCCGGGATGATAATGATTGTCTCCGGTTGATATTACGCTTAAATCCCGGAGAATGGGGACCAGCTTTTTCGAATTTCACGGGCTTGGCGCGCCGTTTGGCCGGGTGCTGGACCGGGAGGTTCTCATCCCCGCGGGGCGGCGGCTGGTGGTGACGAACCGGGAGCAGAAGGTGGTGATCCTTTTCGATGGCGCTTTCCGCGTTTCGGTCAATGGCCGGGAGACGGGCGAACTCCACGCCGGGGATGCGCTGGTGCTTTCCGGGAACTGCGAATACGTTTACGTGCCGCTGGAGCCGCGGCGCGAGGTGCGGCTGCACGCGCTGGTGATTTTGCTGCATCCGGGCCGTTTCCCATGCGAGGAGGGCGGGGAGGCGGCGGCCGCGCCCACCGGGTTTCTCTGGCGGCATTTCGGCGGGGTGCAGTTGCGGCGGGCGGTGGTGACCCCCGCGCTGCGGGGCTGGATGGAGGCGTTGCGGAGGGAGGCGGGGGAGCGGGAGGCCGGGTTCCGGCTCCGGGCGGCGGCGTACCTGACGCTGATGCTCACGGAAATCGCCCGCCGGGAGGCGTCGCCCGCCACGCCGCCGGGGGAGAGCCCGAGCCGGCAGGCGTGGGTGGTGGAAAAGACGCGGCAGTTCCTCTTCGAACACCATGCGGAGGCGCTGACGCTCGACCAGGTGGCGTGGCATATGCGCCTGAGCGGCGAACACCTCGCGCGGACCTTCCGCCGGGAGACCGGGGAGACCGTCTTCGGCGCTCTGGAGCGGCTGCGGCTGGAGCGGGCGCGGGCGGAACTGGCCGGTTCGCGCCTGAGCGTGCGCGAGATCGCCCGGCTCACCGGGTTCGGCACCTCCGCGCGGCTCTGCCGCGTTTTCCGGCGGGTGACCGGGGAGACCCCGCTCGCCTACCGGCTGCGGATGGCGGGGCAGAGCGGCTTCTCCCCCGGCACGATGGAGGAGATCGTCTGAGCAACCAAAGGGGACCGCTCTCAGCCGACCGCGATTTCGGACGCCTCAAAAACCGCCGGGCGGATTTTACCCTTGAGCGTCACCGGCTCCGCCGCCGGTTTGCCGATGATCTGGCGCCAGAGATTGGCCGTGAGATGCTCGACAATGGTGGAGAGCGACCGTTCGTACCGCGCCACCGGCATTCCATAAAAGTATTCGATCCCTTCGTTCGCGCCGGTGAGCAGGCGAACCCGGTCCGGCCGGTCGAGCCCGAGGCGGATCAGCGCCAGGGCGATGCCGCGCGCGGCGATGTCGTCGGAGACGATGACGCCGGTTTTCGGGCCTCCCTCGAAATCGCGGAAGAAGCGGAGCGTCTCGTCATGGGCGAGCGCTTCGAGCTGGTAGCCGGGCACCGATTCGTCGAAGCGGATCTGGCGGATCTCCGGCACGGGCAGCGAGCAGGCGGCGCACGCCTCAAACATGCCGGTGCAGTCCCGGTAGGTGTCCGGTCTTTCCGCCGAGGTGCGGAAGTAGACCATCTGCTCCATCCCCTGCCCGGCGAGGTGGCGGACGGAGGCGGTGGTAAAGTCGTGCGTGTCGTAAGTGACGGAGGAAGCCCCGACAAAGCTGTGGTTGGAGTGGGCCGCCGGGAGCAATTTTTCCAGAAATTCGAATCTCCGGGTGTCCATGCCGATGTAGATGCGGCCCGCGAAGTCATGGCGCTTGAGGTCTTCGAGCAGGTTGTGAATCCCCGGGTGGTTCTCCCCATCGACAGACTGGATGTTATCGTAAACGCGGGCGGCCCAGAGGGTCGTGGTCCCTTCCTTGCGGGGGACGCCGTCCGCCGTGGGCGGCCAGAGCGCGCTGTTGTCGATCCGGGCGGCCACCCCGGAGGCGAGACCGCGGAAATACCCGGCGGAAGGGGTCGCCAGGTTCGGCCCCACCAGCACGGCGACGATCCGCGTCGTCTCCGGCACGTTGACGAAGGTTCCCTTCTGCGGCTTGCGGTGCGCGAGCCCCTTGGCTGCCAGTTGCCGCATCGCCTTCTGCACGGTAACGTAGCTGCACCCCCACTCCTTGGCCAGTTTCATCCCGTTGGGCAGCCGGAGGTTCTGAGGCAGTTTCCCGGAAAGAACCATCTGCTCGAAATGGGTCACGATCTGTTCGCTGAGCGGGATGCGTGAATCGGCGTCGAGGGTAAAATCGAGTAGCGGTTTCAATTTCATCAAAAAAAAGAATATCATTATATACCAACTTCCCGCCGGAACGACAAGGGCGATCCGTCCCGGGGGCGGACAGAGGCCGGGAATGGTGAAAAACGACTCTCCCTGATGCGCGCAGAAATTTCTTGCCCGTTGCCCTGATTTGTTTATTATAAATCATACGAAGCCATCATGTAGAGTATATTAAAGGCTACTATTATGATTTTATCCCCCCTGACCTCCCCCGTCCCCCCGGTGCGGCAGCGCCGCCGCGGCGGGTTCAGCCTCGTGGAACTGCTCACCGTCATGGCGATCGTCGCGATGGTGATGGTGATGATGGTGAACTCGATGGGGACTTCCGGAAAATCGCTTGAGAGCGCCGGTTCGCGGCTCGTCGGCCTGCTTTCCATGGCGCGGGGGCAGGCGGTTTCCCGCAATCTCGTGACGCTGGTGGTTCTCTCCACGGATTCCCCGGCCAAGGGGGGGATGCGGGCCCTGACGATCTACGAGATCGCCCCGCGCAGCGACGGGGCCGCGCCGACGGCGGCGGACTGGCGGCAGGTTCACCCGTGGGAGGTGCTTCCGGAAGGGGTGCTCATCGACGATTCCACCTTTGAAACCGCCGCCCACGCCCCGGCCCTTCCGCTGCCGGAAGTCCGCTTCAGGGACGAGACGGTCGGCTCATTCCGTTACCTCCTTTTTTCGCCGGACGGAAGCCTGCCCCAGGGGCAGACCGCGCATCTGCGGGTGGTGGAGGGATTCGCCGAAGGGGGAACCCCGGTTTACACCCACCCGACGGATCAGGGCGATCCGGCCAACATTTATGAAATCTCCGTGCTGGTCACGGGAGTCACCAAGATCAACCGTTCCTGAAAAACGCATGCCGACTGCCCCGAGAGGTCTCTTTGCCGGGAGGTTCCCGCGCGCTTTCACGCTGGTGGAGGTGGCCCTCTCCCTGGGAATCGTCGCCTTTGCGCTCACGGCGGTCGTCTCCCTCCTGAGCGTGTCGCTGGACGCGGACCGCGCGGCGCGGGACGATACGCTGCTCGCGGAGATCGCCCGCAGCACGGTGAGCGAGCTTCGCAGCGTCCCCTTTGCCGACGCGCTCAAGCGGGTGCAGGAGCAGCCGACGCTCTACTTCGATGCGGAGGGAGCCGCCGTGGCGAACGCGGCGCAGGCGGCCTACGAGTGCCACCGGACGGCGACGGAGGATGCGGAGCGGACGGGAACGCAGGGGCCGAACCTTCTGCGGGTCCGTCTGGAGTTCCGCTGGCCGCCCGGAGCGGGGAGCGCGGGAGCGGAGGCCGGAAACCGGCGGGTGGTTCACGTTAACCTGGCGCGTTATGAATAGAAACCCGCCGCTTCCGAAGCCAACCCGCCCCGCCCGCGGAGGCGGCTTTTCGCTCGTGGAGATCCTGGTGGCGATGGCGGTGCTGGCCGTTCTGGTGATCCTGCTGGGGGGGATCGTGCGGCAGGTGAGCGGGGCGTGGGTTTCGGGCGAGGCGCGGACGCGCAACCGCGAAAGCGGGCGGACCGTGGCGGACTTCATCGCCCGGGAGCTTCAGGGGGCGCTCCTCCCGATCGACCCGGGAACCCCGGGCCTCCAGTGGGTGCTCAACCCGGCTTCCGTCCCCGCCTCGGTCAAGAACCCGGACGCCCTTTTCTGGCAGGCCCCGCTGGCCACCCGCCGCGCGTATGGCGATCTCGCGGAGATCGGCTACTTCGTCCGCTGGGACATGGCGACGCCCGACCGGCCGCGTGCGAAGCTCTGCCGCTTTTTCGTCAACCCGGCGATCCCGGACCCGGATCAGCCCGGCGAAAGCCTCCCCAACCCGCAGTTCCGGATCCATGACCAGCCGGAGGGCTGGCTTTCCGAAACGATCCTCGATGAAGCGGCTCCGGCGGACCGGGCCAACGATTTCCGGGGGCTGTTCGCCGAAAACGTGCTTGGATTGTGGGTCCGGTGTTTCGACCCCAGGGGAGAGGTGATCTCCGGCTCGGAAAGCGGCGGCACGTTTGATTCCCGCGCCGGCTATACGATCAAGGGCACCAAAGAGGATCGCCCCCTCCCGGCCATGGTGGAGATCGGCTTTGTGGTCGCGGACCCGCGCAGCGCGGATTTGATCGACACGGCGATGCAGGCGCTCATTGTCGCGCAGGTCCGGCAGGCGGGGACCGCGGCGGCGTTTCTCCAATGGGCCTCCGGGGACGACCGGATGCGCGCGCTGCGGCCCGGCCTGCGGGCTCATACGAAAACCGTCAACCTCCTCAACGCCCGATGAACAGAAGCCACCCCCCTTTTCCGGCAGGCGCCCGGGGAGCGGCGCTGATCGTCACCCTTTCCGTGCTGGTGCTCGTCACCGTCCTGCTGGTGGGGCTCTGCGCCACGCTGCGGCTGGAGCGCGGGGCGGCGGCTTCCCATTTTGAGCGGACGCGGGCCGAACTCTTCGCCGGATACGGTGTGGAGGAGGTGATCGCCACGCTGCAAACCGAGACGGTGGACCCGGACCGGTACTGGATCAGCCAGCCCGGGCGGATCGTCGCAGGGAACCCCGGCACGGAACGGCGGCTCCATTCCGGGGCGGCCACGCAGGCCGACGCCGCGGAGCTCAACGTGCGCACCCTGCTCGATTCAGGCTATCTCGTGAGCGGAAAGGCGGAGAGCGCATCCGGAGAGCCGATTTCCATGCCGGTGAACTGGATCTACCTTTTTGAGGAAGAGGACGTCCCTCCCGGTCCCGATCCCTCGGCGGGAACCGTCGTGGGCCGTTACGCCTACTGGAGCGACGACGAAAGCGCGAAAATCAATTTCAACCTGGCCTGGAGCCGTTCCGCCGCGAATCCGAACCCGTACAGCCACCCGAGCCGGGTGAACCTCGCCGCCGTTCTCGCTCCGGCCCTCTCCTCCTATGAGCGGGCGGAGGAACTCGCCCGCGCCGTTCATTTCTTCCGGGCCACGCCCGCGCCGCCCGACCCGATCCCCGACGCCGCGCTTTATGGCAGCGTGCGGCGGACGTTTTTCGACACGCGCGAGGACGTTTTCCGCATCGGTGCGGCGGATGCCGGTCTGGCGGCGGAACTCCGGGACGCCTTCGAAGCGGCCCGCTTCGAAGTGACCCACTACAACAGCGAGCCGGACGTCACCTTCTTCAACGAACCGCGCATCGTCCTCACCACCCGGGCTGCGAAGGCGGGCGGGCGTCCCTTTCTCGATATCCTCACCAGCGCGAATGCGGACCCCGGGGTGCTCACTTCCCTGAATAAAAACAAGCTCACCGCGACCGTCCAGCGCCTGATTTCCTACCTCAAGCGGACGGACTGGCCGATGGCCCCCGGCTCCAGTTTTCAGCAGAAGTACTACGGCGATTCGGAGGAACGGCTCACGCAGCTTGCCGTCAACATCATCGACTACGTGCGCTCGGCGGAATCCGAACGCCGGATCGTGGAGCCGATCCGCGGCACGGTTGATGAAAGCGGGGCTTTCAGCGTGAACCCGACCGGTTCCGCAGACAACACCTACCTGGGCGTGACCCGCGCCCCGATGATCACGGAAATGGCGTTCTGGATGTCCGACGAGACGGAAACGCGCGCCACGGAACAGGGGGAGAAGGCGCTCTATCCGTGCAAGTTCTTCATTGAGATTTACCTGCCCGAACATTACGGGCTCGACGAAATTCCGCTGGTGGGGGATGTGGAGCCGACCGTCGCGGGCGATCAGTTGTGGGGGATTTACAATTACGAATCGCGCAATGCCGGTACGGTCTATTATGACGGCGGGGGGCGTCGCCTGAATTCGACGCCGGGGGAGACGCCAAACCGTGGCGGCATCGTGCTCGGCGCGATTGAGGGAGGGGTGCTCCCGTATGTGCTTGGCGGGAAAACCACGCTCAAGGCCGGGGAGTACGCGACGATCGTGCACGATGTCTACCGCGAGCTTTCCTACACCAAGCGCTCTTCCATTTACCTGAAAGCCCAGCTTCGGCTCGGGGAGGAAACCCAGGACGGGTTTCACCATCCCTCGGCCATCCGCATCAGCAGCGCCCCGAACGCCTCCCCGGGCGGTGCGGCGGCGGTTCCCGGGATCGTCTATACCATCGGTGCGCCGCCGATCGCCCCCGAGGCGATCACCTCCGTCCAGTGTGACGACCCGAGGGTGAACATCGTGGCGCAGGACTGGACACGATACGGCCAGCCGGCCAACACCCTCGCGGGGTTTCACACCACCGGTGAAAACTCGGTGAGCCGCGTGGGCAAAGCGCCCGAGAGCGGGATCACCCCGCAGCAGGATACCGACGCGCAGGGACGCATCAGCCGGGCAAGCCTCCGGATGCCCGCGCCGCGAAACACCCCGGGGAACCCGCGCGGGCAGGTGGAGAGCGCCGGGGAACTCGGCTTCATTCACACCGGCATCGAGCACCGGAACTCCGATGCCGGCGTTCCGTGGCGCACCCTGCGCCTGCAACCGACCGCCGGAGCGGACGGGACGCAAGTGCCGGACTGGGCGTTCATGGACCTCTTCAGCGCGCCGATGGCCATCCCGGAGAGCGGGGCGCATCTCTACGCCCCCTTCAAGACCGGGCGCGGCGGACGGGTGAACCTGAACATACGCGCCGTGCCGTTTGCCGATCTCGAACGGGTGCGGCCGCTGATCGCGATCCTTCAGGGAAGCCGTGAGGATACGGATGACCCGGAGGCGGTGGTCAGCGCGGAGGAAGCGCTGGAGATCGCCCGGAACATCGACACCCGGAAACTGGCGGATGACGGGGTGGCCTACGGGTACCCCGACGGTTACGATTCCCCCGGCGAAGTGGTGGAGATCGCGGGCGTGGCGGACGGCGGGGAAGCGAGCGAGGAGCGGGTGCGCCAGATTTCCGACCTGATCACGATCCGCAGCAACGTCTTCACCGTCTACACCATCGGACAGGCGATGCGCCAGAGCCCTGACGGCAAGCGGGTGGTGACCGGGGAGCAGCGCCAGCAGGTGATGATCGAACGCTACCGGCCCGATCCCGCCAAGGCGGAACTCCGCTTCCGCACGCTCTACGTGCGCAATCTCAATCCGTGAGCGGGGGCGAAACCCGGCTACCGGGATCCGCTCGGGAAACTTGCCGGTAAACCAATTCCCATTCCTACGTCAGTGTGCGTGAAATCAGCCTCACCTCCGGCAGTTCAACCACCCGGGCGACTGCTTCCAGAAGAATTTTTCTGGTTTCCGACGGGAGGGTTTGCAGGTCTTCTCCCTCGAAATAGATCATTGTTTTCAAGCTGATCCCGGGCTGAAATGCCGGTCCAAACATTTGACGGGCCGCCGCGAGCCCTTTGGCCAGCGAGACGCCCGCCTTGATCATGGCGGCAATATCGAGATAATCTTTTTCGCTGACCCGCTGAATGATGGTTTTGACCTTTGTGGCCATCAGGTCGTCAAGAGAGGCGACCGATAACACCCTGTCCCGTGTCAATTGCGGCGTTCCCACCCGGCCAAAGCTGATGCCTCCGAAAAACGACACCTTCACCGTCTCCCGCTCCGAATCAACCGGGGGTACGTTGACAAGCAGGGTGTTTTTCTCCTCCTTCAACACGATGGAGCGGCTTAAAAAGGAAAACGCCTCATAAAGCGCCTCCTTTTCCAGTGGCCGGTCCGTAAAAAAGTCGAAATCCACCGAGACGCGGTGCCCAAGCCGCAAGGCGATCGCCGTGCCGCCATAAAGCACAAAGCCGAGTCCGGTCGCCGGGCGCAACTCCGGCCAAAGCCGCCGCTGACCGGCAGGCAGAATCTCCCGGTCAGGTTCGAAGGGCGATCCGGGCGTTTCCATGGTTTCGTGCGGGTAACGGGGGCACCTCCCCCAATCGGGCCAGGCCGAGCCGGTAATGCCAGAAATGCCAGGAAGGAGCGTCGAACATCCCCGCTTCCGCATGCCGGATGACCCGGCGCAATCCTTCCTCTCCGATGGAGCGGACCATCCGGCAGACGTCATCCCAGTCCCCCAGGTTCATGACCTGTGCGATAATCTGTTCGGGATACCGGAGGGCTTCCTCCGGTGTTTTCCACCAGATGTAGAGCCGGGCAAGGCGCGCGAGTTCCGGCGAGGTTTTCCATGCCTCGAATTCGGGTGGACGCTCCGGTTTCATTCGCCCAATATACGCGACTCCCGCGCCGTGGGAAAGCCAATCCCGCTCACGGCTCACCGTGTCCCGGTCCGGAGCCGCTGCCCGGTTTTCAGAAACGCGCGGGCCGGCAGGTGATGATCGAACGCCACCGGCCCGATCCCGCCAGGGCGGAACTCCGCTTCCGCACGCTCTACGTGCGCAATCTCAATCCGTGAGCGGGGCCGCGTGTCGGCCGTTGGCAACGATCTTCTCCATCGCCTCAAGGCAATACTCCACCAGCATTTCATGAGCGCCCTGGAAGATCGTCACGGAGGCCAGCGGGAACGCCTTGTGATAAAGCACTTCCTTTGATCCAATCTTCCGATCCGGCCCGGCTCCCGCCGGTCGGCCCCGCGCCAGGAGCGCGACCAGATCGGTGTCGGCAACCGGATCCCCGGGCGTTCCCCAGGCTTGGGCAAGGCGATTGTAGAAGAGAAGCGAATGGCTGACCGGGACGCTTCCGATATAGCCATCGTTGATGCCGGCAAAGAGGCGAATAGGGGAAGCCTTCCCGCTCGGCAACGGCGCATAAAGAGGGGAACGCCGCCGGGCTTCCCCGACATTCAGGGTACCGCCGACGCTCTGTGTGGCCGCGAGAATATCCGCGGCATACCGGTTTCTCCGGCTGCGTGATTCGTGATACCAGGCTTCCAGGTTTGTGATGGGGACCCAGGCGAACGTGGTCGCGATCCGGTGTTGGGTAGCGAGATAGTTCAGGCAAGCCGCGTGCCCTCCGCCTGAGACTCCCACCACAAAGACCAGAGAGCGATCAACCGGAAAATGCTGCAAGGCGTGGCTGATCGCATCGTCAATATCCTGCACGGCTTCCGGGCTTCCACAGGCTTCGGGAGTCCGGTTGGCCCCCCGGAAGTGCGGGTGGATGTAATTCCAGTTTTTCGCTTGTACCGGTGCCGCCAGCGGGTCTCTCTGTGAGTAGCTCCCTCCCCAGGTATGCAGGCTGACAACCAGCGGCATCGGCTTCCGGGAGGTTGATCGGAAACCATAGGCTGGCTGGGCCGTTCCATCGGATGACGCCGGGATTTCGATCTTTTCAAAGGGAGCGGGCCAATCTCCCGAAGCGGTCGGGTCCCACTGCGGTTCCGGGTCCGGTTTCGCATGAGCGATGGACCCGGAGAACACGATGACGATCGAGAGCAAGCTCGGAAGGTGCCTGATCATCTGCAATCTCATGAAAAGGATCAGGGTCTGTTCACGAAATGACCGAAATCGGTTTCTTCGGGCGTCCGAATCTCGATCCGGACCACCGTGTCCGCCGCGTCCGGCGGGCGGACGGGGAGATCGCGCAGCACCAGGCGGCCATCGGGGCTTTGGCTGATCCGGAGCCGCTGCCCGGTTTTCAGGAGCGTGGCGGAGCGGACCTGCTCCGCCTTCGGAGCGGCCAGATAGAGTTCCCGGCCCGGCCACCAGAACATGTGGAGATAGAGCGCCCCATCGGCCCCCCGGACAAAAAAGCCGCTGGAGCCGCCCGGGATGCCCGCCGGGCCGCCGCCATGGATGGCCGGGGAGTTCACGCTCATCCAGTCGCCGATCTTCCGGAGCGTGCGCGCCTGGGCGGGGGGAATCTCGCCGTTGCCCTTCGGGCTGACGTTGAGCAGGAAGTTCCCCCCCATGGAGGCGCAGGTGGCGAGGGTCTGGATGAGGAGGGCCGGGCTCTTCGGCGTCGGATCGTGGCGCATGTAGCCCCAGCCCCGTTCGTCGCCGATCGTCATGCAGCATTCCCACGCGGCGTCGCCCTCCTTGGGGGCTCGGATCTGCTGTTCGGGCGTGCCGAAATCTTCCGGCAGGCCCGAGCGGTTGTTGATGAGAATCTCCGGCTGAAGCTCGCGCACCATCCGGTTGAGCTTCGCGGACTCGAAAAACTCAGCCGTGTTTTTGGGGCCGCCCTGCGCCGCCAGCGTCGGGAAAAAAATTTCGCCATCGTACCAGAGGAGGTCGATCTTTCCGTACTGGCTCATGAGTTCGCGCACCTGCGCATGGGCCTGCGCCCGCTGCTTTTCCATCCCTTCCCACGATTCGTTGACGTAGCGCATCCCGTGGCGCCAGTCCGCAAGCGAATAGTAAAGGCCCACTTTCATGCCGCCCCGGCGGCAGGCGGCGATATACTCCGCCACGAAATCGCGCCGCGCCCCCCGTTTCACGCTGGTGAAATCGTCCACCTGACTGTCGAAGAGGCTGAAGCCGTCGTGATGCCGGGCCGTCAGCACCAGATAGCGCATCCCCGCCTGTCGCGCCTGCGCCACCCAGCGGTCGGGATCGAAGCGCGTCGGCTTGAAGCGGTCGGCCAGCCGGGCGTATTCCTCCATCGGCATTTCTTCATGGCGCATCACCCATTCGCCGCGCCCGAGCAGCGAATAAAGGCCCCAATGGATGAACATCCCGAAGCGGGCTTCCTGAAACCAGGCAAGGCGGGAAGGGCGGGAAGCCGCCGCGGAGACGGATAAGAGAGACATGCAAAAATCGGAAAAGCGCTCAGTTGGCGCGCCGCAGGGACGCCCGCCGCCGCCAGAGCGCGATGCCGAGGGCGGTCGCCCCCAGAAGCCAGACGGTGGAAGGTTCGGGAACCGCGGCGACGACCGTCAGCGTTCCGCCGAAGTCGTTATAAATACCGGGTGCGAGGAAAAAGCCGTCCGCCTGCGGATCGCCCACGAAGAAACGCAGCCCGTTGAGGATCAGCGTCGAATCTCCCGTGTTCACCAGTTCCCCGGTGAGGAAGTATTCCTCCGCGGCGAGGTTGAGCGTGTTGTTCTCCAGCATCACGAGGGAGCCGTCGAGCGCAAGGCGGCTCACGGCGAAGGTGGTATTGCCGTCGATCACGGCGACCTCCAGCCCCTGGGTCTCTCCGCCGCCGGTCAGGGCCAGCCGCAGGGTGTTGAAGTTCGAACCGGCGGTGAGCCCCGTGGCCTTCAGGTCGAAATTGCCGCCGAGCTTGACGTTCGTCTGGCTCGTCCCCGTGCCGAGCAGCAGTTTGGAGTTCGTCTCGATGGTGAAATCCCTGGCGACGCGGATCTCCAGCCCGCCGTTGTCGCCCGATACGTCGATCTCGCCGCCGGTCTTGAGGGCGAGCGAGCCCTCCACGCTCAGGTAATTGAGGGCGCTGCCGGAATCGGTGCCGGGAAAGACCTTCGCCCCGTTGCCGACCGTCAGATCCTCGCCGATCTCCCAGTTCGCCCGGGAGCGCAGGACCAGTTCGCCGGTTTCCATCGTCATATTGCCGTCGATCCGGATGGTGGCGTAATCCCCGTTGCGAACCGGGGCAAACTGAGGGGTCCGCCCCGTGTAGCCTCCCGCCCGCAACAGCACGTCCCCGGTGAAACGGATCGTGCCGCCACTCCAGGAGGTGGATGAATCGAGGATGGAGCCGTTGTTAAAGATCACCGTCGGGATGTCGTAAATCTGCGTCTCTCCATCCGAAGGCCCGATGATCTTCATGTTGGCCGCACGAGACGTGCTTCCGTTCCCCCCCAGAACCAGGGAGGTCGCCTTGAACGTAACGGCTCCGGAGGAACTGAAGCGACCGGTATTATCGTCGGTGCCCTCCACCAGGATCGCTCCCGAAACGGTAAAGTCCGTGGTGGTGCGCGCTCCCGTCGAAAAGTTGGCCAGCCCGTCGATGCCCTTGATGCTGATCGCCCCCGAGCTGAAGGCGGTGCTCGTGATGGCCTGGACGACGGTGTTTCCTCCACCCGATTCCACCAGCAGCGTTTTGAACGTGTTGGCATTGTTGATCCGGGTGTTTGCCTCCAGGTTACCAACGTAGACGTCGTTGTTGATCCCCGGCACTTCGCCGCCGAGCCAGTCGGTGGCGGTGCCCCAATCCCGGGCGGAGGCGCCTTCTCCCGTCTTCGTCGGGTCCCAGACGATCGGGACCGCCGACGCGGTCGCGATCGACCCGGCCAGAAGGAGCGGGAGCACGGCGGTTTTCAGGATCGAACGGGCGATGGAAGAGGGGGAGGAGAGCGTCTTCATGATCCGATTTAGTATGTATTAGTATCAATAAACGCAAGATAATTCTGCGTTGGGATGCATCTTATCATTCCGCTTTCCCGAGCGGCGCAATGACCGGAGCCAGCCGCGCCGCGAGTTCCCGGGCGATGATGGCCGAACCGTGGTCGGACGGGTGCGCTCCGTCGGAGAGGAGCTGGTCGAGATCGGAAAGAAGCTCGAAACCTTCGATAAGGTGAAGGTGGGGGTCCCGGGCCGCGCGGGCGGCGACGACGGCGCGGATCGCCTCGCGGATCGGTTCCGCGCGCAGGTTGCGCCTCACGAGATCGGGCGGGGTTTCCGCCGGAACATCGGTGGAGTGGATGATCGGGGTGACGCAGACGATCGGCTTGCGCGGATGGGCGGCGCGGATGATGCCAAGGAAACGCGCGTAAAGTTCCCGGTATTGATCGGGCGCGGTGTCGAGCGAGTTGATGCCGAGGTGCAGGGTGAGCAGGTCCCAGTCGTCGAGGGAGGCGATCTCCCGCGCGATCCATTCCTGCGCCCGGGCGTTGGCACCGAAGCCAAGGTTGAAGGGGGCGAGCCCGAGCTGCCGGGCGACGAGTTCCACCCAGGCGAAATCGGGCGAGGTGACGTTCGCGCCATGGGTGATGGAATCGCCGTGGGCCAGCCAGCGCACCCGCCCGGCCCGCATCGGGGCGGCGGGGGCGAGGACCGGCCCGGGGCTCTCCAGCTCCAGCGAAAGGAGTTCGATCTCCGCGTGGAGGGGAAAGATGAGCCGGAGCGGCTGCGGCGCGCCGCGCTCGGGCGAGAGACGCCAGGAAAGCTCCTGCGGCTGCCGCCCGCCCTCGGCCAGGACGCGGGTCGGGTGGCGCTTGCGGTTGGCGGCGAAGAGCGCCCAGGCGACCGGGAACCCGTCGTCGCCCAGCACGCGGAAGCGGACGCGGAGCCGATGGGCCTCCGGCGCGTGAACCTGAAGCTCGATCCCCGCGGTCATCTTGCCGACGACGCGCTCGGAATCCGTCATCGCTTCGAGCAGCGTGGTGGAAATCCGGCGCGGGAGCAGCCCGTGCTCGCCCACCGCGACATGCCGCGCGTTAATCCAGAGGTGCCCGTTGCGACCGCCCGCACCGTCGAAATCGAGCCGGTGCCAGCCGGTCCGCCCCGGGGGGGCGGGTTCGGCGTCCGCCTCGGCGTAGAGCGCGCTCCAGCGCAGGGCGGGCGGGCGCTTTCCCCCGGCGCTGAAGGTGTGCCATGCGATGGTGCAATCCACGCCCCGGCGCTGTGGCGAAGCCGTCTCGCGGTGAAGCCGCACGGAGGCCCCGCCCGGGCCGGTGATCTTCCAGTCCGGGCCGAAACGGAGACGCCAGAGCACGGGAAGAGCGCTCCGGGGATCGTGCAGGCGCAGGAGGATCACCCCCTGCGGCAGCGTGTCCGGGGGAAAGGGAAAGGCGATCTCGAAGCGGAAGGTGATGGCGGTTTCGTCAAAGACGATCCGGGCGGTGATTTCCGCGGGGAGACGCGCGGCTCCCTCGTCGGCGGGAACCGGAAAGACGCGGGCTCCCGGGAGGGACGGGGCGGATTCGGGCGCGGTTTCCGCAATGCGGAGGGGCGGTGGCGGTGCGGGCTGGGACGACATGGCGATTGAATCAGCGGGGGGCGGGCGGGGCTACCTCAAAGGTGGCGGTGACGGTTTTGCCCGAGGCGGCTTCCCGCACCCGGAGGGTGTAGGTGCCCGGCGCGGCGTTCCAGGCCACGGGGATTTCCAGCCGCAGCACCCCGTTTTCCAGGGCGGTGTAAACGGCGTCGCCGACCGGTTTTCCCCCCGGCCCGAGCGTCTCCACGCGTGCGGGAATCCGCCCGGGAAGCGGTTTGCCGCTTTGGCCGCCAAGGGTGATCTCAAACGGGGCGCTGCCGCCGCGTTCGGCCCGGAGCGTGGCGGGAACGCTCCGGAGCGCCCCCGTTTCCTCGGGCAGAAAGAGGAGCACGCGGCCCCCGGCGGGCGGAAGGTCGATCCGGAGCCGGTGACGCCCTCCCTCCGGGGTGAGCGGGACCGGCTGGTGGCTCAGGAGATCGTAAGCGACGGCTCCCAGCTCCGGGGCCACGGCGATCGCCACACTCTGGGCCACGCCGTCTTCAAGCACCTTGCCGAAATGGCCGTAGTGCGGCCCCGGCACACGCCGGGTATTGACCACGGCGAGGTAATTCGCACCCGCGCACTGGAGCAGGTTGGGAAACGCGTTGCCTCCCTCCAGGATCTCCGCATCGGGCCGGATCGCGCCGTGCATGGCGGCGACCGCCTCCCGGGTCGGCCCGGTGGCGGAGGCATACTGGAGGGCCAACGCCTCCATCCCTTCCCGGAAGTTGTTGTGTTCGCTCCCGCTGTATTCCCGGCGCAGGGCGGCTTCCGCTTCCTCCAACTTCTTGCGGTCCTCCCGGCTTGCCTGCCAGCTAAAGGCGGTGACTCCCGGGAGATCGGGGCCGAAGGCTTCATCGACGACGATCATCCCGCCCCGGGCGATGAACGCGCGCAGCGGCTCCAGCGCCGCCTCCGGCAGCACCGGGGCGTTCGGGATGGCCAGCACGGAATAACGGTTGAGGAAATCCGGGGCGGCGGTTTCGAAATCTTCGTCGTAAAGCACGTCGAAGGGGATCTGAAGCGCTTCCACGGCGCTTTCGAGCGGGGTGGGCGAGAGCCAGCGCTGGTGGTTGAAAAGCTCCGCGGCGAAGGAACGGAAGATGGCGACGCGCCGGGGCCGGTTTTCCCATCGCGGCACGAGCGGGCCGAGCGGGTGGAGGTCTTCCCGGTGGAAACGGGCGAGTTCATCCTTGAGTTCCGGGATGAAGAGGAAGGTATCGCTGCGCTCCCCCTTGACGGTGATCCGGGCGGTCACGCTCTCCCAGCTCGGGCGCACGCCGAACCGGGCGTCGAGTTCCTCCTGCGTGTAGGCTTCCCGGGAGGGACGTTCGAGCACGCTCCAGTGGTTCCAGTAGGTGAACCCCGGGGTGGGCCGCGCCAGACAGTGCCAGGCGGCCTCCCGGAACATTCCCGGGGTCGGCAGGCCGGGGTAGGGGGCCGCCATTCGCGGCTTGAGGATGAACTGCGGCATGGAGCCGACCCCGGCGTGGGTGCCATCCGCGCGGCGGGCGGCGGCGCGGGCCCGCTCCTGCACGCGGACGGCGGCGAACGGGTCCGGGAAATAGAACCATTCCTGCACGATATCAAGCTCCCCGAACGCCCGGAGCGACGCGCGGCGCAGGACCGGCTCGCCGATGTAGGCAACCTCCGGCGCGCTCCGGCGCATCCCGGCGGCCAGCCGGTGGTTGAGGAAATTTTCGTTGCCCGCCTCCGGCCCGTGCCACCAGCGATGGAAGGCGTAGAACGGGTCTTTGCGCGCCACGATGCCGTCGGCGGGAGGTTCGTACCCGCCCTCCGCGGCTTTCAGGCGGCCAAAGGGGAGCGTGACCGCATCGCGCGAACCGCCCGGGCGCTGCCAGGGCGAGAGATCGAGCCCGAAGGTTTCGCGCACCCACTCCCGCGTGGCGTCGCGGAAATCGTGCGCCCAACTGAACTGGACTTCGCAGTTGAGCATCACGTACCGGATCTGCGGATGGAGGGAAAGCTCCTCCCCGAAGCGGGCGGCGGCATGGTCGATGGCGGCCCGGGCCTGTGCCGATGCCTGATCCGTCTTGCCCCTCTGCCCGGAGGCTTCCAGAAAGCGGTCCCCGTCCCGCTCCGCATCGGCGGTGAAGTTGTAACGGTACTGGGCGTAGAGCCCCTCGCGGGTCAGGTCATCAATGAGGGCGGAGGTAAGCCCCGAGCGGGTGGAGGCGCTCCCGGCGGTAAACCCAAGCTCGCGCATTCCCGGCGACTGATTGCCCCACGGGATGACGTAGGCGTTGGCCGGGGACATGCGCGCCGGGACGATCTCCACCGGGCGGGTGAACCGATGGACGCCCCCGGGGGTTTCGATTTCAAAGCGCATCGCGTAGGTGCCGGGCACCAGCCGGGCCGGGGACCACGGAAAGGCCACCTCCGCCCCCTCCCGGGTGGCGGGCGGGAGCGTCGCTTCCCCTTCGAAAAAACCGTCGATGGAAAAGCGGACGGCCGCCTCTCCCGACTCCGCCCCGGCGGTGGGGACGAGGCGGAAGCGCCACATCCGCTCCCCCTGATCGCGGGCGAAGACGCGGGCGGGCTCCCGGTTGGCAAAGCTCCAGAGCGGGGGAGCGCCGTTGCCGAGCGGTTCTTCAAGGCGGGAAAGCTCCTCCACCTCCGACGGGAGGAGCGGGCGCTTCCAGAGCGCGAATTCATCGAGCCGGGCATCCCCGCGCAGGGCGGGGCTGAAGTTCGCCGCCATGCCGCCGAGCGTCACCTGACCGAAGCGCGAACGTTCCGGGGCGTTGTCGATGCGGATCACCTCCGCGCCGTCGAGATAGACCAGCGCCTGCGGGCCGTCCCAGCTTACCGCGAGGTGATGCCACCCCTCCCGGACCTGCGGCACCCGGGCTTCCTTCTTCGTCTTCGCCAGCACGAGGGCGAGCCGTTCGTCGTCGGTCAGGTCGAGCCGGAGATCGGAATTCCAGCCGAAGTGATCGCCGATGCACAGGAGCGTGCGCCATTTGAGCGCCCCTTCGAGCCGGAACCAGAAGGCGATCGTCCCCTCGCGGGCATCGGGAGCCTCATTGAGCGCCAGGATTTCGCCGGGCCGCTTCATCGGCTGGCCGGGGAACCAGGTGGAAGCGGCATGGCGACCGGCGTAGCCGCCATGGGTTTCGAGCATGAACGCGGAAGCGGAGACGTTCCCGCCCTCCGGCAGCGTCAGCGCGAGGCGGACCGGCGGACCGGCTTTCCGGTCGGCCCCCTTCGCGTGGGTCACGTGGCATTGCAGCCGTTCCCATTCGCCGGAAAGCACCGCCCCGTTCTCCGCGAGCGTCCCGATCTTTCCCGCTTCCACGCTTTCGAGCGCGAGCCGCACGCGCGTCCCGGCCTTTCCACGCACGTAGAGGGAGACGCTCCGGCCCGAACCGGCCCCGGAAGCCACCGGCGCGGTTTGCAGTCCCCCTCCCGGCCCGGCTTCCACCCGGATGGCTTCGAAGGAAGCCGCGGGGCCCTCTTTTTCGTGGGAAAGGCGGCCATCGCCCACCGGCTCGAACCCGTCGGTCGTCTCCGCAAGGCTGACCGCCCGGGCAAAGGCGTTGGTCCGGATGAAGACTTCCGAATACTCGATGAAAACCGCCTGCCCGTAGCGCCCTTCGGTGAAACGCGGCTGGTCCGCCTCCACCCGCCGGAGCGCCTCCGTGTACGCCGGGGAGCCGCGCTCAAAGCTCACGCGGGGCCGCTGGCCCGCGCCGCCCGTCGCCTCCAGGGAGCCATCCAGCGGCAGATACACCTCCAGCCCGTTGCGCAGCGAGCCCGCCGGCAGGCCGATCGCCTTTCCGCCGCCACCCGGCGAACCGTCGTCGGGAAGGGGCGCCAGCGCCTCCACCCGGACACCGGGGGAAGCACCCGGGGCCGCGTGCGCCGAAACGACGACCGCCCCGGTTGCAACCGGAAGCGCAAGCAACGAGGATAGAAGACGGAGCCGGAACGGCCGCGAAAGCAGGGACATCATGGGGAGGGATGTAAATATATATTAGTATCACACTCCCCCGAGCGATTTGGCAACTCAAAAACATTTTTACACGACGAAAAAGAAAACGGCGGCTAAAAGCGCCTCGTGAAGGAAACCGGATCGGCCCGGAAATCGTGGCGACGCCGTGATTTCCACTTGAAACAGACAAATAGTTCATATTAGTATATCCAAATGAAGCCATTCATCGCCGGGCTCCTGTTCCTCCTTGCTTCCACCGGGGTTTCGTTTGCGGAGAAAGAGAAGCCGCCGCTTTTCCGCCGTCTTTCGGTTTACCGGACCGATGTCCCTCCCGTGCTGGATGGAAAGCTCGATGACGCCTGCTGGAAAGAGGCCGAAGTGGCGGATGATTTCCGCATCGTTGAAAACCGGACGACCCCCGCCGCGCTCCGCTCGGAAGTGCGGGTCTGTTACGACGCGGAGTATCTCTACTTCCATTACCTGCTCCATGACGAGGCGATGGATCACCTGGAAGTCGGCGGCCCGGAGGATACGCGCGACGTGATCGACATGCACAAGGACAAGGTGGAGCTTTTTCTCGATCCCGGGCGGACGGGCAAGTCGTATTACCAGTTTATCGTGACGCCGCTGGGAGCCCGTTTCGATATGCGGGTGACGGCGGAGGATAAGCGCGAGGTCGGCACCTACACGCCGGAGTGGGACGTGGTCCCGCATCTCGGCACCGATCACTGGGCGGTGGAGTTCCGCATCCCGATCGCGGAACTCGTTTTCGACGGCGGCCACCTCGGGACGCCGCAGCCGGGGGAGGTGTGGGGCATCAATTTCATCCGGGGCCAGGGGCTCAAAAAGAAGGACTGGTCCTTCTGGTCGCCGACCCGGGACAGCAGCTTTCATCACCCATGGCTCCTTGGTAGCGTGATCTTTCAGGGCCGCAGGAACGGGGAGGCCTCACCCCGGTTCCGCTGGAGAGAGGCGGAACTGCATTACGGAAGGGGGAACCTCTCGGTGGAAACGGGGGAGGCGGGGCCGAAGCTGGTGGCGCAGTGGCATCTCACCCACGAACGCGGCGAACCGCAGGAAAGCCCGGGCGGGAGCGGCGATACGGGAGTGCTTGAAACCGCTTACCGGATCATCGACGGCGGACGCTGGGATGCGCAGGTGCGGGTGAGCGATGCGGATGGGAAAACCGTGTTTACCGGCACGAGCCGCCGCAGCCTTCCGCCGGTTCGCACGGTGATCGGCGAAATCCAGGACCGTCTGGAGCGGGCGGAGAAGATGGCGCTCGCCCATGCGGAGCTTCCGGAAATCGCCGAACTCGGAACGAAAATCGGGAGGATCAAAGCGCGTGTCGCCCCGATGGCGGCGAAACTCGCGAACCCGGAGGCTCTTTCCCTCGGGGGCTGGGAGAAGCTAAGCGCCCGGATGCCGGAGATCGAGGCGCCATGGGAGGCGCTCCGCTACGATATCGAAGTGCTCGGGTTTCATTCGCCCGCCGGGAAGGAAGCCCCGCCGCTGGCCTGGGCCACCGTCCCGCCCTACACGCGCGTCAACCCGGGGAGCGTGTTCGCGCCCACCCCGGAGCCGGTGCGGCTTCAGGCGGCGGGCGGCGAATGGGAATCCTTCCAGATCGCCCTGATGCCGTTCCTGCGGGATGTCGCAACGGTGGAAGCAACCGCTTCCCCGCTCACGGGCAAAGGGACGACGCTGCCCGCTTCCTGCGTGGAGGTCAATGTCGTCGGGTTTGTCAAAATGCACGAAGACCGCGGCGGGGGAGAAGTGCCCGATGTCCTCTACCCGGCGCGACCGGTAGCCCTCGCCAAGGGGCGCACGCAGCCGCTCTGGATCAACGTGCAGGTGCCGCCGGGAACGCCCGCCGGGGTTTACCGCGGGGAGATCACGCTGAAGGCGGGCGATTTTTCCGCGACGGTGCCGCTGGAGGTGGAGGCGTTCGGGTTTGACCTGCCGCCGAAGCGTTCCGTGGCCGCCGACGCCTGGTACTGGATCGACAGCGGGCGGGAACTCCGCCCCTACTATGGCGTGAAGCGGCTCGACCTGACGCCGGAGCTTTACGAAAAGCATCTCCAGATGCTCTCCCGCTACCGGATGGCATGCTACCCGACGAGCAGCGGCCTGATGTGGACCCTGATCCGCGTCTATCAGGAGGCGGACGGCAACCTCACCTTTGATTTCTCCGGGTGCGACTGGATCTTTGAACTCGGGAAAAAATACGGGGCGGAGAGCTTCGGCGCTTCCTTCGGCTGCAACGCGCAGGCGCTCTACCCGACCGCTTCCGCAGGGGTCCCGATCCATGACCGCGCCACGGGCAAGAAAATCTCCAACCTGCACGACTACGCCGCAAGCCGGGGGTGGACGTTCACGCGGGGCAAAAGCGTGAAATCCGATTTCGCGCGGAACCCGGCCTATTCGCAGTTCATCCGGCAGTTGACAGTTTACCTGAAGGAAAAAGGGGTGATGGAACGGGCGCACTACGAGATTTACGACGAGCCGAAGACATTCACCGAATGGCGCGATCTCATTAAAATGCACGGCTTCCTCAAGAACATCGCCCCGGAACTCAAGCTCAAGAGCTACGGCGTCGGGCCGTGGGAGTACGCGGACCAGCCGGAGTACAGCCCGTTGGGCAAATACGATGTCTGGGCGCCGATGATCTACCGGATCACTCCCGGGCGGCTCCGGCAGTTGCACGAACGGCAGCGCCTCGGCGAATCGTTCTGGTTCTACACGTGCAGCGCCAAGTATCGGGAGACAGACGGGGCGACCGCGCCACACATCTGCCTCTACCAGCCGCCGCTGGCCCCGCGCATGCACGGGTGGGCGGCCTGGAAGCTCCAGGCGGACGGGTTCCTCATCTTCGCCATGGCCACGGGCCTCCCGACCAATACGCAATCCGATCCGGAGCGGTTTTACACCGATCCGATCTGGGAAGTCGGGAAAACCGCCGGGCAGGGGTATCTCGTTTACCCCGCGCCGGGATTGGAATACTGGCCGAGCCTGCGGCTGGCGGCGGTGCGCGACGGGCTGGAGGATTACGAATACCTCAAACGCCTTTCGGACGGGCTCGCGAAGCTCGACCCGGCCAGGGACGCCGACCTCGTCCGGCGGATCGGCCAGGAGCTGGAGGTGGGCGAAGAGATTGTCAGTTGGGACTGGCACCAGTGGTGCAAGGATGAGGCGATCCTCACCGCCAAGCGCCGGCGCCTTGCCGGGCTGATCGGCGAAGCGGAAGCGGCGATTGGCGGCAATTAAATATGCATTCGTATTGTTCCGATTTCCCGCCATCCGGTGAACCTGACCACCGCCGCTCCCGCAAAAAAAGACCCGATCTATGCAAACAACCCTTCCCTCAGAGCGGATTTACTTCGAAACGCGGCGATGCGGACGTTTTCGCTTGAGGAGGGGATAATAATTTATATTAGTATACGCACATGAGCCGATTCACTGCCGGATTTCTGTTCCTCCTTGCATTCACCGGGGTTTCGTTGGCGGAAGAACCGCCGTATCAACGCCGTCTGCCGGTCTACTGGACCGACACCCCTCCCGTGCTGGACGGGAAGCTCGACGACGCCTGCTGGAAAGAGGCCGAGGTGGCCGAGGACTTCCGTTCCCTTCAGGACCGGACCTCTCCCGCCTCGCTCCGTTCGGAGGCGCGGGTCTGTTACGACGCGGAGTATCTCTATTTCCATTACCGGCTGCATGACGACGCGATGGAGCGCCTCCAGGTCGGCGCTCCGGAGGATACGCGCGACGTGATCGACGTGAACAAGGATGTGGTGGAGCTTTTTCTCGATCCCGGGCGGACGGGCAAGGCGTACTATCAGTTCTGCACGACGCCGCTGGGAGCCCGCTTCGACATGCGGGTGACGCCCGAGGGCAGGCGCGAGGTCGGCACCTACACCCCGGCGTGGCAGGTGGTCCCGCATCTCGACGCGGATCACTGGGCGGTGGAGTTCCGCATCCCGATCGCGGAGCTGGTGTTCGAAGGGGGGCATCTCGGCACGCCGCAGCCGGGGGAGGAGTGGGGCATCAATTTCTGCCGGGATCAAGGGTATCAGAAGGAGTGGTCTTTCTGGTCGCCCACCCGCGACAAGAGCTTTCATCGTCCGGCGGATATCGGCATCGCGATTTTTTCGGGACGCAAGGGCGGGAAAGCCACGCCGGAGGTTCGCTGGAAAGAGGCGGCGCTGCATTACGGCGCGGGCAATCTCTCGGTGGAACCGGCGGAGGGTTCGCCGAAGCTGACGGCCCAATGGCAGCTCACGCGGGAACGCGAACCGCAGGAGAGCGGCGCGGGGACGCTCGCCACCGCCTACCGAATCCTTGACGGCGGGCTCTGGGACGCCCGGGTGCGGGTGAATGACGCGGAAGGGAAGACGGTGTTTGCGGGCCGGAGCGTCCGCCGCCTTCCGGCGATCGGCACGGTGATCGGCGAGATTCACGAACGGCTGGAACGGGCGCGGAAGATCGTGCTCGCGCATGCCACGCTGCCGAACATCGCGGAACTCGGGAAAAAAATCGCCGCGCTGGAAGGGCGCGTCGCCCCGATGGTGGCGGATCTGGCCGACCCGGCGGCGCTTTCCAACGAGCGCTGGGAAGCCTTGAGCGCCCGGATGCCGGAGATTGAATCGCAATGGGCGACGCTCGGTTACGATATTGAAGTGCTTGGGCTCCACCCGCCCGCAGGGGAACAGGAACCGCCGCTGGCCTGGGCCACGGCCCCGGCATACACCCGGGTGGAAACGGGAAGCGTTCTCGCCCCGACCCCGGAGCCGGTGCGGCTTCAGGCGGCGGGCGGCGAGTGGGAATCCTTCCAGATCGCCCTGATGCCGTACCTGCGGGATGTCGCAACGGTGGAAGCGACCGCTTCCCCGCTCACCGGGAAGGGGACGACACTCCCGGCTTCCTGCGTGGAGGTGAATGTCGTCGGGTTTGTCAGAATGCATGAAGCGTGGGGCGGGGGCGAAGTGCCCGATGTCCTCTACCCGGCGCGACCGGTGGCCCTCGCCAAGGGACGCACGCAGCCGCTCTGGATCAACGTGCAGGTGCCGCCGGGAACCCCCGCCGGGGTTTACCGCGGGGAGATCACGCTGAAGGCGGGCGATTTTTCCGCGACGGTGCCGCTGGAGGTGGAGGCGTTCGGGTTCGACCTGCCGCCGAAGCGTTCCGTGGCCGCCGACGCCTGGTACTGGATCGACGGAGGCCGGGAGATGCGTCCGTACTACGGGGTGAAGCGGCTCGACCTGACGCCGGAGCTTTACGAAAAGCATCTCCAGATGCTCTCCCGCTACCGGATGGCGGGCTACCCGATCAGCAGCGCCCTGATGTGGCACCTCATCCGCGTCGTTCAGGAGGCGGATGGAAGCCTCTCCTTCGATTTCTCCGGGTGCGACTGGATCTTTGAACTCGGGAAAAAATACGGGGCGGAGAGCTTCGGCGCTTCCTTCGGCTGCAACGCGCTTTCGCTTTTCCCGACCGCCTCCAAGGGGGTCGCCATTCATGATCGCGCCACGGGAGAGAAAATCTCCAACCTGCACGACTACGCCGCAAGCCGGGGGTGGACGTTCACGCGGGGCAAAAGCGTGAAATCCGATTTCGCCCAAAACCCGGTCTACCCGCAGTTCATCCGGCAGTTGACGGCGTACCTGAAGGAAAAAGAGGTGCTCGATCTGGCGCACTACGAGATTTACGACGAGCCGAAGACGCTTGATGAATGGCGCGATCTCCTCAAGATGCACGGCTTCCTCAAGAGCATCGCCCCGGAACTCAAGCTCAAGAGCTACGGCGTGGGACCGTGGGCCTACGAGGATCGGCCCGAATATCGCCCGTTCGGCAAATACGATGTCTGGGCGCCGCTGCTCGACCGGGTTACGCCCGGGCGGCTGGAGCAGTTGAAGGAGCGCCGGCGTCTGGGCGAACCGTTCTGGTTCTACACCTGTAGCGCCCGCTTCCGGGATACGGACGGGGCGACCGCGCCGCACATCTGCCTCTACCAGCCGCCGCTGGCCCCGCGCATGCACGGGTGGGCGGCCTGGAAGCTCAAGGCGGACGGGTTCCTCATCTTCGCCATGGCCACGGGGCTTCCCGCCAACAAGCAGTCCGACCCGGAACGGTTTTTCACCGATCCGATCTGGGAAGTGAACAAAACCGCAGGGCAGGGGTACCTCGTTTATCCCGCACCGGGGATGGAATACTGGCCGAGCCTGCGGCTGGCGGCGGTGCGCGACGGGCTGGAGGATTACGAATACCTCAAGCGCCTCTCGGACGGGCTCGCAAAGCTTGACCCGGCCAGGGATGCCGACCTCGTCCGGCGGATCGGCCAGGAGCTGGAGGTGGGCGAGGAGATTGTCAGTTGGGACTGGCACCAGTGGTGCAAGGATGAGGCGATCCTCACCGCCAAGCGCCAGCGCCTTGCCGGGCTGATCGGGGAGGCGGAGGCGGCGATCGGCGGCCGTTAGCCTGCCTGGCCTGCCTGGCCTGCATGATTCATGAGCCCTCGGCCCGGTCACCGTTTGCGCAGCCACTCCGGCGTGCCGTAGCGGCTGGCGGCGAGGTGTCGGGCCCGGTCGATCTCCTCCGGCGCGGGGGGGCGGAGGATCACTTCCCGTGCCAGCGCGGCGGCGAAGGAAGCGGCGAATGCATCGGGCAGCGTCCTCCCGAGCACGCTTCCCTGATGCAGCAGCCCCGCCCGGGAACGGCGCTGGGCGGCTCCGGCGATTTTCCGCCCGTCCGCCAGCAGGTCGTTGCGGACGGCGTTCTCGAAACAGGCGCGGGAAACCCGGGGCGCTTCCTCCCCGGCGAAGGCGAGCGTTTCCCCGGCGGGAGGGAGCGCCGCGGCGAGGGCTTCGTGCAATAGCCGGTAGGTATCCGCGGGCCGCAGCGCGGCGAACGGGTGCGCCCGGGGGACGAGGATGGAGTAGGTCCAGTCCTCCCCGTGCAGCACGACGCCGCCGCCGGTCCATCGCCGCACCGGTTCGCGGTCCGGGAAGGCGCGCAGGACCGGTTCCCACGCTTCGAAGTAGCCGAAGGAAACCGCCGGGCGTTCCCACCGGTAAACGCGCAGGACGGGATCGCCCTCCGGCGGCAGGGCCGAGAGCACCCCTTCGTCAAACGCCATGTTGTAGGCGGCGTTGCCGGAAAGGCGATCGGAGAGAAGGCGGAGACGCTCGAACAGGGCCACCCGGCGATCCTAGGGCGTGTTAACGTAACGGGAAAGAGGTTAAAAGCGATTTGAGCCGTTATGCCAACACTGGGAGGGAAGGCGATCCCTTCCTTCAGGCGGAATCCGGGCCGGCCTGAACGCCCCGGCGAAACCGCCCCGGCGGCTCCCCCATCCTTCGGCGAAAGAGCCGCGAAAAGTAATACACGTCGTCAAACCCGACCGCCGCCGCGATCCCGGCAAGCGGCTCGGCGCTCGTGCGCAGGAGCTGGCAGGCGCTCTGAAGCCGCAGATCGAGCTGGTAATCCACCGGGGCGCGGCCAAAGCGTTTCTTGAACCGCCGCGAAAAATGCGAGGGCGAGAGCCCCACTTCCGCCGCCAGCGCCGCCATGCGCAACGGCTCGCGGTAACGGGCGCGGATCAGCTCCCGGGCCCGCCCGACCGGGTCTTCCGGCACGCCCGCCCGCTCAAACACCATCCGGTAGACCAGCACGAGCACCTCCGCGAGCAGGCCACCGAGTTCCAGATCGTCCGGCCGGGGCGCGGCCAGCCCGCGATCGGCCAGCGCGGCCATGGCCCCCGCCAGCACCCGGGCCTGCACCGGCGGCAACGCGCGGGAGACGAGCGGATCGCACCGCCGCCGGACCCATGCGGAAAGCATCGCCGCGAAATCGAGCGCCAGCGGATGCCCGTCCGCCCGCAGGAATTCGAAGGTCAGCTCCGCGTAGCGGGTGGTGTCGCCCTCCGCGTTGAGAAACTGGTGGGGCTGGCGCGGAGAGGTCAGGAAGACCATTCCCTCCCGGGCGGGATGCATCGCGTCATCAATGGCGAAAAAACCGCTCCCCTCCGTGACCAGCACGATATGATAGTGCCGGTGCCGGTAGGGCGGGAGCCGCCGCGACCGCGCGGGCGCGTAGTGATCCGCCTCCGCGTGGATGACCCGGCCAAAGTAAGGCCCCTCCGGGCGCGAAACCGCGAGAATGCCTGGCAGGGGCGCGGTTGCGGCGTTGGCGGCGTTGAGATTGACGAAAAGCCGACGCATCAGGGAGAGCAAAAATGTCCATTCCAAAGCGCGTTCTGTCAATTGGCATCCGCGCGGTTTCCCGGCACCATTCCCGCTCCATGACCGCTTCCCCGCCCCTGCTGAAAGTCCTGCACGTCGGCGTGGCAAACCGGGGCCGGTGGCCGCTGGTCCACGCGACACCCGCCGCCGGGTTTGCGCCGCACGCGCTCTGCGATCCCGATCCCGCCGCGCTCGCGGCGGCGCGGGAACTCACGGGGCTCCCCGAAGAGGCGTGTTTTCCGTCGCTTGATGAAGCGCTGGCCCGCTCCGGCGCGGACTGCGCGATCATCTGCGCGCCGACCCGGCATCACGTACCGATGACGATCCGCGCCGTGGAGGCGGGCCTCGCCGTGCTGGTGGAAAAAGGGATGGCTCCGGACTGGGCCTCGGCGCAAGCGCTGGCGGCCCACGTCCGCGCGCGAAACGCGAAAGTGGCCGTGGCCCAGAACTACCGTTACAACCCGGTGGAACAGGCGATCCGCCGGGCGCTGCGCGATCCCGCATCCCCGGTCGGGCCGGGACGGGTGCATCAGGTCTCCTACAGCCAGCAGCGGGTCCGCCCGCACCCGCGGACGCTCGATTATCCCTTCGCCTCGGTCTGGGACATGTCGTGCCATCATTTCGACAACCTGCTCGACTGGCTGGGGCCGATGCACAGCATGACCGCGCATTCGTGGCGCGCGGAGTGGTCCGCCTACACCCACGACGCGAACACCGCCGCGCAGATCGTCTTCGCCAGCGGCGCACGGGTCCACTACCTCCACACGCACGACGCCGCCCGGGCAACGCTCGACATCGAGCTGCACGGGGAACGCGGAGCCCTCTTCTTCCGGGATGACGTCCTGAGCTTCAGCGAGCGCCCCTGCGAGCAGTTCGGCTCCCGCCCGACGGTGACGGTCGAGCCCGGGGCCGATCACGGGCTGGCGGATCTGCTGCGCGATTTCCATGCCTACGCCACCGGCGGCCCGGAGCCGGGCATCAGCGTCCGCCACAACCTCGAAACCATGGCCGCCTGCGAACTGATGGCGCGCTCCATCCGGGAAGGGCGCACGGTCCTGCGGGAGGAACTCGACCAATCATGAACGAATCCCCTTTTCCCCACGGCCTGGTCGGCGGCGTCGGCATGACGGAAGTCCGCGTCTATGACCAGAGAGCCGCTCCCGATGGCCTCTTTTCCGGTTGCCCGCATGTCCATGCGATCTGCGATGAAGGGTATTACGTCCTCTCCGGGCGGGGGTGGGCGGAGTTTCACGATACCCGCGAGGGTTACCGGAAGCTGGAACTGGCCCCGGGCGATTATCTCCATTTCCCGCCACAGACGCTGCACCGGCTGGTGAGCGCCGAAGCGCTGGTGATCCTCGGCATCATGGCCAACAGCGGTCTGGCCGAGCGTGGGGAGGCCCGCATCTACTTCGGCCCGGAGGTGGACGCCGCCCCGGCGCGGTTTGCCGGATTGATGAGCCTGCCACGGCTCCGCGGCCTTGCGGGAGCGCTTGAGCGGCGGGACGCCGCCGTGGAAGCCTACCGCTCCCTGCTCGCCCTCTGGGAAAACGACCGCCCCGCTTATTTCGCGGAGCTGGAGCGGTTTTTCGCCGTTCACCGCGCCGCCATGGCAGCGAGGGCGGACGAGTTTCGCGAGGAGATCGAGCGCGGCCCCGGGGCGTGGGTCCGGATGGCCCGGGAACGGCTGGAGGCGCTCCCGCAAACGGGTGGGTGCGCGGGCCGGATCGCCCTCAACCGGCGGGGCGACGAAGAGGCGCTCGGGATGTGCGGCGTGCTCCGCCCGATGCTCCGGCTGCGCGATCCCGCGCCCGCCCGATAAAGCGCCCCCGGCGTTCCGCTACTTCGCGGCGGGGGGCGTGACGACCACCGTCTTCGCCCCGCGCCGGATCGTCACCCGGCCCGCGTCGCCTTCGATGCCGGTGACGGTCGGTTTCTCCCGGTAGGGCTCCAGCACGGTCACAAAGGTGAGCGTTTTCACCCCCGGCACCCGGGTGATGAGGGTGGGGGTGGTGTCCGGCACTTTCACGGTGTTCGGGTTGTTCATGCCGGTGACGGCGGTGTAGTGTTCCGCGCCGCTCACCGGAAGCTGCCAGAGGGCGAGGCCGACGGGGGTGGTGTCCGCCGTTTCCCCCTTCTTCGGCCTGGGCGCTTCCTGCGTGAGATCCCATTCCAAATGCACCGGCCCCGTGCCCGAGAGCCGCTGGAGGTCGATCAGGTTCTGGTAGTTCGCCGTCCCGGCCAGCGGGGTGGCCACGGGGGCTTCCTTCCAGCCGGAGCCGGGCTTCATCGTCCCGAAGTTGTGGTAAACGAAATCGAAGGTATGGGTCTGCTCCGATTCGATCCGGTCGAACACCACCACCAGCCCGTCCTGCAACACGAGGCTGCGGGTATGGTTCACGCCGGGGGCGATCCCCCGGACCAGCGCGCTCACCCCCTGCTGCTCCGGTTTCCACGCCAGCAGTTCGCCGATGGCCGGGCGCTGGTCGTGCGAATCAACCACGATGACATTCTGCGAGAGCGATCCGGGGCCGACGAACGATTTGAGCTTGGGATCATCGCTCTTGACGATGCCGCCGCCGCCCCCGGCGTTGTAGAGCGAGCCGACCCCGTGCGTGAAGACGCGGCCGAAGGCGCTCAGGGTGATCTGGTTGCGGTCGAGATGGCCGTGCATCGGGTTGCGCCCGTAGTCGAGCGTGGCCATGATCTGCGTTTCGGGCGTGTCGCCGGTGCGCAGGATGGCCAGCCCGGCTTCCCGGAAGAGGCGCGGGGTGGTTTCGAGCAGCTTGAGGTAGCCCTGCGGATCGGCGGGCCGCCCCGTTTTGGCCCGCAGCAGCCTGGCGGAGATGGTGCTGTCGCGACCGATATCAAGCAGCCACGTTTCCTCCGGGTAAAGGGCGAGGAGGTGATCGGCCAGCCCGTGGTTGGCCACCCGCTGGCCGCGCGCGCAATCGCCCGTGCTCGGGACGACCCCCCAGAGCGTCGCCCGCTGGTAGGGCATCCGGATGGCGGCCAGCAGGCGTTCCTTGAAATCGCCCGTCTCCAGCCCGCTGTTGCGCAGGAAGGCAATGGCCGGGAGGTACTCCGCCATGGCCGCGTAATGGTAGTTGAGCGGGCGGCCTTCGGAGGAGAAGCCGTCCGCGTCGATATCCTTGAGCCGGGAGAGGAGCCCGGCATCCGTGTTGAGCGCCCAGTGAACGAGGTTGGCGTCGTCAAAGACGAGCCCGAGCACCAGCAGGTTGTGATTGCTGATGTCCGTCATGTTCGAGATGCCGCCGGGGAACTTCGTCAGTTCCGTGGCGTAGGGGAGGACAAACCCGGTGTAGATCCGCTCCCGCGCCTCGGGGGTGAGCGAGGGGGAATCGCCCATGAGCGCGAGCATCCGCATGTGCATGTTGAAGAGGCGGTTCGTCCCGTAGGTGCTGTTGCCCGCCACGCGGCTGGAACTCAGGAGGGCCGGGCCGTTGCTCCATGGCGGTTCAAACATCGAGTTCCACTTGAGCCCGAGGTACTGCGCCGCATAGGCTTCCATCAGTTCCACCGCCTTGGCCGCGTACTTTTCATCTCCGGTGGCGAGGTAGGCGAGGCCGATCTTTTCGGTGATCCGCCCGCTGTAGCCGAGGTATTCCTTCCAGGTCTGGTTGGAGACGCCGGTTCCGGCGATCAGTTCCCCCGTCTCCGGGTGCACCACCACCGGCATCCGGTCGCCGATCTCAAAGCGCTTGGGCGGCTTGCCGGTGGTCGGCCATTTGTTGGTCGGGTGGGCGTAGCTGCCGGGGATCTGGTCCAGACGGATCTTGAGGAAGGCGTCCGCCTCGGCGATCAGCTTGTCGTAATCAAGCATCTTGCGGGTCGCCTCGTCCCCGGCGGCGAGTTTTTCGCGGATCTGCGTGCGCTCCGCTTCGGATAGGAGGAAGGAACGGCGCAGGTTCGCCGGGAGCGGGCGGACCACCGGCATGGCGAAGGTGGCCACGCTGTTTTGCGGATCGTCCCCGGTGGAGAAGGCGATGCGGATGGTCTCCGCATGAAGGAGCGGGGCGGCGCTTTTGGCCGGGAGCGTGGCGGTGGCGGTGAAGGTGACGGTTTCCCCGTTCTTGGCGGGAAGCCCCTCCGGCTCCAGGGTCACCTTGAAGTGTTCGTGCGCGGAGGTGAGCGCCGCGCGGATTTCCGTCGGCACGCCGCTGGCATTGAGCACCGGGATGGAAAGCTTGTAAACGACGCTGCCATCGGGCTGATCCTCGCGGATGGGCCAGGTGATCGGCGCTTCAAAATACGGTTTGACGATGATCTGCGAGCGGGTGAGCCGGACGCGCCGCAGTTCCACGACCGTCCCCGGGGCGACCGGCAGCGCCCGCAGGGTGAAATGGGCGGGGCCGCCGTCCTGCTGGTCCCACGGGAACCAGTTCGGCCGCCAGAGATCCAGCTCCCGGGCGTGCCAGACCTTCGGCGGCGTGGTCAGGATGCCGAGCGTCCATTGATGCACCTTGTAGCGGCGCGGCCCGCCGACATGCCCCTTGGCGTAGAGGTCGAGCGAATCGACCTGCCCGGAGGCGATCCGGAACTCCAGCTCCAGCCGGTCGCGGTCGCGCAGGTGCTGGTAGGCGGGGGAATCGGGAAGCAGCGAGATTTCCGCGTTCTGCCCCGCCTCCAGATGCCAGCGGAGCACCGGTTCGCCCGCTTCCTCCACCGCCTCCAGACGGCTGTTGACCGGCTTCCAGATCCCGGCATCCGTGGCAAGCCGGTCCATTTGCGCGAGGGCCGGGGAGAACGGCAGGAGGGCGAGGACCAGCCATTGGAAAGCTGCCCGGCGGGAGAACGAGGGGAGTTTCATTGTTGAATGAAAAACCAAAGACTGACCTGAAAGTAAACTTCAAAAGCGGTCAATTATTGGTCAAATTCCTCCCCTCTTCCCGATGAATGTCCCGCCGAATGTCCCGCGGGATGCGGGCGGTTCCCCGGCGTTTTCGTCCCCGTCAGAGCGTCGGCCCGACCGTCCGGAGCCACGCGTCGGCGATCAACTGGAATCCCGCGTGGGTGGCGTGAACCCCGTCATACGCCCAATAGGCGGCGGGAGCCTTGCGGAGCGCCGCGTCGAAGAGGCTCTGGAGAGGGATGAAAAGGGCGTCGTATTCCCGGGCGATCTCGTGCACGCCGGCCTGGCGCGGCCGCAGGTGGTCGAGCCACTCGCGGGTCACCGGCCCGGCCTCCAGCAGGTACGGCTCCAGGATGACGAAGCGGATCGCCGGGTTGGCCTCCCGCAGCCGGTTGAGAAGCTCGCGGTAGGTGGCGTAAAAGGTGGCGTCATCGAGCGGCGCCTTGGGCGACTGGGTCATCACCTTGAGCGTATCGTTGATCCCGTTGAGGAGCGAGAGCATGTCGGGCCGGAGGGCGAGGGCGTCCTCCTCCCAGCGGGCGAGCAGTTGGCGGACATCGTTGCCGCTCACCCCGCGGTTGATGAACCGGAAGTCGCGAGCGGGAAAATCATAAGCCAGCCGGGCGGCGAGGAGGAAGACGTAGCCGTTGCCGAGTTGAAAGGCGGTGTTTTCCTCCTCGGGACGCCGGAAGGCGTCGGTGATGGAGTCGCCCTGAAAGAGGATTTTCATGAGAGCGCCCCCGCCGCCCAGAGCAGCCCGCGCACGGTAAGCGTCCGCGCCTCCGGGAAGGTTTCGAATTCGGCGGGAACATGCCCGAGCGAGGAATAAAAGACCCGCCCCTGCCCCCAGCGCCGCAGCCAGGCCACGGGCATCGTGACCGAGCGCCCTTCGTGGAGGTATTCCGTATCCGCCAGCACGTGATTGCCCGGGTCGGTGAGCAGATAGTATTGTTCGGAGGAGTAGGCGAAGGAGCCGGGCAGGCCGCAGGTGACCGGGTGTTCCCCGTCCCGGACGCGCACCGTGTAGTCTCCCACATGGGGATGGCCGACGAAATGGCCGCCCACCATCCATTCATACGCGGTATTCCCGCGGAAGGCGTCGCCCATGCCGCCGTGGAGACCGCCGAGGCCGACCCCGGCGCGGACGGCGTCGCTCAGGTTGCGGGTCTGTGGGCCGGTGAGGGTGCCCATCGTCCAGCACGGGGAGATGAGGGCGTATTCGCGCAGGCGCGCGGCGTCATCGAGTACATCGAGGCTCGGAACCACGTCGGCTTCCAGCCCGTGGGCGCGAACCGCGTCGGCGAAGAGGTGAGCCGTCTTTTCCGGCTCATGAGGCGCATAACCGCCCCAGAAGAAGAGAGCTTTTTTCATAAAATGAGAAAGGATTTCGGTCGCCGAGCTTGGAAAGTTTGCCCTGCCAACGCAATATTTGATTGCGGAAAAAAGCGGGCGGGTGATGCCCGGCTTCCACCCGTCCGCGGGATCTTCGCCACCGCAGCGACAGGGATTTTATGAAAATATTCATTGCGTTGTACCGGCTTCCGCTTCCCGTCATTTCATTAGCTAATGAGACTTTGGCAATCCGCAAAAGGCGGATGTAAAGAGGCGGTTAACCCGGTTTTTCAGAATCCCTGACCGGCGAATCCGATCGTCTGATTCCCGCCAGGCGGCTGGCATCGGAAAAGGCGCGTCCAACCGGGAGATTTCCGAAATGAAACGGATCGATCGCTCCAATGGCGTCCTGAAAGTCGCCGATCACCGGATGAATGTGGATGGTCGGAAATTTCTTCGATGATTTGAAAAGGCTATCGGGGTGACGCCTTGCCCATGGGTTCCTCCATCGGCTCCGGTTGAAGGTTGAATTAAGGCTTGGCATCAAGTCATCTTATGACATTATTAATCCCTGAATGCAACTTTATTCTCCGAATCCATCACCGCGCGCCGTGGCCGGTCCGCCAACGCCCGGGGAGGCGCTCTCCGTTCTCGCGCACGGGGTGGTGCCCGACGGGGTGACGCTCAATACCGCCGCGCTTCAGGCCATGATCGACCGCTGCCGCCGGAGCGGGGGTGGCACGCTTTATTTTCCCGCCGGGCGGTATCTGAGCGGCGGGCTCGTGCTTTGCAGCCGCCTGCGGCTTTATTTCGACGCCGGGGCGACGCTGCTCGGCAGCCCGGTGCTGGAGCATTACCCGCACTATTTTCCCTCCCCAGAGCCGTTCCCGGAAGGGTACGAGGGGGTGCGCGCGCTTCTCTCCGCCACGGATTGCGGGGAAATCACGCTCGAAGGCCCCGGAACGATCGACGGGCAGGGAGGGCTCTTCGATGTTTACCCGGAGGTGCGCGGGGGGCGGCCCCGCAATCTCTGGTTTGCCCGGTGCCGGGACATCCGCGTGAGCGGGCTGCGGCTGCGCAACTCCGGCTTCTGGATGCAGCATTACCTCCGGTGCGAGGAGGTGCGGCTGAGCGATCTCGACATCTGGAACCATGCGGGAACCAACAATGACGGGATCGACATCGACGGCTGCCGCGACGTGTTCATCCGCAACTGCCGGGTCGATTCCTCCGACGACGCCATCTGCCTGAAATCCGGCAACGATGCGGTGACGGAAAATGTCATCATCACCGATTGCCTCACCCGCAGCCACTGCAACCATTTCAAGACCGGCACGGAATCGCGCGGCGGGTTCCGGAACATCCGGGTAAGCCATCTCGTGATGACCCCTTCGGCGCAACCCGATTCCCATCCCGGGACGACGGGGGCGGACCCGCGCGGCGCCTGCGGCATCGCGCTCGGGGCGGTGGATGGCGGGTCGCTGAGCGATATCGTGGTGGAAAACATCCGGATGGATCAGGTGCAGGTGCCGTTTTTCATCCGGTTGGGAAACCGGGGAAACTGCCCCCCGGGGGTGGCTCCCGCCGGGGAAACGGCTTCCGCCGCGCGCATCCGGCTCTCGGGTATCGAGGCGACGGGAGCGGGGCCGCGCGGGTGCCACATCATCGGCCTGCCGGATGCGCCGGTGCACGACGTAACGCTCGAAAACAGTTCGTTCGAATTCGCGGGCGGCGGCACGGCGGCGCTCGCGCAGCGGCCGGTGGCCCTCCGGCACGACGGCTACCCCTCCTGCGACGCGTTCGGGGAGCTTCCCGCCTACGGGGTGTACTGTCACGACACCCGGGCGCTCCGCTTTTCCGGCCTCATGTTCCGAACCCGCGAGCCGGAGGCCCGCCCCGCGCTCCTCTGGCTGGAGACGGGCGGGGTCCGGCTTGAGCGGGTGGAAACGCTCGGCTGATCCGGCTTCCCGGAACCGCGCCTAAAAAAACCGCTCGGGAGCCATCATCGGCTGCGGTTTGCAGATGCGGTCCACACACTGCTGCCAGTTGTCCTGCCCGTTGAGAATCTCAATCTCCACCCGCAGGAAGTAGATCGGCAGTTCGGGGTTCCGCATTTTGGGCAGGCGCACGGAATCCTTTTCCGTGGTCAGCACGGCTTCCAGATCGCGGTGGGCGCAGCGGCGCAGGAACCCGGTCACCTCGCGTTCCGTGAACCGGTGGTGATCGGTGTACTGCCGCGAAAGCTCCACCCGCGCGCCGAGCTTGCGCAGCCCTTCCTCAAAGCTTTCCGGCTGGGCGATGGCGGAGAGGGCGCCCACGCGGCGGCCCGCCAGAAAATCGAGCGGGAGGATTTCCCCGGTGTGGACCTGCTGAAGATAACGCGGGGCGTGGGTGCACTCGATGATCTCCGCCGTCCGGTTGTAACGCCGGATGCGCTCGACAAGCCGGGCGTTGCTCTCGCCGGGAACGCTCTTGGTGATGAAGATGTAGGAGGCGCGCCGGAGGTTCGGGGGCGGCTCGCGCAGGGTGCCGCGCGGGAGCAGGTATTCGTTGCCGAAGGGGGCCTGCCGGTCGATGAGCACGACGTCGAGCCGGTGCTTGAGGCGCAGGTATTGCAGCCCGTCGTCGAGGAGCAGGGTGTCGCACCCGAGTTTTTCGATGGCGTAGAGGCCGCTTTTGACGCGGTCGCGGTCCACGAGCACGATGACGTTTTTGAGGTTGCGCGCCAGCATGTACGGCTCGTCCCCGGCGTCCCGGGAATTGAGCAGGACGGATTCGCCATCGGCGACGATCCGGGGGACGAACTCTTTCTCCGGCCCGAACCGGTTGGCGAGCCGCTTGAGGAGCGGCGGCTTGCGGCTCTTGTAGCCGCGGCTCAGGATCGCCACCCGCCGCCCGCCGTCCTGGAGGGTGCGGGCGAATTTCTCGACGACGGGCGTCTTGCCGGTGCCGCCGACGGTCAGGTTGCCGATGGAGATCACCAGGCAGCCGAGCTGCCGCTCCCGCATCACCCGCTTGCGGTAGAGCCAGAGGCGAAGCTGCACGATCCCCCGGTAGAGCCACGCCAGCCCGGCCAGAAACCAGCGCAGGAGGGCGGCCCGTTTTCCCTTCCGTTCGCCAAGGATGACGGCAATGGCGAACTCTTCAAACTCATCGAGCCATCGGCGCATCGGTGCGGACCCCGTCGTTGTCGGCGGTGGTGATCACGGTATGGCCGGTGACTCCGGCGGGAAGGGTGTTTTTCATGGCGGCGGCGACGGCCTCCGGTTTGCGCAGGGTGACGCAGGCGATCGTGGAGCCCGAGCCGCTCAGGAACCCGCCGAGCGCCCCGGCCCCCTCCCCGGCGCGGATCACCTCGGAGAGAAACGGGATGAGCGGCTGGCGATAGGGCTGGTGCAGGCCGTCGGCGAAGCAGCCTTCGAGCGCTTCGTACTGGCCGGAGGCAAACGCGGCGGTGATCCGTGCGGCGTTCACGGCGCTCAGCACGGCGTCGCGGTGCGGGATGGTGGCGGGGATCGCCTTGCGCGCCTGCGGCGTGGCGATTTCAAAGTCCGGGATCAGGAGGACGAACTTGAGCGCGCTCTTTACCGGGAAGGCGAGGCAGGCGTCCGCGCTGGCGACGGTGAAGCCGCCGAACTCCGCCGGGGCGGCGTTGTCCGGGTGGCCCTCAAGCTCGGAGCAGAGCAGGAAGAGATCCTCGCGATCGAGCGGATCGCCCGCGAGCCGGTTGAGCGCGTGCAGGAGCCCGAGCCGCACCGTCACGCTGCTGCCGAGGCCGCGGGAACGGGGAACCTCGCCCCCGATCTCCCAGCGAAAGGGGAACGGCTTGCTTTCCGCCGCGTCGAAAAACGCCCGGGCCACGGCGTCCCCCATTTCCGGGGCGGGTACGGCGGGCGCGTCCGCGGCCGCCTCCCCCCGGTGGACGCTCACCCGGTTGTAGAGCCGCAGGGCGACGCCCAGGGAGTCGTAGCCGGGGCCGAGGTTGGCCGTGGTGGCGGGAACACGAACGGAAACAGAGTGCATACGGGAAAGACGATGAGCGAAAGCGGCGGTTTGCGGAAGGTTTTTTGTGCGGTGGAAAGGCAGGGCGGAAAGGAGCGGGGGAAGCAAAAGGTTGCCAGCGGCGCTCCGGGGTAGTATCAAGGGTCCGGTTTCTTCCCCGGGACGCCGAAACGATCAATCATTCTTATCTCTATGTCAGTTCTTGTTGGAAAAAAAGCGCCGGGATTTACCACCACCGCTGTTGTCAAAGGCAGCATCGTCGATCACTTCAGCCTTGAACCGTTTCTGGGCAAAAAATACGTGCTTCTTTTCTTCTACCCGAAGGATTTCACGTTCGTCTGCCCGACGGAGCTTCACGCCTTTCAGGCCAGGCTCGAAGAGTTCCGCAAGCGGGACGTGGAGGTGATCGGCGCTTCCACGGACACGGCGGAATCCCACTGGGGCTGGCTCCAGCTTCCCAAGGCGCAGGGCGGCATCGCCGGGGTGGAATACCCGCTGGTGGCCGACGCGAACAAGACGATCTCCTCCGCCTACGGCGTGCTCAACGGGGAATACGACCTCGATGACCAGGGCAACCTGATCGCCACGAGCGAACTGATCGCCTACCGCGGCCTCTTCCTGATCGACCGCGAAGGGGTGGTGCGTCACCAGCTCGTCAACGACCTGCCGCTGGGCCGCAGCGTGGACGAAGCGCTCCGGATCGTGGACGCGCTCCAGTTCTTCGAGGCCAACGGCGAAGTCTGCCCGGCGGACTGGGCGGCGGGCAAGGAAGGGCTCAAGGCGGATTTCGCCGGGGTGGCCGAATACCTCGCCCGGAACTGATCGCGGAGCGTCGCGCACCGCGGCAGACCGCTTTCGTCGGGTTTTATCTTCCCTCTCCGGAGCCTTTCCGGGGAGGGATTTTTTTACCCCCCCTCTCCCATTACCCCCGGGCGGCGGTGAACCCGGGCGGGGCGAGCCGGTGCGTGTCGAAAAAGTGGTGGAGCGCCTCCACCACCCCGGCGCTGCACCGTTGCGTGGCGACGTAGCCCCCGGCGGCCTGCACGGTTTCGCGCACCGGCGCGATCGCGTTGGCCGGAGCGGCGGGCCAGCGGGCGTACTCGCCATCGAGCATGGAGAGATCGTTGTGATGATCGCCCGCGGCGAAGGTCTCCCCGGCGGAGATCCCGGTGAGCCGGCAAAGCTCGCCGAGCGCCGCCCCCTTGGAATAGTGGACGTGGCAGAAACGCAGGAAGATGGTGTTGCGCTGGTAGTGAAAGAGCGATTCCGGCGCGCGGGATTCGTGCAGGAAGCCGATCACCTGATCCATCGCCTCGTCGTCCCGGCTCACCACGCCGACGAAACGCCCTTTCTCGTAGATCGGCTCCGAGTGGCCGGATTCTTCGAGAAAGCGGTGCATGGTGTCGATGAGGAGCGCCTCCTGCCGGAAGAGGAGATCGTGCGCTTCGTTGCAGCGGCGGTTCCAGTCCCCGTAGTCCTGCCACTGGCCGGATTCGTTGCGGTGAAAGACTTCGCGTTCGTTGGTGAGGACGAAATCCGGCTCGATCGGGAATTCGAACTCGCGCAGGCCGTGGAGGATGAAGTCGAGGTCGCGCCCGGTGTTCACGGCCCAGAGCACGCCCCAGCGCCGCAGCTCCGTCAACGTCTCAATGAGCGAAGGCTCTACGGCCGGGCGCGCGTCGTGGTCCACCAGGGTTCCATCAAAATCGGTGCTTAAAAGACGGATCATGCGCCCGCATTGTAACCCCTCCGGGCGGGGGAGGCAAAGCCTGCTTCGCTTCCGGTTGCATTCCGGGCCTGCCGTGCGGCATGATCGCCGCCGCCATGAACGATTTGTTTGAGGAGATCGCCGTTGAGAGCACGCTGGAGGGTTCCCTGGAACCCTCCCTGCTCTGGATGCCGCCGGGGGATGCGCCGCCGGAGGCGCTCGTCGTCGGCCTGCACACCTGGAGCGCGGACCGCTTCAACCAGCGCGAGGCGATGCTCCCCTTCTGCGAGGCCCGGGGCTGGGGATTGCTCCTGCCGGAGTTTCGCGGGCCGAACCTGACCTCCAACCCCCGGGCGCTGGAGGCCGCCGGGGGGCCGCCGGCCCGGCGCGACGTGCTCGATGCCACGCGCTACGTGCTGGCCACCCGGTTCGCCGGGCGCACCCCGGCGCGGTTTCTGGTGGGCGGCAGCGGCGGCGCTCACATGGCGCTTCAGGTGGCCGGGCGGGAGGCGTTCCGCTGGGACGCCGTCTCAAGCTGGTGCCCGATCACCGATCTGGCCGCATGGCAGGGGGAGAACCCGCGATACCGACCGCACATCGAGGCGGTCTGCGGCGGGGAACCGGGCGCATCAGCGGGGGTGGACGCCCGTTACCGGGAGAAATCGCCCCTCCATGTGGCGCGGGAACTGGCCGCCGTGCGTCTCCAGCTTGCCCATGGCCGCCACGATCCCTCCGTCCCGTACACCCACGGCTGGCGGATGGCGCAGGCGATTGAGGCATTTCAACCGGCTCATTTTTACTTCCACCTCTTCAACGGCGGCCACGAGGCCCACCTCGACGCCGCGTTCCGGTTCTTTGAGGAAACGCTGCGCCGGGAAAATACCCGCACGGGATTGACCGGATAGAGCACTTCAAATCAGAGCCACTTCCTTGCGGTCCGGATGGGCGGCGGGCAAGCGATCCAAAAAAACATCAGAACCGGCGGCGGAGGAAGGCGACCCCGGCAAACAGGCCTGTGCCCAGGAGCAGGACGATGGAAGAGGGTTCCGGAACGGAGGCAAGCGGGCCGCCGACAACGATCCCCTCGCCCGTATTCTCGTAGGCCCATTGGTGAAGGGTCACAGAGGTTGGCTCAAGCGTGACCAGCGCCCACCCGTAGCGGACGTTGTCGGAGTTGCCCTCCAGGGCGAAAGTGAACCCCACGTAACTTTCCTCACCGTACTCCAGCAAATGCTGGGTTCCGCTATAAAAGAAGATCACTCCCGTGTTCGCCCTCAATGAATCGGGCCCCCAAACCTCTCCCGTCGTCAATGGAGCCGCAAGATCGCCGTAGGGAACCGCGATGGACCAATTGTTGGTTGAAGTGGGAATCCCGCTGTGGATAGCCTCAAGCTCCTCAGCACTCCACTGGAAGCTGAAGTCAATATGCCCGGAGCCGGTCACCGACCATTGATAATCATCATCAATGACGATTGACGCGTCCGGGGTGTAACGAATGACGGCGGCTCGGGCTGCCGTAGCGAAGATCCCACAGACGATGGCCATCCAGCAAAGGGCAACGCAAACGGAGCGAGGATGGCGGGAGAGGGGGCCTTTGTTGATACTGGTGTTGGTTTTCATGAGCTTGAGGTTGCCAGCCATTGGAGAGGCGGGCAGGTGCCGGGTTCAGACGCCGGATCGAGACGCGAACTTGCAAGGCACGGTTTTTAGGCAGAAGTCCGTTCGCTGTCTTCCCTCTAAAGAGAGGGTTTCGGCAAATTCACCCTTGGCGCCCGAGCCAGAGCGCGAGCAGGCCGAGGCGTCCGCTGACGCCGAATTTGCGCAGGATGCCAGTGATGTACTTGTGGGTCGTCGCGGGGGAATGACCGAGTTCGGCGGCGATCTCTTTTTCGGATTTTTCCGTGAGGAGGAGCGACACGATCCGCTGTTCCATGGCGGAAAGCGGCTCCCCGGCCAAGAGGAGCCCCCGGCTCAGCAGCAGCTCGCGCTGGAACCATCTCAGCCCGCGCAGAGCATGGGCAACATAGGCGGCGTCCCGTCTGGAAAACCGCTTCGTGCGGCGAAAGCGGTCAAAGAGCAGGAAACATTCTGCGTCCCGGTTGACCGGCATGCCGACAAACATCCGGTCGCTGAGTCCGGCTTGCTCATAAAAGACCCGGTAGTGCGGCGTGCGGCGGAATGCCTGGAAATCCACGAAGCCATCGCGCAGGCGATTGACGCGGAATGTGCCTGCGCTTGCAGCAAGGGCGCGGGTGGTGAGCGAGAAGTCGGTGTCCTGCTCCCTCAAAGCTTTGTTACTGATCTGGAGGGCAAGCGGATCGGGCTTCCAACGCCGGAGCGCCAAGGCCCGCCAGCCAAGCTGGGAGTCGTTGCGGGAGGCGGCTCCGCTCTTGATCCTCGCCGCCCCGACCCATACGACATCGTCCGCATCAATGGTGCAGGCGAGCGATTGCATGAGGTGTGTGAGCGCATCTTCCGCCCGGGCCGTAGGGAATGCCCCCATCTCATCCCAAAGCGAATACGCGGATTCGATCTGGTCTACCGTCAACCGCATGGGGCCAGCAAATCATGCCCGCGCATGGAGAGACAACCTGATTTTCATCCAGGCGGGTCGCTCTCATTCAAACAAAAGGATAGTCGCTCATTTTGCGAGCCTCGCAACGCCCCGGCTCCGCCTGACCAGTCCCGGGCTTCCGGAACACAAGCTTTTCATTCGTCCCCCACCGCCGCCGGGGAGAGAATGGCGTCGCTCATCCCGTGGAGCAGTTTTTTGTCCGCCGGGCAGAGGGTGGCCATCGCGCCGCGCAGGGTCGCCTTCCCCTCGGCCACGAAGTAATACGGGCAGAGGCGCGCGCGCCCTTCCATCACATCGAGCGTCCCGTCCGCGCCGAGGTACGGCTGGCGGATCAGCCGCCCCTTGTGAAAGCGCTGGAGCAGGTACGGATGTTCCCCGTACGAATCGAGTGCCTCGCCGAGCACCCGGCGCCACTCCGGCTGCGGCAGGTCCGCCGCCATGAACACCCCCCGGCTCCCCCAGGCGAGTTCGGAAAAACCGCTGATCTTGAGGATGAGTTCGCGCTCTTTCTGGGAAAAGGCCATCACCTCCTCCCACGAATGGACCTCCAGCCCGGGCAGCACCGCGTGGGGCGGCAGCGGCGCGGGATCGACCAGCCAGGTGTACGGGATCACTTCCTGAAGCTTGAGGAAATGGCGTTCGGTGAGTTCCCGCCGCCAGAACTCCCGCAACGGACGCAGCCAGAAAAGGGCGAACCAGAGTTTTTCCTCCAGAAACGGCTTGAAAGGCGGGGTGACCCGGAGCGTCCCGGCCTCCGCCGCCGCCATCAGTTCCGGGGCGACGGCCAGGTTCGGCAGGTCAAACAACTCGAAAAAGCGGTAGACCGTCCCGGCCCCCGCGCCCGATCCCTTCGCGGTCCCGGCCACTTCCCAGCGGTGCGGCTGGTAGCGGGCGTTGAGTTCCCCGGCCAGCCACTCCATCTCCGGCCGGTAGGTGGCCGATTCGTCGGAAACGAGGATGCGCGCTCCTTCCGGCGTGATGGAACGGAACCCCTCAAGCATCCCGTGCGCCCCGCCCAGCACCCGATCCCCGTACGTCTGCCCGAGCCAGGCGGTGAGGCCGATCCCTCCCGGAACGCTGTCAAGCTCCGCGATCGTGTACCCTTCGGGCGTCAGGACGAGGTCCGGCCGGATCACCGGGGGGAGTTCCTGCCGCAGCCGCCGCGAGAGGGCGACGAGTTCCGGCGGTTTGCCCCGGTCGAGCAGTTGGGCGATCCACTCCGGCTGCTTCCCCTTCACGCTGGCGAAGTAAAGCTGGTTGCACGCCCGCATGAAAAGCAGCAGCCGGTGCCCGAGCTTTTCAAGCTCCCCGGCGAACGCGGCTGAAACGGGAAACGGTTCCGGGGAGACGAGCCATTCCTTTTCGGAAAAAAGGACGGGACGCGAATCGCGGATGCTGCGGGCTTTCTCAAGATTCCTCATGGGGTTCAAAATGAATCGGATGAAACGGGTTTCCGGGGAGAACCTTTTTGCGGATCAGATCAGGCCAGAAACTTGAGCGCCCGGCGCACCAGTTCCTCCGCGTTGAGCGGGGCGCCCTGCGCGGCGCGGATCGCTTCCCGGATCGCCTTGTGGGCGTCCGCCTGTTTGTAGCCCAGCGAGATGAGGGCCAGGACGGCGTCGTTGATCTGCACCTCCTCCGGGGAGGGGGCGTTCTGCGCGGAGGCCGCCTCCCACGCCGCCGCCACGCCCACCTTGTCCTTGAGTTCCAGAACGATCCGCTCCGCCGTTTTTTTTCCCAGCCCGGGGATTTTCGCGATGAGCGACGTCTCCGAATTGACCACCGCCGCCTTGAACTGGACGACGCTCATGCCGGAAAGCACCGCGAGGGCGAGTTTCGGGCCGATCCCGGAGACATGGTTGACGAGCAGGCGGAAAAGATCGCGCTCGGCCGGGGTGAAAAAGCCGAAAAGGATGTGGGCATCCTCCCGCACCTGCAAATGCGTCAGCAGGCGGACCGGCTGCCCCGGCGCGGGGAGACGGTCGTAACTTGAAAACGGAATGCGCACTTCGTAGCCGACCCCGTGGACGTTGACCACCGCATGCGTCGGGAGCGATTCCACCAGCATCCCTTCCAGAAAGGTAATCACACCGGCAAGGATGGAGCCAACCGGGCAAAGTGCAAGGTCGAAAAAAAGGGAAAACCAAGGGAGCCGCAGCCGGTTTCCCCCAAAGCCCCGGGCGGAGCCCCGCCGGGTCGGGTAAACCCCCAAACGGAGGGCACGACGCACTTTTTGCTTGGTTAGAGGGGGGCTTTCCGTCATGGAGATGCCCAGTCATGAACAAAATCGGCCTGATTATCATTGCCATCGTCCTTGTTGCCGGTGGAGCCTTTCTGCTCTCGCGCCGTTCCGGCACGGCGTCGGCGGTGGAATCCGCGGCCCGCTACCTCCCGGAGGGGACTCTGGCGATGATCGAACTCCCGGACCTGCCCCGCTCCCGGACGCGGCTGGAGCAGACCGCCCTCTGGAAACTCTTTCACGAACCGGAAGTGACCGCCTTCCTGGAGCTTCCGCTCTCGCAGATCCCCTCCAACCCGAAGGTGGACGAGAGCCTTCAACGCCTCCACACCATCGCGCCCCGGCATTTCTTTGTCGCCATGACGGCGCTGGAGGGGAGCCAGCCGAAGGTCGTCGGCGGCTTCGCCTATAACGGCCCGCAGGCGGAAGTCGATCTTCTCCTCAACCAGGCGCGCGAGCAGATCCGCAAGGCGGTCCCGGGCACGAAGGCGGACCTGACCCGGCATCACGACGACACGATCGAGAGCTACACGCACGAGGAGACCACCGTGGCCGGGGCGTTTGCCGATCAATGGTACTTCATCGCCAACGACGTGGAACTCCTGAAGGCGACGCTCGACCGGTTCCGCGAACGCTTCAACGATAATTCGCTGGCCGACGCGGAGACCTACCGCAAGAGCGTGGAGCCGCTTTCCGAAGACCCGGACGTGCGCTATTACGTGGCAGCCGGGTTCTTCATGGAAAAGCTCGCGGCCCTCTCCGCCATGAGCGGGCAGCCGCTGACCCCGCAGCAGATGGAGCAGGTCCGCGCCATGAAGGGGATCGCCGGGACGCACCGGATGGACGGCCCGCTTTTCCGCGACCGCCTCTACACCTACGCCCCGGACGCCCCCAAACTGCCGAAACTCGACGGGAGCACGCTGGCGCTGACCGGGCCGGACACCCTGCTTTACTACGCGGTCGTCAGCCAGCAGCCGGAGGGGTTCGAGCTTCCCCCGGCCCCGCCCGAGATGGTCGGCTCCAATGAACTGGTGAGCGCCTACCATGCCATCCGCACCCATCTTCAGGAGGCGGGCCTCACCGGCAAGGATCTCAACGCCGCTTTCGGCAAGGAGATCGGCGTGCTGCTGGACTGGCCGGGCGGCAGCGCCTCGGAAATCTTCGGCGGCGCGGTGGGGGTGGCGGATGCGGCGCTGGCGCGAAAGGTGGTGGAAGCCGGGCTCGCCTCGTGGACCCGGGAAGCGCTCGTGAACGGGGAGCCGATCTGGAGCCTGGACTCCGGGCCGGTGCTCCGGCTGGCGGCTTCGCTCTCGCCCAAGTATCTGCTCTTTGGCTTTAACGCCCGTTCCGTGGAGGCGCTGGCGGCCCGCGGTTCCGCGGACCCGGTGCAACCGCTCGACCAGAGCCCCGCCTTCCGGAACGCGCTGGCGACCACCGGCAAGACGGCCGACGCCGTCAACCTGCTCGCCTATTTCGACGCCAAGACCGCCTTCGAACGGGTTTACGACAAGCTGCGCCCGCTGGCGGCCCTCGGCCTCGCCTTCGTTCCGGACGCCAGCCGCTTCGTGGACATCAGCAAGCTCCCGCCCACGGAAGTGATCGCCCGCAACCTCGTTCCGACCATCGCCGTCGGCGCGCCGGAGGGGGAGGGCTACCTCTTTGAATCGACCGGCACGGTGACGTTCTTTCAGGGAACGGGCCTGCTCGGGGTGACGGCGGGGGCCATCGCCGCCCCGTTCCTTCAGGGGAACCTGCCGCTGCCCGGCCTGGGGAACACGGCTCCCCGGCCCGCGCCGCAGAACCCGTGGCTCGCCCCGCCGGATGCCACACCGGAGCCGAGCCCGGCTCCCTCTCCTGCGGCGCCTTCCCCATAGACTGTTTCCCGCCCCTCTCCGGAGAACCGGCGAGGAGGCCCGGCGACCGGCGACCGATTTGGGCAAGCTCCGTTTTGGCCCGATTTGCGGGGCGGGTAAAATTTCCGTTCGTGATCCGGGAAAAACCTGCTATCTTATTCTTCTATGCCTATTCAGAAGAAAACTGCCTTTTCACGTCGCCTTCCCGATCTGGTGACGGAAGAATTAGTCAGCGTCCTTTCGCGCAAGAGTTCTTTCGAATTCAAGCAACTCTTTGATATCGTCCATGAGAACCTCCGTGCGCGTAACGCGGCCAGCGGGGGAGAGGAGATGCTCCGCCTGCGAGCCTACGAGAAGCTTCAGAATCTGGTAACCCGCGGGATGGTCAAGAAGACCGGCAAGAAATACCGCGGGCTCGCCGCTCTGGCCACGCTGACGCCCCAGAAACCGGCCTCCGACCAGAAAGAGACCCCTGCCGAAGCAGCGGTGGCCTGAGCGCCAACCGGCTTTTCCCCCTTTTCCGGCACGATTTCCCCGAAGTAACCGGCTTGCCGCCCGTCTCGCTCCCCGGAGAGTAGCGGCAAGCCTGCCGGAAAATCCCGGTGTCCCCCCTTCTCTGTCCGGTATCCGTTTCCGGTATCTGCAACGCCATTCCACGCCATTCCGTAACCGGAATGCGCGGCTGCCCCCGAAGTTTCCCGATCGGAAACTTTCCTTCCCGGCGATCGCCCCACGCACCGGGGCCCGCACACCGGGGCAATCTGCCCGCCGGGAATCCGGATAGCCGGATACCCGGATGGATCAAGATAGCCCAAGCGTGCCCCGGACGTGCCCAGACGTGCCCGCTCATCAGCGGCGGCATGAGCCCGGAACTGCCGCCAAACGCGTCACCCGGAAACGCCAACCGCCCGGGTTCCGATCAGGAGCCGACCGGCGCTTCCTCTGAGGCCGGTGCCGCCGACGCCTCGGGCGTCGGGACGGTTGTCGGTTCAGGGGGCTGAACCGGGTCGGCAACGGCCTCGGGTGCGGGTGCGGTTTCAGCAACCGCTTCGGCCGCCGGGGCGGAGGGCTCCGCCTGATTGGCCACGGCTCCCGCCTCATCCGCCTTCTCCGGGGAGGGCTCCCCTTCCCCGGCGGCGGCTTCCCTGGCCGCCTCTTTCGGGGCCAGGGGGAGGTCCAGCGTGCCATCGTGAAACTCGATGATGTGGCCGGAGTGGATGAGCCAGTGGAAATCGGTTGCCAGCGCCGTCTTGCGGCGGGCGTGGGATTCGTCCCCCTCGTACGGCTTGAGGAGATGCGCGGAGAGATCGGCCCGGGTGCACTTCGGCTTGCTCTCAATCACGTTGAGGATGCCGCCGATCTCCTCGGAAACGCTCCGTGCCTCCGCCCCGAAACGGACCGGGCGCACGGCGGAAACGTAGAGCATCCGCTTGCGGTGTTTCCAGACGGAGAGGGCCGCTTCCTGAAAAGGCGGGCGCAGGCGGGCCACCAGTTGCGCGGGAAAGGTCCGCTCCTTCTCCCAGGCGGCGCGGACCGCTTCGCGCAACACCCGGTCCTGAAGGTTCCGGCTCGCGCTTCCGCTGATCTCGATCGTCTTCGCGGCGCTCAGGCACTGGTCGAGGTAGTGCGCCGTGAAATGGGCTTCCACCGCCTCCAGCGTCTGAAACTCCACGGGCTCCTCCTCCCGGCTCGTCCGGTAGAGGGTGGTGGTGCTCACCTCCTTTTTCCAGCTCTCGATCACCTCGGGATCGTTCACCACCTCGATCTGCCGCAGGAATTCCTGAAAATCCGAGCGGCGGGCAAAGCGCGCCTCGTAGAGACGGCGCAGGGCAAGCTGGTAGCCGTGGTGGTTGGTCGGCCCGAGCAGCGTGCCGGAGATGCGGCAGCGGGCGACGTTGGTGAAATTCCCCTTGGGCGGTTCGCTCTCCCGGGTTTCGCGGGTGTAGTGCGTCTCCAGCGCCGCGCGGAAGGCCTCCTTCTGCGCCTGCCGGCGGTTGAAGGTCACGCCGCCTCCCTCGCCGCCCACCTGATAAAGCGGGTAGGCGGGAGCGAGCGAGGTAATCCGGACGCGGTGCCGCTCCGGCTTGTTGAGAAACATGCGGCCCAGCCCGTAGAGCGGGTAGGCGCGGTGGCTGGTGCGGATCTGCTGGACGAGCGCGGCGACGGCATCCGGCTCGGGAAGGATCACCACTTCGAGCGGCACGGCGGCTTCCGGCGCGCTCTCGCGCGGTTCCCGGGTTTCCCCCCGGGGGTGCTGGCGCTGGCCGCCGCGTTCCGGGCGTCGCCCCGGCCCGGGCGCTCCCTCGCGGCCGCGGAAGGGGCGGTTCGGCGAACCGCCGCGGCCTCCCTCGCGATCCCGCCGTCCCGGCCCGCCCTCGCTCCGGCCCGGAGCGCCACGGCCCGGGCGCGCCCCGCGCTCGCGGGAATCCGGACGGCTGCCGGGGCGTCCCCCCGGGCGACCTTCCCCGCGTCGCCCCCCTTCGCGGAAGCCGCGCCCGGCGGGTTCCCCGGGATAATCGGCATAAGGGTTTTTTCCTTCCGGTTCCTTGAGCCAGTCAGGTAAAAGTTTCAGGTCGAGATCGAGAGGCGAATCGCTCATGGTGGTGGGTGAAACTTCCGATAATAAGGCAAGGCCTTCCCAAGCTCAACTGCGATTCCTTGAGATTGAAAACAAAATCTTTTGTTGCCAAACCTTCCCCCGCTCATTAGTGCTTTGCCCTCAAAATCCCGATTCCCGAAACCAGGATTCATAAAAACCAGGAACCCCATACTATGGCAGAGAAAAGCATCGAAGAAAAAGTCAAAGACATCATTGTCGAACAGCTTGGAGTCAATCCCGAACAGGTGACCGAAAGCGCCTCCTTCATCGAAGACCTCGGAGCCGACTCCCTCGACACCGTGGAGCTGGTGATGGCCTTTGAGGAAGAGTTCTCCGTGGAAGTCCCCGACGAAGACGCGGAGAAGCTCCAGACGGTCGGCGACGTCGTCCGTTATATCGAAGAAAAGGCGAAGTGATTCCCCGGAGGGAGCCTCCCTCCTCCTTCCTATTGAACGCCCCGGGGATGCCCCCGGGGTCTCGGCGAAGCCCGGAGTGTGTGCAGGAACGCCTCCGGGCCGTGGCGTTTGGGAAAAACGCAAGAACCGCTGGCAGCGGGGGGCGGACTCCCGTATGTTCTCACGCGCGATGATCAAAGAAGACGATTTTCAGTACGCCATCGAAAACACCCGCGTCCTGCTCGCGCCGGACCGGCGGATCGAGACGTTCGGCGACACGCACTTCCGCTTCCATCTGGTTTCCGAACTGATGGACGAGGCGGGGGTGGTCCGTGTCCGGGACGGGCGGATCGAGGCGCACCGTCCGCAGATCATCACCCCGGGCCAGTACGCCTCGCTCGCGCTCGAAGGCTTCGGCGAAAAGGCGCAGCGCTTCGCCCAGTGGCTCCAGAACCGGCCCGAAAAGCTCGCCATCCTCAAGTACGGCTTCGAGTTCCGGAAAAAAGAGGTGGTCGAAACCGTCGTCCACGCCCCGGTGGAGGAAGTGGTGGACCGGATCAAGGGCGAGATCACCCGCAGCGACGAAGCGATGAGCGCGATCATCGCGGGTGTCGATGACGCCTGGGAGGTCTGCCTGCTCAAGTTTACCGTCGATCTCATCGCCCAGTCCGCCGGGGGCAACATGAACGATTTCCGGCAGCGGGGGTTCCTTTAGCCCTTTAGCCCTTTGGCCTGCATTGATTCATGAGCGCTCTTCTCCAGCCGACCGCACAGCCGACCGCACAGCCGACCGATGAGCAAGCCGGGCGCCGGATGCCCCGGAACGCCTGCGGCTCCCGCCTATGCTCGGATGGCTGATCAAAGCCGCGGTGATCCTCCTGCTCTGCGTGGCGATCTTCGGCGGGGCGGGGTGGTTTGCCTACGACCTTTTCGTGCGGCCCTACCAGCCGCTGCCGGAGGAGAAAAACACGCCGCCGGGGCCGCCCCCCGACCCGAGCCTTCCCGCGCTGGAAAAAGCCCTCGCCCTCGTCCGCGACGGCAAGGCGCTGGAGGCCCGCTCCGCCCTTTACGCCTTTCTCCAGAACTACCCGTTTTCCACCCGGCTCGCCGACGCCCGCGCGGCGCTCGGGGAGATCAACGTCGATCTCTTTTTTCACCCGGAGCGATCGCCGGAACAGATCCGCTATGAGGTCGTCCGGGGCGATTCGCTCATCCGGATCGAGCGCAAGCTGGCCGTCAGCCACGAACTCCTGATGCGCTTCAACCCGATCGCCGACCCGCGCCGGCTCCAGATCGGGCAGGTGCTTTACTTCAGCCCGGCGGAGTTCACCCTCATCATCAACCGGAAGGAGAAGAGCCTCACCCTCTACAACCGGCACCGGTTTTTCAAGGAGTACCGCCCTGTCGGCTGGGACCCGGCCCCCCCCAAGCCGGGAGACGCCCCGGTGGAGGCGACCGTACGCCACAAGGTCGCCTGGCACGAAGGGGGGCGCGTGAGCTTCGGCTCGCCGGACTACCCGGCCAGCCACAAATGGGTGGAACTGAGCGCCCGGCACTACACCCTTTACGCCGCCGAAGGGCCGAAACCGCCCGGGGGCGGACTCGCCTTTCCCCGGGAGGCGATGGAAGAACTCTCGACTTTGCTTTCCAAAAACGTTCCAGTTTCCATCCAGTGACCGCCATGAAAATCCAACCGCTTGAATTTGAAAAACCGATCGTTGAATTGCAGGGCAAGCTCGATGAACTGCGGCGGCATTTCCGCGACCAGGATATCAATCTGGACGCCGAGATCCGCCAGATGGAGGCGCGGATCGAACAGACCAAGCACGATATTTACCGCAACCTGACCGCCTGGCAGCGGGTGCAGATCGCCCGGCACCCGGCCCGGCCCTTCATGCTCGACTACCTCAAGCACGCCTTCCACGGCTTCGTGGAACTCCATGGCGACCGCGCCTTCGGCAACGACCACGCCATGCCCGGCGGCTTCGCCTGGCTCGAAGAGCGGCGCTGCGTCGTCCTCGGCCACCAGAAGGGGCGCGATGTGAAGGAAAACATCCTGCGCAACTTCGGCAGCGCCCACCCCGAGGGCTACCGGCAGGCGTTGCGGCTCATGCGGCTGGGGGAAAAATTCAGCCTGCCGGTCGTCTCCCTCATCGACACCCCGGGGGCGTACCCGGGCGTCGGCGCGGAAGAGCGCCATATCTCGGAGGCGATTGCCGTCAACCTGCGCGAGATGATGCTGCTGCGCACGCCGACGGTGGCCGTCGTCATCGGCGAGGGCGGCTCGGGCGGGGCGCTCGGCATCGGCGTGGCCGATCGCGTGCTGATGCTTGAAAACGCCTACTACTCGGTCATCAGCCCGGAAGGATGCGCCGCCATCCTCTGGAAACACCGCAAACACGCCCCGGAGGCCGCCGAGGCCCTGAAACTGACCGCGGGCGACCTCCAGGGGCTCCGCCTCATTGATGAAGTGATCCCCGAACCGCTCGGCGGCGCTCATCACGACCACCAGGAAGCCGCGCGCAACCTGCGCGAAGCCGTCCTGCGCCATCTGCGGGAGCTTTCGCAGGTGCCGATCGACGAACTCCTGCGCTGCCGGTACGAAAAATTCCGCCACGTCGGCGAATTCACGGAAGCGGCGGTGTAACCCGGGGGGGCCTCCGGGGCGGTACGGCGCTCAGTCGTTGGCCACCCCGACCTCCAGCGAAACCGCCATGGCGGAAACCGGCGTGTAAGCCGCCTTCACCACCACCGCCGCGTAGAGATCGCGCGATCCGGGGGCGGCCCGGTACGGGAGGTTCACCCCGGTGACGACCGCCGTGGCGCAGTCGCTGCCGCTCCCCTCCGTCTCCGGGAAAAAATCAATGAAGCCGATCCGCTTCGCCTCGTCGGCAAAGCCGAGCGGGTAGGGGGCGTTGTCCGCCACGGGCGTCGGCGCTTCCGCCAGAAGCCAGACCCGGAAGGCGATCCCGGCCGCCGCCGCCGATCCGAGGGTGAGCCGCGCGGAAAGGAGGATGCCGCCGCCCCCGGCCACCCGGGCCACCTCCGGCAGCACCAGCGGCTGCGGATCGGCGAGGGAATCGCTCATGGCATCGTGGGCGGCGTACGCCGCCGTATCCGCCGGGCGGGTGAAGGAGGCGCGGCTGCGCGCCGTCACGCCGCCGGCGGCGATCACCTGATCGCCCGCCAGCGCCACGGAGAGGGAATCCGCCATCGCCTGCGACCCCGCCCCATAGCGGGAAAGCAGCCGCTTGGTGAGCGCGATGAGCGAATGCGCGCCGGAATCGTCCGGGGCCGGAACATCCTCCGGAGCGCCGAGCGCGGCGGATTCCACGAGCAACCCGCCCGAACCGAACGCGAACGCGTGCGGGCGGCCCGCCTGATCAAACCCTGAAACCGGAAAAAACCGCGGATCAACCGGCCAGCACGGCCCTTGAGAAATCTCGATGTTCATAGGCCCCCACCCTCCCGCGCCCGCCGCCTGTCCACAAGCCCCCACCGGCCCGGCGACGCGGAATTCCCCTCATTCCATCAGCCGTTGGCGTCGTTTCCCGCCGCCTTTGCCCAAAGATTGCAATCCAACGAATGAAAAGAGCAAGGCGAGGCAAGCAAAAACGGCGCTCCGCGTCCATATTAGGCTCGTGTCCCACTTGTGCCCGCTCTCCGCGTTCCCGGTGACGCCAACCGCCAAACCTTGTTGAACATCATGAAAAAGAGTCTGCTGATTTTATACGCCACCCTCACGGGCAACTCCGAAGAGATCGCCCGGACCGTCGCGACCACCGCCCGCAAGCGCGGGTACGAACCGACGACCACCGACATGGGCGACTACCGTTTTGAGTTGCACGCGCTCGAAGGCCGCATCCTCCTCATCGCCAGCACGCACGGCGAAGGCGAGCCGCCGCCCGATGCCGAGGAATTCTACGACTGGCTCAAATCCCGCACCGAACCGCTCTTCCGCGTCCGCTACTCCGTGTACGCCCTCGGGGATAGCGATTACGACGATTTTTGCGGCTTCGGCAAGGCGCTCGACGCGGAGTTCGAACGCCTCGGGGCCACCCGCGTGGCGGAGCGTTCCGACAACGATCTCGATTACGACGCCGGGCTCGAAGCGTGGCTCGAAGCGGTCTTCACCGGCTTCACCTCCACCGAGCCGCAAGAGGAACTCGTGCCGGCCCTCTAGTGCCTTGGACCACGTTAAATTGCGGATTGAGCTTGTCCTTTTGGCCCAGAGCCCGAAGCCGTTATCTGAAGATCGCCGCTTGGGCTTCCGCCTTGCCCTGATGCAAAAATCCGGCGCTCCATGCGTCATTTCAACCGTGACTGAACACTGGCAATGAACCCTTCCCGACTTCGCTCCGAACGAACCCATCCCTTTGTCTTTCCTCCGCGTTCATCCCTGGAAGGAGAGAGGGACGGCCGGTTTTTCCAGGCGGAGGGCGGGGAACTCTGCGCCACGCTCGATTCCCGCTGGGAAGCGTTGCTGGGAGCCCTGGGCGGGCTCGGGCCGGTGGCGATCATCCTTCACAATCCGCACCTGCGGATCGCCTCCATCACGCGGCGGCTCGATTTCCAGCCCGAGCCGGAGAGCGGAACGTTCGTGGAACTCTCCAGCGGCCTGATGGTGGACCCGGGGGACTGGGCCTACGCCCTCGCCGTCGAGGAGCGGGTGCCCGGCGGCGTCATCTTCGGCTTCCAGTTCTTTGACCATCGGGGGCGCGGCCAGCTCAAGCTCCTGCTCACCCGGCAGGCCCGGCCCGCGGCCTTCTTTGATCTGCTCAAGGCGCACGTTGCCGGCGGTTTCCCGCCCGAGGTGGAGCGGGCCGATGCGGTCGCGGAACCGGTCGTTCCCACGCCGACGCCGCCCGGGCGACGGCTCCTGCGCAGGCTCTGGCGGGTGACACGGCACGAAACCGGCGGCTGGTTTTTCCCCGGCCTGCCGGGCGTGAGCCGTCTCTCCGTGCTCCGCCACGTGGGGCAGGTGTACGCCCGCCCGGTGGCGTTCGAGAGCCTTATCCCGCTCCTGCTGGAAGCGCGCCGGGCGGAGTTGCCATTGCGCGTCACGCTTTTCAGCCACGGAGCGGCCCACGCCATCTGCTGCCTGCCACGGTATGTCGAACGCTGCCCCGAGGGGCTTCACCTCTTCGATGCGGAATCGGAGTTCCACCTCTTTTCCGGGGAGGAAACCCTCTACTGGATCATTTCCAAGGGGGGGCACGCCGCCGTGGAGATCATCTCCACCACCGGGCAGCGGCTCGGCCTGATCGAAAGCATGAGGCTGCCCCTCTGGCAGAAGGAGTGGGACCGGATTCTGGCCAACGGGTAGGGGCGCGGCGCACCACCGGCTCTACTCCTGCCACTCATGCTGGGAAGCCAGCGTGGTCGGGTTGACGTATTCGCCCACCTCGTTGCCATCCTCAAAGAGCTTCACCCAGATCCCGACGAGCCGGTCCTTCGTACGGATGCGTCCGCCGTTTTCATAATAGAACCCCCCTTTGAGCGAACCGTTCCAGAGGGTGACCGGCTCGGTTTTGAACGCCTCGGTGGCGCGGGATCGCAGGGCGGGGACGGCGGCTTTCCCCTTGATCTTCTCCACCACATCCTCGCTTGAGCGGGTGGCCGGTTTCTGCCGTTCCACAAAGACCATGTAGCGGGCTTCCGTCTTCGGCGCGTCCTTGAAGGCGCCGTTGGTTACCTTGATCTCGTAAAGGACTCCTTCGGGGACCATGGTTGTGTTTCCCATGACTTTCTTGCCGTCGGTCACCTCGCATTTTTTTCGGGAAGCGGTGATGCGCCATTCGTCGCCCGCTTTTAACGCCGGGGGGAGGATCAACGTGCTGAGGGCCAGAAGGCCGTAAAACAATCCGGTTTTCACGCGTGCCATCTTTCCGGTTCCCGGAGGCGGGAGTCAACCCTTTATCATAAAGCTCGTAGCAGGCTCCCTTGGGGAATCGTGGAATCGTTTTTGGGATTGCCATCGGCATCCTTTTCATGCCATTTTCCGTTACCTCTCCGCCGCCTCCACACGCCCCCATGAATCCGCATTCTCCCGATCTTCCCGCCCGTCGCCGGACCGGTGTCTGGACCGTCCTCAACCGGTTCGTGATCGCGTTCATCATCCTGGCGCTCTGTGCGGGCGGGGCGATGCTCTTCATCCCCATCCTGCGCAAGAAACAGGCCGGGGACGAACGGATCGCGGCGCTCAAGACGGAGATCACGCAGCAGCGCCACCTGCTCACCCGCTACACGCGGGAGGTGGAACTGCTCAAGAACGATCCCGAGTATATCGAACTGATCGCCCGCGACCGGCTCGACCGGATGAAACCCGGCGAACTCATCATCCGCATGGAACCGGGAACCAGCACGATCGTGCCGATCCCGGAATCCGCGCCGCTGCGCTGATAAGCGCCCTTTTCGGAAGCGGAAGCGCCCCCCTTAAAGCGCGTTCTTTTCCGCCTTTGCGCCGTTGCGCGGCCTTTCCCGTTCCTCTTTCAACGGGCAACCGGGGGCAATTCCGGAAAAATCAGGGCCGTTCTTGCCATCGGTGCACCAAATGGTTACAACGATCAGAACCACTGATAGCCACCGCCTTTGATTCACCCGCCGGGGCTATGGGAGACGCTAGACGCATTGCAAGACGCATTATTTCCACTTCATGAACATCCACGAGTACCAGGCACGGGAATTGTTTGAAAAATTCGGTGTCGCCACGCCCAAGGGCAAAGTCGCCTCCACCCCGCAGGAGGCGATCGAAGTCGCCCGCTCCCTCGGGAGCGATCAGATCGTCGTCAAGGCCCAGATCCACGCCGGGGGCCGCGGCAAGGGAACCTTCACCAACGGTTTCCAGGGAGGCGTCCACCTCTGCCCCACCCCGGAGGAGGCGGGCCGGGTCGCCGGGGAAATGCTCGGGCAGACGCTCGTGACCCACCAGACCGGCCCCGCCGGGCGGCTGGTGAAAAAAGTCTTCGTCGCCGAGGCGGCGCAGATCGCCACGGAACTCTACATCGCCATTCTCTTTGACCGCGCCACCTCCGGCGCGGTCGTCATCGCAAGCACCGAGGGGGGGATGGATATCGAAGCGGTGGCGGAAAAAACCCCGGATAAAATTTTCCGCGAACCGGTGGACCCGCTCCTGGGCCTGCAATCCTACCAGACGCGCAAGATCGCCGGGGCGCTCGGGCTCTCCGGCAAGCAGCTCCTGGCCGGGGCGAAGCTCATCGCCGCCCTCTACCGCTGTTATATCGAGAGCGACTGTTCGCTCGTGGAGGTGAACCCGCTCGTCATCACCTCCACCGGAGAGGTGCAGGCGCTCGACGCGAAGTTCAACTTCGACGACAACGCCCTCTACCGCCACCCGGAGATCGTCGCCCTGCGCGATCCCGATGAGGAAGACCCGCGCGAAGTCGCCGCCTCCCAATACGGGCTCAACTACATCGGGCTCGATGGCAACATCGCCTGCCTCGTCAACGGGGCCGGGCTTGCCATGGCCACCATGGATATCATCCAGCATTTCGGCGGTTCCCCGGCCAACTTCCTGGATGTCGGCGGCGGAGCGACCAAGGAGCAGGTGGCCGCCGCCTTCCGCATCATCCTCGGCGACGCCAACGTCAAGGGCATCCTCGTCAATATTTTCGGCGGCATCATGCGCTGCGACATCATCGCCGAAGGGATTCTGGCCGCCGTGCAGGAGACCAACCTGACGCTGCCGCTGGTGGTCCGGCTCGAAGGTTCGAACGTGCAGCAGGGCAAGAAACTCATCGAAGAGAGCGGGCTGGCCGTCATCAGCGCCGATTCGCTCGCCGACGGCGCCCGCAAAGTGGTCGCCGCCGTCAACGCCACCACCACCACCGCCGCCTGATTCTTTTACCGCCATGGCCATTCTCGTCACCCCGCAAACCCGCGTTCTTGTTCAGGGCATTACCGGTTCCTACGGTGCCCGGCACACGCAGCTCTCCCTCGACTACGGCACGCAGATCGTCGCCGGGGTCACCCCCGGAAAAGGGGGCCAGCTTTTTGAAAACAAGGTTCCCATCTTCGATACCGTGGCGGACGCCGCCGCGCAGACGGGAGCCACCGCCTCCGTCATCTTCGTCCCGCCGCCCTTCGCCGCGGACGCGATTCTCGAAGGGGTGGATGCCGGGCTCGACCTGGTGATCTGCATCACCGAAGGCATCCCCGTCAACGACATGGTGAAAGTGAAGACCGCCCTGCGCAACGGCAAGACCCGCCTCATCGGGCCGAACTGCCCGGGGATCGTCACCCCCGGCGAAGGGAAGGACTCGCACGGGGGCTGCCGCATCGGCATTTCCCCGGGCTACATCCACCGCAAGGGGAATGTCGGCGTCATCTCCCGCTCCGGCACGCTCACCTACGAAGCCGTCTGGCAACTGACCACGCGGGGCTACGGCCAGAGCACCTGCGTGGGCATCGGCGGCGACCCGGTCAACGGCACCTCGCACCTCGACGTGCTCAAAATGTTCAACGACGACCCCGAAACCGAAGCGATCATCCTGATCGGCGAGATCGGCGGCACCGCCGAAGAGGAAGCCGCCGCCTGGGCCAAAGAGCATTGCCGCAAGCCGATCGCCGGGTTCATCGCCGGGGCGACCGCGCCTCCCGGACGCCGGATGGGCCATGCCGGGGCGATCGTCTCCGGCGGCAAGGGGACGGCGGCGGCCAAGATCGCCGCGTTCCGCGAAGCCGGGATCGCGGTGGCGGAGAACCCCTCCGTCATGGCCGATACGCTGATCCGCCATCTCAACGGAAAATAAACCGGTCCGCGGCGGCGGTCCCGCCCCGGCGGACCGCCGCGACGGTTTTGGAGGCGTAAAGATTTGACCGTTTTTGCCCCGCAAGCCACAATTTATCCGGCCCCGTTCGCGAATTGAACCCTCGCGAAGCCCGCCCCGACTCTCCTAACCGACACTCTCCCAACCCCAACTATCCCATTACGTTATGCCAGTCATCGCCAAAGGTCTTGAAGGAATCGTCGCCAACTCCACCCGTCTCAGTGACGTCCGCGGTCTCGAAGGCCAGCTCAACTACGTCGGTTACGACATCAGCGAGCTTGCCGGAAAGGTCCGTTTCGAGGAGGTCGTCCATCTCCTTTGGCATGGGCATCTCCCGAACGCGGGGGAACTCGCCGCCATCGAACACGACCTGCGCAGCCGCCGCGAGCTTCCCCAGGGAATCATCGATTTCATCACCGGCGCGCCGCATTCGGCGAACCCGATGGATGTGATCCGCACGGCGGTCTCCATGCTCGGACTCTACGACACGGAGCTGGAGGAGGAGATCAACGTGGATAAAAACCGGCTGCGCGCCATCCATATCACGGCGAAGATCGGGGTGATCGCCGCTTACTTCCACCGCGCCCGGCAGGGAAAATCGCTCCCGCCGATCCGGACGGACCTCGGCGAAGCCGCGCACTTCCTCTACCTCATCAACGGCGAGGAACCGAGCGCGGACGCCACGCAGACGCTTGACGTCGCCTACGTCCTGCACGCGGACCACGGCATGAACGCCTCCACCTTCAGCGCGCGCGTCACCATCGCCACGCTCAGCGACGTCTATTCGGCGATCACCTCCGCCATCGGCACCCTCAAGGGGCCGCTTCACGGCGGGGCGAACGAAGGGGTCATTCACATGCTTCAGGAAATCGGCGAGGAAGCGAACGTGGACGCCTGGGTGGAGGAACAGCTCGCCCAGAAAAAGAAAATCATGGGGATCGGCCACCGCGTCTACAAGGTGCTCGACCCGCGCGCGCCGTTCCTGCGGGAAATGGCCGTGAAACTCTCCAACGAACTCGGCGAGCCGAAATGGATTCGCATGAGCGAGCGGATCGCGCAGATCATGCGCGAGCGCAAGAACCTCAACGCGAACGTCGATTTCTATTCCGCCACGGTCTACTACTCGCTGGGCATCCCGACCGACCTTTTCACGCCGATCTTCGCCATCTCCCGCACCGCCGGGTGGACGGCGCACGTGCTCGAACAACTGGCCGACAACCGGCTTTACCGGCCGCTGACCGAATACATCGGGCCGGCCGTCGGGAAAAAGTTCGTTCCCGTGGACCAACGCTGACCGGGGAGCCCCCCGCTCCCGCGACCGTTGCCGCCCCCCTTTCCGGGGCGGCTGCGCTTTTGCGCTTGCAACCCGCGCGTTCGATGCTTACTTCCACCCTCGCCGCATGACGCACTACCAGACGCTAGGTTTAACCCCGGGGGCCACCGCCGCCCAGATCAAGAGCGCCCACCGGCGGCTGGCCCGCCGCCATCACCCGGACACCGGGGGCGACCCGCTCCTTTTCAAGGCGATCCAGGCCGCCGCCGACGTGCTGGGCGACCCGGAAAAACGCCGGGAGTATGACGAGAGCCTGCGCAACCAGCCGGTGGAATCGCTCGCGGCAACGGCGGCGGAAGTCGTGCGCGATTATTTTGCCCAATGCTAGACTTTCCCGAAACCCTCGCGGAGTTCGAGCAACAGCTCGCCGCCTTTCATCACCGTTGCCCCTCCCGCGCCGAAGCGCAGCGGCAGCTCGCCGCGCATTGCGGGGAGGTGTTCAGCCAGCTGCCGGGGATGCTTCCCATCCTCGGCGACTACCCGGTGTACGCCGGGATCGCCTTTCACGGGCGGATGCAGATCGTGGACCGGAAGCGGATCGCCGCCCTGAGCGAAGCGGAAACCCCGGCAGCCGAGGCGATCGGGGCCATCCGCGAGGCGCGGGCGCTCCGCATCGCCGCCTCCGCGCGGAGCGGCTGGGAACTTCTACTGGAAAAAAACCCGGAAGCCCTCTGGTGCGCCATCCGCCTCAATGCGCTGGCCACCCTGCCCGATCTGCCCGACCTTCCCGACGATGAGGAGGAGGAAGAGGACGACCAGCCGGAAACCGAGGCCGATGATGACGACGATCAGGAGGAAGACGATTAAATCATGAACCACACCCTTGCCCTTCGCAGCGCCCTGCAATCCGGAGCCGCCGAAACCCAGCTCGCCCTGATCGCCGAGCAGGCCGGGGATCAGCAGCTTGCCGAGGTGATCGCGGAATTCAACCCGGCGGAGATCGCCGTCATGGTCCGCGACGCCGACATGACGAAACCTTCCCTCGCCCATGCCTTCATCACGCCCGGGCAGTTCATCGGCGCCTTTGGCCGCATCGGCAGCCGTTGGGGGGAGATCCCCCCGAACCTCGATTACGTCACCTTTCAGCGCGACGTGGAGGATTTCCTCTGCCCGATGATCCTTGCTGCCGAAGACCCGGAGCGCCGCGCGGCGATGATCGGCGAACTGGCCGAACACGAGCTTTGCGTGGAGACGCTCCTTTTCCTCACCTTCGGGCACAAGGAGAGCGAATCGCTGCTCGCCCACCCGCACGGTTACCCGTTCGCCCGCGGGACGTGGCAGGAACTGCTCGCCCTGGTCTACGAACACCGTCCGGAGACCTTCCGCGAAATCGCCGCCATGGACCGCGAAGTACGGGAGGAAGGCCCGGAAGGGGCGCATCGCTTCGCCCATTCGCTGCTGCGGGCGCTCTACGACGAAGCCCGCACGCATCAGGCCGCGGAAGCGGTCGAAACGGAGGAGGAAGAGTTTGTCGATATCTAGGGCTGAAGCCGGGACCGGAACCGGGGCCGGGGGGCTGCAACTCGCCGACGAGCGCCCGCCGCTCACCCTCGCCATTCATCACGCCAAGGCGGAGGACGATCCCGCCCTCCCCCAATGGGAGGCGGACCTCGCCCGAATGGTGGCGGAAGTCACCCGGAAATTTCACGGGGCGCTCACGGCGGAGTGTGTCCGGCGCGGGCTGGAGACTTCCGTCGGCATCCTCGGCCTCGGCTTGCTGAAAAGCACCGCCGGGGAGCGGACGCCCGGGCGCTTACTGGAGGCGTTGCGGCTCCACGGCATCCGGGGAGCCAGCAAGCACGGCGTGGAACTGGTGAAGGAATGCCACGCCCTCCCCGAGAGCGGATTTCTCTTTGAAGACCCGGCGGGCCGCTACGGCACCTCGTTGCAGGAACTGCTTCTCGAGAGCGCGAGGAGCGGTTACGACGCGCTGATGCACCGCATCGAAGAGCGCAGGGCGATCCGCCGTGAAACGGATCTCGCCCGCTGGCTGCTGGTCCACTCCGCCGTGGGACGGCTGGTCGGGCGCAACCGCGAAGGGACCGTGGGCGACATCGCCATGGCCGATGAAGTGATCTTCTACATCCTCATCCGCGAAAGCGGAGTCCCGCTCCCCCAGGATGAAATGGCGCAGAGCGTGACCCTCACCCCCAAACCGTGGAACGCCGCCCGGGAGCGTTACCAGAGCTTCGTGGAAAAAATCCCCGCCGACCTCAAGCCCGCGCTCTTCCATCACGGGACAAGCTGGTTTGACCGGGTGGTCCGCCCCTCCCGGAGCGCCTCGAAGCCCCGCCCGAAAACGGCGGCCAAGAGCGCCAGGAGCGGAACCGCCGCCCCCCGGAGCAAGGCGAAGGCGGCGGCTCGCCGCGGCTAGAAATTCACCCCCATGTGGAGGCCGAGCACCGTCGCGTTCCTGACCACGCCGGTTCCATTGGGCCGGATGATGTACTGGAGGAAGGGCTGCATGTAGGCGAATTCCGTGAGCTGGACGCGATAATCGAGTTCCAGCACGCTTTCGGTGGTCTGTTGAATGGTCTGGCCGGCGGCCCGGCGGGCAAGGATCTGGTCGTCACTGTATTCCCCGAGGGCGAAGGCTGCGCCGAGCTGGTCTTTATCCCTTCCGGGAAAAAGCCCCTTGTAGATCAGCCCCGTGTGAAAATAGAACGGGAGCGCGTTGTTATATCGGGGCGCGTAATTGAGGAAGCCGATCCAGTAAAGCCCCTGTTTGCCCGTGCTCTCCGCGGGGGCCGCACCTGCGCCCGCGGGCTCGCGAAAGAGCATCTGGTCAACCTGCCAGTAAAACCCGCATTTCTGGTCATGGATATCCCCGGAGAAGGAGGTGTTCTCCAGCCCCCAGTAATAGCCGCCAAAGGCGTATTTGCCCGGAAGCCCGGCGATCTTCGGGGTGACCCCGGTTTCCGCCATGGCATAGAGGCCGTTCCGGTACGGCGGCTGTTTCAGGTCCAGATAGAGACCGTGATTGCCCGTGTCGCTGGCATTGGGCACGGCGGCGTACAGACCGGCCTGCACATAGTGCCACCCGACCGGTTTGACCTTCAGATACCCGCCCCAGGCTTCGTAAGCGCCATTGAACGGAATCCCGTTGGCGCCGATGCCCTTGGTCTGCGTGATCGCGTTGTTGAGGAAGAGCTTCGAGTCCGGCTGCTGGGCGAAAAAGTGGTAGGGATTCTGCCAGCCGCCCGAAAGCGTAATCATGTTTTCCACCGGCAGGAGATCGCCGGATTGCCATGTGAGATAAAACGGCATGAGCCGCCACTGCTTGCCGAGCTGGTAACTCGATGGGCCGAACGCCGCGCTGGCCCCCACATCCCCGTTGGGATTCACCCCATCGCGCCAGCGCACAGAGGCATACCCGGAGAGGCCCGGAATCCCGGCCCATTTTTCAAAATCCACGGTGAGGCTGAACTGAAGCTCCTCGTCGAAGGTGGTTCCCCGGTGGAGACCGCCATCCGCCACACCGTAGAAGGTGCCGCGCCAACTGGCTCCAAAGGCGATTCCCTTCTCTTCAAGCGTGGTCCGGGCTCCTCCCCAGTGGCCGGAGGCGTACCGGCCTTCCGACCATTTTTCAAGGGCGCTGCGGGCCGGGGCGGACCCGGCGGTCAGGAGGAGGAGGAACCCGCCCATCATGGCGGGTCGGTGGAAACGGATGGTTTTGAGATGCGTGATATTCATGGTTCAATCGTGATCTGGCATGGCGTTGAAGCGTCTGGCTCCCAGCAGGCATGATGCCGGTGTCCCGATATTTTTGTGAATTGAACCGGAAGATTTTCACCCGATAGGATGAAAGGAATTCATGATTCCCCGCAACGCTTTCGTCAAGCGGATCTGCCGGGGGCGGATGGCAAACCGGATACGGTTTCACAGGCCATCTGGCATAACCCGACAAAGGTTTGTTCCGGCTGGCGAAGCGTGCGACCGGCATGGTGGATGACGGCCCAGCGCCGCCGCACCGGAAAGCGCGGGAGCGGGCGGCTCACCAGAGAGCCCCTCCGAAGCTCCCGGGCGGCGACCCACGGAGCCATCAGGGCGACGCCAAGACCCAGGCGGGCAAGCTGTTTCATGACTTCAAAGCTCGGGATTTCCACGTAGGAGGAGAGGCGGACGCCGCTGCGGAGAAAGAAATCTTCCGTTCGCCGGAACGTCACGCTGTTGCGCTGATAGAGCAGGAAGTGCTGCCGGGACATCTCCGCCGCGGAGAGGCGCGACTTGCCCGCCCACGAGTGCCTTGGCGAAAAAACAAACTCCAGCCGGTCCCCGAAGAGCGCGTGAGCCTTCAGCGTGTGCGGGAGGGAGTCCTCGATCGCCACGGCGAGATCGCAATCGCCTTCCTCAAGCGATTGAACCGCATGGATGCTGTCTTCGAGCCGCACGACGAGGGAAATGTCCGGATACGATTCGCGAAACTCCCGCAGGACCGGCGCGAGGATCAGGTGAGCCATCGACGCGCTGAAGATCACCGTCAGCCTGCCGCGCGAATCGGCGAACCGCCCGCTCACCGATTCCGCCGCACGATCCACGCTTTCGAGAATGCGCCCCACCTGCGCATGAAAGATCCGGCCTTCGGGCGTGAGGTGTACCGTTTTGCCCTTCCTGTAGAAAAGTGCGCACCCCAACTGGCCTTCCAGCCGCTTCATCGCGTGGCTGATGGCCGACTGGGTGACATTCATCATCATGGCGGCCCGGGTGTGGCTTCCCGATTCCGCCAGGGCCGAAAAGGCTTTCAACAATCTTAAATCAAGGTCCGCAGCCATGGATGAATCGTGTTCATGAAATGCGGAAATAACAATCATCGAATTCATGACGGGCAAAAGGCGGCCCTGGCATACCCATTGCTAAAGGGGCTTCCCGTATGCCAGCCCTCGCAACCATATCATCCACGGCCAGGCCGGAACGGGCGCCCGCGCGTCCGGGCCGCCCGGAGACCCTGCGTCTGGGATACGTGCCGCTGGTGGATGCCGCCCCGTTGCTCGTTGCCGAAGCGCTCGGCCTTTTTGAAAAGCAAGGCGTGCGGGTGCGGCTTTCCCGGGAACTGGGGTGGGGCTCCGTCCGCGATCAGGTGCTCTATGGCCAGCTCGACGCGGCCCACGCGCCGGGCGGGCTTCTCTTTTCGATCCTCTGCGGAACCCACGCCCCGCCGCATCCCGTCGCGACGGACCTTGTGCTCAACCTTCAGGGAAACGCGATCACCCTTTCGCGCCGGCTCTGGCAGCAGGGCGTCCGCGACGCGCGCACCCTGCGGGGGATGATCCGCAGCGAAGCCCCGCGCAAGCGGGTGTTCGCGGTGGTCTCCGCGTTTTCCAGCCATCTCATTCTGTTGCGCGGATGGCTGCATCAGGCGGGGATTTCCCCGGATGCCGACGTGCGCTTCGCCATTTTGCCGCCTCCGCTGGTCGGGCAGCACCTGCGCGAAGGATTGATCGACGGATTCTGCGCGGGCGAGCCGTGGAACTCCCTCGCGGCTCTCGCGGGAGAGGGATGGATCGCGGAGACCAGCGCCACGCTCTCCCCCCGGCATCCCGAAAAGGTGCTTCTGGCCACGGCCAGCCTGATGGAGCGGGAGGAATACCGCCCGCTGCGCGAGGCATTGGTCGCGGCGTGCCGCTGGTGCGAACTGCCGGAAAATCGCAAGGCCCTCGTGGACCTGCTGCACGAAAGACTCTTCCCCCGAATGGACCGGGCTGTTTTGGCCAACTCCCTGATCGGCCCGTTGAACAACGGGCTCCAGACGCGGAGCGCGGAGCCCCCCTTTCACTGCTTTCACCGGCACGATGCCAACGCGGCGAGCGCGCAGCGGGCCGCCTGGTATTTCGACGGGCTGGCCGAAGCCGGCTCCCTGAGCGCGAAGCCCGAACACCGCCGCGCCTGCCTGAGCGCCTTTCGCGAACCCAACACCTGACCACCCGACCACCAACACCCACCGTTTATGGACTACATCAAACCTGCCGAAGTCATCAAAAACATGGTTCAAACCGGCGCGGCCAAAGTCGCGCTTCCCGTCAAGGACCTGCTCATCCGCGGGTTTCTTTCGGGCGCGCTGCTCGCGTTTTCCACCAGTCTGGCCGTTGGTGTGAGCCTGCAAAGCGTGCCGCCGGTCGGCGCGCTCGTCTTTCCGGTCGGCTTTGTCATCATCCTGCTCCTCGGGCTGGAACTCGTCACGGGCAGTTTTGCGCTGGTGCCGGTGGCCGGTTATCATGAGCGAATCCCGGCGAGGCGGGTGCTGGCCAACCTCGGCTGGGTTTTTCTGGCGAACCTGCTCGGCAGTCTGGCCTACGCCGGGCTTCTCTGGATCTCCCTTTCCATGAGCGGGCAGATCGCCCCGGGCGCTCTGGAAGAGAAGATCGCCGCCATCGCCCAGGCCAAGACCACCGCCTACAGCGCGCATGGCAGCGCGGGGATGCTGACCGTGTTTACCAAGGCGATCCTTTGCAACTGGATGGTCTGCCTGGGCGTCGTCATGGCGATGACTTCGACCTCCACGCTTGGAAAGATCGTCGCCGCGTGGCTTCCGGTCTTCATCTTCTTCGCTCAGGGGTACGAGCACGCCGTCGTCAATATGTTCGTCATTCCCGCCGGGATGATGTTCGGGGCGAAGGTAAGCCTGGTGGACTGGTGGTTCTGGAACCAGATCCCGGTGACGCTCGGCAATTTCCTCGGCGGGCTTCTTTTCACCGGGCTGGCCCTCTACGCCACGTACGGCCCGGCAAAGGCTGCCGCCAGCGAGAAGGTCGCCGCGGCGGACGAGGCGCTCCCGATGGCTGAAGAATGGCTGCCCGAAAACCGGTGATGAATCCTTCCATTCCCATGCAGGACGCGCCTTTCACCACGGATCAGAAACAATACCTGGAGGGATTCTTTGCCGGGCTTGCGCAGAATCCCCGGCCCTTTGTCGGTTGCGGTGCCGGGGGGCTGCTCACTCACGAACCGGCTCCCGGCCTTGCCAATGAAGCGGTGGAGGAAACGTGGTTCGGCGTGCCGCTCTCCGACCTCAGCAAGGAAGAGCGGTTCAAGTACGAGGAAAACCCGCTCGATATCTGGGAAAAGCTGGTTCGCCACGCGGAGGGCGATCAGTTTCCCGAAGGGGGCGACGTGTTCCGGTTCAAGTTCCACGGGCTTTTCCATGTGGCTCCGGCACAGGATGCCTTCATGCTGCGCATCCGCGTTCCCGGCGGCGCGATCAGGTCCGCCCAACTGCGCGGCCTGGCGGAAATGGCCCGGGACTGGGGCGGCGGCTACGCCGACATCACCACGCGCGCCAACTTCCAGATCCGGGAGTTCCGGCCCCGGGATATTGTCAACGTGCTGATGAAATTGCAGGAGATCGGGCTCACCTCGCGAGGCTCCGGCGCGGACAATATCCGGAACATCACGGCGACCCCCACCACGGGCTTCGATCCGCAGGAACTCCTTGATGTGATGCCGTACGCGCGGGCGCTCCAGTTCTACATCCAGAACCATCGCGACCTCTACGGCCTGCCCCGGAAGTTCAATATCTCCTTCGATGGCGGCGGGAGCGTGAGCGTCGTAAGCGACACGAACGACATCGGTTTTCAGGCCGTGCGGGTTGGCGAGGGCCACGGAACGGAGCCGGGCATCTACTTCCGGGTGCTGCTTGCGGGGATCACCGGCCATGAGCAATTCGCCCGCGACTGCGGCCTGTTGCTGCGGCCCGAGGAAACCGCGGCCGTGGCCGCTGCGATGGTGCGGGTCTTCAATGAGAATGGCGACCGCACGAACCGGAAGAAGGCGCGCCTCAAATACCTGATCGACCGCTGGGGCGTGGAAAAATTCGTGGAAGAGACGCAGAAGAAGCTCGCCTTCCCCTTGCGCCGGCTCCCCGCCCGGCAATGCGAGCCGCGCCGCCCCGTGGTCCGGCACGGCCATCTCGGCGTCTTCAAACAAAGGCAGGCCGGGCTCAATTATGTGGGGGTGGTCGTACCGGTGGGTCGCCTGAGCGCCAGGCAGATGTTCCGGCTCGCGGAGCTGGCCGACCAATACGGGAGCGGGGAATTGCGCCTGAGCGTCTGGCAAAACTGCCTGATCCCCAATGTCCCGGACAACCGGCTGGAGGCCCTCAAGGGCGAACTCGTCTCCGCCGGGCTGCATCACAGCGCCACGGCCGTCTCCGGCGGGCTCGTGGCCTGCACCGGCAACACCGGCTGCAAATTCGCTTCCACCAACACGAAGGGCCACGCCGTCCTGCTCGCCCGGCATCTGGAGCGGAGGATCGCGCTCGATTTTCCCGTCAACATTCACCTGACCGGGTGCCCGCACTCCTGCGCCCAGCATTCCATCGGAGACATCGGCCTGCTGGGAGCCCGGGTGACCCAATCCGGCGAGCGGATCGAAGGTTATCACGTTTTTGTCGGCGGCGGTTCCGATCAGGACCAGGGGCTCGCGCGCGAAGTCTTTCACGGCATTCCCTTCACCGAGCTTCCATCCCTGCTGGAGAAGATGCTGGCGATCTATCAGGCAAGGCGGGAACGCGGGGAGAGCTTTCTCTATTTCACCCGCCGCCACTCCATCAAGGAACTTCAGGAACTCTTTTCCGCATGAGCACGACACCCACGCTTCCCGCTTTCACCCAACCGCCGTTCATTCCCGACAACGCCCCGTTCACCCCGGCCCAGCGGGCATGGCTCAACGGGTTTGTCGCCGGGCTCTTCGCGCCCGGCGTGACGGGGGCCGCGCCTTCCCACGCCCCCTCCGCCGCCCCGGCGATGGCGCTGACCATCCTTTTCGGAACGCAAACCGGAACCGCCGCCTCGCTGGGCCGCCTCTTTGCGAAGGAGGCGGGCAAACGCGGCTGCACGGCCCGGGCCGTGGATATGGCCGCCTTCCGGGCCGCGCAACTCAGGGAGATTTCCCATCTGCTGGTGATCACCAGCACCTATGGGGACGGCGAGCCGCCGGACGGGGCCAGGGCCCTGCACGCCGAATTGCACACGGATGGCGCTCCGCGTCTCGATCACCTGGAATTTGCCGTGCTCGGGCTCGGCGACACGAATTACGAGAAATTCTGCGCGTGCGCCATCGAGTTTGACGAACGGCTCGAAAAGCTCGGCGGCAGGCGCATCCATGACCGGGCCGAATGCGACCTCGACTACGAAGCCGCGGCAAACGCATGGCTTGAAGGGGTGTTCACCGTCTGGAAAGACAAAATGGCCGCTCCCTCCGCCGCTCCTCTCCCTGAGCTGGCCGCATCGCCGCAGGAGAGCGCCCCGGCTTGGGGAAAGCGGAATCCCTACCCTGCGCGGGTGCTGGAAAACCGCCGGCTCAACGCCTCCGGCTCGGCCAAGGAGACCCGGCATCTCTCCTTTTCCCTGGAGGGTTCCGGCCTGAGCTACGAACCGGGCGATGCCCTCGGCGTCTTTCCCGCCAACTGCCCGGAACTCGTCGATGAGCTGCTGCGGGCCACCGGCTTCGATGGCGAGGCGGGCGTGCCCGGTGCCGATGGCCGGGAAATTCCGCTGCGCCGCGCGCTTCTTCGCGATTACGACATCACCACCCTCAACCGCGGCCTCGTGGAAAAGTTTGCGAAATTCCGTGGCGCGGCCGGATTGGAAGCCCTGCTCGATCCCGCGCGGGCGAGCGAGCTTGCCGCGTTCCTGCATGGCCGCCAATGGCTCGACCTGCTCCTCGAACACCCCGTTTCCGGCAGCCGCCCGGCGGACTTCATCGCGCTTCTCAAAAAACTCCAGCCGCGCCTTTACTCGATCGCCTCCAGCCTCAAGGCGCACCCCGCCGAGGTGCACCTGTGCGTCGGCATCGTGCGCTACGCGGCCCACGGGCGTCCGCGCAAGGGAGTCTGCTCGACCTATCTTGCCGGGCGCATGGAAGAAACCGCGCCGGTCTTTTTTCACTCCAACGCCGGTTTCAGGCTCCCCGCCGACCCGGCCCGCGATGTCATCATGATCGGGCCGGGCACCGGCATCGCCCCCTTCCGGGCCTTTTTGCAGGAACGCCGCGCCATCGGCGCTTCCGGGCGCAACTGGCTTTTCTTTGGCGATCAGAGGGCTTCGGCGGATTTCCTCTACCGGGAGGAAATCGAAGCCCTCCGGGCGTCCGGCTCGCTTCACCGGCTCGACCTCGCCTTTTCCCGGGACCAGAAGGAAAAAATCTACGTCCAGCATCGCATGGCGGAACAGGCCGCCGAACTCTGGCGGTGGATCGAGGGAGGGGCGCACCTCTACGTCTGCGGCGACGCTTCCCGCATGGCCAGGGATGTCGATGCCGAACTCCATCGCATCGCGGAGAGGCAAGGTTCGATGAATAGCGAAGCGGCGAGGGAGACCCTTGCCCGGCTCAAGGCGGAGAAGCGCTACCAGCGGGATGTTTATTGAACCCGGCTTCTTGAAGCCGGTCGATGGAGACGGCGAAAACCGTTGAAAACCGTCGAAAGCGGCGCTTGCGGGATGGAGGCGGGGGCGGGAATCGAACCCGCCTAAAGAGGCCGAAAAAACCCGGTTCCCTTGGTGATGATGTTCGATTTTTGCAGGATTCGGCGAAAACGGCCTGCTTTTTGTGACCTTGCTTTCAAATTCCTTCAAATCCCGTCTCCGGGGGGCGGCGGGAAGCCATCCTCTGCGTCAATGAATCGCCAATTCCACCAGCCGGGCCTCAGCCTCCCGCCGTCGCCGCATCCCCTTCTCGATGCTGGTCCCGGCCCATATCGGGATCATGGCTCGGATGTCGGCGGCGATTCCGGCGTAATCCTGCCGGGGCACCCGGTCCCG